>Ga0070679_100006273_pt1 | contig 11070 bp, 10 predicted proteins | sample KBSC63BmetaG_FD_65652 | JGI IMG/M metagenome (GOLD analysis project Ga0070679, IMG submission 65652) | Corn rhizosphere microbial communities from Kellogg Biological Station, Michigan, USA - KBS C6-3B metaG | ecosystem: Host-associated > Plants > Roots > Rhizosphere | place: USA: Michigan... | reverse complement strand
TTACGCCAAGATGCCAAGAGGCCAAGGGCCAAGGGGCCTTCGGCCCGCGCGTCGCTCGCCGATCGCCGAGCTCCATCGCAGTCATGAATGCGGAATCGTCACGGCGGCCCGACCTTTGCTGATGCGGCCGAGGACAACGCGGTTTCACCGGCTTACCCGGCGCCGCGTTGCGGATCGCAACATGCGCTACCTCTTCGCTCTCACGTTTGTCCTCGGTTGCCACGGTGCCTCGGCGCCTGCGGGCACTGAACCCGATGCAACTCCGACGACCGGCGACGGAGCTGGCTCCGGATCCGACGCGACCTGCGCGCCGGGTCTCGCCGGCGCACCGTGCGTGCTCGATCTCTACGATCAGGCGAAGAGCTGTGACGCCGCGGCGGTCGCGAAGCTGCGCGGCGAGCTCGACGCACGCGCGGGCCTCGGCCCGCTGTGGGCGAACAGCCGCGCGCTGTTTCGCAGCACGGCGCCGACGAACATCGCCGGTGACTGGAACCAATGGTCGACGACCGCGCTGCCGACCGCTTCGTTCTGTTCGACCGACCTCGTGATCGGCGTCGGCGCGGTACCGACCGGCCTGCATACGTACAAGCTCGTCGCGAACGGCGCGTGGTCGCTGGATCCGCTCGATCCCGCGTTCGCGTACGACGACTACGCCGGCAACCCCGATGGGATGAACAGCGTGCTCGATACGCCGGACTCCGGCGTCGGTCACCTCGTCCGGTTCGAGCAGGCCTGCTCGACGGCGCTGGGCAACTGCCGCGACGTCACCGCCTACCTGCCGCCCGGTTACGATCTGCCCGCGAACGGCACGCGCACGTATCCCGTGCTGTTCATGCACGACGGTCAGAACGTGTGGGACGACCACGATTGCTGCTTCGGCCACACCGGCTGGGAGATCAACGTGACGCTCGACGCGGAGATCGCCGCGGGCAAGGTCGCGCCGGTCGTCGTGATCGCGGCGGCGAGCACGGTCGCGCGCAACAACGAGTACGGACTCGACGAGCCGACGATGCTCCAGTTCGTCGACTTCCAGGTCACGCAGCTCCAACCGCAGGCGCTCGCCCACGTCCGCTGGGATCACCAACCGCTCGCGATCGCCGGCAGCTCGCTCGGCGGGCTCGTCGCGATGGAGCTCGCGTTGCGCCACCCCGAGGTCTACGGGGCGGCGGCTTCGCTGTCGGGAGCGTTCTGGCCGCGGATGGATCAACACACGGCGCTCCGCGACGAGGTCCCGACGTTCGGCAAGCAGGCGCTCGCGGTCTACGTCGATAGCGGCGGGGACCCGAGCGACAACAGCGATGGCGCGGCCGACACGATCGAGGTCCGCGACGAGCTTGTCACCCTGGGTTGGCACCTCGCGGACTCGCCGAGCTGCGCGCGCGGCCCGAACGCGGTGTGCTACGCGTGGGCGCAGGGCGCGACCCACGACGAGCTCGCTTGGAAAGCGCGGGCTTGGCGATTCCTCGAGTTCCTGTTCCCGGCGAGCTGACGACGCGCGACCGAGTGCCCACTGATCGAGGACAGTCGTCCCACGGGGTGGGGGTAGGCCCCCCGATCCAAGATGCCCCCGGGTGATCGTTCGCCTGTGATTTCAACGATCACGGGTGAGCGCGGGCGGCACATCCGTTGCTTTACAATTGCTACATGATGAAGGCGCTCTCGCTTGTCTTGTGTCTCCCGCTCGTCGCCTGCGTGGTCGGTTCCGATGGCATGGCCCCTACCGGCGGCGGAGATGACCAGATGGGCTCGGGTGGCGGAAGCGGCGGTGGCGGCGGCGGTGGTGGTGGAGGCGGCACCGCCGGCCACATCACGTCCGACGAGACCTGGACCGGCACCAAGTCGATCGACACCGCGCTGACGATCGACTCGGGCGTCACCGTCACGGCCGCGGCCGGCACGGTCATCACGTTCGGCGCGACGGGCTCGCTCGCGGTCGCTGGCACGTTCGACGTCCAGGGCGCGAAGGGCAGCACCGTCAAGCTGCAGCCCGCGACCGGCCAGACGAACTTCACCGCGATCGACGTGACGGGCACGCTCAAGATGAGCTACGCGGACATGACCGGTGGTTGGCTGTCGCTCGAGGACACCGCGAAGACGACGATCATCGACTCGACGTTCTCGCACGCGTCGCACGACCTCATCGTGATGAACGGCGGCACGCTGTCGTTCACGTACTCGATGGTCGGCGTCGTCGCGCCCGCGACCGACACCACCCACTGCGACCTCCACTTCGGTGGCACGGCGCCGAAGATCACGGTGAGCCACTCGACGCTCGCGACCTCTTCGTACGGGGTGATGTTCTACGCCGGCATGGACGCGGACTTCACGTACGACAACTGGACGTCGAATCAGATCAACGTCGACCCGACGATCGGCCAGGTCACGGGTAACTTCAGCAACAGCTACTTCATGGGCGCAGCGCCGACGGCGACCGGCCTGACGGCGACGAACATGTCGGCGACGCCGCTCGTCGCGTGCTCCGGCGCGAACGACGCTGTCTGCGCGGGCCCGCGCTCGTAACGACGTAGACGCGACCGTCATCTGAAGGGCCGGCTCTCGAGCCGGCCTTTTTACTTTTCGTACGAGACCTGCTCGAGCACGTTCGCGTTCTCGGGCGGCGACGGGGTCAGCAGGTACACGCCGATCACCACGCCGTTCGGGTCGCGAAACGCCTTCACGCTACGCGTCCCCGCCGGCAACAGGCCTCGATCGCGCAGGTGCTGGAGCGCCTCGTCACTGGGCGTGCTGATCTTGGTGCGCGCCGCGAGCATCTCGTTCCACCGCTCGACGGCACGGTTGTCGTCGGGATAGCGCTCCCACCGGCGCAGCTCGACGAGCTTGTCGCCCTCGAATGTCGCGTTGACCCACGCCTCGCCGAGCTCCGCCGCGGTGCGGTCGCAGCGCGGAAACAGCTCGTGATTCGAGTCGATCTGGCCCTGCTCCCGGCAGAACTGGTGTGCCTGGAGATCGTGCTCGGCCGCATCGTGCGTGATCCCGAGCTGTACCGTCAGCGGTGCCTCGGCAGTCGGGCCTCCGCACGCAGCCAACAGTGCCAGCAGCACAGGCAATTTCATGGCGCCGGCCAAACTATCACGTGTGCTAGGGTCCGACGCCATGAAGGGCTGGACGCTACTCCTGGTCGCGTGTGTACTCGGTTGCTCCGATCCCGCACCGAATCCCGACAAGCCGAGTCCGCCCGATAGCAACGATCCCGCATTCACCGCGACCGGGCTCGCCGGTTGGTACCTGATCGGTAATGCGGCGACGCCGGGTCAGGACGAGATGAAGATCGTCGTCACCGCGCCCGGCGGCACCGACTTCGTCGACGCGTACGTCGGCGACCTGCCGGTCGTGCGGATGGACAAGCAGAGCGACGGCTTCGCGCTCGACGTCTCGATCGCGAACGTCCCCGCCGGGACCTACGACATCCTGTTCGCGGCGAACGGCAGCAACACCGCATTCGCGAAGGCGACGTGGAATCGGAGCGCGCCGTACTACGTGATGGTGTCGACCGACTATGACTTTTCGGAGCCGGGCGACAACTCGACTTCGTTCATGGACATGCTTCACATGGCCCACCCCGGCCTCGTGATCACCCATTTCTGGGCGCCGTATACGTATACGGACCCGGCGGTGACCGAGGACCGCCGTACAGCGCTGACGACGTGGTTGCTGAGCTCGCGCGATACCTACGGCGACGAGATCGGATTGCACATTCACCCGTACTGTAACTTCGTCACCGATGCAGGCCTGACCTGCATCACCGACCAATCGACCGTCTATCCGGCCGGCGATACGAGCGGCTACACGATCCGCCTCAACGCCTACGATCGCCCGTCCGCGAATACTCTGTTCCAGCACGCGCGCGACCTGTTCGTGGCACGTGGTCTCGGCGCACCGGCGACGTTCCGCGCGGGCGGCTGGACGGCCGATATCACCACGTTGCAGGCGCTCGGAGACCAGGGCTTCATCGCCGACAGCTCGGCGCTGAACTGGGCCCGGATCTCCCAGTGGAAGGGCTATGCGCTCTACGACTGGAACATGGAGCATTGGGCTCCGATCGACGATACGAGTCAGCCTTACTACCCGAGCGAATCGGATATCACCACGTCGACGCCAGGCAACGACATGGGCTTGCTCGAAGTCCCCGTCAACGGCGTGATGATGGATTACCTGTCTCTCGCCGACGTTACTTTGCTGTTCAACGAGAACTGGGACGGAACGGCTCTCACCTCGCCGCACGTTCTCATGTCGGGGTTTCATCCGTCGACGACACTGCCCACGAAGGACATGGCTCACATGACGGATCTGCTGAATATGGCTGATGCCCACCTCGCGAGCGCTGGTACGGGGCCGGTCGTGTACATCACGTTATCTGCGCTGACGCCGGTGTTTCCGGCGCAGTAGAGATTGTAATTCACGATCACTCATATTATTCAGGCAGCAATGAGTGACTTCCAAACCGAGATGAATCGCGTGGTGGGCGAGTTCGTGGCGCAGATTACCGAGCTCGCCAAGCGAGCCGCTATCAACACGCTCGAGAGCGCTCTCGGCGGTGGAAAGGGTGGTCTCGCTCTCAGCGTTGGCCGTGGCGGCCGGCGCAAGGGTGCGAAGCGCACCGCGGCGGATCTCGATCAGCTCGGCGACGACTTTCACGCGTACGTCCTGAAGAACCCGGGCATGCGGATCGAGCAGATCAACAAGCAGCTCGGCACGACCACCAAGGATCTCGCGCTGCCGATCCGCAAGATGATCGCGGACGGCTCGCTGAAGACCAAGGGCGAGAAGCGGTCCACCCAGTACTTCGCGACCGAGAAGAAGAAGTCCAAGAAGGATTGATCGTGCTCGACACGATCCCGCGCCGGGTCCTGCGCCAAGCTGCCGAGCGACCGTCGACGATCGCGTATCAAGCGAAGGTCGATGGCCGGTGGCAGCCAACGACGTGGCGAACGTTCGCCGAACAGATTCGCACCGCGGCACGCGCGCTGATCGCGCTCGGCATGCCCGCCGGCGGCAAGGTGTCCATCCTCGGCTTCAATCGCCCGGAGTGGGTGATCCTCGATCACGCGGCGATGATGGCGGGCGGTGCGCCGGCCGGTATCTACACGACGTGCTCGGCCGAAGAGGTCCAGTACATCGTCCATCACTCCGAATCGCACATCGTGCTCGTCGAGAACGCCGACCAGCTCGCGAAGATCAAGGCGCAGCGCGACAAGCTCCCGCTGCTCCGCTGGATCGTGATGATGCGCGGCGCGACCGCGACCGGACCCGAGATGGAGGGGCCGGGACCTGCGCCCGGCCCCGGGAAAGACGTCCTGACCTGGGACGACTTCCTCGCGAAGGCCGAGGGCATCGCCGAGGCCGAGCTCGACCGCCGGATCGACGCGATCCAGCAGGCCGACCTCGCGACGTTGATCTACACGTCGGGCACGACCGGACCGCCGAAGGGCGTGATGCTGTCGCATCGCAACCTCGCGTGGACCGCGGAGGCGCTGCTCGACATCGCGGGCCGGCCGACCGACGAGATCTCGTTGTCGTACCTGCCGCTGTCGCACATCGCCGAGCAGATGTGCACCGTGCACATGCCGGCGACCGCGGGCTCGACGGTGTACTTCGCGGAGTCGCTCGACAAGGTCCCCGAGAACCTGAAGGAAGCGCGGCCGACCGCGTTCTTCGGCGTGCCTCGGATCTGGGAGAAGTTCCACGCTGGCCTGTCGGGTCGGCTCGCGCAGGCAACCGGCGTCAAGAAGCACCTCGCCGGCTGGGCGCGCGGCGTGTGCTCGAAGGTCAACGCGCTTCGCGATCGCGGCGAAGCGATTCCCGCCGCGCTCCAGCTCCAGTACAAGCTCGCCGACCGGCTCGTGATCTCGAAGGTCAAGGCGGCGCTCGGCTTCGATCGCGCGGTGCGCCTGTACTCGGGCGCCGCGCCGATTGCACCGGACGTGCTCGAGTTCATGGCGAGCCTCGATCTGCCGATCGCGGAGATCTACGGCCAGTCCGAGGACTGCGGCCCGACGGCGTGCAACCTGCCCGGCCGCACGCGGCTCGGCACGGTCGGCCCGGCGCTGCCCGGGCTCGAGGTCAAGATCGCCGAGGATGGCGAGATCCTGATCCGGGGACCGAATGTGTTCCTCGGCTACCTGAAGGAGCCCGAGGCGACCGCCGAGGCGCTCGTCGATGGTTGGCTGTGCTCCGGCGATCTCGGTGCGTTCGACAAGGACGGCTTCCTCTCGATTACCGGCCGCAAGAAAGAGATCATCATCACCGCGGGCGGGAAGAACATCGCGCCGAAGAACATCGAGGCGCTGATCAAGACGTCACCGCTCGTCGGCGAGGCGGTCGTGATCGGCGATCGCCGCAAGTACCTCACGGCTCTCGTCACGCTCGACGAGGCAGCCGCGAAGCAGCTCCCCGAGGCGGAGGTCCGCGCCGCGATCCAGAAGACGATCGACGAGGCGAACCGCGTGCTCGCGCGCGTCGAGCAGATCAAGAAGTTCGCGATCCTCGCGAAGCCGTTCGGGATCGACTCCGGCGAGCTGACGCCGACGATGAAGATCAAGCGCAAGGTCGTCGCGCAGAAGTTCGCGAACGAGATCGATCAGATGTACTTGGACGAAGCCTAGTGGCCGAGCTCTGGCGCCGCGATCACTTCACGACCGGCGGCGCGCCGGGCAGAATCGCGCTGATCGCACTGTCGCCGGTGAAGCTGCCCGATCCGCTGCCGGTGTCGCGCAAGCAGCACGGCATGCCCGACGATAGCGAGGGCGCGAACGCGATCGCGCTGGTCACCCGCGACCGCGGCGAGGACGCGACGTGGTTCGTCGACCAGGTCGTCTCGCCCTTCGCGGAGCTGATCGCGACGGACCTCGGTCCCGATGTCGCCGCGGCCGCCCTCGCGAGCGAGCACGCCTACGTGATCGAGGGCGAGGTCCATGACCCGGAGGACCTCGGCCACGTCCAGGCCGCTTGGGCGCTCGCGAAGTGCCTGTGCGAGCAAGGGGCGGCGCTGGTCATCGATGTCTACGCGGCGCGCGCGCATCTCGGGGTCGAGGTCGCGGCGCTGTCGCCCGAGCGCGAGCTCGATGTCATGCACGAGATCACGCTGTTCTTCGACGAGACCGACGACGGCACGCTCGCCGCGTGGTCGCTCGGGCTCCGTAAATTTGGGAGGCCCGACATCGTCCTTCTCGACATCGCTGCCGACAAGGCGACCGAGGCCGCGCTGCTCCTGCGCGACATCGCGGCGACGTTGGTCGATGGCGAGCGGATCGAGCCGGGCGACGGCGTGGGCGTACCCGATGGCCGCCGCCTCGTGGCGGAGCGCTTCGATCCCGCGATGTCGCCCGTCGTCTCGATCGAAGGCGACGCTCTCCTCCTGCGTTAGTGCCATACTGCGCGGCATGGGTGGCTTCCACGGGCGCGTCCTGTTCGTCGATCTCACGGCACAGACCTCGCGCGTCGAGACGATCGATCCCGCGGTCTACCGCGACTACCTCGCCGGCTACGGCCTCGGCGCGTGGCTGATGTGGAAGCACTTTCCACCCGGTACTGATCCGCTCGCACCGGAGGCGTGCTTCGCGATCTGCGCGGGCCTGCTGACCGGCCTGCGCACGCCGTTCTCGAGCCGGATCCAGATCGTCGGCAAGTCGCCGCTCACCGGCACGTGGGCCGATTCGAACTCCGGCGGCAGCGTGTGCACCCACCTCCGCGCCGCGGGATTCGACGCGATGGTCGTGACCGGCCGCGCGGCGGTGCCGAGTGTCCTCGTCGTCCGCGATGGCGAGGTCGCGTTCGAGCCTGCCGGCGAGCTGTGGGGCCAGGAGATTCCACCGACGTTCGACGCGCTCAAGCAGCGGTTCGGCGGCAAGCGCGATGTCGGCGTGTCCGCGATCGGACCTGCCGGCGAGAAGCTGCAGCGCATCGCCTCGGTGATGAACGACCGCTACCACGCGTTCGGCCGCCAGGGCTTCGGCGCGATCTACGGCGCGAAGAATCTGAAGGCGATCGTCGTCGCTGGCACCGGCGAGGTCGAGATCGCCCGGCCCGCCGAGTTCAAGGCGGTGTGCAAGCGGATCAACGACGAGTACAAGCGCGACCTCGGCGTCCTGACCCGCGTGTTCGCGTACTTCATCAAGGCGAAGAGCTGGCTCGGCTGGATGTATCGCCTGATGACCCGGCTCGGCATGAAGGCACAGACGCCCGCCGCTGCGATGCGGCGCGCATTCTCGCGGCGCGGCACGACGCTCGCGGTCGCGCTCTCCGTCGAGAACGGCGATGCGCCGATCCGCAATTGGACCGGCGTCGGGACGAAGGACTTCCCGATCGGCAAGCGCGGCATGAAGGTCGACGGCGCCGCGGTCGAGAAGATCGTGACGAAGAAATTGTCGTGCGGCGACTGCCCGATGCCCTGCAAGGGACGCGTCGACATCAAGTCCCGCGGCCTCCACGATGTCCGCCGGCCCGACTACGAGACGCTCGTCGGGTTCGGCGCGAACCTCCTCAACGACGACCTCGAGCTCGTCACCGCGTGTCACGACGCGTGCAATCGCTACGGCATCGACGCGGTCAGCTCGTCGATGACGCTCGGCTGGGTCTGCGAGGCCGTCGAGAAGGGCCTGCTCACCACCGCCGACCTGGACGGCATCGACATGCGCTGGGGTAACGGCGAAGCCGCGCTCGCGCTCACGATCAAGATGGGCACCGGCGAAGGCTGCGGCGCGTGGCTCGGCCACGGCGTCCAGCGCGCCGCCGAGCACGTCGGCAAGGGCACGGACGCGTTCGCGGTGCACATCCACGGCGGCGAGCCCGCGTATCACGACAGCCGCTTCACATCGCTGATGGGCGTGACCTACATCGCCGATCCGACGCCGGGTCGTCACACCGCGGGTGGCGCGTCGTGGAACGAGACGTTCGGTGTCGGCCTGTCGCTGCCAAAGGCCGCCGACAAGAAGGACTACACCGTCAAGTGGAAGGGCACCGAGGGCAAGGGCAAGGCCCAGGCGCTGCACTCGAACGCGCACCAGGCGATGAATGGCCTCGGGCTCTGCATGTTCACCATGCTCACCGGAAACCTGCCGTGGACCGAGCTCGTCAACGGCGCGACGGGCTGGGACGTCACCGATGCTGACCTCCTCACCTGTGGCGAGCGGATCCAGAACCTGCGCGCCGCATTCAACTGGCGCGAGGGCCTCAAGCCCGCCGACTTCAAGCCGCACCCGCGCATGCTCGGCGAAGGCGACGGCAACCTCGGCGCTGGCCCGCTCAAGGGCGTGCGCGTGCCGCTGCCGATGCTGCGCGACGACTACTACACCGCGATGCACTGGAACCGCGACAGCGGCATGATCTCGAAGGCGCGCGCGACCGAGCTCGGCATGGCCGACCTGCTCGCGGGGTACGTCCGCTAGTGGGCATCTTCGATCGCCTGCGCGGCGACCAGATCCGGATCCACATCCTGATCCGCGGCCGGATCGGCGACGAGTGGAAGGACATCGATCAGCACCTGAAGCTACCGAAGGGCACGACGCTCGAGCGCTTCGTCGAGGTCGCCGAACAATCCGGGATCCCGATCCGCGCGGCGCTCGCCAATTCGCCGCACCTCGCGGAGACGCTCATGCTGAATGGCGAGCGCTGCCCGTTCGAGGAGAACCGCGCGCGCGAGCTGAAGGATGGCGACGAGATGTACCTGCTCGCGCCGCTCGCCGGCGGGTAGCGTCGCTGCGTCGTGCGTCGTGCCGTCGTGCCGTCGTGCCGTCGCTGCGTCGTGCCGTGGCACGTCGATGCAGCATCGCGTCGTTGCGACGTCCCGTCGTTGCATCGTGACCTGATCAGAGCGCGAGCTCTCTACTGTCGCGCGAGCACCCGCGAGAGCGCGAGCGCAAACGCGGTCGGATTACCACAAAGGCCTGGTCGAGGGCACGAAGGCACAGAGCAGACCTCGGGTGGCGGCTGCGCCGCCGACCCACGGGCTACTCCGTGCCTCGAGCACCGAACGAACAGCAGAACGCACCGCATGTCCGGGATCCGGACGACGCCTCGGCGTTGATGGCAATGCTCATGTCAGAAGCTCGTTCGATGATTGATGAATGAACACGCAATCCACCAAGTCCGCTCCCTCCACTACGACCACCGCGTCGATCGCTCCCATCGATGAGGAACTCAACGAGCTCTCGCATCGGGTAATCGGTGCCGCGATGGCAGTACATCGCTACTTTGGCCCGGGGCACTTCGAGTCCGTCTACGAGCGAGCGCTTCGGATCGAGCTCGAGCTTCAGAGCATTCCATTCCGGGCACAACCTGCGGTGAGCGTGACCTACAAAGGCGTGTGCGTCGGCGAGTTCGTGCCGGACCTGATTGTCGATGATCGATTGATCGTCGAGCTCAAGGCGGCGACCTCGATCAGCGAAGCACATGTCGGTCAGGCACTCGCATATTTGCGGCTCACCAAGCTCCGCCTCGCGCTCGTCCTGAACTTTCACGCGCCTTTGCTCAAGGCAAATGGCATCCGCCGCGTCGCGAATTGATCGAGGCAGTCCCCGCGGTGCACACGTTGCGTTCCGCGTGATGAGGCTCTAAAGCACGGAGCACCGCGTGCGTGCGGCGAAGCCGCCGCCGGGGTCTGCTCTGTGCTTTTGTGCCCTCGACCAGGCCTTTGTGGTAATCCGACCGCGTTTGCGCTGGCGCTCTCGCAGGTGTTCGCGCGACCGCAGAGCGTCCGCGCTCTCGTGACTCAAGTGTCCTGACGCAAAGTGTCTTGACCTGAAGAGCGGAGGGATCAACCGCGTCGCGCACTAAGGAATGGCGATCGCTCTCACCGTGACGATCCTCGGTAGGTGGCAAGTGCAGCCATACCCCGCGTGATGAGGCTCGAGATCGCAAAGCCGACGCGTGCGAGCGGCGCAGCCGCCGCCGGGTCTGCTTTGTGATTTTGTGCTCTCGACCCGTGCCTTTGTGGTAATCCGACCTCGTTTGCGTCGGCGCTCTCGTAGGTGCTCGCGCGACCGCAGAGCGTCCACGCTCTTGTGACGACAACGCATGAACGATGACGCGATGACGCGATGACGCGACTACTAG
>Ga0070679_100006272_pt1 | contig 11071 bp, 8 predicted proteins | sample KBSC63BmetaG_FD_65652 | JGI IMG/M metagenome (GOLD analysis project Ga0070679, IMG submission 65652) | Corn rhizosphere microbial communities from Kellogg Biological Station, Michigan, USA - KBS C6-3B metaG | ecosystem: Host-associated > Plants > Roots > Rhizosphere | place: USA: Michigan... | reverse complement strand
ATGGCGTCACGATCCTATGAGTTTGCGAACGATGTCGCCGCGCGTGAGAAAGCCGACCAGGCGGCCGTCCCGCACCACGGGCACGCGTTCGACGTCTTTGTTGGACATCACCGAGGCGACCTCGGCTAACGGTTGATCGGGCGACACGCACAACACCTGGCGCGTCATCACGTCGCGCACGGTGCGGCGCGTGTGATCCGCGCCGTGCCGTGATGGCTCGCTGCGGCCGCCTCGACTGACGCCCAGAAATGCGGCGCTGTTGAGCATGTGTCGCATCAACTCGCGCTCGCTCAGCATGCCGACGAGCATTCCGTCGGCGTCTACCACGGGCAGGCCGCCCACGCCGGCGCGCACCATGTCCCGCGCGGCGTCGCGCAGGACCGCTTCGGGACGCGTGGTGTGCGGCCGGATCGTCATCACATCGCGCACCGCGAGATGGGGCGCGATCTCGATCTCGCCTAACGCTGGCAGCGCGACGATCTCGGCCGGCGTCGCGGCGGACAACCACGCTTCCACCACCTCCGGCCGGGCCAACAGCCGCGAGAACGCGCCCAACACTTGCAAATAGCGCGCGGCCTGGCGCGGCGGCGCGACGATCAGGACAATGAGCCGCGCCTGCTGCGACTCCGCGTCGTTCTCATCGCGCGGAATCGGCGTCGCCGCCACGCCAACGGCCACCACCAGCTCGAGCACCGCGTCGCTTCGACAGTGCGTGAGAAACGCGCGGTCGCCGAGCATGACGATGTCCTCGCCGCGCCCTTCCTCGAGACGGGCATGCAACTTCTCGGGATCGTCGACCGCGCCGGTGGTCGCGACGCGCTCGATGAGCACCGACGCTGCCGACGCAAGCGTGGTGGCCTCGAGCGGCGTCACGACGCGTTCGACGCGGACGAGATCCGAGAGCTTCACAACCGCTCTTTGAGCAGCGGAACGAAGTCCACGGGCCGTTGGGCGATACCAATGCCCGCCGCCTTGAACGCCTCGAGCTTCTCCGCCGCTGTGCCGGCCGAGCCGGAGATGATCGCGCCGGCGTGTCCCATGCGACGGCCCGGCGGCGCCGTTTGTCCCGCGATGAAACCGACCACCGGCTTCGACATGTGCTCACGCACGAACTCGGCCGCCTGCTGTTCGTCCGTGCCGCCGATCTCGCCCATCATCGCCACCGCTTTCGTGTCGGGATCGGCCTCGAATGCTTCGAGGCATTCGATGAAGCTGGTGCCGTTGATAGGATCGCCGCCGATGCCGACGCACGTTGTCTGTCCGATGCCCGCACGCGTGAGCTGATACACGACCTCGTACGTGAGCGTCCCCGAGCGGCTCACGACGCCCACCGTGCCGGCCGCGCAGATGCGGCCCGGGATGATGCCGACCTTGCTCACACCCGGAGTGATGAGTCCCGGACAGTTAGGCCCGATGAGACGCGCCTGGTGATCCTGCACGTACGGATACACGCGCGTCATGTCGAGGACGGGCACGCCCTCGGTGATGCAAACGATGAGCGAGATTCCCGCGTCCGCCGCTTCCATCATCGCATCGGCAGCAAACGGCGGCGGCACGTAGATCACCGACGTGTTCGCGCCCGTCGCAGCGACCGCGTCGGCCACCGTGTCGAACACCGGCACCTTGTCCTCGAATTTCTGTCCACCTTTGCCCGGTGTCACGCCAGCGACGACGCACGTGCCGTAGTCGAGCATCTGCTTCGCGTGGAAGGATCCGTCGCGTCCGGTGATGCCCTGCACCACCAACTTCGTGTTTCGATCGATGAAGATGCTCACGCCGCTTTTCCTCCCGTCGCCAACCGCACGGCCTTCTGCACGGCTTCGTCCATGTCGGTCATCGCGCTGAAGCCGTGCTGCTGCAGGATCTGCACGGCAATCTCTTCGTTGGTGCCGGTGAGTCGAATCACCATCGGCACGTCCAATGGTGCGTCGCGCGTCGCGGCGACGATGCCGTTCGCCACGTCGTCTGTGCGCGTAATGCCGCCGAAAATGTTGAACAAAATCGCCTTCACGTTCGGATCGCGCGTGATGATCTTGAGCGCGCTGACGACTTTCTCGGGATTGGATGATCCGCCGATGTCGAGGAAGTTGGCCGGCGCGCCGCCGTAGTACTTGACGAGGTCCATCGTCGCCATGGCGAGACCGGCGCCGTTCACGACGCAGCCCACGTTGCCATCCAGCTTGATGAACGTGAGATTCGCTCGGCGCGCGGCGAGCTCGCTGGGATTCTCCGCGGTTTCGTCGCGCAGCGCGGCAATGTCGGGACGGCGATCGAGCTCGTTGTCGTCGATCACCATCTTCGCATCGAGCGCGAGCAAATCGCCGCCGGTGGTCACGACTAACGGATTGATCTCGGCGAGCGATCCACCGCTGCCGACGAATGCCTGCCACAACTGCCGCATGATCTTCGCGGCTTCGCGCGCGAGCTTCGGATTCTTGTACAAGAAGAAACCGAGTCGCGTCGCCTCGAACGGCAGCAAGCCGTAGCGCGGATCCACGGGGAGGCGCATGATCTTTTCGGGCATCGTCGCCGCGACTTCTTCGATGTCGATGCCGCCCGCCGGACTCACCATGAACACGGCGCGCTTCGATCCACGATCGACGATGATCCCTGCGTACGCTTCGCTTGCGATGTCGGCGGCAGGCGTGACCAGCACCTTGGGCACCGTGAGTCCTTTGATCTGCATGCCGATGATCTGTTGGGCAGCAGCGCGTGCGTCGGCGGGTGTGCGTGCGAGCTTCACGCCGCCCGCTTTTCCGCGTCCGCCCGCGTGCACCTGCGCCTTCACGACGACACCGGTGCCGTACGCGCGCGCGATGCGCTCCGCTTCATCGGGTGTGGTTGCCACATCGCCGGGCGGAACTGGAATGCCGTAGCGGCGGAAAATGTCTTTGGCCTGATACTCGTGAATGTTCACAGACTCTCCAATGTGATCGTCGTTCCTGCCTCGCCACGCACCGCTTCGCGGCCGCGACTGAGCTCCGTAATGATAGCGCGCCCTCCGGTCCGTCGCACGAAATCCATCGCGGCGCGCACCTTGGGTGCCATGCTGCCTTCGCCGAACGCCGCGGCGCGATCGAGCGACTCGGCTTCGGCGATGGACATCGTGCGCAGCGCGCGCTGGCGCGGCGTGCCGAAGTCCGCGTACACCGCATCGACGTCCGTTAGGATGAGCAACAGACTCGCGCCGAGGTCGCGCGCGAGGACCGCCGCGGCGAGGTCCTTGTCGATGACGGCGTCGACGCCCTCCCAGCCCAACACGCGGTCGGGATAGATGGGCGCGCCTCCTCCGCCGCACGCGACGACGATGGTGCCGGAAGCGACGAGCCGCGCGATCACGCCGAGCTCGTGAATCGCGAGCGGGTGCGGACTGCCCACGACGCGGCGCCAGCGACCGCGCGCGTCCTGCTTCACGGCGACGCCCGCATCGGCGAGGCGTCGCGCACGCTCGTCGGACAGGGCGTGCCCGATGAATTTGGTTGGCGTCGTGAGCGCCGGGTCATCGGGCGCCACCTGCACCTGCGTGATCACCGTCGCCACATCGCGCTGCGCGCCGGCGCGGCGGAGGGCATTCTCGAGCGACTGCTGGATCATGTAGCCGATCCACCCCGCGGTGGCGGCGACGAGGACGCCTAACGGAAGCGGCGCGATCTCCGCCCGCGCCGCTTCGTTGCGCATCAGTTCGTCGCCCACCTGCGGTCCGTTGCCGTGCACGACGCAGATGTTCCAGCCGTCGACGGCGAGGTCGACGATGGCGCCCAGGCTCTCGCGCGTGTGGCGGAACTGATCGTGGATGGAGGACCGTTCGCCGGCCGGCGACAACGCGTTCCCGCCTAACGCAATGACCGCGACGCCCGGCACGCCGGCCGGCACGCCGCTCATGGCGCGGCCTTGATCAGGAGTTGGCCCAACGCGTCGTACGCCCGCCCGAACGCCACCCAGTCGCCGCGCTGCAACGCGATGTGCATCCGGTCGTAGAGCTCGCGCACGCGCGCGCGGAAGTCGCCCGGCGTGAGCGGCACGGTATCCGCCGGCGCCGCCGCGGCCACGCCTAACGCTTCGGCGAGCGAGCGCCCCGTGGTGACCAGCGTGTCGCGCGCCACCGCCACGCGCGCGAGCGTCGGCGGCACGTCGGACTTCCACACGTAGGCCGGCATCACCAGCGCCAGCCCGTGTGCCAGCGGCACCACGCGCACTTCGCCGACGCGGATGCGCGCGTCGCGCGGAATCGTCGCGGTGCTGTCGAGCGCGTGGCGCATCTCGTCGAGCGACGTATTCCATCGGGGCCCGCGCGGTTGGAGCGGGACCCAGTAGACCGTTCCCGTGCGACCGCCGGTGCCGAGCACCGCGCCGGCGAGTCGGTCGGTGGAATCGAGCACGGCCTGGCTGCAGCCGAGCCGTCCGCGGCCGGTGGCGAAGAGCAACGCACTGCCGTCGCGAAACACGGAATCCTCGCCGCCGTTCGACGGCAGATGGCCCATCCAGGTCGAATCGCCGCTCAGGCCGAAGCGTGCGAGCAGATCGGCCTGGATGCTCACGCCGTCGACGGGTGGCGGCAGCGCGGCCAGCAGCGCGGCGGACATGCGATCCGGCGAGGCGAACAGCGACGGGAACTCGCGCATCCACGTCTGCGCGATCGGGCCGACGGTGACGTCGGCGAGCAGCAGCACGCGCCCCGTGTGCGCGTTCACGATCGCCGTCGCCGCGTGCCTAACGAGCCCGTACTCATCGTCGCCCACGGTGACGCGCTTGCTGAGCGGATAATCGGCGCTGGCATCGTACAGGGCGACGGTCCAGTAGAGCGAGTCGTCCGCCACCACCGGCAGCACCGACGTGCCTTGCACGAAGAACGGCGCGACCGCGCCGATGCGCTCCTGTACGCCGCGGCGCGTGAGCACGCGCACGCCGGGACGGTCGAGGGACAGCAGCCGCAGGTTCTGCTGGCTCCACGCCTGCACGATGCGGTCGAATGCGTCGTCCAACGCCGGCGCGGCTATGGTGCCGGTGCTGTCGAAGACCAGCGCGTAACCGGGCACCGAATCGTAGACGAGCACCGGCGGGAGCGGTCTCGCGGCCGTGCTCGAGCCGGGCGCGCCGAGCACCGGATCGCCGTTGTCGTCGGACATACTCGCGCGCACGCGCGTGGCGCTCCATGACACCTCGCGGGGTGCCGCGGGCGAACCCGCGGCGTCGAGCAGCTCCCCTTCCTGACTCGGTCCTGTCACCACCACGGCCGTTAGGCCGAGCGGCGTGGCCGACCAGCCGACGCCGTGGGCGATGCCTTCCACCTCGTGTCCCCGCTCGAGCGACTGCTCGAGCGGCAGCGCGTCCCACACCGGCACTGTCCCCGCGGCGCCGTCGGCCGACGGCAATGCGAGTGAATCCGATCGCTCGATGCGGTCGAGGGCGTAGGCGCGTCGCGTGTAGTCCACGCGGACCTGGCGATACGGTCGTTCGCGGAGATCGGCGTCGGCCACCGGCGCGAAGTGCCGCGCGATCACCGGCGCGATCTCGCGCGCTCCGAACGCCACCACGAGCAGCGCGCCTAACGCAGTCACGGCCACGCGCAGCTGGCCGGTCCACCCGAAAAACAACACCACGAATGCCGCGGCGACCGTGGCGATCGACATCCAGAGGCTGACGGGAATGCCGGCCCGGTGATCGGTGAAGGTGAACAACCCGTCGGGCCCGCTGCCGGCGAAGAGCACGCGATACGCGTCGAGCCGATATCGCCACGCCATGAGCAGCAGCAGGAGGCAGCACAGCACGACGAGATGCCGCCGCACGTAGTGCGACACGTAGAGCGATCCGCGCTCCCACCGGAGACTCGGCGTGAGCGCGTACAAGAAGATCACGACCGCGGCCACGACCATCACCGCGATCAGCGCCCAGAGGTAGATGGCTGTCTCGAACGGCAGCCAGTAGACGTAGAAGCCGAGGTCCGCCTCGAAGTAGGGATCGCTCTCGTTGAACGGGATGCCGTGGTGGGCGAGCACCCACGACATCCACGTGTTCGACGGCAGCGTGAGCAGCGCGCCTAACAGAATGGCGAGCACCGCCGCCGCGGCCACGAGGTAGGTGCCGGGAATCTCCTCGCCGATCTCGATGTTGGCCACGCGCCGCGGGAGCACGAGCGACACCACGGAATGCCGAACGCCGTACAGGTTGGCGAACACGAACGCGGCGGCCAGCACACCCGACGTGAGCCGCAGGCCGAGGGTTGTCAGCGTTTTCGTGCGCCACATCGCGGACGCGCCGAGCGCCGCGTACCACTGGTGGTCGGCGATGAAGCCGCTGATCACGCGTCCCAGAATGAGGAACAACGCGACCGCCGCCACGGCGAGCACGGCCCACCGTCGCGGAGTCACGTTAGGCTTGGGACGCCCTGCCGGCGCAGAAAGTCATCGAGCTCGGCGCGGATGGCCGTCAATCGCTCGGGCGTGCGGGCCTCGACGCGCATCACCAGCACCGGCTGCGTATTCGAGGCGCGGATGAGGCCCCAGCCGTCGCCGAACAACACGCGGGCGCCGTCGACATCGATCACGTCGTGCGTCTGCCGGAAGTGGCGCACCGCGGCCTCGACGATCGAGAACTTGCGTTCCTCGGGCACGTCCACGCGCAATTCGGGTGTGGACACGTAACGCGGCACATCCGAGAGCAGCTCGGTGATGCTGCGTCCCGAGTCAGCGATGATGCGCAACAGGCGCGCCGCGCCGTACAGCGCGTCGTCGTGCCCGTAAAAACCTTCAGCGAAGAACATGTGCCCGGACATCTCGCCGGCCAAGGGCGCGTGCAACTCCTTCATCTTGTCCTTGATCAGCGAGTGGCCGGTCTTCCACATCACGGGTGTGCCGCCGGCGCGCGCGATCTCGTCGCTCAAAGCCTGCGAGCACTTCACGTCGAAGATGATCGATTGGCCCTGACCCGTCCGCTTGAGCACGTCGCGCGCATAGACGATGAGGATGTAGTCGCCCCACACGATCTCGCCGCGGCCATCCACGACGCCGATGCGGTCGGCGTCGCCGTCGAACGCGACGCCGATGTCGGCCGATCCACGCTTCACCGCGGCGATGAGGTCCTGCACGTTCGCCACCACCGTCGGATCGGGATGGTGGTTCGGGAACCGGCCGTCGCTTTCGCAGAACAGGCCGGTCCACTTCACGCCTAACTTGTCGAAGAGCTGTGGCGCCACCAGCGAGCCGACGCCGTTGCCGCAGTCCACGACGACGCGCAGCGGGCGCGAGATCTTTCCGACGCGCGTCGCGATGTCCTGCACGTATTTGTCGATCACCGGAATGGACTGGACCTCGCCCTTGCCCGCGGGAAAGCGTCCCTCGAGGATCAGCCGGTACAGCTCCTGGATTTCATCGCCGTGGAGCGAGGTCTTGCCGACGCAGAGCTTGAACCCGTTGTACTGGGGTGGGTTGTGCGAGCCCGTGATCTGGATGCCGCCCGCCACCGGGAGGTTGTGCAGGCTCCAGTAGAGCAACGGCGTGGGGACGACGCCGATGTCGAACACGTCCAGCCCCGACTCGGTGAGCGCGCGCACGAGCGATTCGCGCAGCATGCCGCCGCTCGGCCGATTGTCGCGCCCAACGGCCACCGGTCCATGGATGTCGTGCGCGGCCAGATACGCCGCGTACGCGCGGCCTAACGCATGCGCCGTCTGTCCGGTGAGATCGTCGCCCACCACGCCGCGCACATCGTACTGCCGAAAGATCTGCTGGCTGAATCCCACGGTCCATCCTCCGTCGTGCCCGACCTTCCGGCCCCGCCCTCGAAACGACGCGAGGCCGCGTGGCGGCCTCGCGTTAGTCACCGGCCGGCAATCGATGTCGGCGGCGAACCGGCCGGTGCGCTCGCCGTGATCGTCGGACCGCTATTGCCCGCGAGATCGACGAAACCCTCGGGGAATATGCCGAAGAACACCAGGATGATGGCCGACGCGTAGACCACGAGAAACGTCGGCGCGCGCACGGGACGCAGCGCCGGCGCGTCGGCCGACCGCGGCCGCATGAACATCACCATCACCACCGCCAGATAGTAGCCTGCCGACAACACGCTCGTGAGCACCAGGACCACGGCGAGCGAGGTCTCCGGGTGGATCGCGTTGAGCGCGGCTTGCAGGACGTACCACTTGGCAAAGAAGCCCATGCCCCCGGCGATCGGGAAGCCGAGCAGCGCCAGCATGAACACCGCCATCGCCGCCGCCAACCACGGGCGCACGGTCCACAGTCCGGCGAAGTCGCTCAGTTGCTGGTGACGCTCACCCGGCTCGCCTACCGCGATCACGACGCCGAAGGCGCCCATGGTCGCCAGCGTATACGCGAGCACGTAGAACAAGAACGCCGCCGATCCGAGTTGGCTGTTGGCCACCACGGCCACCAACAGATATCCGGCGTGCGCGATGCTCGAGTACGCGAGCATCCGCTTGATGTTCTTCTGGGCAAGTGCGACGATGTTGCCCACCACCATGGTGAGCACGGCGAGCCACCAGAGCGCGAGGTGCCAGGACACGATCGCGCCCGGGAACGCTTCTCGCCACACGCGGAACAACGCGGCGAATGCGGCAGCCTTCACTGCCGCTGCCATGTACGCGGTGATCGGTGTCGGTGCGCCCTCGTAGACGTCGGGCGTCCACATGTGGAACGGCACCGCGGCAATCTTGAACCCGAAACCGACGAGCAGGAGTGCGATGCCGGCCATCAGCATCGGCGCGCTCGAGATCGTCGCGCCCGTCACCTTCGTCCCGATCGTGGAAAGGTCGGTGCTCCCGGTGGCGCCGTAGATGAGCGCGATGCCGTACAGCAGGAATCCGGTCGAGAACGCGCCTAACAGGAAATACTTGAGCGACGCCTCCGCGGCCCTGGCGCTGCGCCGGTTGACCCCGGCCAGGACGTACACGGCGATCGACATCAGCTCGATGCCGAGGAACACCATGATCAGATCGCGCGCCGAGGTGAGCAGCATCATGCCGGCCGACGCCAGCAGGACGAGCACATAGGTCTCGCCCGACACCAGCTGCTCCACCCGCGCGTAATCAAGGCCTAACGCGATGGTGATGATCGTCGCGATGAGGATCACGATGTCGGAGGCCCAACGGAAGCTGTCCACCGCGATGATCCCGGGCGTCGCTTTGGCGCCGGACACCCACATCCAGACCACGATCACGACGGTGATCACGCTGAGCAGGATCCCGAGCAGGCCCACGGTGCGCGCGCGACCCGGCGTCTCCGTGCCCCACGCAGCCACGAGCAACAAGAACATCGCCCCAGCCGACAACACGAGCTCGGGCAGCAACGCAGCCGTCAGTTGGGCGGGGATCGAAAGATCGAAGGACATTTATCGCGATCCTCCGCTCTCACTCGCACTGGCCAGTCGTGCACCGGAGCTCGTCGTCACCACTTGCACGAAGTTCTGGGCCGAGCGCTCCATGCGCTGCAGCATCGGCGCCGGGTAGATCCCGATCCAGAGGATCGCCGCCGCGAGCACGCCGACGATGACGACCTCGCGCCGGTTCAGGTCGGGGAGCAGCGCGTTCTCGGGTTTGTCCAGCTTGTTGAAGAGAATTCGCTGGATCGCCCACAGCAGATAGCATGCGGCGAAGATGACGCCGGTCGTGGCGAACAGCGTGAACCATGGATGGGACTTGAAGGAGCCGATGAGCACCAGGAACTCGCCCACGAAGCCATTGGTGCCGGGGAGCCCGATGCTGCTCAGCGACACGAGCGTCAACACCACCGCGAACATCGGCACGACGCGCGCGATGCCGCCGTACGCGTCGATGAGCCGCGTGTGCTTCCGCTCGTAGATCATGCCGATGAGGAGGAAGAGCGCCCCGGTCGAGATGCCGTGGTTGATCATCACCATCAGCGCGCCCTGCACGCTCTGCAGCGTGAGCGCGAAGATGCCTAACATCACGAAGCCCAGGTGGCTCACCGACGAATACGCAACCAGCTTCTTGAAGTCGGGTTGCACCATGGCGACGAGCGCGCCGTAGATAATGCCGATGACGGCGAGCGTGAGGATCGTATCGCGCACCCACGGCGTGAGCGCCGCGCCCGGGAAAAGCGGGAGCGCGAATCGCAGGAATCCATACGTCCCCATCTTGAGCATGATGCCGGCCAGGATCACCGACCCCGCTGTTGGCGCCTCGGTGTGCGCATCGGGCAGCCACGTGTGGAACGGGAACATCGGGACCTTCACCGCGAACGCGAGGAAGAACGCGCCGAAGAGCCACAGCGCAGCGCGCGAGGTGAATACGGCGTGCTGCATGATCCCGTCGTAGCTGAACGTATTGCGCAGCGTGACCGTGTCGACCGAGTGCAGCCACAAATACAGGATCGCCACGAGCATCAAGAGCGAGCCGAGGAACGTGTAGATGAAGAACTTGATGCTCGCGTAAATGCGCCGCTCGCCGCCCCAGATCCCGATGATGAAGTACATCGGGATCAACATGACCTCCCACATCACGTAGAAGAACAGGAGGTCGAGCGCGAGGAACACGCCGATCATGCCGGTGGTCAGCACCAGGAGCAGCGTGTAGTAGCCGCGCACCTTCTCGCGCACGCTGGTCCATCCGCCTAACACCGACAGCGGCATGAGGAACGTCGTGAGGAGCACCATGAAGAGCGAGATGCCGTCCACGCCGACGTCGAAGTTGGCGCCCCAGCCGGGGATCCACCAATGAATCACGCGGAACTGCCACGCCACGGTGCTCGGGTCGAACGCCCACCACATGCCTATCGAAACGATGAACTCGACCAGGAACGTGATGAGGGCGATCCACCGCGCTGACGGCGCCGCAGCCAGCGATGCATCGTCGTTCGCGAACGCCGACTGCAGCACGAGCACCAGCGCGCCGACGAGCGGAATTCCGAGCAGCGCCGGGAGTACCCAGGCGCCGTAATTGATCGACACAAGGAATTCGCGCATGGCTCAGCGGAAAGTGAAGGCGCTCAATACGGCGAGCACCCCGATGACGATCGCCCAGGCGTACGCCCCAACCTGACCCGACTGCAACCACGAGCCGATGCTCGCGAGCCCGCGCATGAACCACGCGCTGCCGTTC
>Ga0070679_100006270_pt1 | contig 11072 bp, 19 predicted proteins | sample KBSC63BmetaG_FD_65652 | JGI IMG/M metagenome (GOLD analysis project Ga0070679, IMG submission 65652) | Corn rhizosphere microbial communities from Kellogg Biological Station, Michigan, USA - KBS C6-3B metaG | ecosystem: Host-associated > Plants > Roots > Rhizosphere | place: USA: Michigan... | reverse complement strand
TTCCGGAAACCCGACGCCAGAACGCCAGAACTATTTGAGGCATCGCCGGGCTTTCTCGATTTCCTTGTCGGAAATGCCCTTGGACCGTGCCCATGTCTCCACAGCCGCCTCGCCATATTGTGCGACGGCCTTCCTGACCATCCAGCAAGGAATGGCGTGCGCGGGGACCGAAAACAGCAGTGCTGCCGCCACCAAAACGGCGCGGATCATTTACCGAGCATGACCTTGACGCCGAGCCACACCGCCCCGACAAGCCCGGTGACGATAATTGTAATCACAGCCTTGAATGTATAACTCTGCGCCTGCTCGACGCTCTTGCGCCAACGCCGCAGATGCTGAAAGTCTGCCCGCAGCTCCTTGCGATCTTCTTCCTCGATTCCGAATGAGGTCGGGATGGTCGCGATGGTTTTCAAAACCACGCCGTCGATATCGTTGTGATGAAGTCTTTGCTGTTCGGCCAGCGTCTCGGCGACGACAGCCCTGATATCCTCGTCCCGCATGGTGTTCATCGCTTGATGATCCCCGAGGTCATCGCTTGATAATCCGGGCGACGTTCTCAAATCCGCGCTTGGCGAAATAAAACGATACCACCAGATTCGATGTAATGGATGCAAACCCCGCGAGAGGGTCCGTCGTTCCAAGCCCCAGCACCTTGTCCCACACCAAGAGCTTGCCGAAGTAGAGCGCGACGAAATATCCCATCAGCTTGTCGGGTTCATACCAGTGCCCTATCTCGGCGATGCGATATTGCAGAACAACGTTTGTTTCGGAAACTTGGGCTGCAATTTCCCCGCCTGCCAAATCCGCGGCAATCTTCTCCGATGTGTTGCCAGCTTTCAGCTTGGCTTGGTAAGCATCGATCAGCCCTTTGATGACGGGGCCGCCTAGAAAGCTAATGATCGTCATCCACATGTCAGGCCAACGGAGGTAAAGTGCGGCGCCGCGCGATTTCAGTCAGCACGCCCGCGACCGCGACAGCGCATAGCATCTTGAACGCCGCCTTGGCATCCATGCTGGTCAGTTGCGTGAAATCATATCCTGAGAACGCGAAGATCAGCCCAGCAGACAGGATGCCGCCGAACCATTGAATGCGCGCCCACAAAATCGTGAGCGAATTGCAAAACCACTCCTTGAGCTTATCCATCACAGGTTCGCCCGGAGTTGAGCGGCCCTGGTCTCAAGCGCCCTCGCTTCGATATAAGCACCGTTCGCCCACACCTTGATTGTCGACCACGTATAGATTGAAGCGGCGTAGCCGCCAGCGGATGCAAGAACCATCAGAAATATCGTCATGGTCACACCTTCGGATTGAACGAATTGAGGGCCGCGACATCAGCCTTGCGCTCTTCAGGGGTTTCGTCGCCTGAGCGAACCTGCAATGTCCCGGCATCGCGGGCCGCGATCATCTCTTGTGAGAGAACGGCGACGCTGAGTTGTTCGCCCGGCTCGATCGGAACGCCGTCGAGGATCACGGGTTCCTTGCTTAGATTTTTGATCACATACATGGGCTATTTCCTTTCAGTTCAGGTATGTCTGGCATGATCGATGCCGAACCAAATCGCTATGATGATTGCGAGAAACGAGAGGATCGCCATCACGTTGAAGATGGACTGCATGTTATTTTCGCCTGAAGATTGCAGCGAAGATATTTGCAATAAACGCGCCGATTGAACCGGGAGCAGGATGGGTGACAGACGGCGGGACTGTTTTCGGAACATCAGGCGGCGGCTTGGAGGGCGGCAGGATCACAGTTGCAGGCCGATCGATATTGACGCTCGGGTCCAATGCCATCATGGCAAACAACAGGCCCGCGCAACCTAACTGCTGGTCCACCGCGTTCGGATCGAATACGCCATCGCGGACATACTTGCCGGATTTATATTGATCGGTTCCGCTCCAAACATAAGGAGAGGGCAACCCGCGCGAGGCGTAGCCGAGCCCGTTATACTGCTCGAGCATCGTGAGCAGCCCGCCGATGCTCCAGTCTTTATTGCGAGCCGCAAAGGGCGGGCAGTTCGCAAGGGCGTCGACTGCCGCCTCTTCCCAGGATTTGAAAGGGCCTCGCCCGGCGGGGACGTGAACAGACGCCCTATTCCAAGGATCGCCTTGAGCCAGCGAGCCGGTCCAGTCCTGCGAGGATTCCCGTTCATGAATCACGGCAATGACGAACCAGGGAACGCCGGTTTTAGCCTCTACGGTTTGATAGCGACCCTTGGCAAGGGGTTCGACCAGATGTTTTGCAACGGAAGCGAAATTCCGGGTTAATTTCGCATTTTCCCAACGCCCTGCATTCGCTTGCCCAAGCGCTACCAGATCGGTCATGCTTGCTCGCTGTGGGGTTGTAGTGGCAGGAGTCGGGCATGCGCCGCTTTACGCGGACCGGCAATCAAACACAGCGCATGACCGGAATGGCGGTTGAACCGTCATCAAGGGCGTTTGCGGCCATTGTTCACAAGCAACGACTTCGCTTTTGCGATTTCAAAATTCGAGGTTCTGCGGCGTTGGATCAGATAATCCGCATGATATAATTGCACACTATCGATGGCTGCACGTTGAAATGTGCATTGCCGCTCGTGTTATTCGATGTGACGGTGACATTAGCGGTGCCGGTAGAGGTCAAGATTCCGTTTGCGCCGTCAAGATCCAGGCATCGAACAATACCGCCTCCGCCAACCTGAAAATTAACCACGGTACCCGTAGCAACTTTGTTAGATGTACTGTTAACACTGATTGCCTGTGAGGCATTTGCAGACGTGATGCCGGTTGGCAACTGAGCAAGCGTGAGTGTTGAATTTTGCAATCCCCCCACAGCGCCCAATGTGCCGCCATCGATGCCGCCGGAAGCCGTCGTTAGCCGCGTCGCGCTCGCCTCTTTCATCGCGGAGACGCGGCCCGTCTTGTCCGGTAGATTGAACGTCGTCGATCCGTCGCCAGCGCCATAGGTATTGCCCATCAGCGCATACAGCGTCGCATAGGTGGCTCGCGAGATAGCCTGTCCGGCCGGGAACACGAACGAACTGTTCGGAGTCGTCGGAAGCCAATAATCCATTCCCGCGCCCAGCGGTATATTGTATGGATTTGCAAATAAATTCCACAACCGGAACTGACTAATCGAGTTGTAGTAAGTCACCATATAAGGGGTGCCGCCGACCAGCACACCCGCCGGAATGGGCGTCCCGGCCGCATCCACGCAGATCGGGATTGCACCGAGGCTATCCACGTTCAAGGTAGCACCCGCCGCATTGGTAAGCGGAGCCACAAATGTGATGAGCTGACTGTCCATCAAGGCCAGAGATGAGAATCCCTGACCGCTGGTATAGGTCAGAGCGCTTGCCGTGCCGCCCGCACCAATCACAGCCTGGGTATCCTGCCGGGCCGTTGCAATCGCGGCCATCATGGCGCGGGCGGAGTCGTTCACGCTTGAAGGGGCTTGGCCCTCCGACCAGTTGATAGACGGGTCCGCCGTAGCGTTGGCCGCTGCAGTCGGAGACCATTTATAGAGAGGCATTCTGGTTTCCCTTGAAATGAAAACGGCGACCCCTGAAGGGATCGCCGTTTGCGGTTATCGTGTTGTCGTTAAGTAACTTGCGGGATCGCGCCGTTCGGCGGCCGAGACCGATCGGCGCCTAGCCCGGACCCCAGACCGGCGGAAAGGGCCATTTTGGCATCGGATTGTCGCTAACGATGCCGCGCAAGCCGTCGGTCTGCGACGGCGCAGGCTGCGTCGGATTCTGGGGGTCGACGCCTGCGATCGAAGCCATCCAGTTGGCGACGCCGTCGCTGGGTGAAACGAACCGCACCGGGCGCTCCCGTGCCGGATACAGGTGCCTGCGATGTGCCGCCGTTCATCTGGTTCAGGTATTGAAGATATTGCTTGATGCAGGGAGGCGGAGCGTCCGTCACGCTCGGCAGCAACCCCGAAGGCCCGCTACCGGGATTGTCAGCCCCATTGCGAAGAGCGGTGCTCAGTTGTGCGTCACTAAAAGGATCGTAGATCCGCCCCATCCCACGGATTGGAATTTGATACGAAACACCTCGGTTTTCCGGATCGTATATTTGCCTTGCAAGCGCGCGTACGGTCTCAAGAAGAGGATTGTCAGTCTTGTGCTCAAAATTGAAATCGGTATCTAGCGGTCGAATTTCAATTCCTTTGAATGTCTTGGAACCATCTTGATCGACGACGACCTCGCCGGAAATCCTCGCGCTTTCGTTTCCGAAAACGAGCGCGCGCGTGTGATAATCCGCAGAAGACATGTCCTTGGTGTAGTGTGATATCCCGGCAGTTAACGATGGGTCCTTCTTCGGTACGAAATCCAACAAGTCATACGTGCCGGGGGCGATATCGTGCCGCTCGACAAGGCGATTAATGATCGGAAACATACCGGGATGATAATATCTCCCCGGTCCCTCGCCCATGTACCACGACATATCTACCGGAACCGGCGCAGGGGGACGGGGGATACCGGACGGAGACGGCTTGAGATAATGATCGAGAAACTGTTGCGCCGTCCAAAGCTGACCATTTGCCAGCCTTACTTTATTTTCAGCCATATCGAAGCTACCTCACCGGCACTGCAGTTATGAGCGAGTCTTCGTCGAAAACCACACCGCAGTTCGAAAGCTCCATCTGCGCGCTCACGTGCCTTCCTTCCGCCGGGTTTCTTGCCGTTTCGCCTTCCAGAGAAATCTTCCACACGATGACACCAAAGGGGGTTCGGGTTCGGACGGCCTTGCAGCAATTATCGGTGTGACTGAAATCCACGGAGTCGGGTTCTTCACCGTAAAAAGCGCCGTAGCGGGCCTGGAAGACCCGACTTTTTGCCGTCTCAATGACGTCGGATTCCGACTGGACAATATGGTCGCCCGGGCCGCAAAGGTTGTTCATGCGATAGGCGAATAAGGCAAAGTCGCCCAAAATCAACACTATCGGCAGCACTATCAGCAGGAGGAGCATATTTCTCGCGCGAAAAATCTTTCTCATCCAGATTTCCTGTCGCTGGCGTTTCCGAGTTCGGCCTGTGCCTGCTTCTCTGCTTTGCTGCTAAGAAACGCGGCCAGAGATCGATGCCGCGCACATTGCCCGCTCTTCCATTTCACGGCCGCCGCGCGTCACCCAGACAAGCCAGGATTCGAATCGGGGAAACTGTTGCGCCGTCCAAGATGACCATTTGCCAACCTTACTTTATTTTCGGCCATATCGAATCTACCTTAATTGGCTCTGCGATTATGAACGAGTCGTCAAAGAAAACTACACCGCAGTTTGAGAGCGCCAGGAACGCGCGAACGCGCCTTTTTATCGTTTCTCCTGTCGTTTCCCCACGCAGAGAAACCTCCCACGCAATGACACCATAAATGTTCCTGGTTCTGGTAACCCCGCAGCAATCATCCGTCTGACTAAAATTCACGAAGCGAGGTTTCTCATCAAAATATCCGTAACTACCGTAGCGAGCTTGTAAAACCCGGCTTTTTGCCGTTTCAATCGCGTCGGATTCCGACTGGATTATGTGGTCCCCCGGATCACAAATGTTGTTCAAGCGATAGGCGAATAAGACAACATCGCCGACAATCAATGCTGCCGGCAGCGCGATCAGCAGGAGAAATAGACTTCTCGCGCGAAAAATCTTCCTCATGCGGCGTCCCCGTCGCTGTAATTTCCAGGTTCGATTTGTCCCGGCATCTCCGCCTCGCCGCTAAGAGGCGCGGCAGAGATCGAAGCCGCACACATTGCGTCGCTTTTCCATTTCACGGCTGCCGAGCACTTGGGACAAGTCCGGATTTGAATCGGGATATCGATGTTAGAGTGGACGCGACGAATGTCTCGCCTTCGATCGGTGCCGGGGGCGCTGCGTTTGAGTTCTCGTCCATGCTCGCGGTCAGACGGGCGGCCGTTGAAGGGCACGAGACGTAACCCTGGTTTCCGGCGTGACATCGCTTATGCCCACAATTGACTACGCGAACGATCACGACGACCCCGCCTGCCCCTCGCCAGCGATTTCAAGATATTGTGCGCAAGGGCAGGCCGGGGCGCGCGCGGTCAGCAGGTTGCGGATCACCCCGAGCGGAACGCCCGGACTCTCCCTGGCCACGGCTTCGGCTTTCGCGTCGATGATGGCATTGACATCGGCGCGGATCTGTTTGATGCGCTGTTCAAGCGGCGGCGTGCGGGTCAACTTCAGGTCTTTTGAGATCGTCATCGGCGTCAATTCCCTCTGCTTCAAATTCGTCGGGCTTCCCGGTTGGCTCAGCCTGTAACGCCATCAGTTTCTGCCGCGCGGCTGCCGCCTCATTCTGCGCGCGCCGCAGCACCTTTTCGCGCTGCTCCTCGTGGGCGGCGACATAGACCTGCAAATCATAGGGCAGCGATTGGAAGCGCTGCTTGTGGTCATCAGGCCAGGAGCGCGGCGGTGAGATGCCGGCGACGTCGTTGACGGCGGAACCCGCAACGCCGCCGAGCGTCGGGTCGGCAAGCCCCAGCGCAACATGCGCCTTTGATATCTCTTGCACCGCCGGCCACAGCCGTTCGATACCGAGCGATGCGCATTCGGCGACGAATTTCGCCACCGCCACGGGCGCCGCCGGGCACGAGGAAACCCGGTTCAGTTCACACCACCTGGCGAACATCGGCGCGGCGCGCAATCTCGCCTGCGCCAGCGCCGCCAGCACCGGGCTCGTCATCGCTCTCGTCATCGTTTGGCTTTGCGCAGCGCATCATGGAGGCCGCCGATCTTCTTGCGCAGCGCCATCAGTTGCACCCGCCGCCGCAGGCTGTGCGATCCGGAATCGATCTCGGCTCTCAATTCGACGTCGAAGCCCTCCAGCATGGCTGCCCGCTTGTCCAGCCCGTAGAGCGCAAAATTGTCAGCCATCTCGTCGATATCGATCGGCTTGCCGTTGAGCTTTTCGCTCGCCGATTCTGTCCGCTCGATGAAATCCGGTTCGTCATCTGGCATCTGCAATTTCTCCTTCAGAGACTGATCCATCTGGATTGGCGTTGTTTTGACATCGCGTTAGCGAAAGCTTACCCGCTCGCGGTTGGCGTGATCGAACGCCGACCCAGTGGTCATCCGGGCTACGTCGCCTGACGGCGCCATCTGGCTGCGGAAGCCGACCCCATGTCTAGCGGCGCCGTTGAAGCGTCCACGGTTTCCATCGACCGTGAGAAATTTCGCCGGGACGTAGCCGGTAACTATTTTCATTGGCTTGTCTGGTCGCGCCGACATAAAACACCCGATCGGACACCTCTGTCTCCTATTTCGTTAAGAGCTAAGCCGAGTGCAAGGCCAATAGCCAAGCGACTATCGTGCAGGCAATGCGATCTCCGCTAACGGCAAAGAATGAGAAGTCTATTGGGCGCTGTCGCCATTAAATTCGTTGTCATAAACGGTGACTCTGTAAAAGCTTCCGAAAAGGTGCGCCGCGCGGTCCGCCGAGTCCCTTAACGCCCGTTTTGGCGGGTGATGCCACATCGCATCCTTCCACTCCGGCGTTCTCTGAGACAACGGCAAGGCGATCTCTCCCGTCGTGTCGTAAAAAGCGAAGTAATCAGTGTATTCATACCCCGCTCCCCAGGACTCGCGGGTGCCGACCGTTTGCTTGACGCCATCCTCGACGAACTCGGTCAAATGGCCTCCAGACAGATAATCCTTGGCGGGGAAGGCATGAATGCGGAATCCCTTGGCGAAAAACCAGAATCGAAGTGATTCCACAGACTGAGGTTTCGCGAAGCAAACAACGTCTAACAGCAACGCGGTCAAAACAATCGCGGCTCCTTTCCAGCGTCGCCGAAACAAGGCGCCCAAGAAAACAAAAAATAATGGAATCCAGCAGGCCAGGCATATCCAGGGAATCCAGTACGCAACGGTCGGCGTAAGGGAGGTCAAAAATCTCGACACGAACCAGTTCGCCGCAAATAAGCCAACCAGGATGTATTTCAGGCGCGCCACTGTGAGCATCCAGCGAAAGTTGACGATCGGACGGCAACCACGGGCAGGCCGCCTGCGGTCTCTGATCTCTTGCCGCAACCTTCCCCCCACGAAGGGGATTTTTCGTGCACTTCCCCTTCACCCACCGCCGAGAATTCTAGGAGAATTTACGCAGACGGCCCGTACCGGCGTGCGGCGCCCGTGTTGACGATCCCGCCGGACGAACATCTCTAGCGCTTGCTGGATTTTCTGGCGTTGTATAGCGCCACCGCGTCCTTGATATTTCCCGAGCTTGTGAGCCTCGCATTGAGCGTCCGCAAATCCGCGTGCTCGCGCTCGGCGGGGCTGCGGGCGGTACCGGGCCGTTGCACCGGGGGGACAGGTTTTGCTGTTGCCGCGTCCTTTGCTTTCATCATCAGCCGATATTTTCCGGCGTCATACATCATGCGCTGGAACACCGCGTTGCGCATCAGCGGTTCGCTGTTGAACAATCTGAACAGCTCAGCCGGCTCGACGCCGCTGGCCTTGGCGGAGGCGATGATCTCGGCCGTCACCGCTTGCTGGGTCGCTTTTGGTTCGCTCTTCAGCATGGTATCAAGACGTACATCCTCCGATTTGGCATAGTTGTGAAAATTCTGCCGCGTCATTTCGGCCTGGCGGCGGCTCTCCTGCTGCTGGTGTGCGAACAATTGTTCGGTGGTCGCGATCATCGCCTGAACGCGCGCGAATTTTTCCGGGTCTTGCCTCGACATCTGCTCGAGCGCGCCGGGCAGGTTTTCCGGGACAACGCCGGCGAGCTCGGGGAACTGGCTGAGAAAACTTACCTGCGCGATTTGCGTTGCCGCCGCCAGCCCATTGAGATAGCTCTGCCGGGTTTTTTCGGCCTCTCCGATCCGCTCCTCGATCGCCTGGCGGACTTGCGGATGATTGATAACTTTCTCGATTTCCGGATCGAGTTCGTCCGCCGCGTGGTCACCGCTTAAGTCCACCGGGTCGCCCGCCACTCTTTCAGAGTCGGTTTTACCAGAATCCGTCTTGTCGGTTTCGGCGGGTGGCGATTCAAAGCCGAGAAACTCGGCGGTATCGGGATCGTTGGCCCAGGCTTCGGCGCGCAGCGTATCGACGCGCGCGGCGAGCGCACTGCTGGATTCATTATCCACCGCCAATTTATCGGCCGCGGCAGTGCGGCCATAATCGCGCGCGGCGCGCTCAAGCGAAATGGCCTCGTTCGCCGCTACCGGCTTTCCGCTTTGGTCGAGATATTTCCGGATAACAATATCGTCGCGCGGACCGGAGCGCTGCTCTGCTGCCTCCCGCAACGAGGCGCTGTCGCTGCCGATCTCTTCCGCTTCGTCCTTCTCCTCCTGATCTGGCATCGGCTTATAGCCGGCATTGGCGAGTTCGAAGGCGGCGCCAGTCAGCGCGGGATCGATTTCACTGTTCATAATTTGGCGCTCCGGCGGAAATTGGTTCGGGCCTTGCGCGGCAAATCCGCGGGATTGATGAGGATGCTTGCTGCCGGCACAGCATAGCCGGGCGGCTTGCTCGCACCGGTCGCTGCGGTAAACCCGGATGGCAGGCCGCCGGCTGTCTGGTTTGTTTCGCCGGTGAACCCGGGCTGGCCGTTGCCGGCCGGATTCGCATCACGGGTATTGGCGGGCTTCGTCTGGCCGGCTAGCGCCTGCGTAATCAGCGTTTTTCCGACCTCTGGATGGACGATTGCAAGCATCGCATTGTGGTCGCCAAGAATTGGCCGTAACGCCTGGTATCGCAATTGCAGATCCAGCTGCGCATTGCCCGACGAATCGATCCGCGGTTGCAGAATTTGCTGCGCCATGCCGGCCGGGTCGGTGCGCTGTCCTGAACCGAGGCCGGCGATGCCGTTGGCAAGCGCAGCGATCGGATTGCCGACCGGCGTATGCGCCCAGCTTTGAAAATCCGCGCTCAGGCGGTCACCAAAATCGGGCGACTGCCGTGCGGGTTGTGCAACGTCCGCTCTTCCGAATTGCGGCATCTGGTAATCGCCAATGGCAATGTTTCGCGTCTGCCCGTAGTCCGGTGTTGGCAGTCCAGAGGGTGTCGCTCCCGGGGCCGGCATTGTCGACTGGGGCATTGGCGCAGACACTGGTGTCTGTGGCAGGGATGGTGACGGTCCGTCCGCCGGAATTCGCTGATCGAAGCCCGCCTCCGGCTGATACTGGTCTTGCTGTTGTCGCAGCGAGAGCAAGCGACCCAGCAACCCGCCGCCGTCCTGGAATTGCTGCGGATCAAAATAGCTGTCGAACAGACCCATTTGAACTCTCTTTTTCCCAGGCAAAATCGGCTGACTTTTACTTTTAATGTTCACGTCAAATAGCGCGGTGAAGCGAAGTTGCGCTTTGGCATATCAGCCATAATTTCCTGACTGCGGTCAACGACTGGCCCTTGGTCGAGAAACCATCAACCGGCCCCATGGATTCTTCGGGAGGCTTCGGTCGCGGCGCAATAGTCCACCGCCTTGTAACCGTTGATTTCGATCACTGCTTCGGGCGTGGTCTTTTCCACATCCTGCGCCATCAGGCCGATGTGATAGGCCGGTGCTCCCTTGTAGCGATAGCCATAGACCGGCGTACCATCGAACAGCATGCCGACGGTCGAGATGTCCTCCTTCAGGCGCATATCGGAGGGCAGGAATTTGAGAAGGTTGCCGATGCCGCTGGCGATGGTGCCGAACTGTTGCGCGCCGGACATCTGTTGTGTGCCCTGCGATTGGCCCGATGTCTGCGACCCCAGGCCCGCGATGGGAACGCCGATTTGCGCGAGCAGGCCGAGCGCCTGGACCGGGATGCCCCTGCGCTGCGCTTCCACCGCCAATGTTGCGTTGACGCCGTAGTTCTGCGCATCGAGCGCGGACTGCGCCGCGGTGACGCCCTGCCCCTGATTGCCGAGATAGTTTTGCCGCATCCCCGAAAGCGTGCCGGCGGTGGTGTTGCCCGCGTTGTAGAGCGCGTTGGCGGCATTGATCCGGTTGCCGACATCCTGGTTGTACTGCGCTGCGAGGACGGGCGCTTCGCCTGCGGCAACGCCGCGCCCGTAGGCCATCTGGTTGGCGCCGCTCATGTCGCGGCCAGCGGCGGCGAACTGCGAATTGACGCTGTTGCCGACGTCGGT
>Ga0070679_100006269_pt1 | contig 11072 bp, 9 predicted proteins | sample KBSC63BmetaG_FD_65652 | JGI IMG/M metagenome (GOLD analysis project Ga0070679, IMG submission 65652) | Corn rhizosphere microbial communities from Kellogg Biological Station, Michigan, USA - KBS C6-3B metaG | ecosystem: Host-associated > Plants > Roots > Rhizosphere | place: USA: Michigan... | reverse complement strand
TGGCGGACATCGCGCGACGCCCGGATGTCGACGCGACGTATCACCTCGGCGACCTGGTCGGGTACGGTCCGTGGCCTAACGAGACGATCGATCGCCTGCGCGCCGCGGGAATTCCCGGCGTCGCCGGCAACTATGACTCGACCGTCGCGACCGGCTACAAGCATTGTGGGTGTAGATACGAGGATTCGCGCCAGGAGGAACTGTCACACCTCTCGTTTGCCTGGACGCTCGAGCACACGTCCGACGAGAGCAAGGCGTTTCTCGCCGCTCTGCCGTTCCGGATCGATCTGCGCCCGCTGGGTGGACACTCGGGTGGCCCGACCGTCACGCTGCTCCACGGCAATCAGGTTCTCAACACTGTCTATGTCCATGAGGACCGGACCGACGATTTCCTGGCCAGGATGGGAGTCGCGGTAGGCGCCAGGGTGGGCGACGTGCTGTGCTTCGGTCACACGCACAAGCCGTGGCACCGCGTCGTCGACGGAATCCATGTCGTCAACACGGGGAGCGTTGGACGACCGAAGGACTGCGACTCGCGAGCCGGGTACGTCCTCCTCGACCTCGTCGGGGCCGAATCGGTTGGAGTAGAGTTCGTTAGGGTCGACTACGACGTCGAGCGTGTAGCGAAGGCGATCATTGTGAGCGGCCTCCCCGACGATTTCGCCGACTATCTCAGAACTGGCGGGAAGTCGTTATGAGATGCTCTCGCGCGCGACGTGGGTGTCTGCTGGTCCGAATCATCATGGAGCATCCGCACCGCGGGCGTATCGAGGTCATCGAACTGCCCGCGCCGAGCGCTCGCCACGAACGCGATGACCGCGGCAAGCACGATGAGCGCCGCCAACGGCACGACAATGAAGACAACGCTCACGACGCACGCTCGCTCGGAAACGTGTCACTCAGCCACGACGCCAGCACCACCGTGAGCGAGCTCGCCGGCATCAGCACCGCCGCGATCAGCGGAGTGATCACGCCCGTCACCGCGAGCGTCGCGCCGATCACGTTGTAGGCAAGAGAGAACGCAATATTGCGCCGGATCACGCGGATCGTTCGCGCGGCCCCCTCCGTCAGTGTCACGAGCGGCTCGAGGCCGGGTCGCGCCAGGTAGACGTCAGCGGTCGAGAGGCACGCCTCCGCGCCACCGTGCACACCAACGCCGACCGATGCCGCGGCCATCGCCGCCGCGTCGTTGACGCCATCGCCGACCATGACCACCGTGCCGCCGCGTCCGGACTGGTCGACGACGCGAAGTTTTTCTTCCGGGGCAGCGCCCCCGACACACGCCTCGCGACTCAGGCCTAACGTCTCGCCGACGCTCGCTACGACCTCCGGGTGATCCCCGGAAAGAATCCCCACCGTCCAGCCGCGCTCGCGTAGCGCGTCGATCGCGCGCCGGGCATCCGCGCGTACGGGATCGCCGAACCCGGCAGACGCGACAATAGCGGCGTCGACGGCGACGAGCACCGGCGTGAGATGCCGCGGAGGATCGCGAACCTCGGGACCGCTCGCGGCCCGCATCCTCACGAACGCTGGCGACCCGACGATCACGCGCCGTCCATCGACCAGCCCTTCGACTCCGCCGCCCGCCACGTGAGTCGTCAGGCACGCATCCCCGCCCGCGATCCCATCGAACGCGCGACGGAAACCCGCCGCGACCGGATGCGACGACTCCCGCTCCAGCGCGAGCACGAGCGGCTTGACCCACTCAGGCCCGTCCCACGCCGCGAGCGCCACACGTGACTCGGTGATCGTGCCGGTCTTGTCGAGCAGCAGCGTGCCCGGCGCGGCAAGTCGCTCGAGCGCGTCGCCGCCCTTGATGAGAATGCCGTTGCGCGCCGCGCGGCCAATGGCGACGCTCACGGCGAGCGGCGTTGCCAGCGCGAGTGCACAGGGGCACGTGACGACGAGAACCGCGATCGCGTTGTCGATCGCCGCTGTTGGATTCCTTGGATACCAGAAGAGGGCCGTCCCTGCCGCCAGCAGCAACACCACGGCGACGAACCACACCGCCAGGCGATTCGCGAGCTGCACGACCGGTGCTCGCCTGCGCACGCTGTCCTCGACCTGACGCAGCAGGCTCGCGAGCCGACTCTGTTCGCCGGCAGCATCGACGCGAACGCGCAGGGCCGACGACACGTTCGTGGTCCCGGCGTACACGCGGTCGTCGACACCGACGGACACGGGCCGAGACTCACCAGTGAGTAGCGCGACGTCGACGCTCGAGCGGCCAGACGCGACCGTGCCGTCCGCCGCGAACGTTTCACCGGCACGAACTTCCAGCACCATTCCCGGCAACAACGCCTGAGCAGGGAGCTCGCGCGCGGTCTCGCCCTCGACCACACGCGCTGTCAACGGCGACAGCGAATACAGCAGCTCGGCCGAGTCGGTCGCGGCGCGCTGGCCGCGCTGCTGGAGAAATCGACCGGCGAGCAGCGCGAAGATCAGCGTCGCCAGCCCATCGAAGTAGATGGGGCCGGAGTCCGTGATCGTATTCGCCAGGCCCTGTGCCCACCCGACGGCCAGCGCGATCGCGATCGGAACGTCCATGTGCAGCGTTCGCGTCTTGAGCGATGCCCACGCGCCGGCGAAGAACACGCGTCCCGGCCCGAACAGGGCGGGGGTCGTGAAGAGAAGACTGACCCAGCGAAAGAATCGTTCGTACGGACCCTCCATTCCGCCGAAGTGGCCGCTGTACAGCGCGAGCGCCGCGAGCATCACGTTGGCCGCAATGGCGCCTGCCACGCCGATCCGCGCCAGCATCGCGCGGTCCTCCTTTCGGCGTATGGCTTCCACCCCGAAGCCCCGGAACGGATGCGGGCGGTAGCCTAACGAATCGAGCGTCCGGGCGACGTGCGACAAGGACACGGCGGCATCGTCCCACGCCACCCGCGCGAGCGCGCGCCTGACGTTGAGCTCCGCTCGCGCGACGCCCGGCACCACCAGTGGAACCCGCTCGACGAGCCAGACGCACGCCCCGCAGTGCACGCCCTCGAGGTACAGGTCGACCTGCGCGAGCCCCTCCGGCGTGCGGCGGACGTAGAGCTCGTGGAACGTCGCGTGGTCGAACTCCTCGAAGCTGCGCGCTCGGGATTCTGCGGCGACGGGACCGTCACGACCGACGGGTGTGTCGTGGTAAGTGTCGAGACCGTGATCGTGAATTACTGCGAACGCCGTGCGGCACCCGCCGCAGCAGAACTGGTCCTGAGCGTCAGGTTCGATCAGCCCGGCAGGTACCGGGAGCCCACAATGCGTACACACCACGGCCGTGCCGTGTTGGAGCGATGCGCGGAGTGCAGCGTCAGCGGCCGTCATGCATCATTGCCGCGTGGCCGTGGTGCGCGAACGGGCCCGCGGTCATCCTGCCGGTCATGGACAGGAGGCCGAGCACGACGGCGGCGCCGGCGGCGGCGAGCGGCAACCGTCGCTGGAACGCCCCGAACATCCGCTGGGCACCGAGCCCGATGGTGACCATCATCGGCAGGGTACCGAGCCAGAAGACGAACATGATCAACACGGCGTCGAGCACACGGCCGGTGCCGCCGGCCGTTGCGACGAAGACATAGAGCCAGCCGCACGGCAGCAGTGTCGTGAGCAGCCCGGTCGCAGCACCGCGGACGGTCGGCGACTCGTTCCGGAACCGAACGAGCAGCGAGGTGAGCGTGGCCTGAAGGGCGCGGGGCGCACGCCGCGGCCGCATCCGCACGCCTAACGCCGCGAGCAGCGTGCTGCCTCCCCACACCACCATGAGCGCCCCGGCGACGGTGGCCGCGAGCCGCCCAACTCCGGCGACGCCGCCGATCCGGTCCACCCCGTGTCCGACGGACCCGGCGAGTGCGCCGAGCAGCAGATATGAAGCGAGGCGTCCGGCGTTGTAGGCGGCGTGGGGAGCGGGGCCGGTGTGACGCGCGGGCCCGGTGCCTGAATACAGACACACGAACCCGCCACACATCGCCGCGCAGTGGACGCTGCCGAGGAGGCTTGCGCCGAGAATGGAGAGAAGGAGGGTCATCGGGAGGACGGACTCATCGGGCCTCAGCGCGCACGACGTCCGTGAACCGCGCGGACCCCGCTCGCACGTCGAAGCGCAGCTCCCACTGCCCTTGCCGTTGTGCGTCGAGCTGGCCGGAGTATTCGCCCACACCGGCTGCCGCGAGCGTGGCCTCGTGCACTTCGCTCGCGCGCGCCACGGGCAGTGCCGAAACTCTCACGACGGCGCCGGCGATCGGCATCCCTGACGAGTCCGTGAGCGTCGCGCTGATCCGGGTCTTGCCGGTCGCGGCCACCACCTCGAGCCGGGGCGTCAGGCGCCAGCCGAGGATCGAGTCCTGACGCGCCTGGGCCAGCGTCGAGTCCCACGTGATGGCTTTCTGATAGTAATCCGGCTCGATGGCGAACGAGGGATCGTCGTTCGCGATCCGCATGACCCACAGATTCGCGGCAACCGTCGTCGCCAATACCCCTGTGATGCCGATCGGCCACCAGGCGCCAGGCTTCATTGCTCTCTCCTTTCGCGGCCGTGGTCATCGTCGTCATCCTCCGGACCAACCAGCCGGTAGGCGACGGTCGTCGAGAAGCCGGCGCCGTCGCTCACCCGCACGGTGACGCGGTGCTCACCGTCATGAAACACGGAACGCGGAAGCAGCACGAAGAGCGGCGTCTCGGCCGACTGCCCCGACGCCACGCGCAACGGGTTCTGCGGCACCACCACCGAGCCATCCGTCGCACCGGCGACCTCGATTCGATAGTCGTGATCCTCATGCGTGCGGTTGGCGATCTTCACGCGAAGCTGGTTCGCGATCTGCCCGTCGGCCTGCCGGGTGAACGGCTCACCCTGACCGCCTAACACGGTGACGTCCGCGGCGTCACGCGTGGCCAGCGCGTATGTGAACGCGCCAAGAAACAAGGCAAGCGCGAGCGGATAGAGCACGGTGCGCGGCCGGATGAGATGGCGCTTGTGTCCCTCGAGCAGCTCGCGCGACGAATAGCGGATGAGACCCTTCGGCTTGCCTACGCGAGTCATGATCTCGTCACACGCGTCCGCGCACTGCGTGCAGTGAATGCACTCCATCTGCAGCCCGTCGCGGATGTCGATACCGGTGGGACACGTGGTGACGCAGGCCCCGCAGTCGATGCAGTCACCGGCGCCTTCGGGACGGGCCTTGCCCTTCATCCGCGGCTCACCTCGCGTGGGGTCGTACGCGACGATGAGCGACTGCCGGTCGAGCAGCACCGACTGCATGCGTCCATATGGGCAGGCGACGAGGCACGTCTGCTCACGGAAGTACGCGAAGTCGCCGAAGATGGCGAGCGCCGTTCCGGCCATGACCAGGAATGACGTCGGATGGTCGGCCGGTGAGCGGCGGATCCACTGCGCGAGTGCCTCCGTCCCCACGAAGTACGCGAGGAACGTGTGCGCGAGGAAGACCGCGAGCACGACGTAGATCGCGTACTTGAGCAGCCGTCGTGGATGGAAGTGACTGCGCTGCTTGTCGAGCGCCAGCGAGCCGCTTCGCCCACCTTCCACGAGTCGCTCGATGGGACGGAAGAGGAACTCCATGTACACGGTCTGCGGGCATGCCCATCCGCACCACACTCGACCGAACAGCGCCGTCATCAGGAAGATCGCGATGATGATGCTCGCGAGCAGGAGCATCAGCAGCATCGTGTCGGTGGGAAGGAACGTCGTGCCGAAGAGCGTGAACTGGCGGCGCGGGATATCGAGCAGGATGAGCGGCTTCCCACCCATCCGCAGGTGCGGGATGAGGAAAAAGACGAGCATGAGCCCGTACGCCACCACTCGACGTACCTTCGCGTAGGAGCCATGCGACGGCTTCGGACGGATCCAGCGTCGGGATCCGTCCTCGTTCAGCGTCGGAAGGACGCGGCCGACTGCCACCGGAGCACTCACCGGGGTACCTGTTCTCCTTGAGGCGCCTTCGGATTAGGCGGATTCGTGCCGTGAAGCGTGTACACGTACGCGACCACGGCGTCGAGCTGGTTGGGCTTCAGCACTTTGCCCCACGGCGGCATCCCTTTCTCGAGCACGCCGTCGTTCACGGTCTTGTGGATCTGCTCGAGGGTCCCGCCGTGGAGCCAGTAGTCGTCGGTGAGGTTCGGGCCGATCTGGCCGCCGGCGTCGGCGCGGTGGCAGGCGGCACAGTTCTGGCCGTACGTCTGCTTGCCTAACGCCAAAACAGTGGCGTCCTTCGTCATTGCCGAGAGCTGTTCACCCGATGCGCCGGCGGGCTCGGCGGCCTTTCGCTTGGCCTCGGCAGCCGCGGCCGCGGCCATGGCGCGATCGTAGTCCGCGATCCTGCCCTTACCGATCCCGAACCCGGGGACGTTGAAGAAGTACAGGATGGAGAAGATGATCGTCGCCCAGAAGAGGTAGACCCACCACCGCGGCATCGGGTTGTCGAACTCCTGGATACCGTCGTAGCTGTGCTCGAGCAGGTGGTCCTGATCTGGCTTGTTTTCGTTAGGCATGGCTGTCATCCCCAACCCTGGTGTCATCCCGAGCCGTCAGGCGCCTGCCCAGAGGAGCGCCAGCGACGAAGGGAGGGATCCTCATCGTCCCGACAGAGAGCGCTGTGTCGTTCTCGCCATCGATGGGCAAATGCCGCAGCCGCTCGTACATGCGCTGCCTGCCCGGCGCATACAGCGAGATCACGATCCCGAGGAACGCGATGAGGAAGATCACGAGCGCAACCTCGGCGTATATCGACAAGCCGGCGCCGCTCACGACATCCGTGAGGCTCTTCATGGCGTACTCCTCGCCACCTGCGGCGCCTTGATGTCGCGGCCGAGCCGCTGGAGATACGCGACGAGCGCAATGATCTGCTTGTCCTGCAGCCCCTTCGGGCCGCCCTCACCCTCGACGGCCTTTGCGAGCGAGTCCGCCTGTGCGCGGGCCATCTCCGGTGCTCGGTTGACCGCGTCGCCGTACGGCACGCCAAGCATCGCCATGACATCCACGCGCCGCTGGATGCCCGCGAAATCGAGCGGGTCCTTGAGCAGATGTGGGTACGCCGGCATGATCGACTTCTGGGTGATCGCGCTCGGGTCTTCCATGTGCCGCACGTGCCACAGGTTTGGATATTTGCCACCTTCGCGCGCGAGATCGGGTCCGATGCGCCGGGATCCCCACAGGAAGGGATGGTCGTACACGAACTCCCCCGGCTTCGAGTACTCGCCGTAGCGTTCGGTCTCGTGGCGGAATGGCCGGATCATCTGCGAATGACAGTTGAAGCAGCCCTCGGCGATGTAGACGTCGCGGCCTGCGAGCTCGAGCGGCGTGTACGGCTTCACCGACGCGATCGTCGGCACGTTGGAGCGAATGAGGAACGTCGGCAGGACCTCGAACAGCGACGCGACGACCACCGCCACCACGGTCATGACGGTGAACGTGACAGGGAGGCGTTCCCACGCCCGGTGCCAATCCAGCGCGAGGAAACGCGCCCAGGCACCCGCCGGCGCAGGCGCGACATGCCCGTTCCCCTCGATGTACTCCTTCGTTAGGCGCGGCGCCTGGATCACCGGCACCTCGTAGCTCGTCGGACGGCGCCGCCACGTCATGAGGATGTTGTAGCCGAAGAGCAGCATCCCGACGATGTACAGCGCGCCGCCCACGGCGCGCATCCAGTACATCGGCATGAGCTTCATGACCGTCTCGACGAAATCGGGATACGCGAGCCGGCCCGTCTCGTCGAACGCGCGCCACATGAGCCCCTGCGTCACGCCAGCCGAGTAGATGGCGACGACGTAGAGCAGGATGCCGAACGTGGCGACCCAGAAGTGGGCTTCCGCGAGCTTCTTGCTGTACAGCGGTGCCTGGAAGAGCCGCGGCAGCAGCCAGTAGATCATGCCGAACGTGAGGAAGCCGTTCCAGCCTAACGCTCCGGTGTGGACGTGGGCGATGATCCAGTCCGTGTAGTGGGCGAGCGCATTCACGCTCTTGATCGAGAGCATGGGCCCCTCGAACGTCGCCATGCCGTAGGCCGTGATGGCGACGACGAAGAACTTGAGCACCGGCTCCTCGACCACCTTGTGCCACGCACCGCGCAACGTGAGCAGGCCGTTCACCATCCCGCCCCATGACGGCATCCACAGCATGACCGAGAACAGCATGCCCAACGTGGTCGCCCATTCCGGCAGGGCCGTGTAATGCAGGTGGTGCGGCCCCGCCCAGATGTACATGAAGACGATCGTCCAGAAGTGGAGGATCGACAGCTTGTAGCTGAAGATCGGCCGCTCCGCCGCCTTGGGCAGGAAGTAGTACATCATCCCGAGGAACGGCGTCGTGAGGAAGAACGCGACGGCGTTGTGGCCGTACCACCACTGCATGAACGCGTCCTGCACGCCAGCGTAGATCGAGTACGACTTGAACGGGCCGGCCGGGATGGAGAGGTTGTTGAAGATGTGCAGGATCGCGACGGTCACGATGCTCGCGATGTAGAACCAGATCGCGACATACAAGTGCCGCTCGCGACGCCGGGCGATCGTGCCGAAGAAGTTGACGGCGAACGCGACCCACACGACGGCGATCGCGATGTCGATCGGCCACTCCAGCTCCGCATACTCCTTGGCCTGGGTGAACCCCAGCGGGAGCGTGATCGCGGCCGCGACGATGATCGCCTGCCAGCCCCAGAAGTGAAAGCGGCTCAGGCCATCCGAGAACATCCGCGCCTTGAGCAGCCGCTGCGTCGAGTAGTAGGCGGCGGTGAAGAACGCGTTCCCGGCGAACGCGAAGATGACGGCGTTCGTGTGGAGCGGGCGGAGACGCCCAAAGGTGAGAAAGGGCGCGACATTCATCGCTGGGTTCGCGAGCTGCAGGGCCACCACGAGCCCGACGAGCATCCCGACCAGCCCCCAGACAAAGGTGGCGATCAGGAACTTCCGGACGATGTCGTCATCGTAGCTGAAGGAGTCGAGCAGGACGTTCGGCGTTGCCGCGATCGGCTGTGGCGCGGGCGGCTCGTAGCGGGCGGGTTCGCGGCCTGTGGTCGTCGGTTTGGGACCCGTCATCTCCTCCTCACGGCGCGGGGCAGGCCAGCGACACGAGCGCGGAGCGAGAGAGATCTCTCCGCTCGCGCTGGCCCGTCGGATTCGTAGCGAAACTCGACGTTCCTGCCTGTCGGGACAGTCGCCGATTTCACTCGGCTCACGTCGGGGAATCGACGACAACAACGGCCCATCCTCGGTCCGCGCGGTCGTGCGCGCCAGTACCCGTAAGGCCTATGCTGCCGTCACACGCTGGGGTTCTACCGGCTCAGTCATCGCACCCACCTGTGCGAGTAGAGCGCGGTACCATCGCTCCGTCTCCGTGAGGCGCTCCTCGAACGCCGCGCATCCCCAGATCACGCTGAGCGTCGAGCGCGTATCCGCATTCGTCTTCGTGCGCTGCGAGTCACGCACCGCGTTCGCGCACGGACCATTAGCGTCGTAGAGACAAACCAGCCCGCCGAGATCGATCTCCTGCCCTGAGGCGTTGAAGACGTACGACGCACCCTGCGGCGCGAACGCGATGCGAAACGGGCCCCGCGCACAATCGAGATCGACGACGCTGATCGGGAAGCCGCTGTGGAGCGACACCGCATTGCACGCATCGACGGCGGCATTGATCGAGCCTAGCGCTCCGTCGGATGCCGCGCGCACGAGGTACTCGGACGCCGGCTTGCCGCGACCGGTGGGCTTGTAGCCGCCATGACGGAGCATGTCGCGCACCGCAGCTCGCACCTCGTCGTTTCGCGCGAGCGGCGCGTCGGCGTCGATCCGAAGCGCCTCGACGATGGAAGACGGCGTCGACGCCGCGCCGAGCGGCGCGTCATACGTCGTGGTGAATGCTGCCACCCTCAGAAGCGGGTGGTGCTCGACGGCGAGAAGGGGCGTGCTCACGGGTCGGACAACGTAACCAGCGGCGGGGTGCGCCGCTGCCGCCACTCACCGCGTGGGCACCGTCACCCAGAATGCTGTCCCGCCACGTGCCGACGGTTGGAACCCAATGTCGCCGCCAGCCGCGCGCACGATCGTCCTCGCGATCCGGAGCCCCAGCCCCGAGCCCGACGGCCGTTTGGGCTTCCAGCCCGGCGTCAGCAGCGACTGTCGATCCTCGAGCGAAATCCCGGGACCCGTGTCCGCGACCGTGAACGTCACCGAGTGATCCATCGCTTTTGCCCTGACGACGACGCGTCCGCCTGCGGGCGTGAACTTGAGCGCGTTGCCGATCAGATTGGCGACTGCGCGCTGCAGCGAGTCGGCCGCGAGCGCGATGGGAGGCAGTGTCTCGTGAGTCTCGAGGCTGAGCTCGACATGGCTCGCCCGCGCCTGCGGCATGTACTGATCGATGAGCTCCTCCAGCAACCGCAGCGTCGGACGCTCGGGTTGCGCCGGAGGCTCCTCGATCCCGCCCGCGCGAGCGTCATCGAGCGTACGCTCCACGAGCCGACGCATCCGCGCCGCGGCACCCGCCGCCGCATCCAACTGTGACCGGACAACCTCGTCGTGCTCACTCCATCCCGACCCGGCGCCACGTTCGCGCACGAGCTCCAACACGAGCTGGACCGTCGAGAGCGGATCCTTGAGATCGTGCGACGTCAGCGCCAGCAGCACTCGTTGGTCGGTGATCGCATTACGTGCCGCCTCGTACTGAGCGCAGCGCTCGAGCGCGATGGCGACTCGCCGCGCGAGCTCGGTCGCGAGCGCGACATCACTGCGAGCGTAGCGTCGGCCCGAATGTGTGGTGGCCACGAACGTGAGACTCCCCAATACTCGGCCGCGCCGCGCCACCGGAACCACCATCGCGGACGTCGGCCCCATGGCGCGCAGCAGCTTGAGATGCTCCGAGTCGTTCGCGACGAGCTCGAGCCGATGATCATCCACGTCTCCCCAATTCGGCACACCAGTCACCTGCACGCGATTCGCGGGATGCCGGCGCGAAAGCAGCTCATCCTTGCCGGCAGTCGAGCGTCGGAGGAACGGGAGCAGCTCGGCTCGCGCGTGCGCGGCACGCGCGGCGGCGCCCAGCGCCGACGCCAACCCGGCGTGAATGCGAAGCACGCAGAAGTCGGCGACCT
>Ga0070679_100006268_pt1 | contig 11073 bp, 5 predicted proteins | sample KBSC63BmetaG_FD_65652 | JGI IMG/M metagenome (GOLD analysis project Ga0070679, IMG submission 65652) | Corn rhizosphere microbial communities from Kellogg Biological Station, Michigan, USA - KBS C6-3B metaG | ecosystem: Host-associated > Plants > Roots > Rhizosphere | place: USA: Michigan... | reverse complement strand
GCATGATTTCCGAAATGTGGAAAGCATTTTGCATTTTATGATTTGGTGCAAAGACCCCTGGCAAGCAAAGCTTGAGGCGGCCAGGGCCACGACGTTCCGTCAATGCGCTCAGGACTACATCGCAGCGCATCGGAGCGCGTGGAAAAACCTCGATCTCAAGGTAAGGATTGGTGCGTTCGCAACGTGCGCACCGGCACGCCGCTGAAGCCATTGCCGATTCCTGAGCGCCTTCTCGGGCTGAAGCAGGATGGCGGCAGCTACCCCGTGCTGGAGCGATATGCGCGGTGCGTTCGATAGCCTTTGCAAGCCTCGTGCATCGCCAACCGAGACTCGGAGACGGAGCTCAGGGTATTTCTTTATCCCGAACGCTTTGCAAGTCGCGCAAACGGCTACGCAACTCATCGGTCGCGGCACGCGCGTCGTTCGAATCGTGCAGTACCCGCGGTGACAGCAGAACAAGGAGTTCCGTGCGCTGCACCGAGCGGTCCGTCGAGCGGAAGATCGGTCCGACGATGGGCAAGTCCGAGAGCCCGGGCAGCCCGGCCTTGGTCACGCTGTTGGAATCCTGGATGAGGCCCCCCAATGCGACCGTCTCGCCATCCTGCACCGTGATCGTACTTTGGATGCGGCGTTGCGTGATCGTTGGTCCCAGCGAATTGGTAGCCGCGGTCTGGTTCGCGTTGGCGACAGCACTGACTTCCTGCGAGATGTCGAGCGTGATGAGGCCGTTGGAATTGACGCGCGGCGAGACCTTCAGAATGACGCCAGTATCGACGTACTGGATGGTGCTAATCAGCGGTGCGCCGGCGGTGACGGTGCTCTGAATCTGCCCCGTCGGGATCGGAATCTGATTGCCGACAAGCAGCGACGCCGTCTGGTGGTCGAGGACAAGAAGCTCGGGCGCCGATACCACGTGTACATTCGTGATCGACGACAGCAGATTGAGCACGACATTCGCGTTCGTGCTGCCGAGGATGTAGTTGAAACCAGGAAACACCCCTGCGATCGCCGTTCCGGCCCTGATAGGGGTCGTCGTGCTGCCGAACATGAATTGGTTTTCGTGGGCATGGAAGAAATATTGCAGCCCATATTGCAGATCGTTGCCAAGCGTCACTTCGGCGATCGTCGCCTCGATCAGCACCTGGAGCGGCACGATGTCGATCTTCTCGAGCGCTTGCTCGACCATGCGATAGGTTCGCGGCGTGGCGTAGATCACCAGCGTGTTGTTCTTTTCATCCGCCACGATATGGACGGGTGGAAGCTCGAGGCCACCGGCGGAGGGGGGAGCGCCCGGGGCGCCGGCTTCCGGCGCGCCTGCTGCTTCGCTGGGCCTTGCGGCAGGGACACCGAATGGTTCGTTGCGTGCTCCAAGGCCGCCGCCACCCGGTAGGCCGCCCGTGCCGGGTGAGAGCGGTCCAGGCGCCGAAATCCCCGGCGTTTGCGCCGCACCGCCGGTTCCTGCCGTCAGCGACGACGTGCCGAGCATCGAACCGGGCGCGGCATTCGGATAGGTGACCGCGGTCTCGGTGGTTCCGGGCGCGGTTTGCGGCTGCACGGTGCTGACCTCACCACTCGAGAACAGCCGCGTCAGGACCTTCGCGAGGTCGGCCGCGCGGCTGTTCTGGACGTGATACTCGTAGATCCGCGGTTGATTCTCGTTCTCACCGCTATCGAGACGCGCGATCCATTGCCGCGCCTGATCGACATAGGCTCGCTGCGGCGAAACGACAAGCACGGCATTCATGCGCTCGAGCGGCGCGAAGCTGAGCATCCCGGGTAACGGTACGCTGCCCTTGGGACCGAAAATTTGCGTGAGCTGGTCGACGATCGATTTCGGCGAAGCGGTCTGGAGGGGAACGATCCCGAACGACATGCCCGCGATCCAGTCGACATCGAACGCGCGCACCATGTCCGTAACGGTGGAGAGATCGATGCCGCTGCCCGAAAGGATGAGGAGATTGCGCGTGGGATCGATCTGCATGACCGCGCCCTTCGGCAAGAACGGCTCGAGCGTGTGCTGCAGCTCTGCCGCCGGAACATATTTGAGGGGGAGGATCTGCACATTGTAAGCCTGGGTGCCGACGCTCGCCGGCCTCCTCTCGCCCACAATGACGGGCAGCGAGCCGCTTCGCGGCGCTTCTTCGCTCGAAACAAGGCGATAAACACCGCTCGCGGTCTCGACCAGGGTCAAGCCGCTGGCACGCAGAGCCTCTTCGAGTGCCGGCAGCACGTCCTCGCGCCGCAAGGGGCGGCTGGTCTGGATCGTGACCGTCGCCTGCACCTTGGGATCGATGGTGAAATTGAGATGGAGCACATCGCCCAGCACGCGCGGCAAGACTTCGTGGACATCGGTATCGACAAAGTTGAGCGTGATATCGCCGCCCTGAGCCTGAACGCCACCGCTCGGAGCAGGCGCAGGCGACGGGTTAACGAGCGAGCCCCGGCCGGAGAACACCTGCGGTCTGGGCGTCGGAACCGCAGGCGGCTTGTTGGCGACTTCGGGCGCCGATGCGGCTGCGCCGGGCGCGATCCGCTGCGGCTCGGTCGGCGGCGAGACATGGGTGAGCGGCGCGAGGCTCTGGGTATCATGACAGCCGGTGAGGACGATCAGGCTGACAATCCACAGTGTCGCACCAAGCCGAAAGTGGGAAGCAGCGCCGTTTTGGGTGAGCTTGCGCGGCTTCCTGGCCTCCCGGCGGGTCTGGTCGCCTCCCCGACGATGCATCGACGCCATCCCGATACTATTTTACCGCCGTTGATTATGACGATTATCGCGACGGTATTGCTGGGCCAAAATAGACCCTTGTTCGCCATTGTGCAGTATTATTTTTCTCCCGTTCGGGGAAGCATCGGTTCGAGCTTGCATCGAGGCGACGCGCGCCGATCTGCCCGACGAGAGCGGTTGGTTGGTATTGGTACTGACACCCTCGTCCGGCGCGATCGGCTGTGCCGCTGCCGGCGTCGCGACGCATCTTGCGCGTCGGCCCTTCGAGATTCACGGCACGCGCATCTCTCCTGATCGAGAACCCCATGTTTATCCGACCGGTGCCGGCGAGGTCCTTTGCGAGACGATCAAGACCGCGCGCGTGGTGCGCATCGCGGACGATCTGCGCGCTCCGCTTAGCCTAGCGGTCTTTTCGAGTCCTGTTCACCAACCCGACCGCCCCATTCTTTTTACCTGCCAGCTTGCTCCGCGCCAGGTTCAATCGCTCGAGACTTGCGAGCGTCGGTTCGGGCCGCATGGCGGCAATACCGACGAGCAACGCTTCGATGAACCCGAGTGTGGTGGTGTGGAAGCTGACCATGTCGGAGTATCCGCGTGGAACCGAAACGATCATGTCGACGCGCCGCTTCAGGGCGCTCTCAAGCGTATCGGTGACCAGGATCGTCCGTAATCGGACAGCTTGCGCTGCATCGAGCAAGGCCTCAACTTCCACATAGACTCTGCTATAGGCAAAGAGGACCACGACGTCGTTTGCGCGAAGCTTGGCAAGATCGTCGGCAAACAATAAGCCTGTATTGCTAAGGCTGATAGCGTCGATGCCGAAACGCACGAGTTGCATAACAAGGTAATTCGCCATCGCGCTGGACGGGCCAATTCCAAAGGCTACGACCCGCTTCGCGCTGCCGAGCGCTTTTGCCACTCTTTCGAACTGCTCTGGGACGATGCTGCGCGAGAGGGCCTGCAGGCACTCGAGATGCGTACCAATCGTCGTGTGGAATGCGGCGGCTCGTCCCCCGCCAACCTCGTCCAGCGTGCGGCTCATCCGCTCCGCCGGAGAGAGAGATTGGCGCATTTCTTCGGCGAGCGCGCGCCTCAGACCGTCGAGTCCCGAGTAGCCCAATGCTCGGGCGGTTCGAATTACGGTAGCATCGCTCGTCTTCGCCTTCGCCGCCATCGTCGCGGCGGAAGCGATGAGCACCTCCTCTCGGCGGTCCCGAAAAAAACGGACCACCCGCTGTTCTGCGGGCCTCAATTCCGGATAGCGGCTGGCGATCCTTTCCTCAAAGGTCATCGGTCATGCACCGCTTGACATAAGTTGTACACACAACCAGTCTACCGAATATTGGTCGCAATTGCGACCTCGGCATGCCAACCGGCCCGCATTTAAGCGGGCCGCGTCACTGGTTGAGCGCTGGACATTGACAGGGATGGCCGCTCGCTTCGAACTTGTTTTGGCCACGGGAATGCTGTGCGCAGCCTTGTCGAGCTGCGCGGGCTACCGCTCCCTGCCACTGCCTCAACAAGCAAACCTCGCATCCGGCATTGCCCAGTTACAGCATAAGCTTCCCGCACCAGAGAACCGGGTCATTGACATCGACCACCCCTTGGATTTGGCGTCGATCGGGCTTCTCGCCGTCCTGAATGATCCTGAGCTGCGAGCCGAGTGGGGGCAGATGAGCGTCGCGCAAGCGCAGCTCGTCCAAGCAAGCCTATTGCCGAACCCCACGGCAAACCTCGCCTATGGGGTGCTGCTTGGCGGCCCTGGTACGACACCATCCTATGCGGCATCCTTGTCGCAGGATATCGCGTCACTCGTCACGTATCATTCGCGCGTCAATTCGGCCGAGGCCCATGTCGCAGAAGTGAATGCCGAACAGCTGTGGCAGGAATGGCAAGTCGCACAGAAGGCGCGGCTTCTTGCGCTCGATCTCTATTGGGGCGGTCAGGCCATCGACGCGCAACGACAAGAGCTTGAAGTCGTTTCGTCCGCGTTTGACAAGGTCAAACGCGCAACCGCGGCCGGCAATCTCAATCTTGCGGCACTGTCGCCTTTGGCCGCGGCAAAGGCGACGGCCGAGCAATCGCTTGCGACCCAGGAACTCGACGAGCTGAAGTCCTGGCAGGAGCTCGATGGTTTGCTGGGCCTCGTATCTGATGTGCGCTTCGCCATTGAGGTGCCGCAATTGCCGCCGATGCCTTCGGACATCGACCATCTCGTTACCGGTCTTCCGGAGCAGCGTCCGGACCTTATCGCATTGCAGCTTGGCTATCGCTCAGCCGACGAAGACGTGCGCGGCGCCATTCTGGGACAGTTTCCCGCCTTGACCTTGGGCGGCTCCTGGAACTCCGACACGACGGGCGTGCGCTCGGCTGGGCCGACTGTCACCTTCGACCTGCCAGTCTTCAATCGCAATCAGGGAAAGATCGCGACGAGCAAAGCGACACGACTCTTGCTTCATGAGCAGTACCAGGCACGGCTGGACAGCGCCATTGCCGGCATCAGAGGCCTCGTGGCGCAGGGCGAGCAACTAAGGGCGGCGTTGTCGGCGGCTCGGGAAGCGGCGGCGGACGCTCAAGAGTCAGCACGATCGGCTCGAGGTGCTTACGCGCAAGCCAATCTCGACCAGCGCGCTTGGACCGATTACGAAACAACGGCCTTGCAGCGGCAACTCGAGGTCATTGCACTGGAGCGCAGCCTTGGAGAAGTCGAGATCACGCTGACGGTCGAGCTCGGCATCGGCCTGCCACGTACGCGGATCGTGCCGCCCGACAGCGCGGAGGCGTTCTGATGCGGCAAGGTTTGTTCATTGTGGCACTTTCCGCGGCGCTGTTGTCCATGGGCCTTGCCGCTGCCCAGGAGACGCCGAGCGTCCAAGTCCAACTGACACAGCTCAAGAAAGGCAGCCTGCCGCAAACCGTTGCGGTCTATGGCACCGTCGAGCCGAGCGCTTCAGCTTTGCGTACCGTCGTGGCGCCGGCCGCGGCCATCGTTGACCAGATCTACGTGCGACAGGGCCAAGACGTCGACGATAACGCGCCGCTTCTCCGGCTGTTGCCGAGCCCCGCAACCCAAGCCGCCTATTCGCAGGCGGAATCCGCGCTGCGCGTCGCTTCGGACATGGTCGTGCGCACGCGCAGCATGGTGCAGCAACATCTCGCCACGGCACAGCAGCTTGCCGACGCCGAGAAATCCCAAACCGACGCGAAAGTGGCGTTCGCGGCGCTTCAGGCGCAAGGTGCCGGGGGTGCGAATATCCTGAAGGCGCCCTTCCGGGCGGTGGTGACGGCGATCGCGACCAGTCCGGGCACCATCGTGTCGGAAGGTGCCCCACTCCTATCACTGGCGAGCCCGGCGGAGCTTGTGCTCAAGGCCGGCGCGATTCCGGCCGAGGCAGCGTCAGTTGCGGTGAATGATCCGGCAACCATAACCGCTCTCGATCGGATTGATGGCGTTTCCGGGAAGGTCTTGCTGCGTGGTGGCATGGTCGATCCGGCAAGCGGTACGATTCCGATCGAGATCGCTTTGCCCGCCGGCAAATTCCTGCCGGGACAGGCAGCCGTTGCGACGATCACGACCAGACAAGTTTCCGGCTACGTCGTGCCACACGAGGCGGTCCTGGTCGATGATCAAGGGCATCCATACGTCGTCCAGGCGCAGAATATGACGGCAAAGCAAGTGCCGGTCAGGATTCTCGAGGCGGCGGGGGATCTGGACGTAGTCGACGGCCCGCTCGACGCGGCGGCACCTCTGGTCCTCGCTGGGAATTATCAGCTCAAGGACGGTATGAAAATCCGCACGAGCGAAGCGGCCGGCCCTCGTAAGCCATGAGCTACGTCGGCTGGCTGGCACACCACCGCCGCGCGGTTCTATTCGTCGTCTTCGCCTTCGCGATCGCGGGAGTCTATGCGGGGATAACACTCCCGATCGGTCTATTCCCGGTAACGAGCTTTCCGCGTATCCGCATCGAAATCTCAGCTGGCAGCATGCCAGCGAAACAGATGCTAATCGACGTCACGGAACCGCTCGAGGAGGCCGCTCGCGCCGTTCCGGGGGCTGTCGATGTTACGTCCACGACCTCGCGCGGTGCCGCGGAAATCTTCGTCGATTTCCCTTGGAAAGCCGACATGAATCAGGCGCTCCTCGCAATGGATGCTGCCTTTGCACAAAAACTGCCTGACCTTCCGCAGGGGACCAGCTACGACGTTCTTCAGATGAGCCCGAGCGCCATTTTTCCCTTCGTCTCCTACGCGCTCATCTCGGATCAGATTTCCTCGGCGGATTTGCGAAGGCTCGCGGAATATCAAATCACGCCTTTGTTGGCCAGCATCGAGGGCATACGGCGTGTCGGAGTCCTCGGCGGCCAGACGCCAGAGATTCAGGTGGCCATAGACCCTCACCAGCTTGCAGCCGTGAACCTGACGCTGGCCGATGTCTCGAAAGCGCTTGCCGATACCAACGTCGTGACGGCGTTGGGTCGGCTCGAAGACAATGATCTTCTCTACCTCGCAATTGGCAATAACGCCTTTACCTCGATTGCATCCGTTCGGAATGCAACTATTCGCACGCCCAAGGGCGCCCTCGTCCGGTTGGGTGACATTGCCAAGGTGACGATGGGCTCCGCGCCGCAATGGCTTCTCGTCAACGACAATGGCCGTCCCGCGGTAACCTTCGACGTGTTTCAGCAGGATAGTGCGGATTCTTTGGCGCTCGCGGCGCAGGTGCAAGAAAAGCTCGCCGCTTTTATGAAAAGCCAGCCGGCCTCGATTCACCTCGTCAAGTGGTATGATCAAACAGAGTTGGTCCGGTCGTCGATCGGTGCGCTCGGTGAGGCGATTGCCATCGGTCTCGTCTTCGCAGCGCTGGTGATACTCGCCTTCTTGCGCAATTGGCGCGCAACCGTAATTGCGATCGTCGTCGTGCCTCTTTCTGTCTTCATCACGATCCTCCTCCTTTCGGTCCTCGGCATGACTTTCAACATCATGACCCTGGGAGGCATCGCGGCAGCCATCGGTCTGCTGATCGACGATGTCATCGTCATGATCGAGCATATCGCGCGTCGCGCAGGCGCTCCCGGTGCGGAGTACGCCTCGACGACGGTTCTTGGCGCGGCCCGCGAGTTCCTCCAACCGCTTTTGGGCTCGAGCCTCGCGACGCTGATCATCTTCGTGCCGCTTGCGTTTCTCTCCGGTCTTACCGGCGCATTTTTCAAGTTCCTCTCGATCACGATGGCCTCAGCGCTCGTGATCTCTTATCTGCTCGCCGCTTACGCAGTCCCGTTGCTTGCAGCCGGCATCATCGACTTCAAGAACTGGCATGATCCCGACACGGTGCGCGAGAGCTGGCTACGTCGTACTCACCGCCGCACGCTCGACAGGCTTTTTGCCCGGCCTCTTTTCGTCGCTCTTGGTGTAGCTGCACTGGTCGGTCTCGGTTACCTGGGGTATTCGCAGGTCGGTACGGGCTTCCTTCCTCGCATGGACGAGGGCGGATTCGTCCTCGACTATTACACCGCGTCCGGAACGTCGCTGGCGGAAACCAATCGCGAGCTCGAGCAGGTCGAGGCGATCCTAAAGGACGATCCGAATGTCCAGACTTATTCGCGGCGTACCGGTGCCGGGCTCGGAGGTGATTTCAAGGAAAGCTATCAGGGCGATTTCTTCATCAAGCTCGCCGATCCGTCTCGCCGCCCGCCGATTTGGACGGTGATGGACGACATCAGCACGAAGATAACCACGCAAGTGCCAGGAATTCATTTCGATATTCACCAACTGCTCGACGACATGATCGGCGACATGGTCGGTCGTCCGCAGCCGGTGGTCGTGGAGCTCAGCGCCGGCAATCCCGATCTCTTGGCCGGCGCCGCGGACAAAGTGGCCGCGATGCTCGCGCAGGTGCCAGGGATCGAGGCGGCTTCGGTCAACAATGGCATCGTTCCCGCCGGCGATGCGCTGGAGGTCAGAGTCGATCCCGCGGCTGCGGCTTTGGAAGGGGTGACGCCGAACGAGATAGAGGCTCAGCTTAGGGATTATATGCAAGGCAAGGTCGTCACGCAGTATCTCGGCTCGCTGCAAGATGTCGGTGTACGCCTCTGGCTCGATCCGCCGCAGGAAAAGCTCTATCGCAATGCCCTCGCGAAACTTCAGCTCCGCTCGCCCAACGGGCGCGTTTTCGCTTTGGGAACGGTGGCAAAGATCGACTTCGTTGCCGGCCAACCGGAGCTCACACGCGACAATCTCGCACAGGTCGTTGCAGTGACCGCGGAGATCAGTGGCGACCACGATCTCGGTTCGACGGTCGCGGCGGTGAAGAGCGCGCTCGATCAACCCGGCTCCCTTCCGCCGAATGTCTATTACACAATTGGCGGGCAGTATCGGCAGCAGCAATTGGCGGTCAGCGGCATGGTCAAGGTGTTCGCGGCCGCTGTGATAGCAGAGTTTGCGCTGCTGCTTTTTCTCTATGAAAGCTTCGCGCTGTCGCTCGTGATCATCTTGGGCTCGCTGATCTCGACGGGTGCCGTGTTTTTGGGGCTCTGGATCACCGGGGTGGAGCTGAACATCACCGCGATGATGGGAATGGTGATGATCGTCGGCATCGCCACAGAGATGGCAATTTTTCTAGCCTCGGAATTCCAATCCCTGGCGCAAAGAATGCCACCGCGCGAGGCAATCCGTGAAGCCGCCCTTAATCGTCTGCGGCCCATCGCCATGAGCACCATAGCGATGATTCTGGCTCTGGCGCCTTTGGGCGCAGCCATTAGCGGCTCTGGCGATCAGATGCTTCAGCCTCTGGCGCTCGCGATCATCGCGGGAATCATTGCGCAATTGCCGATGGTCCTGTTGGCCATGCCTGTCGTCATCGGCCTTCTCTCGCGAGCCAAGATGGCCGGTTGACGTAAGCTTGCGCCGAATGACGGCGCCGCTCGCTTGCTTCGATTTTCGAGGTTGTGACGAGTCCGCGCATCGGCGCGCGAGCCGGGGCGGCGCCGAGAAGCGTCGCCCCGGTCTCTTCGATCAGTGCTGGTTGTCGCCCGCGAATTGCTGCCCGGAGTCGCGATGGCCGCCCAAGACCTGCTGCGCGAAGACGCTCGCCTCGTCGCCGCCGCTCGAGGTGTAGATCGCGACGCAAGCACCCGCGCCGCAGGCGTCGCCGGCAAAGGCCGGAATCCAGCTGCTTACCGTCACCGGATCCGCCGCGATCGAATGCGCGCCGGGTGCAGTCGGCACCTTCGCCTGATCGACCGCGATCGGATGCGCATCGACCTGGTCATAGCCGAACTGGCCAGGGCCGGCGCCGGTACTGCACGCGCCGACGAAGTGGTTGTCGCCGGCATTGTAGGCGACCTCGTCGCACCCGCCGGCGGTCGCCGTCAGCGTGGCGAGGACATGGCCCGAGCGTGCATCCATCACCTCTTCGGGGCCGGAATTGCAGCCGAGGAAGAGCTCGTCATCGGGGCCGATGGCGAGACCGTGCGGGTTGCAACCCGGCGTTGGGATGTTGCGCACGACATGAATGCTATCCTTGTGACCGTTGTCGCCGCGCGGATCGACGATAACGATCCAGCCGTCATTGGGAGCGGCGGTGTTGCCCGGGACCGCGATATAGAACAGCCCGGTATCCGCGACATAGACCGCCTGCTCGATACCGCCATTGGCCGCGACCGTTCCGTGCGTGCCGTCGAAATTGATTTGCTTGACGATCGCGTGATGATCGCCAGGCATCACCGGAATAGTCGAGATCAGGGTGATGAACGGGCTGGCATTGAGCGCCGTGGCGCTACCATTGCCCGGCAGCGGCTGCTCGGAGGGGTTGGCGAAAAGCGCGAGTTGATCGGTCGGATCGAACGCGCCTTCATCGGTGCGGAAACAGCCATGAAGGTTGATGTGGTCGGTCTGCTGACCGGTGGCGAGGTTGAAGACTCGCACCGAACTGTCGCAGGGGTCGCTCGCGTAATCGGCGGCGGTGTTGGTTTGGCCGAAAGTGAAGCGCGAGGGTCCGTCGCCAGCCCAGGCCTCGACATGGTTCACCGTGAAGACGCCATTCGGGCCGGTGATCTCATTCCGTCCCGCCGCGGCCGAGCCGCCGAACGCGGCGTTCTGGTCGCAGACGATGCCGGCAAAAGGATCGTCCGAAGGCGGAGTTAGTGCGATCGTGCCTTGGTTGGTCGGATTGGGGCTCTTGAGGTTCACATTGGCGATGTCGATCAGCAGAATATCGCCATCGGAGGTGAGGCCCGTGATGTTGTTGCCGTGAGTGCGGTCGGCCAGGAGATAAACATGGTCGAAGGGATCGACCCAGGAGATATCGAAGGAGAATGACGTCGGCGTGCAGCCCGCCCCCCCGGTGCCGA
>Ga0070679_100006266_pt1 | contig 11077 bp, 8 predicted proteins | sample KBSC63BmetaG_FD_65652 | JGI IMG/M metagenome (GOLD analysis project Ga0070679, IMG submission 65652) | Corn rhizosphere microbial communities from Kellogg Biological Station, Michigan, USA - KBS C6-3B metaG | ecosystem: Host-associated > Plants > Roots > Rhizosphere | place: USA: Michigan... | reverse complement strand
CGAGGTGGCGAAATCCTGCGCGCCGCGCCGCGCGCGCTACCCAAGTTGTCACCTCGCAGGGTGACAACTCGTCCCGAACGCGCCGCCGGCCGCGCCGCGGCGCGGTCGATCGCTGGCACCGCCGCTGCACTGTCGCCGGCCATCGGCGCCTGGGACGGCGCCCACCTCAACCTACGTGGAGGACAAGCCATGACGCGGAACCGGTTCCACTACGCGTGGTCGTGCGTGCGCGCGATCGCGCCGGCTTCGTCGAGCGCGTTGCGCGAGAGGGCCTCATGACCCACCGCGGATGGATCGTGATCGCGTTGTGGCTCGGCGGCTGCGCGACGACGGGCGACGTCGCCGATCGCCTGCCGCCCAAGGAGGCCGCGCGCGTGCCGGCGAGCGTGCCGGCGCTGGCGAGCGCGCGCGCCGCCGCCGACGAAGCCGCGCACGCGCTCGCGGCCGCGCGCGACGAGCAGGCGCGCGCCGTCGAGGCCGCGCGTGCCGCGCGCATCGCCTCCGCGGACACCCCCGAGCTCGCCGACGTGGCCGCGGCGCAGCGGCGTCACGTGGCGGCGACGGTGGAGTGGCGCGGCGGCGTGGTCGAGGCCGCGCGTTGGCGGCTGGCCGCGGCCGAGGCGCAGGTCGAGCTCGAGCGCGCGCTGTTCCTCGCGCGCGGCGGCGACGAGCTCGACGTCGGCCGCTTTCAGCGCCAGGCGGCGCAGCTGCAGCGGCGGCACGCGGCGGCGACGCGCCGGGTCGTCGAGCTGCACGCGGCCGTCGACGCCGCCGAGCGCGCGCTCGCCGATGCCAAGGAGCGCTACGCCGCCAGCCGTCGCGCCGCGCCGGCGCCGCTCGTCACCGCCGCCGCGACCCGGCGCTGATCAGCCCGCATCAGTGCGCCGTGATCACTCGGCGCGCATGACCGTCGCCGGATCGAGGCGCGAGGCGCGCCACGACGGCACCAGGCTGCCGGCGAGCGTCATCACCAGCACCAGCGCCAGCGACACCGCCAGCGTCGCGCCGTCGCTCGGCGTCACGCCGACGAGGAGCGCCTCGAGCGAGCGGCCCGCGGCCCACGCCGCCGCCAGCCCGAGCACCACGCCGGCGGCGGCCAGCGTCAGCCCTTCGCGCAGCACCATTCGCATGATCCCCGCCGGCGTCGCGCCGAGCGCCATGCGCACGCCGAGCTCCTGCGCGCGATTCGATACGGCGAACGACAGAAGGCCATAGATGCCGATCGCGGCCAGCAAGAAGGCGAGCCCGGCGAAGGTGAGGATGACGTCGAGCTGGGTGCGGCGCGGCGCCGTCTGCGCCTCGACGATGTCGTCGAGGAGGCGCACGTTCGAGATCGGCTGCTCGGGATCGACGTCGTGGATGATGGCGCGCAGCGCCGGCAAGAGCGTCGTCGGATCGCCGGCGGCGCGCACCGCCAGGTCCTTCGGCGCGTAGAAGGGCAGCCAGCCGTCGGGCACCTGGCGATAGGGCAGGTAGACCTGCGGCTCGGGATCGCGCTCGGGCCCGCGCACGCGCACGTCGCCGACCACGCCGACGACGGTGCGCTCGGCGAAGGCGACGGTGAAGCGCTTGCCGAGCGGCTCCTGCCCCGGCCAATGGCGGCGCGCGAACGACTCCGACACCACCGCCACCATCGGGCGATCCTGGCCGTCGCCGTCGCCGACGTCGCGGCCGGCGCGCAGCGGCACGCCGAGCGTCGCGAAGTACTTCGGCGTCACGTAGCGCAGGCTGACGTCGGGCTTGACGCCCTTGGTCGGCGGCTCGCCCGTGATGGTGACGGGCCAGATGCCGCCGCCGAACGCCATCGGCAGAAAGCTGGCGTAGGCCGCGCTCTCGACGCCGGGCAGCGCGCGCGTCCGCTCGAGCACGCGGTCGTAGAAGCGCGCCCGATCGGCGGTGTTCTGATACTTCGGCAGCGGCAGCCAGGTGCGCAGCGACAGGACGCCGCCGGCGCGGAAGCCGGGATCGCGCGATTGGATGCGCCACAGCGTGCGCAACAGCAGGCCCGACGACACCAGGAGCACCAGCGACGCGGCGACCTCGGCGACCACGAGGATGCGCACGAGGCGACTGCGCCGCCCACCGACGTCGCCGCGCGCGCCCTCACGGATCGCCTGGGCGTCGATGCCGCGGCAGGCGCGCAAGGAGGGCACCACGCCGAAGAAGAGCGCCGCCAGCACCGTCGCCGCCGCGGCCGCGAAGAGGACGCGCAGATCGATCGACGGCATCTGCCGCACCGGCAGATCGGCCGGCACCAGCGCGGTCAGAAGCGGCAGCGCCAGCGCCGACAAGGCCACGCCGAGCGCGCCGCCGGCGACGGCGACGAGGAAGCTCTCGGTGACCAGCTGCCGTACCAGCCGCGCGCGGCCGGCGCCGAGCGCGGCACGCAGGGCGAGCTCGCGCCGCCGCATGAGCGCCCGCGCCAGGAACAGGTTGGCGATGTTGAGGCAGGCGATGAAGAGCACGCACAAGGCCGCGCCCGCCAGGGTGAGCACGAGCGTGCGCGAGCGGTACGCGACGTCCTCGTGCAGCGGCGTCACCGTCGCGACGATGCTCTTGTCCTCCTCGGGGTGGGCGCGCTCGAGCGCCGTCGAGATGCTGTCGAGCTCGGCGCTCGCCTCGGCGAGGGTGGCGCCGCGCTCGAGCTTGCCGACGACGCGCAGGTAGGTGTTGCTGGCGTCGCTGAAGGCGTTGGCGTCGAAGCGCATCGGCTTCCAGAACTGCGTCTCGCGCAGCGGATAGGCGAAGCCGGCGGGCATGACGCCGATGATGGTGAAGGGCTCGCCGTCGAGCGTGATGGTCTGGCCGAGCGCGCGCTCGTCGCCGCCGAAGGCCGACTGCCACAGGCCCCATGACAGCAGCACCGTCGACGGCGCGCCGTCGCGATCATCGTCGGCGGTAAAGCTGCGGCCGACGAGGGGCGTGGCGCCGAGCATCGGCAGCATCTCGGCGGTGACGGCGGCCCCGTCGAGGCGCTGCGGCTGGCCGCGGCCGACGAGGTTGGCCGAGATGATCCAGCTCGCGCCCATCGACTCGAACGCGGGCGCCTTCTTCCACTCACGATAATTGGTGGGCGACGCTTCCCAGTGGCCGCGCCCGGGGCGCTGCCCCTGCCAGACGGCGACCAGGCGCGCCTGATCGGCGAACGGCAGCGGGCGCAACAGCACGTAGTCGGTGAGCGAGAAGGCCGCGCTGTTGGCGCCGATGCCGAGCGCGGTCACGAGGAGCACGGTGACGGTGAAGCCGGGCGTGCGCCGCAGCGTGCGCAGCGCGTAGCCGACGTCCTGACGCAAGACGTCCCACTGCGCGCCGAGACCGCTGGCGACGGCGTCGCCGACGGCGCCGGCGAAGAGCGCCAGGGCGGCGAACGGTCCGCGCGCCGCGCGGCGCCGCGCGGCGTACACGCTCCACAGCTCGTCGCCCCATTCGTCGCGGAACGACGCGGGGTAGAGGCGCAAGAGCGCGCGATACCAGGCCGGCGGACGCACGCTCAACCCTTCGACGGCACGAAGCCGCAGGCGCGCGCCAGCCGCACCATCTGCGCCAGCCGGCGCGCCTCCGCTTGCGCCACCTGCCGCCCGAACGGCGTGATGCGGTAGTAGCGGCGCCGCTCGTCGTCTTCGCCGATGCTCGGGCGCGTGTGCTTCTCGACGACCAGGCCCTGCTCGAGCATGCGCTGGATCGATCGATAGAGCGTCCCGGCTTGAATGCGCAGCGCGCCGTCGGTGGCCGCGAGCACGTCCTGGATGATGGCGTAGCCGTGCCGGTCGCCCTCGGCGAGCACGAGCAGGATGTGAAACGTCACCGGCGGCAGCGGCAGCAATTCGTCGACCTTGTCTTCGGTGCTCACACGTCGACTATACACAGTGTGAATAGAGAGTCAACGTGTATAGTGGCGGCGTCGGCTGTCTACGGAAGGATCCACGTTTGCCGTCGAGGAATGGCCTCGTTTGCCGTGGTGGTCGCTGCTGCGCGTGTTAGCGTCGTGCGCGGAGGTGACGCGTGCGGATGACGAGGATGGGGTGGCTCCTGCTGTTGGTTTCCGGCTGCGCGACGGCGATGCCGGCGAAGAAGGACGAGAGCGCGACGACGACGCCGGCGACGCCGACACGCACGACGACTGCGACTGCGGCCGCGACCGCGACCGCGACCGCGACCACGACCGACCAGGCGCATGCGAGCGCGAGCGGCGCCACGCGCATCGACCTCGGACCGGCCGGCGTGCGCGTGCTCGATGCCACCGGCATCGAGAATTACACGGCCGCGCGCAGCGACATCGTCAAGATCGACGTCACGCCCGACGGGCGGCGGCTGCTCATCCGCGCGCTGCATCCCGGCTACACCGGGCTCACGCTCCTCGGCGCCGACGGCTCGACGCGCAGCTACGACATCCACGTCGCCGGCGCGCCGCTCGCCGCCGACGGCGATCGCATCGAGCTGCCGCTCGGCGGCCAAAAGGTGGTCCCGTCGGACGGCGTCACCAACTTCGCCACGACCGCCGACGTGGTGCAGATCAAGTCGCGCCAGGATGGCCGCCAGCTCATCCTCAACGCCGTCAAACCGGGGGACTCCGCCCTGACGCTCATCTACGCCGACGGCACCATCCACTCCTACGCGATCCACGTCTCGGCCACGACGCCGCAATAGCGCGCGACCGACGCGGCGCTGCGCCGGCGGCGGCGTCACAGCGTCGAGGGGTAGGTCTCGGGCGGCTCGCCCGCGTCCCATGTGCCGGTCCGCTCCAGCGGCTCGACGGCGCGCGTCTCGTCGAAGTGCAGCACGAAGTCGAACTGGCGCGGCAGGCTCGCGGCGAAGTAGTGGCTGAGGCGCTCGCGCCCGGGCTGGTAGATGACGCCGATGGCGCGCTCGAGCCGCGGCCGCTCGAGCTCGGCGAGCGCGCCGCCGAGCATGCGCAGGTCGAGCAGGAAGCGCTCGATGCCGACGTCGTGGAAGAGCTGCTCGTAGCTGCCGTCGAGCGCAGGCCGCACGCGCTTGCGCTCGACCGGCGCGCCCCAGCTCGAAGCGGCCGAGACGCTGCCGTGGTGGGTGGTGAAGCCGACGCTGACGACGACGCCGCCGAGCCCGTCGAGGAGGGTGCCGCTGCGCCGCTCGCGGCACAATTGTCCGAGGTTGAGCTCGCCGCGCTCGCTCATCTGCGTGGCGCGCGCGTCGCCGAGATGCGAGTTGTGCGCCCACACGACGATCTTGGCCCGGGCGCGGCGCGAGAGATGGCGCACGAGGTCGTCGAGCGTGTCGGCCATGTGCGTGTCGCGCAGGTTCCACGTGTCGGCGTGGCCGCCGAACATTGCCCGGTAATATTCCTCGGCGCGGGCGACGACGCGCGCGTTCTGCGCGGCGGCGAACGCTTCGTCCTCGGCGATGACGCCGTCGTGGAGGCGCACCTCTTCGCGCCGCCGCTGCAGCTCGATGAGCTGCGCCACGACCTGCCGCGCGCACGAAGGAGTGAGCTCGAGCCCGGCGGCGTAGCCGTATCGTTGCGCATCGGCGCCGAAGCTCTCGAAGCAGGCGTAGCGCTGGCGCGCGCGCGCCGCCGCGGCGGGATCGACGCGATCGAGATGGGCGAGCACGGCGGCCATCGACGCGTGCAGGCTGTACAGGTCGAGCCCATAGAAGCCGACCTTGCGCGCGCCGTCGGACCGAGCGTCGTTGTGCGCGCGTAGCCAGCCGACGAAGTCGAGCACGTCGGCGTTGCGCCACATCCACTGGGGAAAGCGGCGGAAGCCGCCGAGCGCGTCGACGGCGTCGGCGTCGCGCGAGCGCGCCTGCACGAAGCGGTGCACGCGGTAGGCGTCGGGCCAGTCGGCCTCGACGGCGACGGCGGTGAAGCCCTTCTCGACGATCAGGCGCTTGGTGAGCTGCGCGCGCGCGCGATAGAGCTCGTGCGTCCCGTGCGACGCCTCGCCGAGGAGGACGAGCTGCGCCGCGCCCGCGGCTTCGACGAGCGCGTCGTAGTCGCGGTGCTCGCCGGCGAGCGGAAAGGCCGCGCGGGCGAGCGCGGCGGCGAGGCGAGAATCGTCGCGGCTCACGGCTGCACCCGCCGCATGGTCGGCACCCTCGGCATCGATCCCTCCGCACCCGCGACGCTAGGCCGGTGGCGGCGCGATGCCAGGGCGTGCGCGCCGGCGACGAAGGAACGTACTAATGAGCGTGCGCTTCGCGCGTGGTCACCTCGCGCAACGTCTGCGCTCCGCCGTCCGCTTGATGCTGCGCGATGTCCGAGAGGCTGATGACGCCGACGACCTGGCCGCTCTCGTCGATGCACAGCATGCGCGACTTCCGGTGCTTGCTCATCAGCTCCTCGGCGCGCGCGACGTCGTCGGAGGGACGGCAGCCGACGACCTCGCGGGTCATGACGTCGCCGATGCGGGTGCTCGACGCCGAGCGGTCGTCGGCGCAGACGCGGATGGCGATGTCGCGATCGGTGATGGTCCCCAGCACCTTCTTGCCGTTTTCGCACACCGGTAGAAACCCGATGTTGTCATCGCGCATCTTGCGCGCAGCGTCCTGCACCGTGTCCTTGGTCGTCACGCACTCGACCGTCCGCTTCATGATCTCTTCGCAGCGCATGGATGGCCTCCTTCCCCTTCGGTGGAGAGCAAGCGTCGGCACGCGCCACCACCTGTCAACCGGTGATTGACCGAGGCCGAGTCGATTGCACAACCAGCGCGCGACGGCGCCGGCGTCGTCCGCCGCGAATCCGGACACGCCCGCGCGCGCCAGCACGGCGCGGCCGGCACCCATCGCCGCCAGCGGCGCGCCGCGCGCGGCCGCACGTCGCAAGAGGTCGCGGGCGAGCTCATCCTCGGCGACGCCTTCGGCACCTCGGCCGCCGGCGACGACGATCGCGTCCCACTCGGCGCGAGCCGCGTCGATGAGGAGCAGGTTCGGAATCAGGCACTCGCCGCGCTCGCCGCGCACCTCGCCGTGACACTCGCTGGCCGCCGCCACGGCGACGCCGCGCCGCCGCAAGCGTCGCGCGAGCGTGCGCACCGAGCGCACGTCGGCCTCCGTCGGCGCCAGGAGGACGAGGACGCCGCGCCCGCTCGCGGGCACGTGGCGACCACGGCGCCGCGGCGACGGTAGCGTCGGGCGCTCCTTGAAGAGCGGAACCCTCACGCTGCCGACGATAGGTCGCGCGCGCGGCGTGGCGTGGTCGGTAATTTGCAGAACTTTCGGTCGAGGAGGGTCCGATGGCGACGTCGCGCGCCGGCGGTGCCCGCACCGTCGGCGACCGTGGTCTCGCGGCGATCGCCATCGTGCTCGGCGCCGTCGCCGGCTACATCGACGCGCTCGGCTGGGCGCTGCTCTCGAACGTCTACGTCGCCAACATGTCGGGCAACACCATCGCGCTCGGCCGCGGCCTGGCGCACCGCGACTTCGCCGAGGCGGCGGCGCGCAGCTGGCCGATCGTGTCGTTCACGCTCGGCCTGTTCGTGAGCGAGCTGGCCTACGACCTGGCGCGGCGGCGGGGCCGCCCGTCGAGCGCCGGCTGGACGCTCGGCCTCGAAGCAGGCGCGGTGGCGCTGGTGTCGATCCTGCCGTGGCCGGCCGCGCAGTCGACGAGCGGCCTCACCTATTACGTGCCGACGGGCCTGTTGTCGCTGGCCATGGGGCTGCAGAACGCGACGCTGATTCGCGTCGGCGCCTCGAGCCTCTACACCACGCACGTGACGGGCAACATCACGCGCCTGGCGCGCGAGGCGGCGCACTCGCTCTTGTGGATCGTCGATCGCTCGCGGCAGCGGGTGAGCGGCAGGCTCGTCGAGCAGCGGTCGGCGCGCCGCGTGGTGCTCATGGGCGCCGTCTGGTTCGCGTACGGCGTCGGCGCGCTGCTCGGGGCGCTCGGCGCCGACCATTGGAACCGTCGCGGCGCCATCGCCGCCGTCGTCGTGTTGGTGGCGCTCGTCGTCGCCGACGCCTTCGCGCCCATCGGCGGGCACGAGCGCCCGGCCGAGCCGCACGCGATGTTCTGAGCCAGCTGATTCGCCTTCGCCGGCACGCGCCCTACCTTGCGCGGAGGAGGGTGCCATGGAAGAGCGCAGCGTCAGGATTCGAGCACACGCGCACCTGCTCGACGGTGATCTTCGCGTGCCGGCGCAGGCGCGCGGGCTGGTGTTGTTCGCGCACGGCTCGGGCTCGAGCCGTCTCAGCCCGCGCAATCGCTTCGTCGCCGACGTGCTCAACGAAGGGGGCCTGGCCACGCTGCTCATCGATCTGCTCACCCCCGCCGAGGAGCAGATCGACGACGTGACCGCCGAGCTGCGCTTCGACATCGCGTTTCTCGCGCTCCGGCTGATGGACGTCACGCGCTGGATCGCGCAGCAGGACCTCATGCCGCGCGGGTCTGGCCTCGGGCTCTTCGGCTCGAGCACCGGCGCCGCCGCCGCGCTGGTCGCCGCCGCCGAGCTCGGCTCGCTCGTCGCTGCCGTGGTCTCGCGCGGCGGTCGGCCCGACCTCGCCGCCGAGGCGTTGCCGGACGTGACCGCGCCGACGCTGCTCATCGTCGGCAGCCGCGATTCGGAAGTGCTCGCGCTCAACCGCCACGCGTTGGCGCAGCTCGAGTGCCCGAAGCACCTCGAGATCATCGCCGGCGCCACGCACCTGTTTCAGGAGCCGGGAGCGTTGACGCGCGTCGCGACGCTCGCGCGCGACTGGTTCCTCGAGCACCTCGCCGCCGAATCGATGCTGCGCCCGGAACCGGCAGCCCCTCAGTGAGGCGACGGCAAGGAGTGCCGCTCGCCGCGGCTGCGGTCGAGCGCGCGCGCCAACGTCTGCTTCGCCGCGGCCGCGGCCTCCGGCTCGGCGCTCACGTCGTGCAGCCACGCCACGTGCGGCTCCAGCAGCGCGACCGCGCCGGCGGGCTTGCCGAGCTCGAGCAGGCACTCGCCCAGCCCGACCGTGGCCGCCGACTTGACGAGCGGCTCGCCGTCCTTCTTCACCGCCGCGAGCGCGCGCTCGAACAGCGGACGCGCCTCGCCGCAACCGCGCTCCTTTTGCGCCAGCTCGGCGCGGACGAGCAGCGCCAGCGACACGCCGCCGTCGTCGCCGCGCTGAGCGATCTCCTCGAGCCGCGACTTCGCCGTGGCCACGTCCCGCCGCGCCAGCGCCGCGCGCGCCGACAGCGCCAGCGGCTCGAGCAGCGCCCCTGACTTCGCCGCGCGCGCCGTCGCCAGGCCGCGCTCGATGAGCGCCGTCGCCGCGGCGACTTCGCCGAGCGCCAGATGGGCGGCCCCGAGCCAGATGGCCACTTCGCCGAGGTACACCGAATCGCCCGGCGCCTCGCGCTCGGCGGTGTCGTGCGCCGCCGCCAGCGTCGCGATGGCGGCGTGCCAACGGCCGGCGTCGGCCTGGGCGAGCCCGAGGTTGTAGCTGGCCAGATAGTTTGGCACCCCGGCCGCGCGCGCGATCGTCGTCGCGCGCTCGAGATAGCCGAGCGCCGCGGGCAGGTTGCCGCGCGAGCCCTCGAGCGTCCCGAGGTTGGTCAGCACATCGGCGACGCTGGGATCGTTGGGTCCGCGCGAGGCGAGGCGCGCGGCGAGCACCTCCTGGAAGAGCGCGTCGGCGTGCTCGAACTGGCCGCGCCCGACCTCGATGTTGCCCTCGGTCTCGAGCGCGTCGATGAGATAGACGTGGCGCGGCGGCAGCACCTTGCGCCAGGTCTCGACGGCGTCGCGCTCGGCGGCGAACGCGTCGTCGTAGCGCTCCTGCGTGAGCAGGAGGATGGCCAGGATGTGGTGCCACAGCGCGCGCACGCGCGGCGGCTCGCCGGCGCGCTCGAGCGTCAGGTCGATGAAGCGGCGTCCCGTCAGCGCTTCGGCCGGCCGTCCCATGTGGCTGCCGACGACGAGGCTGCCACGCGCCAGCGCTTCGACGACGCTGGCGTCATCCTTGGCTCGCGCGGCGGCGCCGGCGGCGCGGTCGTAGGTCGCTTGCGCCGCGGCGTACTGGTGCTTGCGATCCTCGCACTCGCCACGCAAGACCAGCGCGTGCGCCAGAAGCGGCGCGAAGCCGGTGCGCTCGCCGACGTCGGCGGCTTTTTGCGCCAGCGGCAGCGCGCGCTCGAACTGCCCGAGCGCGTGCATGGCCCAGGCGCGCGCGAGGCCATGCTCGGCGTCGGCGATGGCGGCGCGCGCGCTCGCGCTCGCCGGCCGCGGCACGGCGTCGCGCGGATCCTGGCAGTCGGCGACGAGATGGAGCTGCTCGACGGCGTCGCCGGCGCTGCGCAGCGTCGCGGCGTCGCCTTCGGTGATGCTCTCGACGACGGCGGAGAGCTCGGCGAGCCGCTGATCGAGGCAGCGCATGCGGCTGTCGAGGAGCTCGCGCGACTCGACGCCCTGGCGCGCATCGGTGCACGCGTTGGTCCGCGCCGCCAACCAGTCGGCGCCGTACTGGTCGATCCGCTCGATCACGCGATCGGCGACGCTCGCCGGCAGCCCGGCGCCGGCGGCGGCGAAGCGCGCGCGCACCGCCGCTTTGCGCGCCGCGGTCCAGAACGCCGTCAACGGTCCGTCGAGCCCCTGACAGGTGGTGCGATGGCGCGCCACCATGGCGCCCGCAGCGACGGCAGCCGCCATCACCAACGCCGCGACCCCGGCGGCGATGCGGCTCGCCCGCCTGGGCGGCGACAGCGCCGCGATGAGCGCCTCCATGTCGGCGAAGCGATCCTCGGGCCGCGGCGCCAGCGCCCGCCGGATGACCGCGCGCAGCCGCCGCGGCACCTCGCTGTCCGACGGCTCCGGTAGCGGCTCGCCGCTGGTGACCGCGGCGGCGAGCGTTTGCCGATCCTCGCCGGCGAAGGGCCGCCGTCCATACAGCGCCTCGTAGAGCGAGCAGGCCAGCGCCCATTGATCGGTGCGCGCGTCGACCGGCGCGCGCAGGTGCTGCTCGGGCGCCATGTACGCCGGCGTGCCGACGATGGAGCCGGTGCGCGTCAACGTCGACGTGAACGACGTCGTGTCCGCGGCCGAGCCGGCGTCGGGCGCTTCGCTCTCGGCGACGTCGCCGCGCTCCGAGCGCACCAGCCCGAAATCGGTGACGCGCACGACGCCTTCGCGAT
>Ga0070679_100006265_pt1 | contig 11078 bp, 9 predicted proteins | sample KBSC63BmetaG_FD_65652 | JGI IMG/M metagenome (GOLD analysis project Ga0070679, IMG submission 65652) | Corn rhizosphere microbial communities from Kellogg Biological Station, Michigan, USA - KBS C6-3B metaG | ecosystem: Host-associated > Plants > Roots > Rhizosphere | place: USA: Michigan... | reverse complement strand
ATCCGTCCGGTCAGCTCCACGTACTTCTCGACGATGGGCATCCAGTTGCTCCGCGGCCGCACCTTCACGAAGGATGAGGAAAGCTTTGGGCCGCCGCCGGTGCTGGTCGTGACACAAGCATTCGTGAAGAAGTATTTCCCGAACGAAGAAGCAATCGGCAAGCATCTCTCGATTGGCATCGGGCACGACACCGCCGGCACCGGTACCGAGGTGAAGATGGCGGGTGAGATCGTCGGCGTGATCAACGACATCCATCAGGCGGATCTCAGCAAGGATCCCCCGCCGGCCGTCTACGCCGGCTGGGGCACGCTCCCGCTGAACGACATGGCGTTTCTCGTTCGCTCGGACGCGCGGCTCCAACCGCTCGCGAGCGCCATTCGCCAGTACGTGCGATCCGTCGACCCGGAGATGCCGATCTACGATCTTCGGACGATGGATGACGCGGTGGTCGAGTCGGTCGCGCAGCCGCGCTTCTACATGCTCCTGCTCACCGCGTTCGCCGGCATCGCTCTGTTGCTCGCGGCCCTCGGCATCTATGGCGTCATCTCATACACGGTGAGCCAGCGCACGCGCGAGCTCGGCATTCGCATCGCGCTCGGCGCGACGCAGGATCGCGTGGTTCGCCTCGTCCTCGGCCAGGGCGTCGGCCTCACGGTTTCTGGCATCGTGATCGGACTGGTCGGCGCGTTCTGGTTGGTCCACGTGCTGGCGACGCTGCTGTACGGGGTGAACGCGACGGACTCGCTCACCTTTGCGAGCGTCGCCGCAGTGCTGCTCGGCGTCGCTGCGATCGCGAGCTATGTGCCCGCGCGTCGGGCTGCGCGAGTGGATCCGGTCATCGCGATGCGCGCGGAGTGACAGATCCCGCCGCGGTTCCACACTATCGCGACGGAGGCTTCTTCAACCCGTGGCCGAACGGGCAGCTACACGGATTTGGAGATTTTCTGAAGTGGCGGCTCGGTGAACGACGCACGAAGCGCGTCGAGCCGAGCCCGCCGTACGGCTCTCTGCCGGCGCGCGCGCCGACGATCGTGTCGCCGCGTGCCGCGCGCGGTACTCGCACCGTCACATGGATCGGGCACTCGACCGTGCTACTTCAGCTCGGACCGCTCAACGTGCTCACGGATCCGGTGTGGAGCGAGCGCGCGTCGCCGTTCCAGTGGATCGGGCCGCGACGAATCATGCCGCCGGCGATGCCCTTCGATGCGTTGCCGCCGATCGACGTCGTGCTGCTCTCGCACAATCACTACGACCATCTCGACGCGCCGACCGTGAAGCGCATCGCTCGACGCTTCCCTGGTGCAGCCTGGCTCTGTCCGATGCGCGTAGCGACCCTGCTGCGGTCACTCGGCGTCGCGCGCATCGTCGAGCGCGACTGGTGGCAGCCAGTCGACGCGCCGATGTTCAGCGCCACCTGCACGCCGGCGCAGCACTTCAGCGGACGCGGGCTGCGCGATCGGAACAAGACGCTGTGGTGCGGTTGGACGATCGCGGCCGACGACGTGCGGGTCTTCTTCGCCGGCGACACGGCCCTTCAACCCGAGTTCGAGAACATCGCGCGTGTGGGCGGCCCGTTCGATCTCGTCATGCTTCCAATCGGCGCGTACGACCCACGGTGGTTCATGCGGACCGTGCACGCCGATCCCGCTGATGCGGTCGTGGCATATCGCGCGCTCACGAGCGGCGTCGATCGATTTCCGCCGTGCCTCGCACTGCACTGGGGAACGTTTCGGTTGACGGACGAACCGGTAACAGAGCCGCCCGCGCTCTTCGCCGAGGAATGGAAGAAGACAGGTCTACCGCCGGACGCGAACTGGACCTTCATGCACGGCGAGACGCGGCGCTTCGGCAAGGTCGACGGCTAGCGGACAGCTCCAAACCTCATGCTAGACGCGTTCCGATGACATGAGCCGTGGTCGCGGCGGATCCTCCAGCGAAGCGCACGACGAATCTCTCATCACGCTAGACGCTCCACCACGATCGTCGCCAACCGCTCGGCCGCGGACTCCTCGAGCCCGAGAAAGAGATTCGGCTCGATGAGCTCGAGCTCCATCAGTAGCAACGCGCCGTCCCGCAGTATCCCGTCGACTCGCGCATAAACCGGAACCTCGTCGAGCGCCGCGATCGCGCGCCGCGCCTGTTCGATCACGTCGCTCGACACGACCGCCGGTTCGACGGTCCCGCCATGCTCGACCTGCACGCGAAACTCGCCGGGCGCAGCCCTCTTTCGCGCCGAGTGACTGAACTCGCCGTCGAGGAACACGAGCGAAAGCTCACCGTCGCGCGAGACTTCCGGCGCGAAGGGCTGCACGAGAACGTCACACTTCGACGCGACTCGCGCGATCGTGTCAATCGCATCGTCGAACGGAGCCGCGAGCGCGTGCGTCTCGTAGCCGCTCGCCGAGACGGCCGGCTTCACGACGATCTTCGACCATCCTTCCGCCGAGGCGATCGAGCCGACGCGTCGGCCGTCGCCACGCGGAATCACGATGGTCGGAATCGTCGGGACGCCGCGTCGAGCGAGGTCGAGCAGATAGCGCTTGTCAGCGTTCCATCGCAGGAGCGGAATTCGATTCCATACCGGAATGGCATGCGAATCGAGCCGGGCCAACCATGCGGTGAAGGCATCGAACGCGCGGTGGTAATCCCAACACGACCGAATCACCACCGCGTCGAACGCACTCCAATCCGCGTCCGGGCTCGACCATACCGCTGGCTCGGCCCGAACATGCAAGTTCTCTAACGCCGCGCGAAGCAGACGATCGTCAGGCGCGAGATCGGGCGCGGCTGCGTAGGTCGCGAGGGCGATGCGTGCGTCAGGCATTGGCTCGCCGTGCTATTGCCGGCAGGGAACGTGAGGATTTCGTGGCTTCGGAACGTCGTGCGCCGGAGCGTGCGGAGCGTTCGCCACGAACATCGCGCCGTCGAAGACGAGCTGCGTCAGACGGACATAGTCCGGATAATCGACGTACTCCGCCTCGTCGGTCACTTGGTGATAGTCGCGATGCGCACCGCGCGACAGCGAGACGCTCGGGATGCCATAGCGCGCGTAGTTGTAGTGATCCGCGCGACAATAGTACTGCTCCGGATGACCCGGAGCGTCGTACTCGTAATTGAAGACGAACGGCACGGGCTCCCGCGCGTTCACCGCCTCGAGCCAATCGCCGAATTCCTTCGAGATGCGACGCAAGCCGACGACCTCGAGATAGGTCGGCCCACCACCCGCAATATCGGTAGCCGCTCCTCGGCCGATCATGTCGAGATCGATCTCGGCGACGACCGAGTCGAGCGGCACCGTCGGATGATCCGTGTACCACTCCGAGCCGAGCAGGCCGCGCTCTTCGGCGGTGTGCGACACGAACAGGATCGAGCGCCGCGGCTTCGCCGAGCCTTTCATGAATGCTTCAGCGAGCTCGATGAGCGCGATCGTTCCGCTGCCGTCGTCGTCCGCGCCATTGTAGATCGAGTCCGGGCGAGGCGGGCGCAGCTTGCGCAGGCTGTCGAGGATGGTACGGATCCGAGTCCACTCCGCGTCGGATGGCTCGCGCGAGGGACTGTCTGCGCCCAGCGGTCGAATGACGGCGTTGAAAACGCGCAGCGAATCGTGGTCTACCACGCGCCGTGAGAGACCGATGTGATCGTTGTGCGCGGTGATCGAGACATATTCGCCGCGCAGCGTTGGATCGCTGCCCGGCACGACCGCAATGACATTGCGCGCCAGCCCGCGACGCTTGGAGCGGTCGCCCACGTTGACCGTCGGCACCGTCTGAAAGAATGTTCCGCTGTCGCCAGCCGTCGTGAGGCCAAGACGCCGGAACTGCTGCGCGACATACGCGCTCGCTTCCTGATCCCAGTAGGTACCAGCCTCGCGTCCCATCATGGAGTCGGCGGCGAATGCGCGCAGGCGCAGCTCGAGATCGGGAGCGGTGATCGCCGCCGTGGTCAGCGACGGTGAGGGAGCGGCGCGCGTACATGCCGCCGCGAGTAGCACCGCGCCGAGCATCAGAGAATTTGGCGCGAGCGCGACGCGCGGCGTCATCGAAGAGTCCTCCAATCCGGATCTCGCAAGATCATCGCGCGCTCACGCTCGCGGCAAGCGACGACGGCGCGCACATTCAGAACGCATTCGAAACCTGAAAGAAGTACCGCCGTACCGGATCTCGAACCTCCACTGCACCTCATGCTCGCATCTCGACTCCCGACCGGCTTCGCCATCGCGCTGGCACTCGCCCCGCTCGCCCTTCGCGCACAGGGCATCGATCTCACCTCGCACGACGTCGGCATCGCGATCGGTGACAAGCCGCGCGTGGTCGGCCTGCGCATCAATTATCGCGATCGAAATCTCCGCGAGGTGCGGGGCGCCAACGTGACCATCTGGACGCCCTACGAGCCGGCGACCGGCGACGTCTACGGACTCGCGCTCGGCCTCCCCGCGACCGGAGCGAAGAACATCCGCGGGCTCGGTGTCGGGATTCTCGGGTTCGGCACCTCCCAGTCCATGAAAGGCATTGGAATCGGCGGCCTCGGCGTCGGCGGTGGGGGCGACATCGAAGGCATCACGCTCGGCGGCGTCGGTGTCGGGAGCGGGGAGCGCCTCCGCGGAATTCAGATCGGCGGCATTGGCGTCGGAAGTGGCGGCTCGGTCACCGGGCTCAGTGTTGGCGGCGTCGGAGTTGGCGGCGGCGGCGCAATGCGCGGCATCCAGATCGGCGGTATTGGTGTCGGAAGCGGCGCGAGTGTGACGGGATTGTCGATCGGAGGCATCGGCGTCGGCTCAGCGGGCGACGTCAGAGGGATCTCGATTGGAGGGGTCGGCGTCGGCGCCGGCGGCGATATGACCGGTCTGTCGATCGGTGGCATCGGCGTGGGCGGCGGCGGACGCGTGCGCGGCCTGAGCATCGGTGGCGTCGGCGTCGGCGCGCCACGCCTCGAGGGCGTCGTGCTGAGCGGCGTCGCGTCCGGCGGACAGTTCGTGCACGCGATCGTCTTCAGCACGGCCTACTTCAAGGTGGACTCGAGCGGCCGATTCGACGGTGGCTCTCTGAGCGCGGTCAACAACGTGAGCGGGTCACAACACGGCCTCACGATCGGACTTTGGAACTACGCGCGCGACTTGCACGGCGCACAGATCGGCCTGGTCAACATCTCGGACAACGACGGCCGCCGGCGCATCCTGCCGCTGATCAGCGTTCGCTAATTCGTCGGCGGTGTGCCCGGCGTGGGACGGCGCGGCGCTCGCGACATCTCGTCGAGATAGGTCACCGTCGCGAGCAGCAGCACGTCGAGATTCTGTAGCACCTGGTTCTTCGGCACCGGCTTGGCGGGTGCGAGGCGCTGCCTGAACGCGTTCACCGCGCCCAGATCATAGGTGTTGATGAACAACATCGCCGAGTCGCGCGGAAGCGGATTCAGGCGAATCGTGATGATCAGATCCGAGGTCAACGCACGCGCCACCTCGTTGAGATCTCGCGATCGCGTCAGCATCAGTCGCACGGAGTCGGGATCGACTACCGTATAGAACTGGCGGCGCGACCGCAGCATTCGCCGCAGGCTGTCCGCAACAGCGCGACCGAGTAATGCTGCCTCGGGCCAGTTGCGCATCTCGCCGGGCTCCGTGATGATCAGCCGCCGCGGCCCTGCCGCGGTCGCAGCGGCGCCGCCGGAATTCGCCGCGATGATCGAGTCCATCATCCTCCGCTCGGTGACTTCCGCGAGCTTCGCTTTGGCGATCGAGTCTTTGAGTTTTGCCTGCTCGATCTTCTTGCGGATGACTTCCGCGATGCGAAGAGAATCCTCGTGCGTTACGACGGGCTTGGGCCTCGACGCGGGCAGCACCGTCGTCGCGGTCTGGGGTTTCAGCGTGGTGTCTGCCGGAATCAGCGGCGGCGCTGGCGGCGCGGGAATCGTGAGATGCGCGGGCGGTTCCTGCCGCTGGTGGGTCACGGCGTATCCGACGCCAGTGAGGACCACGGCGAGAATCGCGACGGCCGCGACGCCCATCCACGATCGGCGCCGAGCCGGTGCCGCGTCCACCGCGCCGCCCTGCGGTGTGATGCCCATCGGCATCGTCATGGAGTCCAGCTCGTTCAGGATGTCTTCGGCGCGCTGCGGCCTCGCCGCGGGATCCTTCGCCAGGCATCGCATGATGAGCGTCGACAGCGAGCGCGGAATCTCCGGCGAGATTTCGTGCAGCGGTCGTGGATCGCGCGTGAGCTGTGCCGCGAGCGTCTCGCGCGGCGATGGACCAGTGAATGGCGATTCGCCCGTCACGAGCTCGTACGCGAGCAAGCCGACGGCGTAGATGTCGACGCGATGATCGGCAGCGGAATCACCTGCGAGCTGCTCCGGCGCCATGTAGGCCGGTGTGCCGATCGCGATGCCCGCCGAGGTGAGTCCACTCATCGGCAACGCCGCGCTGATGGCCTTCGCAACGCCGAAGTCGGTGACCAGCGCGTGCGAGCCTTGCGTCAGGATGTTCGCCGGCTTGATGTCACGGTGAATGACACCGCGCTCATGGGCGAACGCGAGCGCGTCGACGACATCGTGCAGGATGCGCATGACGTCGCGACTGCCGAACTTGCGCTTTCTCTCGAGTGCGGCCCGCAACGATTCGCCCTCGATGAAGGGCATCGTGTACCAGAGCAGATCGCCCTGCTCACCAGCGGAGAGCAATGGCACGATGTGCGGATGCTGCAATTGCGCGGCGACTTGTATCTCTCGACGGAATCGGTCGCGATTGACGCCGGCGGCCAGCTCGGGCGGAAGCACTTTGACGACGACGCGACGCCCCAGCACGCGATCGACCGCCACGAAGACGCGGCTCATGCCGCCGCCCGTGAGCTCGCGATCGAGCTGATAGTTTGCCCCCAATGCCGATTGGAGGTGATCGGCGAAGTCCGTCATCGCGTGTCGCGCGGATCCAGTAAAAGGGATTTAGCGTTCGTTCTGCTGCGGCATCTGATATTAGGCTGCTACACTACGGATCTCGGCCAGTGCTCGACTGCGTTTCTTACCAATTGGACACAATCACAGGCCAAATCGGCACTTGCATCGGCTTCAAACCGAAAAATTCTCAATTCACCCTTTCGCGTTCGGTCGTATCAAAGCAGATTAAAGCGCTCTAATGTTAGTGGGCATTCTCATTCCACTTTTCCCAACGGACCCGTGGCACGAGCCAAAACCAAGAGCCGCCCGCGTGCGGCCTCCGAATCGGTAATTCCGAAAGACACGCTTGCAAAGGAAATTGCCAGCATCCTCGAGGATCAGGAGCTGACGCAGACTGAAGCCGCCTACATCATGCGCGATGCTCCATCGCAGATCTCGCTCGTGGTGACCGGCAAGCTGCGCGGATTCTCCACCGAGCGTCTGCTTCGCATGTTGGCCCGTCTCGGACGCGACATCGACATCGTCATCCGTCCGGCCAAGGGCAAAGCGGGCAAAGTCAGCGTGGTCCGAAAGTAGTTCACTCTCGTAAGCCGCGCGAGCGAGGTCACTGGATCACTGCGATCTCGCTCGCGGCTACGGAGTAACTGCGCTGTCATCGAAGTCCCACACGGGACTTCGGTAGAGCTTTTCCCGCCCAGCACCTTCGCAGCACCAGTCGCGCCGCCGTCGGTTCGCGCGTCGTGCCGCGCCCGTTCGACCTCCGAGTGCAGCACGCCGCCGCCTTTCATCTGACGGCGCGCTGACGCACGTCCGTGACCGGTCCGCTTGCGTTCCAGCGACTAGCGCGTCACTACTGAAGGGCGTCTTCTCCTTCAGGGTGGAGTGCATGCGCAAGCTGATGGGTTTCATCGGTTCGACGATCGGCGGGTACATCGGATGGTGGGCCGGCTCGGGCATCGGATTCATGAGTGCCTTCGTGTTGAGCATGCTCGGCACGGGCCTCGGATTGTATCTCGCCATTCGCGTCGCGCGGGAATACGAGTGATCCGCGCGCGCGCCGTGCAGATGCTGTGCGGCGTGATCTTCGTCACGACAGCGCAGCGCATGGCCGCGCAGAATGCGACAATCGAAGGGCAGACAGTCCTCCAGGGCGGCGCGCTCACCATCGGATACGCCGTCGTCAACACCACTCCGGGCGGACACGAGCAGTTCAGCGACGCGGACGGGCGATTCGTCATCCGCGATCTCCATCCCGGCACCGTGCATCTCACCGCTCGGCGCATCGGATACGCGCCGTTCGACACCGCGATCGACCTGCACGCAGGCGAGCGGCTGCGCGTGCGACTCGAGATGCGCCTCATCACGATCCAGCTTCCCGCGGTGCACACCCTCGCGAAGGCATGTGCGCATCCCGGCGGCTCGAGCGATCTGATCGGTCCAGACCTGGCACTTCTCTTCGATCAGGTACGACAGAACGCCGAGCGAAACCGGCTGCTCGCGAGCACGCATCCGTTCGAGCTCTCCATCGAGCGACGCATTACCAAACCCGAACCAATTCTCGACGCGCGATTCGTCGCATACGACACCGTGCGTCGCTCCGGCCTCCGGGACTGGCGCTACGCGCCCGGCCACATGCTGGGCACACGTGAGATCGAGTCCGGGGTGTTCGGGGGCAAATGGATCACGCTCACCATGCCGGAGCTGGCCGATTTCGCCGATCCGACATTCCTCGACAATCACTGCTTCGATTACGCCGGACTCGAGTCGGTCGACGGAGACACGCTCATTGCGGTCGACTTCCGGCCTGCGCCGGTCGTCCGGCAACCAGACGTTTCCGGAACTCTCTTTCTCGATCCCAGGACGTATCAGCTCCGGCTCACGCTCGTGACCCTCGTCAATCTCACGAAGAATCTGAAGGATCAGATCAGCGGACAGGCGGTCAGAGCGACGTTCAAGGAAATTCTCCCGGGCGTTCCCGTGCTCGACGTCGTGTCATCGGCGGTCTTTCCCAAGATCGATCCGAAGAAGGCAGCGACGGAACCCGCGACCGAAACGCAGCGCACGCTATCGGTGCGTTTTCTCAACGGGCGGCCGAGGTAGCGAGCCACGACGGCGCCGCGTCGCCGTCGTGGCTCGACTGTCTCGACCCCTACGCGATACGCGCCGCGATCACGCTCTCGGCGAAGCGCTCCATCTCCTCGAGTTGTGGGCTGCACTGCAACAGCAACAGATCGACGCCGGCGTCGGCGAATTCGGCGACACGCTCCGCGACCTGATCGGGCGTTCCCACGAGACCCGCGCGAAGTCCGCGATTGGATACCGAGTAATCTTGCAAGCTCACCTGCTGCTCGAGCTTGGTGTTCGCGATCCAATCGCGATAGTTCGCATATCCGGCAGACCCGATGGAGACGTTGGTGATGCGATCGATCTCGTCCTTCACCTCGCGCTCCGTGTCGCGCACGATCGTGTATGCGGCAACGCCGAACTGCATCGGCGGCAGATCGACGCCGAGGGCTTCGGAAGCTTCGTCGCGGCGGCGGCGCATGTCGGCGATCTTGGGCGCGATGCGCTCCGGCGGATCGCCGTGCATGACGTACGCGTCGCACTGGCGCGAGATCATCGACTTCGCGGCGTCGGATTCACCACCGGCGTAGATCGTCGGCCGCGGCCGCGCGGGCGTCGACACGGGCTTCGGCTCGAGTACGAGATCCTCCGCCTTGTAATACTTCCCTTGATAGGTGAACACCGGCTCGCGCCAGGCGCCGTCGACGATGTCGAGCCACTCGCGTGTGCGTGCATAGCGATCGTCATGCTCGTCGAACGTCGCGCCGTAGCGCCGCGCTTCGTCCTTCCACCACGCGGACACGACGTTCAACGCGAGGCGGCCGTTCGAGATGCGGTCGATGTTGGCCGCCTGCTTGGCGAGAATCGCGGGCGGATGAAACGAGGGACGCACCGCCACCATCAACTCGAGTCGCTCGGTCACCGCGGCGAGCGCCGCGGCCGTGGACCACGCGTCGAGCGACGGCGCGTTGATGCCCTTGATGTCGTTCAGCAGCAGCTCGGCAATGAGAGTCAGGTCATAGCCGATTGCTTCGCTCCGCGTCGCGATGCGCTTCACATAATCCCACGACGCGGCCATCTGCTCGTTCTCGACGTTGCGCAGCCAACCGCCGAACACCGGAAGCCAGTAGCCGTATCTCATGGCAGTGGATGGCGCGGGTGGATCGCCGCGCTTGCTGCCGCCGCAAGCGTCTTCCCGTCGCGCACGCCACCGCGCGCGACTCGGGTCTCGAGATAGTCGACGAGATTCGTCCAGGGATTGAAGCCGATCACGTTCTCGGGATCGGCGACGAAATTCGAGAGGGCGTTTACATCGTAGAAGTAGTGCTTGCCGTCGCGATCATCGATCAGGTACTCGATACCGCCGACGTCGAGCCCGGCGCGACGCGAGATCGCTTCGACCTGCTGGATGATCTCACGCGGCGGCTCGTAGCCTTCGACGCGCATTCCGGTCTTCGGTGCATCGATGGCGCAGGCACCGCGCACGAGCTCGACGCCCGTCGTGGTCTGGCATGCGTCGGCCGGACAGAGATCGAAGGATCCGACCGCCGGATAGACCTTGATGCCGTACAGGTAGTTGCCGCCGAGTGTCTCGACGCGAACGATGTGTCCGTCGCGCAGCGGCGCGGACTCCTGCACGAGCGCGACGCCGTCGACACCGAGCTCCGCCTCGCCGCGGGCCACGGCGCCCGCGAGCGCCGCCTCATTCTCATAGCGCGTGATCCCGGCGCCGCTGCCGCCGATGTTGGCCTTCACGAGCACCGGATAGCGCAGCCCTCTTGCCGCCTGCGGCGCGAGCGACGGATGATTGATCGCGCGCGACTTCGGGTACGGCAGGCCGAGGCCCTCGAGCAGATCGAGCTGCGAGGCTTTCGAGAGCTCGTATGAGTAGATGCTCGATCCGTTGACGACCGGAATGCCGATCCGCTCGAGATGCCGGAGCCAGTGAAGCGTATGGAACGTGGACTGGCGATGACCACGGAGATACGCGGATGGGCTCGCGCGGTTGACGACGAGCGAGTATGGCACGTCGTCCTCGGACGGATCGTAGACGTGCGCGGACGCATCGAGCCGCTCGTACGGCAGGCCGCGCCGCTCGAGCTCGGCGAAGAGCGGCTTGAACCAGTCGG
>Ga0070679_100006263_pt1 | contig 11080 bp, 10 predicted proteins | sample KBSC63BmetaG_FD_65652 | JGI IMG/M metagenome (GOLD analysis project Ga0070679, IMG submission 65652) | Corn rhizosphere microbial communities from Kellogg Biological Station, Michigan, USA - KBS C6-3B metaG | ecosystem: Host-associated > Plants > Roots > Rhizosphere | place: USA: Michigan... | reverse complement strand
GCGACGCCCACCTGGATGAAGAACTCGATCCAGTCGAAGCCATTGGTGTCCGCGACGCCCACTGCGCGGGCGATGGCGGTACCGATGAAGGCCGCGATGATACCTACGATGATCGTGAGCCAGATGGGAATCGCCTGCCGGCCCGGTACCACCAGGCGGCCCAGCGCGCCGATCACGAGACCGACCAGGATCGCTGAGATGATGCCTGCCACTGTCATGGTTCCTCCCAAACCCTCCTACGGCGGAACGATCGGGTGGTACCCGACTGCACGGGCGGCAAAACCTCAGTCGGGTCGTACAGAGCCCAGACGGCGACGCCTGCGGAGCCGGCTACAGTCAGCGCTTGTCGAGCGCCGACACCAGGTCGCGCAACGCCTTCTCCTGGGTCGCGAACGCCATCGGCGGCGGGTCGTGCAGCGGCAGCCAGTCGTACCCGCGCGCCTCGCTCGGGTCGGGTCGTAGCGCTCCGTCCAGAATGGACGCCGACCAGTAGCAGTCGAGTACCGGCAGGTTCTCCGCCTGGAACAGGTACTCACCGACGTACATGCCGATGAAGCGGTCCAGCCGTACCCGCACACCCAACTCCTCGCGCGCCTCCCGTACCGCCGCGTCGGCCGGGTGCTCCCAGCCGTCGCAGAACCCGCCGGGCAGGTCCCACTTGCCGGCGTTGGGTTCCCGGGCGCGTACCAGCGCCAGGAACCGGTCGCCGTCGAGCACCACGATGGACGCGGTCGGTCGCGCGTTGACGAACACCGCGTACCCGCATCCCGCGCAGGCGCTCGGCGGTGGGGCGGGCAGCGACACGCCGCACCGGGGACAGTGGCCGTTCACTTCTTCCCCGCGGCGCGCTGGTCGGCTTGGCTGTCCGAAGTGGACAGTGCCGCGATGAAGGCCTCCTGCGGCACCTCCACCCGGCCGACCATCTTCATCCGCTTCTTGCCTTCCTTCTGCTTCTCCAGCAGCTTGCGCTTACGGGTGATGTCACCGCCGTAGCACTTCGCGAGCACGTCCTTGCGGATAGCGCGGATCGTCTCCCGGGCGATGACCCGGTTGCCGATGGCCGCCTGGATCGGTACCTCGAACTGCTGGCGCGGTATCAGCGCCCGCAGCTTGGCCGCGATGGCCACCCCGTAGTTGTAGGCCTTGTCCTTGTGCACGATGGCGGAGAACGCGTCGACCGCCTCGCCGTGCAGCAGGATGTCCACCTTCACCAGCTCGGCCGGCAGCTCGCCGCTGGGCTCGTAGTCCAGGCTCGCGTACCCCTTGGTGCGCGACTTCAGCTGGTCGAAGAAATCGAAGATTATCTCCGCGAGCGGCAGCGTGTACCGCAGCTCCACCCGGTCGGTCGACAGGTAGTCCAAGCCCAGCAGGTTGCCGCGCCGGCCCTGGCACAGCTCCATCACCGCGCCGACATAGTCGTTGGGTGTCAACACGGTCGCTCGTACCACCGGCTCGTAGACCTCGGCGACCTTGCCCGTCGGGTACTCGCTGGGGTTGGTGACCACCACCTCGGCCTCGTTGCCCTCCAGGATCACCCGGTACACCACGTTGGGCGCGGTGGAGATGAGGTCGAGGCCGAACTCCCGTTCCAGCCGCTCCCGGATGATCTCCAGGTGCAGCAGGCCGAGGAAGCCACAGCGGAACCCGAACCCGAGCGCGGCGCTCGTCTCCGGCTCGTAGGACAGCGCGGCGTCGTTGAGCTTCAGCTTGTCCAGCGCGTCACGCAGGTCCGGGTAGTCCGAGCCGTCGATCGGGTACAGGCCGGAGTAGACCATCGGCTTGGGATCCTTGTACCCGCCGAGGGCCGCGGTGGCCGGCCGCGCGCTGATGGTGACCGTGTCGCCGACCCGGGACTGGCGGACATCCTTCACGCCGGTCATCAGGTACCCGACCTCGCCGACCCCGAGCCCGCGCCCCTTGATGGGCTCGGGCGAGATGACCCCGATCTCCAGCAGTTCGTGCGTCGCGCCGGTGGACATCATCCTGATCCGGTCGCGATCCTCGATGCGCCCGTCGATGACCCGTACGTAGGTGACCACGCCCCGGTACACGTCGTAGACCGAGTCGAAGATCATCGCGCGGGCCGGCGCGTCGGCGTTCCCGACCGGCGGTGGGAACTGCCGGACGATCTCGTCGAGCAGGTGGGCGACGCCCTCCCCGGTCTTGCCGGACACCCGCAGGCAGTCCTCGGGCTCGCAGCCGATCAGCCGGGCCAACTCCTCGGCGTACTTGTCCGGCTGCGCGGCCGGCAGGTCGATCTTGTTGAGTACCGGGATGACGTGCAGGTCGTTCTCCAGCGCCAGGTACAGGTTGGCCAGCGTCTGCGCCTCGATGCCCTGCGCCGCGTCGACCAGCAGCACCGCACCCTCGCACGCGGCCAGGCTGCGGCTGACCTCGTAGGTGAAGTCCACGTGCCCGGGGGTGTCGATCATGTTGAGCACGGTGTCGTCGCCCTGCCCGGCACCCTCGCGTACCCGCCAGGGCATCCGCACCGCCTGGCTCTTGATGGTGATGCCGCGCTCGCGCTCGATGTCCATCCGGTCGAGGTACTGGGCGCGCATCTGCCGGGCGTCGACCACCTCGGTGAGCTGCAGCATCCGGTCGGCCAGCGTCGACTTCCCGTGGTCGATGTGGGCGATGATGCAGAAGTTGCGGATGCGCTCCGGGGCGGTCGCGCCGGCTTCCAGCGTCGACGCTCGCGGAGACGCTGAAGGCGAGCGATCGTCGGGTTTCGGTGGCACGGTCGTCCGTTCTTCATTGGTCGGTGGCTTGCGGGTCGGCTGGCCCGTCCTCCATCGTCCCACGGCGCGCCGGCGGCCCGGCGGGCACGGCGCGGCCGGAGCCCAGAGTGGCGGCTGTGGGCACCGAGCGCAGATGTTTCCCCCTGTTTCCCGCCGTTTCGCCCTTACCCCTTGTATCGCTCACTGTGAATTTGTATGGTTCTCGATGCCTGAACCGGTCAACACCGGGCAGGCAGGATTGGCCAACTCGGTCATGACTCCACAACCCCGAGGAGATCGTAGATGACCTCTCGTCTCAACCGGCTGACCATGATGGGCGGGGCCGCCGTGGCCGCCCTGGTCGCCACCCTCGCCTTCACGGCGAGCCCGGCCGCCGCCGCCCCCGCCGGCACGCAGGGCCAGGATGTGTCCGGTTACCAGGGCAGTGTCAACTGGACGGCACAGTGGAACGCCGGCTCCCGGTTCGCCTACATCAAGGCGACCGAGGGCACGTACTACACCAATCCGAGCTTCGCCCAGCAGTACAACGGCTCGTACAACGTGGGCATGATCCGCGGCTCGTACCACTTCGCACGCCCGGACACCACGACCGGCGCCACCCAGGCCGACTACTTCGTCGCACACGGCGGCGGTTGGTCCAAGGACGGCAAGACCCTGCCGGGCGCGCTGGACATCGAGTACAACCCGTACGGCTCCGAGTGCTACGGGCTGTCCCAGTCCTCGATGCGCTCCTGGATCACGTCGTTCTCCAACGAGTACCACGCGAAGACCACGCGCTGGCCGGTGCTCTACACCACGACAGACTGGTGGAACACCTGCATCGGCAACTACAACGCCTGGTCCGGCAACTCGCCGCTGTGGATCGCCCGGTACGCCAGCGCCGTCGGCGCCCTGCCGCCGGGCTACTCGGTCTACTCCTTCTGGCAGTGGTCGAGCAGCGCTACGTTCGCCGGTGACTCGGACGTCTGGAACGGCACGCTGGCCCGCCTGAAGGTACTGGCCTGCAACGGGACCTGCTGAGCCCCCCACCCAGCGGGTACCACCGGCTGGCCGGCCCGGTTTGGGCCGGCCAGCCGCCTGCTGCTACTCTGGTTTGTCGCGCGCCGACGGCCCCTGGTCGTCGCTTGCGTCGGACCATCAAACCCGAACTACCAGGACGAGGCTGTCGCGTGGCGAACATCAAGTCCCAGATCAAGCGCAACCGGCAGAACGAGAAGGCCCGGATGCGGAACAAGGCGGTCAAGTCGTCGCTCAAGACGGCCATCCGCAAGTTCCACGCGGCCGTCGAGACCGGCGACACCGCCGCCGCCGAGGCGCTGATGCGCGACGCGTCGCGCAAGCTGGACAAGGCCGTGAGCAAGGGCGTGATCCACAAGAACCAGGCGGCCAACCGCAAGTCGGCCATCTCGAAGCGTCAGGACGCCAACGCGGCCTCCTGACCGCCCTAGCGGCGACGCTTGCGGAGCCGCTAAAAGCCAGCGCTCGACTAGCGCGCACGCCGCCCGAGCCGGCTCGGGCGGCGTTTCCGCGTCCGCTCAGGACGAGCCGGCACCCTCGGGGTCCGGCTCCGGCCCTGCGGCCGCAGAGCTTGTCGGAGCGGGCGCCTTCCCCACCACCCGATCCTTCGGGGGTACCGGCGGTGAGTCGACCACGATGGCCGTGCCCCTCGCGACGTGTGCGGTTCGACCGCGCCCGAACCGGGGCAGCGTGGCCCCGGCCAGCAGGTCGTTGATCTTGACCATCACCGCGACGCCGACCGGCAGCAGGATCACCACCGGCCAGTCCACCAGCTCCGCGAGGGCGAGCAGCGCGCCCAGCGCGATGGTGCCCTCGAACAGCAGGAAGCAGGCCACCGCACCCGGGTGCAGGTAGCGCAGGCGCAGCAGCCGCGCGTACAGCGGCCGCCGGGTCCGGCCGGCCGCGCTCGACGTCACGGGCCGCCCTCCGGGCCCCGGCCCGCGCTCCGGTCACCGGCCCCGGGGGCGCGGCCCGCACGCCGCCCGGCGCCGGCCTGTTCGCCCCCGGCCCGGCCGCGCGCGGCGCCGGCCTGTTCGCCGCCGGCCCGGCCGCGCGCGGCGCTGACCGCGAACACCGCCGCCTCCAGCGCGTAGCCCCGGTCGTCCGAGCCGCCCTTCACGGCCGCGTTGCACTCCGCGGCCGCCCGCATCGCGTCGACCAGGCCCTCCGGCGACCAGCCGCGGGCCTGCCGCTGCGCGCGTTCGATCTTCCAGGCCGGCATGCCCAGCGAGCTGGCCAGCTGGTACGCGTTGCCCCTCCCCGCCGCGGCCACCCGGGCGACGGTACGCACGCCGTCGGCCAGGGCATCCGCGATCGGTACGGGATCGACGCCCACCTGCAGCGCCCAGCGCAACGCCTCCAGCGCGGCCGGGACGTCGCCGACCATCGCGGCGTCCGCGACCGTGAACCCGCTGACCTCCGCGCGCCCCCGGTAGTACCGGGCCACCGTTTCCGGGGTGATCCGCCCATCCGTGTCGGCGATGAGCTGCGAGCAGGCGGCGGCCAGCTCACGCAGGTCGTTGCCGACCGCGACGAGCAGTGCCTCGGCGGCCTGCTCGGTACCCCGCCCGCCGAGCCGGGTCAGCTCGTCGCGGACGAAGTCCACCCGCTCCCGGTGCCGGGTCAGCTTGGCCGCGGTCACCACGGTCGCACCGGCCGCGCGCAACCCGTCCGCCAGCGCCTTGCCCTTCGCGCCCCCGGCGTGCGTGACCACCAGGCACACGTCCGGGTCGGGTTCCTGCGCGTACCGCAGCAACGCCGCCGAAAGCTCCTTCTTGGCGTCCTGACCGTCGCGGACGACCAGCACCCGGCGGCCGCCGAACAGCGACGGGCTGAGCACCTCGTCCAGCTCCCCCGACGCGAGCGCGGCGGCCGCGAGCTGCCGGACATCCGCCTCCGGATCACCGGCCCGCGCGACCGCGCTCACGTCGGCGACGGCTCGTTCGACCAACAGTTCCTCGTCGCCGATGACGAGGCAGAGCATCGGGGGTGCCGGAGTCACCCCGCCATGGTGCCATGTTCGCCGGCCACCCGGAGCCGCGTTCCGGGTAGCGCGGGTCAGCCCCGGCCCGGCCCGGGTCGGGTACCGTGCCGGACGGTGGCCAGCGTCCCACGGTCGAGTACCACGGCCAGATCGCCGTCCAGGTCCGTGCGCAGCACCCGCGCACCCTCCCGCTGAAGGTGCGTGAGGACCGACGCATTCGGGTGGCCGTAAGGGTTTCCGGCACCTACGGATACCAGCGCGACCGACGGGTGGACCGCGTCCAGCAGTTGCGGCGCCTGGTAGGCGCTGCCGTGATGGGCGACCTTCAGGACATCGGCGCGCAGCGCGTCAGGGCCGTCCGTCGCGAGTACCTCCGACTGCTCCTGCACCTCCGCGTCCCCGGCGAGCAGTATCCGGATCCCGTCGACGTCCGCCATCACGATCAGCGAGTTGTTGTTCGGATCCGAGTCGGTCCCCGTGACCCGGCCGACCGGCCCGATGACCGTCAACGCCAACGGACCGGCGGCCCACGTCCAGCCCACCTCCGGTACCAGCACCGGCGCTCCCCGGGCCGCGGCCGCCTCCAGTACCTGCGTGTGCCCGGCGGCCGGCTCCGGGTACGGCGACGTCACCACCTCGTCCACGCGCCGGTCGCGGTACACGCCGGCCAGGCCACCCACGTGGTCGGCGTGGAAGTGGGTGATCACGAGCAGCGGCACCACCCGGATGCCGAGCCCGTCCAGGCAGCGCGCGGTGGCCGCCGGCTCCGGCCCGGCGTCCACCACGACCGCGCGACCGGCACCGTCCGGCAGCACGATCGCGTCGCCCTGCCCGACGTCGCACACCACCAGCAGGGCGCCGGCGGGCGGCCAGCCGGCCGAGACCAACCGGACCGGTACGGCGCCGAGCGCCGCGGCGACCGCGCACACCGCCGCCGCGATCCGCACGGCCGGCCGGCGGGCGACCACCAGCGCGGTCAGCAGCAGAACCGCGAGCAGCAGCGCCCCGCCTACGCCGCCCGGCCAGCCGACCACGGCGCCCGGTACGCCGGCGCCGATCCGGGCGACGTCCACGAGCCAGCGCGCCGGCCAGGCACCGAGCCAGGCGACGAACGCGGCGGCCGGCGGCCAGACCGCCGACAGCAGCGCCGCGACCACGCCGAGGACGGTGGCCGGCGCCACGGCCGGCTCGGCCAGCAGGTTGGCCGGTACCGCCACCAGGCTCACCGATCCCGAGATCGCGGCGATCACCGGGGCGCAGGCCACCTCGGCGGCGGCCGGGATCGCCAACGCCTCGGCCAGCCAGGCCGGCAGTCCCCACCGGCGCAGCGCGTCGCGCCACCGCGGGGCGAGCAGCAGGAGCCCACCGGTCGCGAACGTCGACAGCGCGAAGCCGGCATCGGTCGCCAGGGCGGGATCGACCAGTACCAGCAGCAGCACGCTCGCCGACAACGCCGGTACCGCCGCCCTGGGCCGCCCCGCGACGAGCGCGAACAGGCCGAGCCCGCCCATCGCGGCGGCCCGCAGCACGCTGGGCGACGGCCGCGCCAGGATCACGAAGCCCACCAGGGCGACCGCGCACGCCACCGCGGCGAGCCTCGGCCCGGCCCGGCACCAGCGGGTCAGCAGCAGCACCGCGCCGAGCAGGATCGCTATGTTCGCACCGGAAACCGCGCACAGGTGCGTCATTCCGGTGGCCCTGAAGTCGTCGGCCACGGCGGGATCCAGCCGCGTGGTGTCGCCGTCCACGAGGCCGGGCAGCAGTCCGCCCGGCCCGGGCGGCAGCCCGGCGCAGGCACGGCGCAGTCCGGCACGCAGCCCGCCCGCGGCCCGCTGCGCCCACGGCGCCGTGCCCACCTCCTCCGGTGCGCCCGGTACGGCGAGCACGGCGGCGGTGAGGTCGCCACGCCCCGCGCCGGCCAGCCTCCCCGTCGCCACCACCGGCGTACCGGGCAGCAGCGCGCGCCAGGCCGGGTCGCTGGCGAGCACCAGCAGCCGGGCGTGGACTTCGACGCGGGATCCGTCGGCGCCGAGCAGGGTACCGGCCGACACGGCCACGGCGTAGCTGGCGGGCCGGTTGGCCACCGTGCGTACCGGACGTGGATCGTCCACAATGGTCAGTCGCATGTGGACGGTCGACCGCTCGCGGGCCAGGGTGGACAGCGGCTGCGATTCCCGGGTCGCGGTACGGGCGGCGGTCGCCACGCCGCCGCAGACCGCGCCGAGCAGGAAGGCGAGCAGGATCCGCCGCACGGCGGCCGGCGGTCGACCCGTCAGCCACAGCAGGCCGGCCATTGCCGCGGCCACCGCGGTGAGCGCCAGGGCGACCATGACCGTCAGGTACAGGCACGTCAGGGCGGTGGCCCACGCACCGGTCGCGGTCGCCGCCAACCGGAGGTCGGGCAGCGCACGTCGTGTGGCCCTCATACCGTCACGAGGTCCTTGACCGCTGCGAACTTGGCATCGCCGATACCGGAGACCTGGCGCAGGTCCTCGACGCTGTGGAAGTCGCCGTGCTGGGCGCGGTAGTCGACGATGTGCTGGGCGAGGGCGGGGCCGATGCCCGGCAACGACTCCAGGGCGGTCAGGGAGGCCGTGTTCAGGTTGACCTTCACGCCGGTCCCCGGGTCGCCCCCGCCCGGTCCCTGGGCCGCGCCGGCGGCCTCCGGGTCCGGCTGCGGCAGCCCGATCACGACCAGCTCGCCGTCGCTCAGCTTCCGGGCGAGGTTCACCAGCGAGAGGTCGACCCCGGGCAGGGCTCCCCCGGCCGCGGCGATCGCGTCGGCCACCCGGGATCCGGCCGGCAGCCGGACCAGTCCCGGGTGCGCGACCTTGCCCTGCACGGCGACGACGATGGCGCTCGCGGCCGGCGACGGGAGCCCGGTCGCGGGGGTGCGGGTAGCGGACGGCGGCGCCTGCACGGGTTCGGCGTGCGGCTGCGCGCGCCAGGCCAGGTACGCCGCGACGAGCGCCACGACGACACCGACCGCGACCAGGCCGCGTAGGCCGCGACGGCCGGGGTCGAACGCGCCGAGCACCGCCCGCGCGGACTCGCGGTCCACGCGCCTCCCGGCCGGCCCGAAGCCACCCGGCACGGCATCCGGCAGGGTGTCCGGCCCCACATCCGGCCCCACATCCGGCCCCGCATCCGGCCCCGCGTCCGGTCCTGCGTCCGGCCCGGTGTCCGGCCCCGCCGGGGTCGCGTCTGACGCCGCCTCGACCGGCTTCTCGTCGTAGGCACGCCATCCGTCCACAGTGGACTCCGGTCGCTCCGACGCGCCGGGCCATACCGCGTCGAATCGCCGACGCGCCTCGTCCTCGTCCCTTTCCCGCCTTCGCACGGGAGCGAACCTAGGCGCTCCCCCACGCCGGCGCGGTCCCCGCGATCACGTCCTGTGGACGGGCGGGGTACCTGTGGACGGCCCGGCGGTCATCCGTTGGATCTGCTATGGACGACCACGGACGCCAGGCCAGGGCCCACGTGTGCGCCGACCGCCGCGCCTATCTCGGTCTGGTAACACGAGCGGATCCGCCCGCCCAGACGCTGCGTCAACGCCTCGGTCAGCTCCGCGGCCCGCGCGGGAGCCGCGAGGTGGTGCACCGCGATGTCCACTTCGGACTCACCGGCCGCGTCGGCCGCGAGGTCCACCAGGCGCCCGAGCGCGCGGGTCGCGGTACGCACCTTGTCCTGCACCACGATCTCGCCGTCCACCATGCGCAGGATCGGCTTGACCGACAGCGCCGTACCGAGCAGCGCCGACGCCGCCCCGATCCGGCCACCCCGGCGCAGGTGCTCCAGAGTGTCCACATAGAACAGTGTGGTGGTACGGGCGACCGCCGCCAGGGCCGCGTCGCGCGCCGCCGCGAGATCCGTCCCGCGGGCGTGCAGGGCCGCGAAGCCCAGCCCCATCCCGGTACTGAGCGAGTCGACCACCGCCACCCGGCCCGGATGGTCGGCGGCTGCCAGGGCGGCCGAGTCGTAGGTACCCGACAGCTTCGCCGAGAGGTGAACCGACACCACACCGTCCGCGCCACCGGCCAGGAGCCGGGCGTACACGGCGGAGAACTCGGCCGGCGACGGCCGGGACGTGGTGACCGCGACCCGCCTGGCGACCAGCGCGCGGGCCACGTCGTCCGTGGTCACGTCCGCGCCTTCCCGCCCCGGTACCCCGTCGATCACCACGGTCAGCGGCACCACGGTCACGGCGGCGTCGGCGACCAGGTCCGCGGGCAGGCTGGCGGTCGAGTCGGTCACCACGGCGATGGGCATGCCGGCACGGTATCCGATCACGGCGAGGCCGGGATCGGTGGACGCCGCGGCTACTGCCGGCTGGCGTGCGTGATCTGGAACGGTTTGCCCTGCATGCAGTAGCTCATCACGCCGGTGACCACATGACCGGTCAGCGACACGTTGGCCCCCGCGTACACCACCGTCGGGTCACCGCCGAGCAGCTGGTAGGTGCCGGTCGTGTCGCGCAGGATCAGGCAACCGCGCTCGACCCCGGCCTCGACCTGGCCGATGATCGTCTGCTCGAGCTGCGATGGCGCGGGCCGGTCCGGCGGCGACGCCGAGGCGCCCACGCCGGGCGGCGGAGCGACGGACGGGGTCGGCGAGGCGGGCGAAGGCTGGCCGGTGGGTGACTGGCTGGCCTCTGGCGTCACGGAGGCGGTGACCACCGGCGATCGATCCGCCGACGGCGTACCGTCCGAACAGGCGCCGAGCAGGCCGGCCGCCACGAGGGCGGAGGCGAAAACGGCAAGGCGACGGGTACCCATATCAATGGGACGGTACCTCGCCGGGTCCGGTTCCGGAACTACGACAGGTTGTACCCGCGCAGTTGCCAGCCCCGTACCGCGTCGTGTCGCAGGTCCACCCAGCGGCAGTTGCCCAGCGGGCCGACGGTCGGCAGCACCTGCGACGGCCAGCCGAGCAGAGTGACCACGCCGTGCCGGGTGGCCCCGCCGTGCCCGACCGCCACCACCGTGCCGCCCGGAGCGAGCTCGGCGGCCTCCCGCAGCGCGGCCGACGCGCGCTTGCCCAACTCGTCCGCGCCCTCCACGCCGCAGCTGTCGACCGGTTCCCCGGCCTGCCAGCGGGCGTACTCCTCCGGATGGCGGGCGGCCGCCTCGGCACCCGTGAGGCCCTGCCAGACACCGAAGTGGCGCTCGCGCAGCCGCGGGTCGTACCGGACGGTGAGCCCGGTCAGCGCGGCGAGCGCGGCGGCGGTGTCCGCGGTACGGCGCAGGTCGCTGCTCACGATCACGTCCGGGCGCAGCGCGGCCAGTCGCCGTGCCGCGACCGCGGCCTGGGCGATGCCCTCTTCGGTCAGTTCGGTGTC
>Ga0070679_100006262_pt1 | contig 11081 bp, 6 predicted proteins | sample KBSC63BmetaG_FD_65652 | JGI IMG/M metagenome (GOLD analysis project Ga0070679, IMG submission 65652) | Corn rhizosphere microbial communities from Kellogg Biological Station, Michigan, USA - KBS C6-3B metaG | ecosystem: Host-associated > Plants > Roots > Rhizosphere | place: USA: Michigan... | reverse complement strand
GAAGCTGTACCAATGCTGGTTGTCGAGTTGACTGTAAGCGGCTGTCCACTTTGGGCGCGCGTGATGCCGCTCAGTGACCACCCGCCCAGGGCCTCGCCGGTAAGGTTCCGCTGGCTCTTGAAGAACGGAAGAGTATAGGTATAGGTCGCGGAGAAAATATTGCGGCGGTCAAAGGACGTAACCCCGTAATCGAACCGGTTCCAGGATACAGATGTCCCGTCACTCCGCAGGCAGCTAAACGGGCACTCGGGCTCCGGATTATCGGTCTCGCCACTGCTTGTCGCAAGAGACTTCGACCATGTGTAGTTGAGCGTCAACAGAAGATTGCCGCGCCGCTTGGTAGCGGATACCTGCAGGCCGTTGTAATCCGAGATGCTGTCGGAACGGAATTGACTGATGTCGGTATAACCGAAGTAGGGACGAATCTGGTTGGCGGCCAATGTCGGGTTCGCCGTCACGGCCGCGAACGTAGGCGCGTTGATGTTCGGTTGACGTAGCAGATGGCGTCCGACGTTGCCGACATAAGCCGCTTCAGCCAGAAAGCCGAAAGACAACTCACGCTGCACGCTGACACTGTACTGATCGTTGCTGGCTACCTTGAGATTTGGCTGCACAGCGCTCAGGCCAAAGATCGTGGGAACGGTGGCCGCGCCTCCGGTCGGATTACTCAGGTTTGCATTCGTATAGCTGACCGATTGCAGGAACGGCACGACGCCCGGCTGCCCAAAGACAATATTGCCTTCCGGCTTGTCATAGAAAATGCCATAGCCCGCTCGGATGGTGGTCTTTGGACTAAGCGTGTACACAATGCCTACGCGCGGTCCAACCAGGCCCTGCGCCGGGAAGAGCCCGCGCGGCGCCGTGGCGGGCACTGCCGTGACAAACCCACTCGTGGCGCCAGGAACGCGCGCCACCTGATCCGCCGGGACCGGCCCAGGGCGCACCAACCCATCGATGACATACCCCTGGTCGAGATTGCCGCCCGTAGGCACATTACCGCTGCTGATCGCGGTAGGCGCGTTTGCAGCCGTGTATTGGCTGGGGTCGAAGTTCACGAGATTGTTGCCCTGCGTGTAGGTTGGAGTTGTGTATTCAAAACGTACGCCCAACTCCACACTGAACTTCTGCGAAACCTTCCAGTTGTCGACTACGAATAGCGAAACATTGTTGAAGCGGAAGTGCCCGGTGGGATCGGCCGACTGCTGCTGAAATGTGGAGAAGTTTCCTATCAGGGCATCGGCAAAGGGGTCGCCCGTAGTATTCGGATTGCCGCTTGTCTGGAAGGTGACGCGCCCGTTATAGGAGTCGGGGCGCGAGTTCTGATCTTTTCGGTTGCGCGCAAACAACGCACCGAACTTGAGCGTGTGCGGTCCACGCTGCATGGTTAGGGTGTCGGAAGGTGCAATGTCCGTCGTGGGCGCAAACAAGGAGAAGTAAGGACCGGAGAATTGCGTCAGACTGGAGTTGGCAATACCCGTTGTCGAGTTGAAGAGGACGTGCGGAATACCGGTGGGATACGTTCCGGCGTTCGGAAATGGCAAGGGAAATTGAAATCCGTAGGTTGCCCGCTGCCAGGTGTTGCCCTGGGGCGGAATACGCTGTTTGTTCCACGAGACATTGAATTTGGCTTCGTTGATGATCTTCGGAGAGACGGTCCAAATATAGCCGATCTGATCGCTATATCCGGGCCGAATGCGGGTGGTCGGTGTTGTCGGTAAACCGCCCGGCGTAAAAGTCCCAAAGGGATCGATAAGGTTTAGATCGTCGTGGAGGTAGCGAAAGTACAGGCTGTGCTTCGCTGACGGGTGGTAGTCCACGCGAATGATGTCTTCTCGAAAGTTCTGAGGGGTACTTGGCTGGAAAGTCGCGTTGGACGTTGTCGGGGTGTTGTTGAAGACGGCAGCCTGAGCCTCCATCAGAGCATAGACATTTGCGATCGCTTTGCCGTCGGTGCTGATGCAGGCAGCGCTCAAAACGTTATTGACCACCGTGCAACCGACCGGCGCATTGGCTGGTGCGTGCAGGGTGACCTGAGACATGATGTCGCTGAAATTTCCGGAAAGCTCCGCGCTTGTTGGTACCGTCAGGTTCTGCGCGTTTGCCGCGATGCGCAGCTTCTTGAACTCCTGTCCAGCAAAAAAGAAGATTTTGTTCTTCAGGACGGGCCCGCCCACGTCCCATCCGAAGTCGTTATAGCGCAGTGGCGGAAGCAGATTCTTGATGTTCGTGGTTGGTGTCAGATTGATCTTCGAGCCTGGCGAGATCGCGTCTGCGTAGTTATTGCGCAGGAATTCAAAAACACCGCCGTGAAACTGGTTGCCTCCGCTTCGAGTCACGACGTTGACCGAAGCCGCCGCGTTCCGGCCGTACTCTGCCGAAAAGTTGGACGTCTGGACCGTCACCTCCTGGATGAAATCGATACCCACGTTGTTGAGTTGGGTGGAGTTCGACCCGGAGTCCATGTTGTAACCGCCGTCTACGGTAAACAGATTCTGGTCGGTGCGAAGACCATTGATCGCAGCCGCGGCAGTGGACATGCCGGTCGTGAGGGCAGTCTGATCGAAGCTGACAGTGGCGGCGCCGGGAATGATCGTGGTGAGCTGGACGTAGTTGCGTTCGTTCAAAGCAAGCGCCTGCACCTGTTGCTGGGTGACGGTGCGCGCAATTTCTGCGCTCGCCGTATTGACCGTAGCGCCGACCGATGTGACCTCCACCGTCTCCGAACCGCCACCTGCCCGCAACGCGAGGTTGACCGTTGCGTGAGCGCCTGCATTCAGTTCGGTTCCTGACGAGCGCGTCGTCTTGAAGCCCTCCTTCTCTCCAATCACCGTGTAATGGCCAACCGGTAACTGCGGCGCCGTGAAATAGCCAGAGTCGCTCGTTGTGAGGACACGGCTCTGTTTTGTGTCCTCGTTCTGGATCGTTACCTTGGCTTCCGGTACGACCGCACCAGTGCTGTCCGTTACCGTGCCTGAGATCACACCGAATATATCTTGAGCTTTAACTGCCTCACCCGCCAGCAGGGATGCCGCCAACAGGGACCCTAGGAGAAGTCTGACCATCGCACCCGCAAATCTTTGCTTCAACTGCATGCTGCCTCCAATAGTGTTTGTTGCTCGTGCTGCCTGGTACTCTTGGCCACTTGGCTGAGCACTCGTTGACAGCAATCGCAGTCAGTTGACTGCCGAGCAACACTAGCAACCTGGAAACGCTGTGTCTTGTGAATTCAAAGTAAGTGTCGGTTAGCGAATAGCAGATCAGTGAAACCGTTCACAGCTTAAGTCAATGGTTTCTTGGGTTTGTTCCATCCCATGAAGGTTTGTTAGCGATTGTTAGCGTTCTTAAAACCTTTATCCACAACATTTGGAAATTCGTAGTGTGAACTAAATCCGTCCGGTGTTCGCGCGCTTTTCAGTCTCGCGGTTTGCTGAGCGTCATGGAAGACGTATAGAATTCGGGGTCGTGGCGACAAGCAGCCTATCTGAATACGTTGTCGAAGCCAATCGCGGACTTGACGCTGAGAGAGCGGAACTCGATTGGCTCGTTACGTCCGGAGTTCTTGGCAGATCCATGAACATCACCCGTCTCCTCCAGTACATCTGCGAGGAGAGCTTCCAGGGCCGTGGTGACCAGATAAAGGAGTATGCAATCGCCACAGAAGCTCTGGGGCGACGTCCGAACTTCGACCCGCAGACAGACACGATTGTCCGTGTGACTGTTCACTCCCTGCGAAAGCGCCTGCTGGAGGTTTACCAGAACGAAGGTGCAGAACGGCCGATGCGGCTGTTTATTCCTCCCGGTCATTACACCCCCTCCTTCATTCGGAATATCCCACCGAAGCGGTTTATCGAGCATCCTCCCGAGGCGCTTGCGACCACGGAACCTGTCCAAAATGACCATCCGGTCGACGAACAGAACCCCGAACCGGAACGGTCCTTGGCGATCACTCCTCCAGCCGCACAATCGTCCCCGGTCCAATTCCGGCGTTGGCTGATCATCTGCGCAGTTTTTATTGGCGCTATGACGCTGGGCTGGCGATTTTGGCCCCGGTCTGGAGCGGCGCCGCGCGCAACAACCGATGCAGTAGCGTCCACTACTCGAGTGCAGCCACCTGTCTCACAAGAGAACATTCGAACCCTCATGGGAACGAATCGGAAGCCCTATATTGATCGCTCGGGAAACGTCTGGACAAGTGGAGATTATTGCCAGGGCGGGACGAATGTCGTCGTTCCCAATCAGAAGATTCAGGGCACCGAAGATGGACCGATTCATCTCGGTGGTGTACGCGGCATCGCTCACTGTATTTTCCCGGTCCCCCATGGCCTCTACGAGCTGCGCTTCCACTTCGCGGAGACGTCTGATCTACAGGCCGCCACCCGGCCTGCCACCATTTCCATCAACGCCGGCCCCGCCACCGCAGTCGACGTTGTGGACAATGCAGGCGGAGACGGTATAGCAACCTCGACCATCGTGACCGGGGTGACACCCGAGAACGATGGTGCTATCCATGTGGATTTTGTTAGCGAAGTCTCCCTCTTGAACGCGGTGGAGATACTGCACGCACCTTCGACGAAGCAGATGCCCGTTCGCATCCTGGCTAGTACCGACGGCCTGACGGACAGCGATAAGCGCGTCTGGTCAGCTGACCGTTACTTCACCGGCGGCCGACACGGCCAGCCCCCGGAGTCGAAGAACTCAGCCAATCTTGGCATCTACGCCTCCAACCGCGTCGGTCGGTTCCGTTACAACATACCGGTTGTCCCGCTGGCCCGATACCGGGTCAAGCTTTACTTTCGGGAGCCCTGGTTTGGCGAAGCGAATGGCGGGAACGGCGGCCCAGGTAGCCGCGTGTTCGATGTCGCATGCAACGGCCTCGTACTGTTGAAGCACTTTGACATCCTGGGAGAAGCCGGCCCGAAGCCTCTGGTCAAGACGTTCGAGAATGTCCAGGCAACCGCTGATGGCAGAATCGAGCTTTCCTTTATGCCAGTCGTCAATTATCCGATCGTCAATGCCATCGAAGTCTTGCCAGAGGACAAGTAACGCTCAGTCTTCAGCGAGACGACCCAGTCGCGAGCCTGAGGCGTTCGCCGCCACGTATCTATGGCTTTCTGCTGGACTATAGGAGGTAGCCATCCTTTTGGCGTGAGTGTTTTGACGAAGTCTTGAAGATCGGCAAGCAACTCCCTCCGGTGCCCGTTAACTGCGACAGCAGTGACGAGCTACCTATGCGTGCGATTGGTCGATACTCTAAGCCAACAGCATAGGCAGCAAGACTCCAAGGCCCAGCGCGAAGAGGCACAACGCGGGGGCGGGGCTCTTCGGTAGGAGTGCCTCAGTATCCGTCTCCAGCAAAGTTGCGCCTGCGGGTTGGCTTGGGCGTCGCCTTTCGAAGGCTAGAAAGAAGGACGCGCTCACTGCTCCGTAGAGTAGATGGCCAATCAATGAGGGTAGAAGCATGGTGGCGGCCTTTGGTCGCCAGTCCAAAGCCCCGACCGTGACGAGGGGAAGGAATGTAAGGACTCCTGCGTACCACCATATGAGGCCGAACAGACTACCCCAGGCGATTCCGAGACCGGCGCCGGGGCGTTCATTGCGAAACAACACGCCGAAGAAAGTTCCGATGAGCGTGCTAACCGTCAAGTGGATCAGTGTCGCCATCTGTAGAGACAGATGCGTGCCTGTTCCGACGATCATGGTCAGGACACCGGTAATGAACATGAACGGTGCTGAAACGAGACCTCCCAACAACCCGGCCCCCGCGCCCCACAATAGCGAGCGGAAGACGTGAAGCCCTGGACCTTCAGGTTTCTTATAGAGCGGATCTGATTGGATGAAGAGCAGTACCCATGCCCTATCAAAACCGGCATATGTGAAGCCCAACAAGAGACCAAAGAGGATTTGGCCGATCAGAGCGCCAAACTGGTTACTCACGCTTGCTGGCGACCAATCCAGAGGGAGACCTCGTAGCAAGGGAAAGAGCGTGAGAGGACCAACAAACCACCCTGTCAGCGCAATCCCAAGTCCCCAGCTCATTGAAGAACCAAGACTTCGAATATCGCGTTGAAAGAGGAGGCCAAAGAGAGCGCCCAAAACCAGCGTCATTCCAGTCTGCAAGACTGCATACTCATGAAGCGACGAAAGGCCAGCGATGCCCGCCAAGATGGGAGAAAACCCTCCCGCCAAAGTCCAGCGATCAAACACGAGGCCACTCAGTATCCCTGCCAACGCCCCGGAGATGATGGGGCGCGTCCAACGGAAGGGTGTTCGATCTGGTGCGGCTGTGAAGGAGTTGTAGATTCCGACAGCCAGTCCGACAGGAATCCCAAGACAGATCAGGTATGCGATGAGCTCCGGCAGTTGCTGGCGCGTGGCCACCAACATAGTGTTGGCCGGGAGTGCGCCGTTATTCCAAAGCGGCATGGCGCGTGCCGGCAAGAGCAACCAGAGCAGAAATGCCGCGCCCTCACCCCAGATCAGCCCGGCACCCAGACTGGAAATGAGCGGCCCAAGAAAAGTCCCGAAAGCAACACCGAAACAGACACCGAGCAGCAGAAGATGTGGATAGGGTTTATGAAGAGCGCTGGCGATGGAAGCACCACCCGCCAAGCCACATGTAGCCGCGAGGGCAGAAGCAAGGCATCGATTGCGGATATCGGATGGTAACTTGGAAATCGAAAATCGCGTCATAACTCTCTTTATCTGACATCGATTGTCTGAACGATGTCTCGCGGGAAAAACAACTCCAGCGTCCAGTCGAGCAAGACTCTTATTTTGCGCTCTGCGCTGGGTAATTTTGTTAGATAGATCCCTCTCCACAACAACCAGGCCGCCAAGCCGGAGAATTTGACGGACCTGGATCCACTGAAAGGGATCGTCAATTCGGCACATGCGGTCTGGTGCCCGACCACACAGAGCGCGCCGAGTGATTTGAAATAGAACGGCGACTGTGGTTTGCCGCTGATCGTCGCAAGAATGTTGCGCGCTACTGTGTCTGCTTCGCGAAGAGCAAACTGGGCGGTCGGAGGACAGAGCTTGCCAGAGTAAGGGTCCTCCACTGCGGCACAGTCGCCCAGAGCCCAGACACTCTGGGTGCCCTGGACCGCAAGCGTTTTCTCGACGAGCAGACAGCCCCGCTTATCTTTTGCGAAGACTAAAGACGCCAGCAACGGATGAGGAGCTGAGCCCGCCGTCCAAATCAGCGTTTCGGCCTGAAGGGCGCCACTTTCTAAAATGACCGTTGAGGCGGAGGCGTCCTTGACTCGTGTGTTCAGACGAAAAACGACGCCTCTCTGCATCATTCGTTCCAGCGCATACTTGGCAAGCGACTCGGTCAGCTCAGGCAGAATACGGTCTCGCGAATGGACCAGCACCACCTCCACGTCGGAGGAGTCAATGCCAGGGTAGTTTCTGAGAATGCCGCGGGCCAGGTCGTTGAGGGAGCCCGCCAGTTCAACTCCGGCAAAGCCGCCACCGGCAACGACAAACCGCAACATTTGGCGTCTTATCTCGCGATCCGTCTCTTTGTCGGCGAGCTCCAGCTTTTGGATAACGTGGTTTCGGATACGGACGGCGTCTACGAGGGTCCTGAAGTTGAAAGCCTCTTCCTGCACCTGTTTCAGGCCGAGAAAGTTTGAAACAGATCCTACTGAGATCACAAGGTAGTCATACTTGACCACTTGCGACACTCCGCCGGCAGCCATCAGACTGACCTCCCTGAGTGTGTCGTCTACAGCCGTAGCACGTGCGCGAACTACGACAGTCCTCTTTAGGCTGCCACGGAGGGGCGTACCGATGTGGCTCGGCTCCAGACTCCCGCCTGCGACCTCAGCCAGCATCGGCGTAAACAACAAGGAGTTGGTTTCACTAACCAAGGTTACCGTCGCGCCAGGCGCCTTCTTGAGGAGTCCTTCCAGCCGCTCCGCGGTTCTCATGCCCGCAAAGCCCCCGCCCAGGATGACGATGCGTAACGGAGTCGTCGTAACTTTCGGGACCTCTACTTCGCCACCCAGGATGTGAAGGATAATACGATGGAACACTTGCAGGAAGAACGCAAACAAGAGTCCGAAAAACACCCAGCCAATCAGCGATCCAAAGTTGTCTCGCATGAAGCCGGCATCCAGCGTGTGGTTGCGGCCAGCCGTCAAAGGCAGCGAAACCGCCCAAATCACAATACCAATGGTCCCGCCAATCATTGCATTGCCGATATACGCCGGCGGCCTTGGTCGAACAAGAAGTGAATAGACCACAGCCAGCAGCGACGCCGACAGAAAGGAGATCGATAGTCGCGACCCGGACACATGCAGAATGATCGAGACCAGCAAGCTGGCGGAAAGACCTACAAGGGGACGTCGGATAAACCACCGTGCTAACTGTGACTGTTCCACGTCGGAATCTCCAATGTAAGCACCGAGCGCGCATTCTGTGAGGGCTTGGTATCGTGCTTATTTGCTTCGGTGGAAGGCGTGGCCTTCTGCTAAGAAAGTCGTGATAGGCAGTTGGGATTCAGGTTGATGATGCCTATATCCTCCGCGTAAACAGATACCAAATGGCAGGACGTCATTACTTGCGGCTCGTGTTGCATCCAGACACGGTGACCTGTTCCAAGAACGCCGCCGCCAAGATGTTCACCGGTAGGTAATAGTTCAACTACTTCATAAGCCAAGTTCCTGTTCACGACGTAAGTGTCTTGATATACCGAGGGTCGCTCCATGCGCCTCATCCTCCGTGTTGCCTCGTCAGCCTTGGTTTGGTACTGCGCTCCTTTGCTGACCGCTAGTGAGAGTGTGAAAGCGGTGAAAGGTTACAGCGGATTGCAAGCGTGCACGTGGCTTTTGCGCATCCATCCCCTCGCATTGCTCTCCGGCACACTTGTTATCCCGAGTCCTGAGTGGAAGCGGTGTAACCTTTAGCGGCTTCCCGCTTCTAACGGCAATGGAGCAATCCTCCAGAGACTTACACGCGTGGTCTGCCAGGGCCTCTAGGCGGACTAACAATACGAACGGGACGGTTTGTTGTCCCCGAACCATAGGAGTGACGGAATGAATCAAGTTGGTTTATTGGTAACTTTGCAGGCTCGCACAGGCAAAGAAGCAGAAGTAGAAGGCTTTTTGAAATCCGCACTCCCACTCGTAGAAGCTGAAACGGGCACGACCACCTGGTTCGCGTTCAAGGTAGGACCGGCGACGTTTGGGATCTTCGATACGTTCAAAGATCAAGCTGGACGGTCTGCTCACGTCAGCGGCGAAGTCGCGAAGGCGCTCTTCGCGCGCGCCGAGGAGCTGTTTGTCTCAGCTCCGCAGATCCAAACGGCCGATATTCTGGCCGAGAAACTATCACAACCACTAAAAACGTTTTGAAGTGGCGTTTCGCATGAGTGAAGAGGGAAGACGGACTGTTCCTCCCTCTTTACTTTTAGAAAATGGACTCAATTCCGCGCAATATCTTCATATTCATCTGTTCGCCGATTCGTCCCGGTGCCGAGAATTGCTCTAGTCTCCATTCGCCGCATGAATCTCACCACGTCGAATCCAGCCGAGACATGTGTTTCCACGATTGACTCGCATGCCGAAGATGGATGGCCGTGACGAAAGTTTGCTCTTCAAGGGATACGCACCACCATTTCAATCTCGACCTTGATTTCCGGCTTATAGAGTGCCTGGACGCCAATCGTCGTAATGCTCGGCATCGTGTCCCCGAGCAGTTCACGTAGAGGGGTGACGGCCTGCCCGAACGCTTCGCTGGTGGCGTTCACGACGTAGACGCGCAGCATGACAATGTCTTGTACAGATGCCTTCAGTTCCTTGAGTGCGGCGGCGAGGCTGGCAGTTGCAAGCTTTGCCTGGCCAGCGACGTCTTTGGGCACGTCCTGATTGCCGGGCGTTGCTGCGATCTGGCCAGACAGGAAAGCGAGGCGGCCTGGTTCCGCTAGACTGATGTGCGAGAATCCGACCGATGCCATATCCCACATGGTGGGCGGGTTGCGGCGGCTCACCGACGCTGAGGCTCGAGACGGAATGCGTGCGATGACCTTGATCTCGAAGTCGAAGCCGGCGAGCCAGTTGACGCCGACCGCCGTCCAGTTCGGGTAAGGAGCCTGTCGGAAAATCTCGTTTTTCACCGCCATGATCGTTTCGAACTGCTTCTCGGGATCAGTATGAAATGTTGTTACGTCGACAATGTCATCGAATCCGCATCCTGCTGCGAGTAATGTCGCTTTCAGGTTGGCAAAAGCTAACCGAACCTGACCTTCAAAGTCCGGTTCAGGCGAGCCATCGCCGCGGCTTCCTACCTGTCCGGACACAAAGAGCAGGTTTTCGGATCTGATGGCGGCTGAATAGCCGTTTGCTTCGTAAAGAGCAGAGGGGTTCGCAGGAAAAACAGCATCACGTTGGGGCATAACATCCTTTCAGGTTCTGTTTATGGGGCAAGATCCAGCCAGATCGGAGGTCCTCCTGGCTCGTATGTTGGCGATGCGGAGTCGCTTAGGAGCGCTGATTTGTCGCTGCATGGGAAAAGGCAAAGACATCCGGCCGAGCATAGTGTCCCGACACATCCAGATTCATGCACTCTCGATCAATCATGGAGAGATCCAGGTCAGCCACAATCAGCTGTTCGCAGTCATAGAGTGGCTCGACGATGTATCTCGCATCTGGACCAATGATGGCGCTGCCGCCACGCTCGACCCACGGCCCGTCAACCTGGTGCGGAAGAAGGCTGGGAATATCCTGCGTCGGCATCATCAGTCCGACGGCCAGCACGAAACATCGCCCTTCAAACGCATAGTGTCGGCTGGCCAGTTGGGCGGCATCGTTCGCTGTGGGCCACACGGCGATATGGATGTCCTCTCCAGCTTGGTGCATAGCCATCCGCGCGAGGGGCATCCAATGCTCCCAGCAGATCAGGCCTCCAACGCGCGCTTCTCCGACACGGACTGACGCTAAACCACTGCCATCACCGGGACCCCATACAAGACGCTCGGTAAACGTTGGGACGAGTTTGGGATGATGGTTGGCTAGCCGTCCATCCGGAGTAAAGGTCAACAAACTGTTGTAGAGCGTCTTCTGGCCCGCTCCTTGTTC
>Ga0070679_100006254_pt1 | contig 11092 bp, 12 predicted proteins | sample KBSC63BmetaG_FD_65652 | JGI IMG/M metagenome (GOLD analysis project Ga0070679, IMG submission 65652) | Corn rhizosphere microbial communities from Kellogg Biological Station, Michigan, USA - KBS C6-3B metaG | ecosystem: Host-associated > Plants > Roots > Rhizosphere | place: USA: Michigan... | reverse complement strand
CGCGCGATGGCAAGACCAGGAAATGTGGCCTTTATCAGCCAGAGTGGCGCACTGTGTACGTCGGTGTTGGACTGGAGTATTCGCGAGAACGTTGGTTTCAGCGGATTCGTTTCCACCGGCTCGATGCTCGACGTGGGCTGGGGCGATCTGATTGACTACTTCGGCGATGATCCGCGGACGAAGAGCATCATCATTTACATGGAGTCGATCGGCGACGCGCAGTCGTTCCTCTCTGCAGCGCGCGAGATCTCGCTCTCCAAGCCAATTCTGGTCATTAAAGCTGGACGTACCGCTGCTGCGGCGAAAGCAGCGGCCTCGCACACCGGCGCTTTGACTGGAAGTGATGAGGTTCTGGACGCAGCGTTCCGGCGCACGGGCGTGCTTCGAGTCAGCAGCATTGCCGATGTTTTCTATATGTCTGAGGTGCTGGCGCGACAGCCGTTACCGCAGGGACCGAAGCTTGCGATTGTTACGAATGCGGGTGGACCAGGAGTTCTGGCGACCGATGCTCTGGTTTCGGGAGATGGGGAATTGGCCGAGCTCTCACCAGCGACGATGAAGGCCTTTGACGACTTCCTGCCTCCGCACTGGAGCCATAACAATCCGGTGGACATTCTTGGTGACGCTGAGCCGCAGCGTTATGCGAAGTCGCTGGAGATCGCGGCGAAAGATCCGCACATCGACGGAATGATGGTGATCCTCACGCCGCAAGGCATGACAAATCCCACGCGAATTGCGGAAGAGCTGAAGCCGTACGCGCATTCACTCGGCAAGCCGGTTTTGGCGAGCTGGATGGGCGGAACAGAAGTTGCAACTGGCGAAGAGATTCTGAACGAAGCGGGAATTCCGACATTTGCGTTCCCCGATACGGCCGCGCGCATGTTCAATTACATGTGGAAGTACAGCTACAACCTGCGCGGGCTGTATGAGACTCCGACGCTGCGGACAGACGGCTCGGGCGCTCCTGATCGCAAGGCCGCGCAAGAGCTGATCGAACGTGTGCGTCAATCGGGACGGACGATTCTGACTGAGTTCGAATCCAAGCAGCTGCTTTCTTTCTACGGCATTCCTACGGTTCCCACCTTCGTTGCAAAGGACGAGAAGGACGCGGTTGCGACAGCGGAGAAGATCGGCTTCCCGGTGGTGCTGAAGCTCTATTCGGAAACGATCACACACAAGACAGATGTAGGCGGCGTGGTGTTGAATCTTCGCGACGCGGAGGCCGTCCGCAAGGCGTTCAACGGAATCCGCGATTCGGTTGCAGCGAAAGTTGGCGCTCAGCATTTCCAGGGCGTAACCGTGCAGCCCATGGCGAAGCTCGACGGATACGAGATCATCATTGGCAGCAGTATCGATTCGCAATTCGGGCCGGTGTTGTTGTTTGGGACCGGTGGTCAGCTGGTGGAGGTGTTCAAGGATCGCGCCTTGGCGCTGCCTCCGCTGAACACTACGCTGGCGCGACGAATGATGGAGCAAACCAAGATCTACACGGCGCTGAAAGGCGTACGCGGGCGGAAGCCGGTAGATATGGCTGCGCTCGAGGATCTAATGGTTCGCTTCAGCCAGTTAGTAGTGGAGCATCCGTGGATTAAGGAAATCGACATCAATCCGCTGCTGGCATCGTCGGACCGGTTGCTCGCGCTGGATGCGCGCGTGGTGATATACGGGCTCGACAAGAAGGAAGAGGACCTGCCGAAGGCGGCGATTCGTCCTTACCCGATGCAATATGTGCAGAGCTGGAAGATGAAGGACGGAACGCCGATCACAGTCCGCCCGATTCGTCCGGAGGACGAACCTTCGCTGATCAAATTTCATGAGAAGCTTTCGGAACGTACGGTGCTGATGCGCTACTTCACGCCGATGGGTCTCGGGCAGCGCACGGCACACGAGCGTCTGACGAGAATCTGTTTCGTGAACTACGACCGCGATATGGCACTGGTTGCGGAGCGGAAAGCGAACGGAACATCAGAAGTGTTGGCGGTCAGCCGGTTGACTCGGTTGCATGGCACGGACATGGCAGAAGCTACAGTCGTCGTCTTGGACGAAGCCCAGCACATGGGTTTGGGAACCGAGTTGATGAAAAGGACGATCGAAGTGGCGCGCGCCGAGAAACTAAAGCAGGTAGTGGCCACGATGCTTGCAGAAAATGAAGACATGCTAGCTATCTGTAAGAAGCTTGGCTTCAAGATTGCGAAGGTTGAAGGGCGCGATCTTCTGCGGGCAGAACTGGCGCTTTAACCGCGGTAGAGATGGGAGCCCAGCCTGAGGGCTGGGCTTTTTATCGCCTGTGAGTTTTCACCCACTGGAATCACTTCCTATGAGAAGAAAAAACTACGTTCGGTAGGTTGTGATTAAAGCGGCTAAACGGCTGTTTTTCAATAATTTGATCTGGTATTTTGATTGCAATAGATGAAGGTGTGAGGAGTGTCATGGGGGTTGCCGGCGCATCGACGGTTCAAACTGTAAACCGAAGTGAGCGGCGCGGAGCGTTGATGATGGGCGTTCAGCCCGACCAGAGAAACGCTTCACGTTTTTTTGTGACGGCGGCCACCAAGGTCCGCACCCAGAGCGGGTGCGAGGAGCACGTTGGCCTGGTTCGTGACTTGAGCGGAAACGGCATCTTCGTCTATTCGGACTTCATTCCCGAATGTGGATCGCGTCTGGAAGTAATATTGCGCACGTCGAAGATGAATCCCCGGCACGTGAGTATCGCCTGCCGAGGTAAAGTTGTGAGAGTGGAACCCAGTGCGAGTGGCGCAGCTGTCGGTATTGCACTGGCAGTTGATGAATATGAGTTCTGCATTCAGAATCCTCGTCCGCAACTGACGGCGGCTTCGCCGATCATTCACGTTTAGAATACAAATCCACGTTACCAAAGCACGTACCCCTCTGGGGACTCTCATCCCTAGTGCTTTTCCGCTACTTTTCTCCTAGGAGAGTGTTATTCAGAGCGTGTCGAGGAGATCGACGCGTCAACACATAACCTGAGCGCACCTGCTACTCAGAAAGCGCATCTGACTGGGCGCAGTCTAGTTTTGCAGGCCGACCGTTTTGGTGTGCCCTCAGGCGATCCTAGGGAGAGCAAATGAAGAAGCAACTCTGGTTGTTTGGCATCCTCGCAGTATTTTTTTCTGCCGTTGCCATGCAGGCGCAACAGATCTCTGCTGCCTTTGGCGTAGGAACCGTGCTGGCTCCTTCCGCTGCGAGCGCTACCGGGAACTATTCTTCGCAGTCATTGCGCGGTGGCGCCTATCCCGCAATCAGCGGCGACTTCCTGTTCCACAAGAATTTTGGCGTGATGGGCGAAGTCGCATGGCGGGCCAGTCAAAATTTCTATCAAGGTAACTTTCCGTACCGCCCATTATTTTGGGACTTCAATGCAATGTATGCGCCTAAGATCGGCACCAAAGCACAGGCGGATTTGACTGCTGGAATCGGTGCTGAGAGCATACGGTTTTACCAGGGATTCACCATTTGCAATGGGTTTAGCTGCACAAACTACGTGAGCAGCAACCACTTCATGGGACACTTCGGCGCAGGACTGAGGTACTACTTCCACGGTGGTTTGTTTATCCGGCCGGAAGCACATCTATATCTGATTCGAAACAACTTCGAGTTCAGCTCCTCGCACGCGGTGCGTGTGGGCGCGTCGCTCGGATACACCTTCGGCGGAAGATAAACCAGACTAATCCCGATCCGTTTCCAGCCATGGTTGCGGATCGGGAACTGGTTATGATTTCCTGCCTCGCCCCGCTCAACTAAAACCACCGGCAATGAACAAGGTTTCTCCAGTGATCCACGACGATTCCGGAGAGGCGAGAAAAACCGCTGCCGGAGCGACGTCTTCGACTTGGCCAATTCGGCCGAGAGGTGTACGTGCTTCGATATCCTTGCGGAAATCGCTTTCCTGCAAACCGGCAGAGCGTACGCCTTCAGTTATAACCATGCCGGGATTGATGGCATTGACGCGAATTTTGCGAGGACCTAATTCCTTGGCCAGCGACTTTGTGACTGCATCAACAGCTGCTTTGGTCGCGCTGTACACCACGGCGTTCGGGGGCGCTACTTTGCTGACAAGCGAACTGACATTGATGATGCTGCCGCCGTCACCATCGAAATACTTGGCTGCTTCTTTGGAGGCGAGCACCACTCCGAGGACGTTCAGATTGAATTGCTTGTGAAAGTGATCCTCATCGACCTGCTCGAGCGGACGAAATTCGTAAATTCCGGCGTTGTTAACGAGAACATCAAGGCGGCCGAATGTCTTCTTGGTTTGTGCGAAGAGACGGGCAATATCCTCCGTTTTAGCGAGGCTTGCTTGTATAGCGATGGCGTTTGCGCCATCGCGGGCTATTTCCGCGACGACGCGTTCTGCGTCGTTCTTGCCGGTGACGTAGTTGACGACGACCGACGCGCCCTCTGCTGCCAGATGCCTGGCGATCGATGCTCCGATCCCTTTCGATCCACCGGTTACGATTGCGACTTTTCCTGCGAGCTTGTTGGCCATGATCTTCTCCTGAGTAACGCAGTTATGTACCGCTCGGTAAAGATGTGAAAAGGAACGCCCGCGATTCAGGAATAATTTACCGAAGAGTACAAAAACCGATAACCTTGGGGATATGACACAGAAGACAAGCTCGGAAGCGAAGGGCAGACCGCGGCTGTTTGATCCTGACCGCGCCCTGCAGTGCGCGCTAAAGGTCTTTCTGAAAAAAGGGTACGAAGGCGCGTCGCTTTCGGACCTGACGCAAGCCATGGGCATCAACCGGCCGAGTCTCTACGCGGCATTCGGCGACAAGCGTTCCTTGTTTCACAAAGCTCTGGAGAGGTATTCCGAGGGATCTGCTCACTATCTGCGTGATGCTCTTCAGGAGAAGACGTCCAGGGGAGTTGCGGAGGCGCTGCTTCAAGGCGCAGCAAGGTTTCAGACTGATCCCGGTAATCCGCCGGGATGTCTCGCGGTCAATGGGGCACTGGTCTGCGGGGAAGACGCGCAATGCGTACGGAAAGAGCTGATTTCCTGGCGTTCGCGCGCCGAAGAACTGATCGCTCAAAGACTGAAGCAGGCAAAGGTATCCGGCGATCTGCCGTCGTCTGCCAATACGGCGGATCTCGCGCGCTTCCTTACGTCGGTGATTTACGGGATGTCGGTGCGAGCGGCAAGCGGCGCCTCACGCGCGGAGTTGATGAGAATCGCGAAAACCGCGCTGCAAGCGTGGCCAAGGTGACAAGGTTAGTCCCACCCACGATCCAAAGAGGGTCGAGGGTGGGGCACCAAGGTTCAGCTGCGCATCAAGCGGCTGCTTCGTTGCTGCGTTGAAAGAATGCCAACAGCTCGGCGTTGATTTCGTTCTTGAGGGTGGTGCACAGTCCATGCGGCGCACCGTGGAAGACCTTAAGGGTAGCGCCCTTTATGAGCTTGGCTTGCAGTTGGCCGGCATTGGGATAAGGCACGATCTGGTCGTCGTCACCTTGAATGATGTGAGTCGGAATGTCGAACTTTTTCAGGTCTTCGGTTTGATCGGTCTCGGAGAATGCCTTAATACAGAGATATGAGGCGGGGAATCCTGCCATCATTCCCTGAAGCCAGAACGACTCGCGCACTCCATCCGATATCTTTGCGCCCGGCCGATTGTATCCGTAAAACGGCAGGCTTAAGTCTCTCCAGAACTGGGAGCGGTCGGCAGCAACGGCGCTACGAAGTTTATCGAGTGCTTCGATCGGCATACCTCCTGGATTCGCAGGCGTTTTGACCATGAGCGGCGGTACTGCGGAGATGAGCACGGCCTTTGATACACGCTTGGTGCCATGGCGAGCGATATAGCGCGCGACTTCGCCACCTCCGGTGGAATGCCCGACGTGAATAACGTTCTCCAGATGAAGTTTCTCCACGAGCTCAGCGAGGTCATCGGCGTAGGTGTCCATGTCATTGCCGTTCCAGGGTTGGCTGGAACGTCCATGGCCGCGGCGATCATGGGCGATGCAGCGGTATCCGTGCGAAGCGAGAAAGAACATCTGGTCTTCAAAGGCATCTGCGGAGAGAGGCCAGCCGTGGCTGAAAACTATCGGCTGTCCTGTGCCCCAATCGTTGTAATAAATCTGGGTACCGTCTTTGGTGGTGAATGTGCTCATGTATTCCTCCTTGCAAAGGGTTTATTGGTGAAGGTTCCACTTCAGTAAGCGGCGATAGCGACAGCGCATGAGTTGCAATGGCCCGAGAACCCGGGGAATGAAAAGCACTGCTCAACTTGCAGCGGAGTTTAATAAGGCTGCAACTTTAAGAGTTACAGCCCGAGGTCGCTTAATCCTGGATGGTCATCCGGACGTCGACCAAGGGGCCAGTGGTACTTCCGCTCCGACTCCGTAATCGGCAGATCGTTGATGCATGCAAATCGAACTCGCATGAGGCCGTCGCTGTCGAACTCCCAATTCTCATTACCATAGGAGCGATACCAGTTGCCGGAATCGTCGTGAGACTCGTAGGCGAATCGCACGGCGATGCGGTTTTCGGTGAACGCCCAAAGCTCTTTAATCAAACGATAGTCGAGCTCTCTCGACCACTTGCGCCGAAGAAACGCGACAATGGCCTCGCGGCCATTGACGAACTCCGCGCGATTTCTCCAGCGGGAATCGGGAGTGTAAGCGAGAGCGACTTTTTCGGGATCACGCGAATTCCACGCGTCTTCCGCGAGACGAACTTTCTGGATAGCGCTTTCACGCGTAAATGGGGGCAAGGGCGGGCGTGCACTCATAAGTGTTACCAGGCGCAGCTCAGCTGAAAAGCTGTGCGCATGCCAATAGATGTGCCAGGGCGAAAAAAGGAATCGACAATTCTCAGGGAACGTTGCTGTGGACGGCCGAGAAGCGGTTGTCGGGACGTCTGCAAATGAAGAAAGCAGCGAGTGGAGATTTAGGAGCTGTTACTTAACGCGCGGCCAGAGCTCCGACCATCGCTTCGAAAACCTTGAATCCGTCGGTGGCGCCCATCTCGGCCTCACTGGAGCGCTCGGGGTGAGGCATCATTCCGAGCACGTTGCGTCCTTCGCTGCAGATGCCGGCGATATTGTCGACGGAGCCGTTGGGATTGGCTGCGGGCGTGACTTCGCCCTCGGGCGTGCTGTAACGGAAGACTACGCGGTTTTCATTCTTCAGTTCGGAAAGCGTCGATTCATCACAGAAGTAATTACCTTCCATGTGGCCGATAGGAATTAGGAGGACCTCACCTTTTTCACAGTTGTTGGTGAAGGGTGTGTCGTTGTTTTCGACGCGAACGTGAACGGGACGGCAGATGTACTTAAGTCCGGCATTGCGTAGCAGTGCTCCGGGCAGGAGCCCACATTCGCAGAGAATTTGAAATCCGTTACAGATGCCCAGCACGAGGCCGCCGTTCGCAGCAAACTTCTTCACGGATTCCATGACCGGAGAGAAGCGGGCGATGGCGCCGGTGCGCAGGTAATCCCCATAAGAAAAACCGCCGGGCACGATGACTACGTCACTGTTTTCCAGGTCGTGAGATTCATGCCAGAGATAGCTGACGGGCTGCTTCGCAACTGACTGCAGAACCCAGAAGGGATCCTGATCGCAGTTGGAGCCGGGGAACATGATGACGCCGAATTTCATAGTTCAAGTCTAGCATGTGAAAAAAGCCTGGTACCCAGAAACGAGTACCAGGCGCCGTAGGCGTTACGGGAGGGAACCTTGAGGAGGCGGAGGTGGTGCATCGGGTCCGCCTGGCCCCCCGGGACCACCAGATCCACCGGGGCCGTGTCGAAATCTTCTCATCATGCCAGGACCTGGCGGCGGCATAAGCGCCCGCAGCTGCTTCCACTGATCGGGAGTCAGAACTTTGCGGAAGTCCAGGGTCATCTGGGTGAATTCGCGATCGAGCTGGTTTCTCGCTGCTGAGCGCTGATCCACTTGTGCAAGTACTGCGGAATCACTCGGGTTCGGAGCGTCCAGCAATTGCTGCAGCGCCAAATCCTGTTTCTCGATGTTAGCGCGCAAATCGATAAGCTTGAGACGATGCTGGTAAAAGGTATTCTGCAGCTGCTGCACCTGCTGATCGCTGAGTTGCAACTTGCTGGCAATTTCTGAATTCTTCCACCAATCGCCCATGGCGTGGTGCATCATGCCGTCCCGCTTTCCGCCGGGACCTCCTGCATCGGGAGCCGGCGCGGTTTGCGCAACCATAGTTGCGCTGACCGCTACCAGGAACAGCCAATACAAGAATCGCGTCTTCATTGCAATTTCTCCTTAGTTGCTGACTGCGAATGAGTACTTGTCGTCTGCGTCATCGCTTCCACCAAAGCACCAGCAGGCTCGAGTGGCGGCGCGAGATTAGAATCCAGAGTTTGTTCGACGTCGACCAGCAGTTGCTGATCGTTTTCCGCAGTAATCTGTGGCGTATTGGTTTTGACCGCAGGACCGCTTCGCATGAGAAGCGTGACCGCCAGAATTACAGTGGCCGCGAGTCCTGCCAATGCAAAGCGCGGAGCCAAAGCGCTGTTCGACTGCGGCGCGCGACTATTAATCTGACGGCGCTGGGCGATCCAGAAAGCATCGCTTTTTTCGGCCAACGTATCGGCTTCCGCGTTCAAGCTGCGAAATAGGTATTCCATATCGTCGCGGCTCGAACGGCAGATTGCGCACGCGTTGAGATGTTCGACAATCTCAGGCGGCAAATTGCCGGCCAGCGCTTCGTTAAATTCGGCGTCATTTAAGTGGCGGTCCACTGCGGTGCTCCTTCACTCTTGCCCGTACGGTGCTCAAGGCACGCGAGAGATGCGCTTTTACGGTTCCCAATTGCACCTCCAGAGTCTGGGAAATCTCTTCCAGGCTCATGTCCTGCGCGAAACGCAAGAGAAAGACTTCGCGCTGCATGGGGGACAACTGCTGCGCCGTTCTCCAGACCAAGTCGACTTCCTCTTTCGCGAGGAGATTGCGCTCGAGCGAGGGGCGTTTGTCCGGGATCCTCTGCGCCACGTCTTCCAGGTCTTCTGACGGCGATTGCTGGCTCGCGAAAAGGCGCTTCCAAAAAGTTACGCGCCGGTTGCGAACATGATCCCGAGCAAGGTTCACCGCGATGCGGTAAAGCCATGTCTCCACCGAACATTCCCCGCGGAAGCTGGAACGGCTGGTATAAGCCTTGAGAAAACATTCCTGCGTCAGGGTGTCGGCAGCATCGGGATCGCGCAGCAGGGAGATCAGCAGGCGGTAGATACGCCGCTGGTTCAACGAGACGAGCTGATCGAAGTTCTCGGCGGAGAAAGCTTCCGTCGTTGCGAGTTTTCCGATCATGCTCAGGTTTGCCAGAGCGTCTGCCACCAATATCTCCGTGCTGCCTAGATGGACGAGGCGCGGAAGAAGCGGATTACAAATCGTAACTGTTTTTCGGCAGGAGCGCAGCTTTCGGGCGTAGCAGTCAAAGATAGCTGCTCAGGATGAAGTACTTAGGGTTGCGGTGTGTCATCATTCTGGATATGAGAGTGGGAGATCACCTGCGGGTTACCGGCGGAGCGCTAAAACAATGGTTCATCGCGCAGAGCTACGACGCGCTGGCTGTTGCCGCAATGTGGCTGATTGGACTGCTGATCCTGAGAGTGCCGTTGGCGATCCTGTGGGCGGTCCTCGGCGCCCTGTTGCAGTTCGTGCCAAATGTGGGGCCGGCACTGACCTTGATTGGGCCTGCTGTGGTGTTGGGGGTGCAAGGACTACTGGGTGGCGACTGGATGCGGCTGGTCTACCTCCTTATTCTGTATGCGTTGATCACTGCTATTGATGGCTTCCTTTTGCAACCGGCGATCATGAAGCGTACCGCGCGAGTGCCGGTATGGGCGTCGATCATCACGCCGATAGTCTTTGGACTGCTGCTCGGCTTCTGGGGCGTTCTGCTGGCCGCGCCATTGCTTGCAATCGTATTCGCCTACCGAAGAAGAGCAGAAGCCAACGAGGACTTACAGAGGCGTTCACCTTAGGAGCGTGGGAACGTCCAGGGATTAACAAAACAGAGCTGCGGGTGTGTGACAATACAGAGATGCGAAAACCTTCTACCCACCTACTAACAGCTTTGGCTTGCGGCTTGATCGCCGTATCGAGCGTTGCGGCGCAACAAGCGTCAGCGCCGAGCGCGACGCACTCATCTTCTCCAGCGGCGAAGTCACAAACCACGACGACGAAAACAGGGTCTGCGGCAAAGAGTGCGACGGCGGCGAAGAGCACGAGTGCGACGAAGCCCGTCACTCTCGACACTGACAAGCAGAAGCAGAGCTACGCGATCGGAATGAGTATGGCGAAGGGCCTGCAGCGCCAGCCTTTGGACCTCGATCCAGCATTGGTGGCGCAAGGTTTGAAGGACAGCTTCGCGGGAAAAACCCTGCTAACGGACGAACAGGCGCAAGCAACGCTTACGGCGCTGCAGACGGACATGCGCGGAAAGATGGAAGCGAAGATGAAAGAAGCGGGAGATAAGAACAAGCAGGAAGGCCAAGCGTTCCTGGCGGCAAATAAGACGAAAGAGGGTGTGGTCACATTGCCGAGCGGCTTGCAATACAAGATCGTGAAGCAGGGCACGGGACCGAAACCCAGCGCCGCTGATACGGTCATTTGCAACTATCGTGGCACGCTGATCAATGGCACTGAATTCGATAGCTCCGAAAAGCATGGCGGACCCGCAACTTTTCCGGTCGGACGCGTCATTAAGGGCTGGACGGAAGCTCTGCAACTGATGCCAGTCGGATCGAAGTGGCAGCTGTTTGTACCCGCGGATCTTGCATACGGAGAGCGTGGCCCGAGCCCGGAAATCGGTCCTAATTCGACCCTGGTTTTTGATGTTGAACTGGTTTCGATCCAGCCGAAGACTCCTTAACAGCTAACAGGTGAGTGTTGCAGGGCAGTCGGAAGCCGGCTGCCCTATGCGTTGGATAGCCGTTGGAAGACTGAGCGGCTAACGGGCATGTGTCACCTGCACAGCCTTTGTAACCCTAATCCTGGCTAAGTAGAACTTCCTTGCTGCGGTCCGCAGCAGCTTACAAACCAGGCGCTCGCGACAGCATCTCTGAACTGGAGCTGGGTATGTTCCCATTGCGCTCTTTTT
>Ga0070679_100006253_pt1 | contig 11093 bp, 7 predicted proteins | sample KBSC63BmetaG_FD_65652 | JGI IMG/M metagenome (GOLD analysis project Ga0070679, IMG submission 65652) | Corn rhizosphere microbial communities from Kellogg Biological Station, Michigan, USA - KBS C6-3B metaG | ecosystem: Host-associated > Plants > Roots > Rhizosphere | place: USA: Michigan... | reverse complement strand
AAGACGGCACGCACGCTTGCCCATGTTGCGAATGGTCGGGAGCGCGATGCCGCCCTGCAGCCGCGCGATGAACTTCACCTGCCCGGCGATCTGGAGCTCGGAAGCGCGGCAGGCTGGCTTCACCGGCGCGCGCGGCGTGAGCTGCGGCGGGAGGGCCGCGATCCACGGCACGGCGGGCCCGGTCACCGCCTGCGGCTTCGGCTTGGAGCCGGAATCGCAGCCCGCCGCAAGCGCGAGCAGCACGGAGAGCGCGATCGGAGCCTTCGCTCGCACGCGTCCATGATCGCCCACAACCCGGCGCTAGGCTCCGCGAATGACGCGGCTCGCGTGCTGCCTGCTCCTCGTGGCCATCGTGGCCGGCTGCGGCGGGAAGAAGCACGAGGCCGCGCCGGCGACCACCGCGGCGCCGGTCGACGTCGCGTCCTGCAACCAGCTCGAGGGGTACATCCGGCTCGTCTCGCAGGTCGTCTCGGGAAGCGTCGAGGCGATGACGCAGTCGACGCATCCGAAGGTGCTGGCTCAGCGGACGGTCGCCACGCAGCGGAACCTGGCTACCGCGGCCAACGTGCTCGAGCAGCTCGAGCTGCCGCCGTCGCTGGATGCCGCGAGGCGGCAGCTGGTCCGCGGCCTTCGGCTTTTCAGCGCGGACTTCGGCCGCGCCGGCGCATCTGTGCGCCGAGAGGATCTCGCGACCGCGGCGCGACAGCTCGTCGACCGCCACGCGTTGAAGCTCGTCAGCGACGCGACCGCGAAGATCGATCGCGCCTGCGGCGCCTGATATTGAAATCCCCGTCGAGAGGCGTAGACTCGCTCGGGTCAAGGGGAGCCGGGTCTGGCCGCTATCGGCCGGCCGCACGGTGGGGCGCCGTCGCGTCTCACGCGAAGGAGGCGCAATGAAGCTGCTGCACGTGTTGAGACGGCCCAGGTGGCTCGTCGCGATCGGCTGTGTCGCGGTGCTCGCTCCGGCCGCGGTGCTCGTCAGCGGAGTGGCCGCGACGGACGACGTCAGCGGCCCGCAGGCTACGCCGCTCGTCGACCGCGACTACATCTACGGCCAGCTGTTCGACATGTCGTACAACGACGTGTACCGCGTCTCCGGCGCGGACGGGCCGCCGACCGATCCGAGCTCGCCGTGGAACATGAAGCCCACGGTCAACGGCTGGCAGGAGTTCTTCCAGCACTGGAAGGACCAGCTCACCGACAAGACGGTGATGACCTCGATGGCGAAGTACGCCACCCTGAAGGATCACTACTTCCGTCGCCTCCCCGAGCAGCGGACGAACCCGAACTACAGCTTCGACCCGAACTACAAGTGGGACTCGGACGACGCCGAGCTCACGCTTCCCGGCGCGACCTGCCCGGGCCAGCGCGTGCTGCTCGCCGCGCACCCGGACGGGACGCCCGTCTCGCCGACGATCGTCGGCGAGGTCAACAACCCGACCGGGTCCCTGAGCAGCGCCGACGGCTTCGGCGCGGGCCGGCGAACCCTGACGCTGAGCAACATCGCCAACGGCGGCGCCTACGACGACACGTCGGGCGTCACGATGACGATGGGCGAGTACCAGGCGCTGCTGCGCTGGTACTCGAGCAACGGCACGTACCCGTCCAAGACGCTGAAGGTCGCGCTGCTCGATGCCTCCGCGGGCCGCGCCGCCAACGGGACGTACCTGCGCGAGGGCGCGAAGTACTACGCCGGCAACCTGATCCCGCAGGGGCCGCAGGGCCAGTACGCGATGTTCGCCGAGATGAATGCGAACGGGATGTCGTACCCCGCGTACCACCTCGGGACGCAGTACTTCTGGAACAACAGCGCGAACGGCGGGGTCGGCCCCTGGCGGACCTTCATCACGGACACGCCGTCGGCGCCGAACGCGTTCTACCCGGACACGGGCGGGAACATCGCTGCGAACAGCGCCGCGATCTCGGCCTTCGACGCGAACCTCAAGAACGCGGTCACGGCCGGCTTCGCGCAGCAGAGCACCAAGTACGGCGGCACGGTGCCGCAGGAGAACCCGCTGCGGTACAACGCCACGGGCGAGGCTCCCGGAGCGCTCAATCCGCCGCAGCAGCCCGCGACGCCGGATGTCCCCGCCTACACGGCGGCCGAGCAGGCGCAGTACTCCCCGGTGCACCCGGCGGGGACTGCGCCGGAGGCGATGGCGCAGTCCACGCAGGACGAGGCCTCGATCTTCTGGAACCTCGGCATCCCGGGCTTCAGCGTCGGCGGCGTCCAGGACTCGAACATCGACGAGAACCCGTACCCCTCGACGGTCAGCGCCGCGATCCGCTCCACACCGGTGCTGCAGTACGCGGGCGGCGGGACGGCCTTCGAGCTCGCCAGCAACGTCCCCGCGGCCGCGATGACCACCACGGCGGCGGCGAGCGCGGTCGGTGACACCAACGTGAAGGTGGCCTCGGTGACCAACCTGGTCGCGGGCCAGCCGATCTTCATCGACGTCGGCCAGAACATGGAGATCCGCCGGATCGCGACGGTCGGCACCGCGGGTGCCGCCGGCACGGGCGTGACCCTGACGTCTCCGCTCAGCCTCGCGCACCCGAGCGGCGCACGGTTCCACGTCAACCAGGGTCAGCCGATCGGGTTCACCGGCGACACCCTCGAGCACCTGAACTTCTTCGCCGCGGGCGCGCCGCACGGCATCAACGGCGAGACCTCGCCGACCGAGGAGCTGCTCCGCGCGCTCGAGCTGCCGTCGCAGTACACGGCACTCCTGGCCAGCGGCAGCGACTACCTCGGGGCGGTTCCGGCCCCGACCGGCACGATCGCCTACTTCGAGACCGACCCCGTCCGGCCGACCTCGACGAAGACGGTCAACTTCGACGCGAGCTTCGCCCGCACGCTCGACGGCGGCAAGGCCGGGCTCCAGTACTACTGGGACTTCGGCGACGGCACGAGCGGCACGGGCGAGACGGTCACCCACACCTACGCGTCGGCGCAGTGGGCCGACGTGAAGCTGGTCGTCGTCAAGGGCGACGCGACCAAGTGGGGGATGTACCGCCAGGCCGTCGCCGTGAACAGCCCGTCCGGCGCGGCTCCGGCGACGCCGGCGTGCGGCACCTTCTCGACCGCTGAGCGGAACGCGCTGATCGCCGCCGCGAAGGCCGTCTTCCGGGTGAAGACGACGGCATTACCCAGCCTCTTCGCGAAGGAGGGTGATCGGTCATGACGCAGCGGACGAAGAAGCTCCTACGGCCCCGCTGGATCGCGGTCGGCCTGCTCGTTGCCGTCACCGCCGTCGCCGCTGCGCTCGTCGCCACGACGACCGCCACCTCGGCGGATGCGATCCCGTTCTCCAACCCGGCGCACCCGGTGATCGACGCGAACTGGATCTACGACCACAACTTCTACGAGTCGAATCAGTTCATCTTCAAGGTCGCCGGCTCGGACGGCTGCCTGCCGACCGCGACGACCTGCGCCGTCGGCACTCCCGGCGACAACAACAACCTGCCGGAGAACTACAACGGCGCGCAGGAGTTCTACACCTGGTGGAAGGGCGTCGGCACGACCCACACTCCGCAGCCGAACGGCAAGCTCGGGCTGTGGATCACCGCCCGTGATCACCTCTTCCCGACCCGCACGTGGCAGGGGAACGACGCCGAGCTGACGATCCCGGGCGCCGTGTGTGCCGGGCAGCAGGTGATGCTCGCCAGCCACAACGACTCGACGCCGTTCTCGACGAACAACGGCGGGCCGTCGAGCGCAGCCGCGTCGGGGAGCCTGACGCCGATGAGCACTATGCACTCGGGCAACTGGGGCAACGGCTCGGGCTACGACGCCAACATGGGCGAGAACATGAACCTGGAGGAGCTGGGCTCGGTGCTCCGCTGGCACGAGGTCAACGGCACCTACCCGGCCCGGACGATCAAGGCGACCCTCTACGACAACGAGGAGGGCGGCCTGGTCGGGTCCAGCTTCTACTCGTCCGCCGGCACTGCCGCGGCGATCGTCGCGGCCCCGACCGCGGTCGGTGACACGAACATCAAGGTCACCTCGACGGCCAACCTCGGCGCGGGCAGCACCATCGCGCTCGACGCGGTCAACACCGAGAACCCGACCGTTGCCTCCGTGGGGACGGCGGCTAACAACACGACGCTCTCGGCTCCGGCCGCTGCGGGCGACACGAAGATCTACGTCGCCAGCGTCACCGGCATCGCCGTCGGCAACAACCTCAAGGTCGACCTCTCGAACATCGACTCCACGACGGTCTCCGCGGTCGGTACCGGCCAGCGGACGGCCACCACGCTTGCGGCCGCTGTCGCGGCGGGCGACACGAACATCAAGGTCGCCTCCGTGACGAACATGGTCGCCGGCGAGAAGGTGGCGGTCGACGCCGGCTTCGACAACGCCGAGTTCCGGCTGATCACGGCCGTCGGCACAGCCGGCGCCGCCGGCACTGGCGTGACGCTCAACTCGCCCCTGTCGGGCGCGCACGCGAGTGGCAACCCGGTGCAGGACGTCGGCAGCGGGGTCACGATCGGCGCGCCGCTCGCGAACGCACACCCGGTCACGGCACGCGTGATCAACGCCTCGAGCCTCGGCACGGGGATCACCCTGACCGCCCCGCTGGCCAAGGCGCACGACTACGGCTCGACGGTGAACGGCTCGGCGACGGGCCTGCTCTCCGACAGCCCGCAGGGCCAGATCATCGGCGTGTTCAACAACGACCAGGACGGCCTCAACTACCCGACCCGCAAGTGGGGCACGGGCTACTACATGAGCAACCTCCTGGACGGCCAGGCCGGGCCGTGGTTCAACAACATCAACGCGACCCCGGTCTCCGCGGCGCCGAACAGCATCTACGGCACCGTGGGCATCCAGCGCCTGCAGCACAACCTGCCCGCCGTGCAGGCCTTCCGCCAGTCGTCGGCCGACGCGGTCACGAAGTCGCTGCAGGACCTGGGCGCGAAGTACAACTTCAGCATCCCGCTGGAGAACCCGCTCCAGTTCAAGAACACGGGCTCGGTGCCCGACGCCCCGGGGCCGCAGATCGCGCCGGCGTACCTGCCGCAGGACCAGGCGCAGTACACGCCGGTGCTCGACGACCGCACCGGGCGCACCGACCAGGTGTCGTTCGGCGTTCGCGGGATCCCGTCGCTCGGGGACATCGGCCAGTACGACTCGAGCACCGACCCGCTGGTCGGCGGGGCCGACAACCCGTACCCGAGCTACTACCCGAGCAAGCCGACGCTCTCGGGTGAGTTCGGCCAGGACTCCTCGAGCGACTACTTCTCGAACCTGAACTACTGGGCTTCGGGCACGGTGCACGGCCCGGGCGGCTACGACAAGCCGTCCGAAGGGCTGCTGCGCGGCGTCGAGTTCATCGCCACGTGGTTCTCGTACGCGATCGCCTCGCCCCAGGAGGGCGGCGCGACGGCCCAGCCTCAGCGCCCGGTCGCGTACTTCGAGATGACGCCGAGGAAGCCGACCGCGCAGACGACGGTCACCTTCGACGCCGGCTTCAGCCGGTCGAAGAGCGGCGGCACGGACAACATGACCTACTACTGGGACTTCGGGGACGGCAGCCCGATGGTGATGACGGACAACCCGTTGATCCAGCACACGTTCCCGACCCAGGCCGCGTGGCGCGACGTGAAGCTCCTCGTCGCCGGCGCCGGCCAGTGGGACGATCCCGGGAAGTTCGCCTCGTTCCGGCAGGTCGAGCCGATCGACTTCTTCCCGACGTACTACCCGGCCCTCGCACCTCCGACCGAGCCCGCCGCTCCGACGGGCGGCGGCGCAGCGGACCCGTGCGGCGCGCTCACCGCGAGCGAGCAGTCCGCCCTGATCGACGAGGCGCACGACGCGAAGCAGGCCGCTGCGCAGGCCCCGACGCTGGCCGACATCGCCAGCACGGCGCTGACGAGCGACGCCGAGCCGCGAGTCCCCGCCCCGGTCGAGGACAACGAGACGCCGTAGCGCCGTCCCGACCCAGCTGACGACGAGGGCGCCGAACAGGCGCCCTCGTCGCGTCCGGCGACTTGGAGGAATCGCGGCTACCCTGCCGCCTCGTCCGAGGAAGCAGCACCAAAGGGGGAACATTGAGAAACACGCTGGCAATCGGCTTCGCCGCGCTCGCGCTTGTGCTCGCGGGTGCAGCCGCGGCCGCCACGACCGGCACCGTGCTCACGCTCAACCCTGTGAGCCACGGCGCCCAGTCACACGCCAACTGGCAGGCACAGCAAGGACGGCCGGACTCGCAGGGGTCGGCCAATCAGGCGCTCGTGCTCGAAGCGCCAGGGACGCCCGACACCTCCGCGGCAGCGCTCTTCCGCGGCTTCGAGGATGTGCGGATCCGGGATCTGGTGTCGCTCGGATACGAGCATCGGGTGCCGGGGACCTGCACCAAGACCGACCCACGCTGGACGATCTTCATCCGTGGCAAGAGCGGCCACACGTGGCCCGTCAACCTCGGCTGCGCGGTCACGCCGGCGCGGCCGACGGACGATCCGAACTGGATCCGCCGAGTCTTCACTTTGCCAGTGATCCAGGCCGAGATCGTCAGGCAGGTATCGAAGCCCAGCGACGCCCTTGCCGGGACCGTCGGCGATCTCGCGTTGGTCGTCGACCGCTCGAAGGGCCCGGCGTACCTCGACAACATCGAGGTTCGCTCGCGCGGCACGAGCAAGATCTGGACCTCTGCCGCCGACAACGGCAACGGCGTTCCAGGCGGCCCGGACTTCTCCGCCGACGAGCTTGCCGCGCTGGCCGCACCGCTCGCGGCCGAAGCGCTCTGGGACGAGGACCTGATCCTCGGCTCGATCACGTCCGACGAGCAGGCGCTGGTCGACGCGTCGAACGCGGCGACCGACTAGCCGCACCGCTCGCATCAACAGGAGAGGGCGCCGCGAGGCGCCCTCTTTCGTTGCTCCTGGCGCCTACCGACGGACGCGGTAGCCGACGAGCAGGGAGCCGCTCGGTGAGACCTCGCTTCCGATCGTTTCGAGCTGCATCGGCGGCATGACGTCGTCCCAGTCGGAAAAGAACCGATCCGGCCCCTCGGCCACCCCGTCGAGGGACAACAACTCGTACACCACGACCTCCAACGCCGCCGCGACCGACATGGCGGGCGCGGCTCACGAGGGCGAATCGCCAGGGGTGCAGGTAATTCGCGGGAAGCGCGTCATCCCAACGAGGGGGCCCACGGGGGAAACCGGGTTTCCCCCGTGAAGCGAGCGACGGCGCCGAAGGCGCCGCCGCGACGCGAGTGGGGGCGGGAGGATTCGAACCTCCGTAGGCTGAGCCGACGGGTTTACAGCCCGTTCCCTTTGGCCACTCGGGCACACCCCCGGGGCCCGGAAGTCTAGCCGCGGCGCTCTTGCGTCACGCACCCGCGGTGCGAGAGGATCGCGCCCGCCAACCGGATGCGACTCTGGAGGTAATCGATGGAAGGCTCGACTGCCGCCGCACCTCGTAGCTTCGACCACCTGCGAGAGCACTCGATCGGACTCGCGCAGGTCGTCTTCCAGTCGGTGACGCACATGGCCCCCGCGGCCGCAGTCGCCTACTCGATCTACATCTCGGTCCCGTACTCGCGGCAGGCGTTGCCGCTCTCGGTCGGCCTGGCGCTGATCGCGTGCATCTGCGCGGCGACCGCGATCGGGCAGCTCGCCAAGCTCTTCCCGTCCGCCGGCGGCCTCTACACGTACGCCGGCCGCACGCTCGGCCCGTGGGCTGGGGTCCTCGTGGCGTGGCTCTTCATCGGCTTCCAGCCGCTCGTCGCGCCGTTCCTCTACCTGGAGTTCGGCTGGGCGATGAGCGAGGTGTTCAAGAGCGAGACCGGCTTCGACTACACCGGCCAGTGGTGGATCTGGGTCGTCCTGATGACGGTGATCGTCTTCCTGTTGACGTACCGCGACATCCGCATCTCGACGACGGCGGGCGTGATCCTTGGCTGCTTCGAGATCGGCATCTTCGCGGCGCTCGCGATCTGGATGCTGCTCTCGAACGCGGGGGACCTGAACATGCAGCCGTTCAACCCGAGCCATGCGGACGGAAACTGGGGCGGGGTCTTCAAGGGGATGGTGTTCGCCATCCTTGCATTCATCGGCTTCGAGGCTTCTGCGCCGCTTGGCGAGGAGGCGAAGAACCCGCGGCGGACGGTTCCCCTCGCCGTCGTCGGCTCCGCGATCGCGATCGGCCTCTTCTACGTGCTGTGCGCCTACGCGTGGGTCTTCGGCGCCGGGTTCAACAACTTCGTCGACCAGGCGACCGGCGCCGACCCGTGGCGGAACCTCGGCAAGGTGTTCTGGAGCACGGGCTGGATTCTGGTGTTCCTCGCGATCTGCAACTCGATTGCCGCGAACTCGAACGCGGCCGTGAACGCGGCAACGCGCGTCTTCTACTCGCTGGCCCGGAACCGGCTCGCGCCGCGCCAGCTCGGGCACACCCACCGCCAATTCAAGACGCCGCACGTCGCAATCATCTGGATGTCCGTCTTCGCGCTCGTGCTCTCGCTGATCGTGGGCTGGAAGTGGAACCCCGGCATCGGCTTCGGCGTGATCGCGACGGCGGCGGTGCCGCTCGTGATCGTCGTCTACATGCTCGTCTGCGCCGGCACGGTCGTGCACTACTGGACCGCGCGCAGGCCCGAGTTCAACTGGCTCCTGCACTTCCTGCTGCCGATCGGCGGGATCGTGCTCTTCTTCCTCCCGCTCTACTACCAGTTCTGGGAGCTGCCGCCGCCGTACCCGTTCAAGTACGGCAACTGGTACGCGGGCATCTGGGCGGGGCTCGGCGCCGCCATCACGCTGTTCGTCGTCCTGCGCGCGCCGGAGCGGATCGCCGACGTCGACCGCGTCTACGTCGACGAGCAAGCGGAGCCGGAACTGGTGGCGTAGTGGCCGTTGCGGCTGGGCACCGGCTCTCCCGCGACCAGGTGATCTGGTCGTTCGGCCCCGACCTCGAGCCGGTGCTCGAGGTGGGGCCGGGCGACACCGTCACGTTCGAGACGAACGACTGCTTCACCGGCCAGATCCGCAGCGAGGACGACCTCGTCACGGAGATCGACCTCGGCCGGATCAACGGTGCCACCGGCCCCGTCGCGGTGCGCGGCGCCGAGCCGGGCGACTCGCTCGTGGCCGAGATCGTCGACGTGCGGCCGATCGAGTGGGGCGTCGCGACGCTGATCCCGGGCTTCGGCCAGCTGATCGACCAGGTGCAGGCCCCGCTCACGCGCCGGTTCGACGTCCGCGACGGCGAGATCCGCATGAACGACCGCGTGTCCTTCCCGGCCCGGCCGATGGTCGGAGTCGTCGGCGTCGCGACCGACGGGGAGGAGCTTTCGAACGGGCTCGCCGGCAAGCACGGCGGGAACCTCGACGACCACCTGCACGGCAAGGGCGCGAAGATCTACTTCCCCGTGCGCCGGCCCGGCGGGATGTTCGCCGTCGGCGACATGCACGCCTCGATGGGCGACGGCGAGATCTGCTTCACGGGTGTCGAGATCGCGGGCGAGGTGGACATCCGGTTCGACCTGCTCAAGGGCAAGCAGGCGACCTGGCCCGTGACCGAGCTCGCCGAGCGCTGGATTCCCCACGCCACGGCCGACGAGTTCGACGAGGCGCTGCAGCTCGTGTCCGAGGAGGCCGCGCGGATGCTCGTCGACGAGCACGGCTTCTCGATCGAGGACGCGTTCATCTTCCTTTCGGTGGCCTGCGACGCGGGCGTCGCGCAGGCGTGCAAGCCGGCACCGCAGTTCGGGACGATCGGCCGCTTCTCGATCCCGAAGATCGCCGCCTGCCCGGGCCCGTTCGCGGCCGTCTGAAGCCCTACGCTACGAGCATGATCGCGTGTGCCACGTGCGGGCAGGAGAACCCGGATGTCGCCAAGTTCTGCCTCGCCTGCGGGACAGAGCTCTCGACCGCGCCGGCCGGGCAGGACGAGCGGCGCGTCGTCTCGATCGTCTTCGTCGACCTGGTCGGCTTTACCGCCCGCGCCGAGAAGCTCGACCCGGAGGACGTGCAGGCCGTGCTCGGGCCGTACCACGAGCACGTCCGCCGGGAGCTCCAGTCGTTCGGCGGCACCGTGGAGAAGTTCATCGGCGACGCGATCATGGCCGTGTTCGGCGCGCCGACGGCCTACGGCGACGACGCGGAGCGCGCGGTTCGCGGCGCGCTCGCGGTGCGCGACAGCACCCTCGAGCTCGACGAGCGCGACCTCCACCTCGACCTGCAGCTGCGCATCGCGGTGAACACCGGCGAGGCGCTGGTCGCGCTCGGCGCGAGGGCGGCGCTGGGCGAGTCGCTCGTCGCCGGGGACGTCGTCAACACCGCGTCGCGGCTGCAGAGCGCCGCACCGGTGAACGGCGTGATCGTCGGCGCCGAGACCTACGCGGCCACGAAGGACGCGATCCAGTACGAGGCCGCCGAGGCCGTGGTCGCCAAGGGCAAGTCGGCGCCGGTCGAGGCTTGGGTCGCGGTCCAGCCGCGCCACGCCGCGGGCGAGCGCAAGCAATCGGCCGAGCTCGTCGGCCGCGCGCGCGAGCTCGACGTGCTGCGCGGGATCTGGGAGCGGGTGTCCGGCGAGCGCGTCCCGCACCTCGTGACCGTGCTCGGCCCGGCCGGAATCGGGAAGACCCGCCTGACGCAGGAGGTCGACCGCCTGGTCACCGAGCTCGGCGGGCGCAGCGTGCACGGGCGCTCGCTGCCGTACCGCGAGAGCAGCGCGTACTTCGGCTTCGCGATGCAGGTCAAGCAGCTCTGCGGGATCTTCGACTCCGACCAGCCCGAGATGGCGCTGGCCAAGCTGCGCGAGCACGTCGCCGACCTGCCCTCCGGGGCGGACGCCGGGGAGGTCACGCGCCACCTCGCGATCCTGCTCGGGCTCGACTCCGAGGGGACGGTCGACGACCGCGAGGAGCTGTTCTTCTCGGTGCGCTGCTTCATCGAGTCGGTGGCGCGTGACCGGCCGACGCTGCTCGTCTTCGAGGACATCCACTGGTCCGACCGCAGCCTGCTCGACCTGATCGAGCTGCTGGCCGCGCGCCTGCGCGACCTGCCGATCATGCTGCTCGCGCTCGCGCGGCCGGAGCTGCTCGACTCGCGGCCCGCGTGGGGCGGAGGCCTTCCCGCGTACA
>Ga0070679_100006251_pt1 | contig 11095 bp, 11 predicted proteins | sample KBSC63BmetaG_FD_65652 | JGI IMG/M metagenome (GOLD analysis project Ga0070679, IMG submission 65652) | Corn rhizosphere microbial communities from Kellogg Biological Station, Michigan, USA - KBS C6-3B metaG | ecosystem: Host-associated > Plants > Roots > Rhizosphere | place: USA: Michigan... | reverse complement strand
GATGCCTTTGTCGCCCGCTATCACGATTATTTCGCCCGCAACAACGACAAGAGCCCGGTGAAGAAGAAAGAACTGGATCCCCTGCCGCGGGTGATCCTGGTGCCGGGTGTGGGCATGTTCGGCATCGGCGCCACTGCCAAGGACGCCGCCATCGCCGCGGACATCGCCGAGAATGCCGTCGCCGTGATCGCGGACGCCGAAGCGATCGGAGAATATAAGTGCATCAGCGAATACGACATGTTCGAAGTCGAATATTGGTCGCTGGAGCAGGCCAAGCTGGGCAAGTCGAACGAGAAGTCGCTGGCGCGCCAGGTGGCGGTGATCACCGGCGGCGGCTCGGGCATCGGGGCGGCAACGGCCAAGGCGATGGCCGGGCAGGGCGCGGAAGTGGCGATCCTGGACCGCGATCTGGACGCCGCGAAGACCGTGGCCAAGACAATCGGCGGCAAGGCGCTGGCCGTGGAATGCGATGTCACCGATCCCGCCAGCATCCGCTCGGCCTTCGACCGGGTGGTTTCGGCCTTTGGCGGTGTCGATATCGTGGTCTCCAATGCGGGCGCGGCCTGGCAGGGCACCATCGGCACGGTCGAGGACGAGACCTTGCGCAAAAGCTTCGAGCTGAATTTCTGGGCGCATCAGAATGTGGCGCAGAACGCCGTGCGCATCATGCAAGCCCAGGGCACCTTCGGCTGCCTGCTGTTCAACACCTCGAAACAGGCGGTCAATCCGGGCAAGGATTTCGGGCCTTATGGGCTGCCGAAAGCGGCGACCCTGTTCCTGGTCAAGCAATATGCGCTCGACCACGGCAAGGACGGCATCCGCTCCAACGCCGTCAATGCCGACCGCATCCGAACCGGCCTTCTCACCGACGACATGGTGGCGGCGCGGTCCAAGGCGCGCGGCCTCAGCGAAGCCGACTACATGGCGGGCAATCTGCTCAAGCGCGAAGTGACGGCGGAAGATGTGGCCGACGCGTTCGTCTATCTGGCTACCGCCACCAAGACGACCGCCGCCGTGGTCACGGTCGATGGCGGGAATATTGAAGCTTCATTGCGCTGACGGCGCAGGGGCGCGAAGGCGCGCGCCGGTAGATCAGTTGTTAAACCGGAAATGCATCACGTCGCCGTCGGCGACGATGTAGTCCTTGCCTTCCAGGCGGAATTTGCCCAATTCGCGCGCGCCGGCTTCACCCTTGCCCGCGACATAGTCGGGAAAGGCGATGGTTTCAGCGCGGATGAAACCCTGCTCGAAATCGGTATGGATCACGCCTGCTGCCTGGGGTGCGCGGCTTCCCTTCGTCACCGTCCAGGCGCGAGTTTCTTTCGGTCCGACCGTGAAGAAGGTGAGCAGGCCCAGCAACTCGTATCCGACGCGGATCATGCGGTTTAGGCCCGGTTCTTCCAGGCCGATGGAATCCAGGAAATCCTTGCGCTCTCCATTCGGCAGTTGCGCGATCTCTTCTTCCACCTTCGCCGAGATCACAACGGCGCGGGCGCCTTCGGCCTTGGCCTTGGCTTCCACCTTGCGCGAATATTCATTGCCTTCGGCCGCTGCGCTTTCCTCGACATTGCAGACATAGAGCACGGGCTTGGCGGTCATCAGGCCCAGCTGGCTGTAGGGTGCGCGTTCTTCTGGTGACAATTCTGCCACCCGCGCCGGTTTGCCTTCGCGCAGCAAAACAACCGCCTTCATCATCAGCGCCAGTTGTTCCTTGGCTTCCTTCTCGCCGGAATTGGCTTTCTTCTCCAGCGGCTTGATACGCTTTTCCAGGCTTTCCAGGTCGGCCAGCATCAGCTCGGTTTCCACCACTTCCGCGTCGCCGATGGGATCGATGCGGCCTTCGACATGGGTGATGTCGTCATCCTGAAAACAGCGCAGCACATGGGCCACGGCATCGACCTCGCGAATGGTGGCCAGGAACTGATTGCCCAACCCTTCGCCCTTGGAGGCGCCGCGCACCAATCCAGCGATATCGACGAAGGTGATGCGGGTGGGAATGATCTCCGCCGAACCGGCGATCTTGGCAAGCGTATCAAGACGCGGATCGGGCACCGCCACATCGCCGACATTGGGTTCGATGGTGCAGAAGGGATAATTGGCCGCCTGCGCCGCCGCCGTCTGGGTCAGCGCATTGAAGAGCGTGGACTTGCCGACATTGGGCAGTCCGACGATGCCGCATTTGAATCCCATTACTCTGTTTCTTTCTTCTGTTCGGGCTTTTTGTTCGGTGTCTTTTCCGGCTTGGGCGGCTGGGTCAGCACCGCCACCTTCGACATGAAGCCGGTATCGTCGTCGCGCGCCAGAAAGGGCGCGGCCTGGACCATCGCGCCCACCAGGGGGCGAAGCCAATCGATATCTTCCTTGGAAAAATTCTGCAGCACATGGGCGCTCACCAGCGATTTCTCGCCCGGATGGCCCACCCCGATGCGCACCCGGCGATAATCCGGCCCCAGACTGGCGGTGATGGAGCGCAGCCCATTCTGCCCGGCATCGCCGCCGCCCGTCTTCACTTTGATTTTTCCTGCGGCCAGGTCGATCTCGTCATGCATCACCACCAAGGCGGATAGGGGCAGCTTGAAGAAGCGCATCGCCGCCCCCACGCTGACGCCGCTATGGTTCATGTAGGTCTGGGGTTTCAGCAAATAGGTCTTGCGGCCTGCCAATTCGCCTTCCGACAAAAGGCCTTCGAATTTGGCGCGCCAGGGACCGAAGCGGTAATGGGCGTGAATCTCGTCCGCGACGATGAAACCGGCATTGTGCCGGTTGCGCGCATACTGCGTGCCGGGATTGCCGAGCCCCGCAATGAGAATAGGCGTATCCATTCCGGAAACGCCTCCCCAGGCGTTGGCTTACTTCTTGGCGGGCGCGGCCGCGGGAGCAGCCTTGGCACCGGCGGCCGGAGCGGCTGCGCCGGCAGCGGCGGCAGGCGCGGCACCTTCGGCAGGCGCGGCTTCGGCGGCGGGCGCGGACGCGGCGGCTGCAGCGGCGCGCTGCTCTTCGACGACGCTGGTGGGCGCCACGATGGAGCAGACGGTGAAGTCGCGGCCGCGAATGGTCGGCTTCACGCCTTCCGGCAGATTGAGCGCCGAGAGGTGGATCGACTCATTGATGTCCAGCTTGGAGATATCGACAAGCACTTCGTTGGGAATGCTGTCGGCGGGGCAGAGCAATTCCATCTTGTGGCGCACGATGTTGAGCACGCCGCCCTTCTTGAGGCCCGGCGATTCGCCCTGGCCCTTGAAATGCACGGGGACTTCCAGGCGCACGGTCGAACCTTCGGCCAGGCGCATGAAATCGACATGCACGGGACGGTCGCTGACCGGATCGAGTTGCAGCTGGCGGGGGATCACGCGGGTCTTCTTGCCGGCGACGTCCAGCATCAGGAGCGTGGTGAGGAAGGCGCCCTTTTCGATGTGGCGTTCCAGGGTGCGGGCGTCGACATTGACGGTCTCGGGTTCGCCCTTGCCGCCATACACGATACCGGGGATCTGGCCCTTGAGACGCGCCTGGTAAGACGGGCCCTTGCCGCGGCCTTCGCGCGCTTCCGCCTTAAGTTCTTGAACTTGCGCCATTTTCCTGATCCTTCACCGCCCCGAAAAGCCCTGATGAGCCCCGGAAAGGCGTGGCTTTTAGCGGATGCGGCGGGCCTTCGCAACCGGGGCAAATCGCCCCCTTCAGACGGGCGCCAGGCCTTCCTGCTCCAAAGTCTTTTTCACCGCCGGACGAGCCTGCATCCGGGCCCGGTGGTCCGCCAATTTGGGGAAGCGGGCAATGCCGCCCGCACCCTCGCGGTCCAGCCAGCGGGTGAAGACATAGAGATAGGGGTCCGAGACGGTGTAATGCGCCCCATGCACCCATTCGCGGCCGTCGGCGAAGCGGTCTTCGACCAGCTGCAACTGGGTCCCCAGATTTCCCGCGACCTTGGCCTGCATCTCCGCCTTGGCGGCGTCGCTGTCGGCATAGCGCTCCGGCCGGAAGAGATGGGCATAGGTGATGTGGATGGTGGAGGCCAGGTAGGTGTTGAAGGACTGCATGTCGAAGAAATCGAACTGGTCTTCCGGCGTCTTCCAGGCCATCGGCGCCAGCTCCGCCTTGGGGAAAAGCCGCGCGATATAGGCCAACAGCACTGGCACTTCGGTGAGGATGCCCCGGTCGGTGGCCAGCGACGGCACCCGGGCTTTGGGATTGATCGCCAGATAAGCGGGCGAGCGCTGTTCGCCATTCTTGGTATCGACCAGGATCGCCTCGTAATCCGCGCCGGCTTCATTGAGCGCGATGTGCGGCGCCAAGGAACAGGCATTGGGCGCATAGAACAGCTTCAGCATGCGGGCCTCCTGGAAGGAGCCGGACCATAGCCGCGCTGGACGGTGACTGAAAGGCCGAAGTCAGTCGAACAGGCTCGACACGCTGGCTTCGTTGTTGATGCGGCGCATGGCTTCGCCGATCAGGGGGGCGATGGAGATGCTGCGGATATTAGGGCAGGCCTTCATGTCGGCGGTGGCCTCGATGGAATCCGTCACCACCATGGATTTGAGCTTGGAATTCTTGATCCGCTGCACCGCGCCGCCCGACAGCACGCCATGGGTGGCATAGGCATAGACTTCCGTGGCGCCGTTCTTCAGCAGCGCATCGGCGGCGTTGCAGATGGTGCCGCCCGAATCCACGATATCGTCGATCAGTACGCAGGCGCGGCCTTCGACATCGCCGATGATGTTCATCACTTCGGATTCGCCGGCCCGTTCGCGGCGCTTGTCCACGATGGCCAGATCCGTGCCCAGCCGCCGTGCCAGCGCGCGGGCGCGCACCACGCCGCCCACGTCCGGCGACACCACCATCGGCAGGTTGGCGCCCAGATGGTCGATAATGTCCTTCACCATCACCGGCATGGCGAAGAGATTGTCGGTGGGAATGTCGAAAAAACCCTGGATCTGGCCGGCATGCAGATCGACCGTGAGGACACGGTTGGCGCCCGCTTCGGTGATGAGGTTGGCCACCAGCTTGGCGGAAATCGGCGTGCGCGGGCCGACTTTGCGGTCCTGGCGGGCATAGCCGAAATAAGGAATCACGGCAGTGATGCGCCGGGCCGATGCGCGGCGCAGCGCATCGATCATGATCAGCAATTCCATCAGATTGTCATTGGCGGGAAAGCTGGTCGATTGGATCACGAACATGTCCTCGCCGCGGACATTTTCCTGCACCTCGACGAAGACTTCCATGTCGGCGAAGCGGCGGACCTGGGCTTTGACCGGCGCTAGCGCAAGATGCTGGCCGATGGCATTGGCCAGCGCATGGTTGGAATTGCCTGCGATCAGGCGCATGCCCCGCGAACCGTTCAGATCCGTCATCGCGCCTCGAGCCCCCAACAAACTGTGCCGAAATGAAGTTTTGATGACGCGCTTTTAGCGGTCCGGGGAGTGCCCCGCAACCCGAACAATAGCCGATATTTCGCGGCCATAATCGGCCTCGCCCAGATGGGTGGCGCGGCGGTAACTGTAAAAGCCGTTTTCCGGCGGATAGGTGCAAAGGCCCAGATTGCTGATTCGTCTCACCCCGGCACGCTCCAGCCGCGACCGGGCATAGCCGGGCAGGTTGAAGCGGTAATGTCCCGGGCGGTCGGATTCGGAAAAGAATCGATCGTCTGCTGCGTCAAAGCGCCCGCGCAGATCGGCGCCCACTTCATAGTGGGCCTGGGAAATGGTGGGCCCGATCGCGGCAACGATGCGCGCCGGATCGGCGCCCAGTTTCGCCATGGCCGCGACCGTGTTTTCCAGCACGCCCGCGACCGCGCCTTTCCAGCCGGCATGGGCAGCGCCGATCACGCCAGCCTCGGCATCGGCAAACAATACCGGCGTGCAATCGGCGGTGAGGATGCCCAGCATGATTCCGGGCAAGGATGTCGCCATGCCATCGCCATCCTGGCGCAGATCGAAATTCCAGTTTTCATCCACGATATGGATCGTGCCGCTATGGATCTGGGCCAGGGAAACCAGCTTCGCGCCGGGGGCCAGGGCCTGCACGATCCGGGCGCGATTGGCGGCCACCGCCGCGGCGTCGTCGCGGGAGCCGGGCCCGCAATTCAAGCTGGCATATACGCCGGTCGATACGCCGCCATCCCGGCCGAAAAAGCCGTGTGCGATTGCGGGTAAATTTTGCAGCTCGGCGGCGCGATGAATTTGCATCGTTTCAAAAACCCGGAGGGCGCGGCGCGGATGGCGGCAGCAAAGCCATCGCCTGAAACAAATTGCCCATCTGGTCCGGCGCGGTCAAACGCGCCATGGCCCGTGTCAGATTCTCCGCTTCGGCCGGATGCGCCTCACGCAATCGCCGGGCCCGCGCGCCGATGCCCAGCGTTTCCAGGAATTCGCCCTGGGGCCGGGGTCCGAATATCTGCGCGCCGCCATGGCGGGCTGCGTCGGCCAGGGCCGTGAAATCGACATGGGCGGAAAGATCCAGGCTTCCCGGCTCGGCCAGAAGCGGCGCAAAGCGATGCCCACCCACGGCCTGCAAAGTCTCGCCGAAGCCGATCTGCGCATAACCGTAATCCACCAGCAGCGCGGCGCCGCCATGGGTGGCGATTTCGCGGGCGATTTCTTCGGTCAAGGATGTGGCGGCGGGCGATACTTCATATACGCCCCCGTCCGGCGCGCCGGCACGGGACGATGGAATTGCCGCGGCCGGTGTGACCTGCGGCGCCAGGGCGAATTCCAGCGCACCATCCTTGGCGATCACCATGCGCTCGCACCAGCCGCGCGGGGTTTTGACATATTGCCGTATCGGCAGGGCGTCGAAGAATTCATTGGCCAAGAGCAGCAGAGGTGATTCTTGCACTTCGAAATGCGTGCTCCAGCGGATGCGCGCACCGCTGTGCTTGAGGCGTTCTTCCTGGATCGCGCGCAAGGTTGGGCTGGCTTCGACCAGCACCAGTTCGACTTCGTCCAGAAAAGCGGGGACACGTTTCAAGGCCCGCAGCGCATCCGCCATCAAGGTGCCACGCCCAGGGCCCAGTTCCACCAGCCGGGTGCTTTTGGGACAGCCTTGATCGACCCAGGTCTGGCCGCACCACAGGCCCAGTATTTCGCCGAACATCTGGCTGATTTCCGGCGCGGTGATGAAGTCACCGCTTTGGCCGAAGGGATCGCGGGTCGCGTAATAGCCTGCTTGGGCATCGTGCAGGGCCAGGGTCATGAACTGCGCCACCGAGATCGGACCTTGTGCACCGATCAGGGCAAGGATGCGCTCCCCCAGCGCGTTCATTTTCGGGGCTTGAAGGCGATGGCGATCAGGATTGCCGCGCCCAGCCATACTGGGATCGACAGTGCCATGCCCATGCTGACGGGCCCCAGAAAAGGCGCGTCGGGTTCGCGGAAAAATTCGCTGATGAAGCGGAAGGTGCCATAGCCCAGGAAGAAGATGCCTGAAATCAGTCCGGGCCGATTCTGGGCGCGGAAGACACGAAGCGCGACCTGCACGATGATGAACAGCAGAATGCCTTCCAGCGCCGCTTCGTAAAGCTGGCTGGGATGGCGCGGCAACGGCCCGCCGCGCGGAAAGATCATCGCCCAGGGCACGTCGGTGACCCGGCCCCACAATTCGCCATTCACGAAATTGGCGAGGCGGCCGAAGAACAGGCCCATCGGCGCGAAGGCGCAGACCAGATCGGCGACCGAGAGGAACGCCAGTTTGTTCTTGCGGCAGAACAGCCACACCGCCAGCACCACGCCCAACAGGCCGCCATGAAACGACATGCCGCCTTCCCAGGCCGCGAATAGTTTGAGGGGATTGGTGACAAAAGCGTAAGGCAGGCCCCGGCAGAAATCGGCGTCCGGCGAAACGCTGCACAGGCCGATGCCATAGATCAGGTCCCAGCCCAACCGGCCGCCCAGGATGACGCCAAAGGTTCCCCATACCACCAGGTCGCCGATCTGCTCGTCGGTGGCGGGCGGGCGGCCATTGAAGGGCGGATCGGTCCACAGCGATTTGGTCCGCATCGCGCGCGCCACCATCCACCAGGCGAACAGCAGAGCCGCAATATAGGCCAGCCCATACCAGCGGATCGCGAAGGGCCCCAGCTGCACCAGCACCGGGTCGATGGAGGGGTAGGGGATTGTGGCCAGGAACATGGCGCCAAATCGCTATGCTTCGGCCATTGTGTCAAGCGGGTGGCTTCTTCATATAGGGCCGCAAGGGAGAGTCCGATGGCGCAGACCGACAATCCATTCCTCGACGGCATGGCCAAGATGTTCACCGACGCGGCGGGCATGGCCCAGGGCGTGCGGGCCGAAATCGATACCTTCGTGAAGCAGCGGCTGGAGCGGCTGGTGGCCGAGATGGATTTCGTGCCGCGCGAGGAATTCGAGGCGGTCAAGGCGATGGCGGCCAAGGCCCGCGCCGAAAATGAATCGCTGGCGGCCCGGGTCGCGGCCCTGGAGTCCAAAACGCCGTCCTAGACTCCTTCGGGAGTCCGTCGACTTACAAAGCTGTGGAATCTTTAACCATGATGGGGAACAAAAGTGTGGGACTCTTGTGCCCTCACAAAATCTTGTGCCAGTTTGGTCCGCAACTGCTTCGTTTTGTGGCTGGAGCCTAGGGCATGACTGTTATTCATCAGGACGACGAATTCGCCCTGGCACCGCATCCCATCGATATGCTGGAGCGCACCGTCGAGGACAATGGCTGGGCGTTCGAGCGTTCCGGTCGGGACGAACTCAGCCTGTCAGTGGCCGGCAAATGGAGCGACCATCATTTCAGCTTTTCCTGGCGCGACGATTTGAAGTCGCTGCACATCACCTCGACTTTCGACATGCGCGTCACCGAGGATGTCCGCCGCCAGAATGTGGCGGATCTTCTGATGTATGTGAATGCGCGGCTGTGGATCGGGCATTTCGATCTCTGGCATGAAGACGGCGCCATCGTGTTCCGCCACGCCATGATCTTTCCCGGTGCGGAAGCCAGCGCCTCGCAATGCGAAGCCTTGCTCAATCTCGCGCTGGAAGCCTGCGAACATTATTATCCGGCGTTCCAGTTTGTGCTGTGGGGCGGCAAGACCGCCGAAGACGCCGTTGCCGCCGCGGTGCTGGAGTGCGCGGGAAGAGCATGAAAGCCCGCGCGTGAAGAGCGACCCTATCTTGCTTGTTGGGGCGGGGCGCATGGGCGGCGCCCTGCTCAAGGGCTGGATCGCGCGCAAGGCTGGACCCGTCATCGTGGTCGAACCCAAGCCGTCGCCAGCGTTGCGAACCTTGGCGAAGAAGAAAAAGATCACGCTGGTCGCCGCGCCGTCGCAGGTGAAAGTGAAAAAACTTTCCGCCTGCGTGGTGGCGCTGAAGCCGCAAATTCTCAAGCATGAAGCGCCGGTGCTGGCGGAATTTGCCCGCTCCGGCGCGCTGATGATTTCCATCGCCGCCGGCACCGACACCAAATTGCTGTTTCACGCCTGGGGCGCCAAGGCGCGCATCATCCGCGCCATGCCCAACACGCCGGGCGCCATCGGCCAGGGCATTACTGGGCTGTTCGCGGCGCGCGGTACTACCACCGCCGACAAGCGCAAGGCCGCGGCTTTGTTGGCGGCGCTGGGCGAAACCATCTGGGTGAGCAAGGAAGGCCTGATCGACAGCGTCACGGCGGTGTCCGGCTCCGGTCCCGCCTATTTGTTCCTGATGGCCGAAGCGATGACCGAAGCGGCTATCGCCGAAGGACTGCCGCGCGACCAGGCCGAGAAGCTGGCCCGCGCCACGGTCGCAGGCTCCGGCGCGCTGCTGGCGGCGGACAAGTCGCCCGCCAGTGCCTTGCGCGAAGCCGTCACCAGCCCGGGCGGCACCACGCAAGCGGCGCTCACTGTGCTGATGGCCGATGACGGGCTGGCGGCGCTGATGAAACGCGCTATTCACGCGGCGCGTGTGAGGGCGGAAGAGCTTCGATAAACTTTCTCCGCTCGCCATGACCGGCCCCCGGACCGTGCAAAGCGCGGCCGGAGGACAAGGCACCCGGCCATCCACTGCGGCGAGATAGACCGGATTGGCGGATCAAGTCCGCCCATGAAGAGTATTTCTAAAGCGGCAATCTTATCGTCGCCTTCAGCCCGCCCATTGTGCTGTCATCCAGCGTGATGTCGCCGCCATGGGCGCGGGCGATGTCGCGGGCGATGGCCAGGCCCAGGCCCGAGCCGCCCTTCTGAAGATTGCGGCCCTGGTCCAGGCGGTGGAAGGGACGGAACGCTTCCTCGCGCCGATTTTCGGGAATGCCCGGTCCATCGTCCTCCACGACGATCAGCGCATGGCGCTCGCCCCGGGTCAGGGTCACGGCGACATGGCGGCTGGCTTTGAGAGCATTGTCGACCAGATTGGTGAGGCAACGGCGGAGCGCAGCTTTCTTCACGCTCATCACCACATGCTCCGGCGCGGCGATCGCCAGCCGATCGTCGGCGACGGCCCGCGCTTTGGCGGCAGCGGTGGCGGTGTCGCGCACGAGTTCGCCCAGATCGGCGTCCTCGGCTTCTTCGCCGCCTTCCCCGCGCGCGAAAGCGAGATAATCATCCAGCATATGCTCCATCTCGGCGATGTCAGCCTTGAAGGCGCGGGTGTCGGCGTCGTCCTGCATCATCGCCAGCGCCAGCTTCATGCGGGTGAGCGGCGTCTTGAGGTCGTGACTGACGCCCGCCAGCATTTCGGTGCGCTGGGTGACATGGCGCTCGATCCGCTCGCGCATGGTGATGAAGGCCTGGGCGGCGCGGCGCACTTCGGTGGCGCCATAGGGCTTGAAGTCCGGCACGGGCCTGCCCTTGCCGAACATTTCGGCGGCCCGCGCCAGCCTTTCGATGGGCCGCACCTGATTGCGCAGGAACAGGATCGCCACGGCGAGAAGGATCAGCGCCGATCCCACCATCCAGAGGATGAAGATGTCGGGCTGGGAGACGGTGACGCGGTCGCGCGGCACCAGAATGTCCAACACGCCATCCTTCACATTCACTTTGATATCGAAATTGTCGCCGATCCTGCTGGTCTGGAACAGGCGCTTGGGGCCCATGCTGCTGGCCAGAATATCGTCCAGCGCCCGGTCGATGGTGCTGGTGGATGGCCGGGTGGGCGGCGCCAGCATGTCG
>Ga0070679_100006249_pt1 | contig 11098 bp, 7 predicted proteins | sample KBSC63BmetaG_FD_65652 | JGI IMG/M metagenome (GOLD analysis project Ga0070679, IMG submission 65652) | Corn rhizosphere microbial communities from Kellogg Biological Station, Michigan, USA - KBS C6-3B metaG | ecosystem: Host-associated > Plants > Roots > Rhizosphere | place: USA: Michigan... | reverse complement strand
TGACCAACGACACGACGATGCTCGAAACCGTGATCGGGTCGAGCGCTTCGATGGCGATACGCAACTTCCTGCTGATGGTCGGGGGCTTTGCGATGCTGTTGTTGACGAGCGTCAAGCTGACGCTGCTGGTGATGCTCGGCATCCCGCTGGTGGTCGCGCCGATCATCCTGTTCGGCCGCAAGGTACGCAAGCTCGCGCGCGCGAGCCAGGATCGCGTCGGCGACGTCAGCAGCTTCATCGACGAGTCGCTGCACGAGATCCGCGTGGTGCAGGCATATGGCCACGAGGACCAGGACCGGAACCACTTCGCCGACCGCGTCGAAGCGGCGTTCAGTACTGCCGCGCAACGCATACGCCAGCGCGCGTTCCTCGTCGCCTGCGTGATCACGCTCGTGTTCGGCGCGGTCGGCGTCATCCTGTGGATCGGCGGCCACGACGTGATCAACGGCTCGATGACCGCGGGACAATTGTCGGCGTTCGTGTTCTACGCGGTGCTGGTCGCGAGCTCGGTCGGGACGATCAGCGAAGTGATCGGGGATTTGCAGCGCGCGGCCGGTGCAACCGAGCGCCTGTTCGAGCTGCTGGCGGTCGAGCCGGCGATCCGCGCGCCTTCGGATCCGGTGCCGTTGCCGGATCCGTCCACCGGCGCGATCGCTTTCGAGCACGTGACGTTCCACTATCCGTCGCGTCCCGATCACGCGGCACTGGCCGATTTCTCGCTCGATGTTCGCGCCGGTGAAAAAGTCGCGCTGGTCGGGCCATCGGGCGCCGGCAAGACCACGGTGCTGCAGTTGCTCGCGCGTTTCTACGATGCGCAATCGGGGTCGGTGAAGCTCGACGGCGTCGACATCGCGCAGGCGGATCCGCGCGAAGTCCGCAAGCGCTTCGCGCTGGTGCCGCAGGATCCGGTGATATTCGCAGCGAGTGTTGCCGAGAACGTCTGCTATGGTCGTCCCGACGCGAGCGACGGCGATGTACGCGCCGCCTGCGTCGCGGCTTTTGCCGACGAGTTCGTTGCACGCCTGCCCAACGGATACGACACGTTCCTGGGGGAGCGTGGCGTGCGACTGTCCGGCGGACAGCGGCAGCGGCTGGCGATCGCGCGCGCGGTGCTGGCCGACCGTCCGCTGTTGCTGCTCGACGAGGCGACCAGCGCACTCGACGCCGAGAGCGAGCGCGCCGTGCAGCTCGCGCTTGAAAGGCTGATGATCGGCCGCACGGTGCTGATGATCGCGCACCGGCTGGCGACCGTCAGGCATGCCGACCGCATCGCTGTCATGGAACACGGCCGCATCGTCGCGATCGGACCCCACGATGCGTTGCTGCGCGACAGCCCGCTGTACGCCCGGCTGGCCTCGCTGCAGTTCATCGACCAAGGAGTGGGCAAGGATGCCAATTCGCCACGCTGATCCTCAGCGCGGCATAGGGGCATTGCAACTCGCGCGAAGCAAGCGACGGTTCTAGTCGAACAATCCGCGCACGCCGAGCCAGGCTAGCGTCAGGTCTATCGTCGATTGCATCAATTCAGGCTGCCCGACGTAGTAGTGCGTGGCCCCCTTGATGACGTGAAAAGATTTGTCGACGCTCGCCGCGGCCGCGAAAACGCGCCCGGTGTGCGGCTGGGGCACGGCGTCGTCAGCGGAATTCTCGATCACCAGCAGCGGCACCCGAATGCGCGCCGCACATTGCTCGCCGTGCGCATTCGTGTCGTCGACCGACCATTGGGACAGCCACGCTCGCAGCGTCGAGAAGCGCGCGATGCCCACCGGTCCCGTGTTGACGGTTTCCGGATTGCCGAGGTAGCAGGTCCCGATCGGACGATCGTTGCGATCGAGCGCGGGGTCCAGGAATCGCGGGTCGGCGAGCGTGCGATGGGTGACGAAGCCACGCTCGACTTCTCCGCCCCCGCTCGTGCGAAAGCGCTCGATCATGCCGCGCACCCACGCGGTCCGCCGGCGCACGCGCGCCAGCTGGGCCGCGCGAAAGCGATCGATGTAGTCCTCGGTGTAGGGAGGTTGATGCGGATTGCGCGGATCGTAGAGATCGAGCTCCACGTCGCGATCATCGGGATCGTCCTCATTGCGCACGGATGGATCGATCATTTCCGCGAGCATGACTGCGCGCGATACGTGCGCAGCCTGAAAAATCACCGCGTCGGCCGGCAGCAGCCGTGCGCCTGCGATGTCGACCGGATCGCCGGCAGGCGTGCAGGTGATCGAAGGTTCTTCCGCTTGGGCCTGGTAAAGCAACGACAGCGAGCCGCCGCCGGACCAGCCGGCCAGCACGACGCGCTGGTACCCCCAGGCCTCCCTGGCGTGGCGCACATACGCACCGAAGTCGAGCACCACCTTCTCCATGATGAGCGCCGTGTCATTGCGCGCATAGCGGCTGCCCGCGCACAGAACGTGCACGCCGCGCACCGCCATCGCGCGCGGCACCGGCAGAAGTTGCAGCGTGGAAGCGGGATGCATGTACACCAGCAGCGTGCGGGACGGTCGGCCGCGGGGCAAATAGCGGATGCCCTCGAGATTCACCTTGCCGTGTGCACTCGCGAAACCGTACACCTCGCGATAGGCCGCCTGCTCGGTGTATTGCAGGTGCACCCATTCGGCGTCGACCTCGTGGTGTTCGCGCATCATCGCAGGACCGCCGTCGGCTACTCGGGCTTTATCCCGACTTCGGCCATGAGCTTGCCCCAACGTCCGAGCTCGCTCTTCACGAATGCAGCGCATTGATCGGGCGTCGACTCGGCGAGATCGGCGCCCAGCGCCGCGAACTTCGCCTTCATCGCCGGGTCCCGCACTGCCATGTTGATCTCGGCATTGAGTTTGGCAACGATCGGCGCCGGCGTGGTGGCCGGCGCGACAAACGCGTACCACACGACGAAGTCGTAGTCCGGATAGCCGGATTCGGCAACCGTGGGCAAGTCGGGCAGTTCGGCGAAGCGGGTTTTGCTGGTGACCGCGAGCGCACGCACCCGCCCGGACTTGATCTGCGGGATCGATGTCTGCACGGGGTCGAACAGCACCTGGATATTGCCGGCGATGAGGTCCTGCATCGCGAGCGCGTTGCCCTTGTACGGCACGTGGACCATGTCGATTCCCGTCGCGCGCTTGAAAAGCTCCGCGGACAGGTGCGCGGAGTTGCCGATGCCCGCCGATCCGTAATTGAGCTTGCCGGGATGGGCCTTGGCGTAGGCGACCAGCTCCTTGATGTTCTTCACCGGCAGCGACGGATTGACGTCGAGCACGAAGGGCGTCGTGCCGGGGCAGGCGAGGAACGCGAAATCCTTCGTCGTGTCGTACGGCAGGTTCTTGATCTGCCACGGGGCCAGGACCAGCGGTGACGTTCCGGACATGCCGATCGTATAGCCATCGGGCGGCGCCGTCGCCACGATCTCATGGGCGATAGTGCCGTTGGCGCCGACACGGTTGTCGGCAATCACGGACTTGCCTAGCGCCACGCTCATCTTTTCCGCGATCGAGCGGCCAAGCAGGTCGACGGAGCCGCCCGCTGCATACGGCACGACCATTCGGATTGAATGCGCCGGGTAGCTCTGTGCGGCGGCGGCGGGCGGCCACGCGCCCGCCAGCATCAACAGGGCAGGCACGGCGCAGCGAATGGCGACAGCAGCCGATCTCGCCCGCGTGGCGAACATTCCGATCATCGTGATTTCTCCACCGATACTGGCAGGGCTTTTGATTATAGAGGGGCGTTCGCGCTGCCGGGCCACCGGCCATTCGCCAAAGCGGCTGACTGCACGCGATTGGGAAAGTCTTCGCTCGCCCCTATCTACCCGGATGGCCTCGCTTTCCCCCCGGCAATTCCGCCAAACGCCAAATACCGTTAATATATACGGTTCACCGCCTCGACACCGCCCATGATCCTCACCTATCCCGACAGCCCATACGAACTGCATCAGCCGTTTTCGCCCGCAGGCGACCAGCCGCAGGCGATCGGCAAGCTCATCGAAGGGTTGCGAGACGGGTTGTCGTTCCAGACGCTGCTGGGTGTCACCGGCTCGGGCAAGACGTTCACGATGGCCAACGTCATCGCGCAGACCGGGCGGCCGGCGCTGGTGCTGGCGCCCAACAAGACGCTCGCCGCGCAGCTCTACTCGGAGTTCCGCGACTACTTTCCGCACAACGCGGTCGAGTATTTCGTCAGCTACTACGATTACTACCAGCCCGAAGCGTATGTGCCGTCGCGCGACCTCTACATCGAGAAGGACAGCTCGATCAACGAGCACATCGAGCAGATGCGCCTGTCGGCGACCAAGGCGATCCTCGAGCGCCCCGACTGCATCATCGTCGCCACGGTGTCGGCGATCTACGGTATCGGCGACCCGTCCGAATACCACAGCATGATCCTGCACCTGCACGAAGGCGACAAGCTGGCGCAGCGCGACGCGATCAAGCGGCTGACCGAGCTGCAATACCAGCGCAACGACGTCGACTTCAAGCGCGGCACGTTTCGCGTGCGCGGCGACGTGCTCGACATCTTTCCCGCCGAGCATGCCGAGAGCGCGGTCCGCGTCTCGCTGTTCGACGATGAAGTCGAGTCGCTGCAGCTGTTCGATCCACTGACCGGTCACGTCAAGCAGCGCATCGCGCGCTTCACCGTGTTCCCGTCGTCGCACTACGTGACCGGCCGGCAGAAGACGATCAACGCGGTTGAGGCGATCAAGGTCGAGCTCGCGCAGCAGAAGGAATTCTTCGTTACGCAGATGAAGCTGATCGAGGCGCAGCGCGTCGAGCAGCGGACGCGCTTCGACCTCGAGATGATGGTCGAGATCGGCTTCTGCAAGGGCATCGAGAATTATTCGCGACACCTGTCCGGACGCAAGCCGGGCGAGCCGCCGCCGACGCTGATCGACTACCTGCCGCGCAACACGCTGATGTTCGTCGACGAATCGCACGTGACGATTCCTCAGGTCGGCGGCATGTACAAGGGCGATCGCGCGCGCAAGGAGAACCTCGTCAACTACGGTTTCCGGCTGCCGTCGGCGCTCGACAACCGGCCGCTGCGCTTCGACGAGTTCGAGAAGATGCTGCCGCAGACGATCTTCGTGTCGGCGACGCCGTCCGAATACGAGAAGACGCATGCGGGCCAGGTGGTCGAGCAGGTCGTGCGACCGACGGGCCTCGTCGACCCGATGCTCGACGTGCGCCCTGCGCAAACACAGGTCGACGACCTGCTGTCGGAAATCCGCGTGCGCGTCGACAAGAAGGAGCGGGTGCTGGTGACGACGCTGACGAAGCGGATGGCCGAGGACCTGACCGATTACCTCGGCGAGCATGGCGTCCGCGTGCGCTACCTGCACTCGGACATCGACACTGTCGAGCGCGTCGAGATCATTCGCGACCTGCGCCTCGGCGAGTTCGACGTGCTCGTCGGCATCAACCTGCTGCGCGAGGGCCTCGACATTCCGGAAGTCTCGCTGGTGGCGATCCTCGATGCCGACAAGGAAGGCTTCCTGCGCGCCGAGCGCTCGCTGATCCAGACGATCGGCCGCGCGGCACGGCACATCAACGGCATGGCGATCCTCTATGCCGACAAGATGACCGATTCGATGAAGGCGGCGATCGGCGAGACCGAGCGTCGCCGCGCGAAGCAGACGCTGCACAACGCGAAGGAGGGCATCACGCCGATCGGCGTCATCAAGCGCATCAAGGACATCATCGACGGTGTCTACGACATCGACGAGCAGCGCAAGGGCCTGAAAGCCGCGCAGGCGAAGGCCAAGTACGAGGCGATGCCGGAGAAGGACCTGGAGAAGGAGCTTCGCCTGCTGGAAAAGCAGATGGTCGATGCCGCGCGCAACCTCGAGTTCGAAAAGGCCGCGGAATTGCGCGACCGGCTGTACCAGCTCAAGGAGCAATTGTTCGGTGTCGCGCTGCCCACCGAAGTCTGAGCCGGCACATTCTCATCCCGATCTTTTCTGCAGGCGGGGCGGGGTGGGGCACCCATCGGACCAGTCGGCTTGCGCAACCAGGCCGGCAAGCGCAGACGCCGTCCGAGTTGTGGCGGACCGAAAGAGATGCCAGACTGGCAGCGAGTTACCATCGCACCCGCACCTGCCATAAGCCCATGCATTAGCAGACAATTCCATCGACCAGCTTCTGGTCATCAACCCGGACTTCGGAGAAAAGACGATATGGATGCGCGCGAAGGATTTCCCCGGAATTGGTCGCCTCAATTGCTGAGCGTCTTGCGCATTGTCGCGGCGCTGCTCTTCCTGGCCCACGGCACGGCGAAACTGTTCCACGCGCCGCACCAGGCCAGTTTCGACGGTCTGCAGCTCATGTCTCTGATGGGCGCGCAGGGCCTGATCGAAGTGATCGGCGGCGTCCTGCTGGCCATCGGTTTGTTCAGCCGGATCGCCGCCTTCGTGATGTCCGGCGACATGGCCGCTGCCTACTTCATTGCCCACTGGCCGAAGAGCTGGCTTCCTCTGCTCAATGGCGGCGACCTGGCCGTGCTGTTCTGCTTCGTGTTTCTCTACCTGTGGGCGGCAGGGCCCGGCCCTTGGAGCATCGACGCGCAGCGCCGACGGCAGTAGCGGACACTGGCGCTTTGGCGTTGCCTGGATCGACGGGACGCCAGAACAAGAAACGGGGCGCCCGAGGGCGCCCCGTTTGCCAGCATTGCTGCGGCGGTTGCGGTCAGCTTGCTACCACGTCACACCGTAGTAGCCGTTGATCCGGTCACCGTAAGCCCTGTCGTACGAAGGCACGTCGTCCATCCCGTATTTCGGCGCCTTTTCGAGCTTGTTCTTGTCGAGCGGAACGACGTAGCCGTCGAGATTGGTGTCGTATTTCAGCATCTTCCAGGGAATCGGGTAGCGGTCCGTGCCCATCCCCAGGAAGCCGCCGAATTCCATGACCGCATAGCGAACCTGGCCTGCAGACTTGTCGATCATCAGGTCGTCGATCGAGCCGAGCTTGTCGCCGCTGGAGTTGTAGACCGCCGTGCCTTCGACCTTGTCCGAAGAAATTACGTTTCCCATAGTGGTGTCTGTCATAGTCAGCGAGCTCCTCGAGTTGATGGGGTGATCCGACAAGGGACCGACATTCGTCGACATGTTGCCGTAGCGACATTCCAGCAGATCGCGCATGCCCGGGCCATCGGGCAGCATCGCATTCCCGGGTCAGACGGGTGCTACCCTCCGACGGAAACGGACTACGATCGAAAACCGCCTGGACCGCCATGGAGCTCGGAGTCGCGGGTCATCGTCCTCGTCACTGCCGGTAACAGGACTCGTGTCGATCCGCGGGATGCCGCTTGCGCCGCCAGCCGTGCGGATGGACCAACGGCGCGGGCAGGACTACGCTACTGCCGCGGCGCGGTCTCGAACCCGTGGATTCCCGCATGGTTGAAAGCCTCGACTCCCGTATGCCTTGAAAAAAGAGGGCGTGACATGAGGGTGGGGATTTTTTCAGTGTTTGTCGATTATCACCGGCGCGGACGAAAGAATCCCCATTCGCTGCAACCGCAGATCGGGCCGCTGCTCGCAGGGCTCCTGCCGCGTGATATCACGATCGAAATCGTCAACGAAACGTCGCATGATCTCGACTGGACGCGTGATTACGACCTGATCTTCCTGTCGACGATGCACTCCGACATGGACCGGGCACGGCAGATTTCCCATTACTGGCGTCGCAGGGGCGCCAGGACCGTGATCGGCGGATCGTTTGCCGGAAACTTTCCGGAACTGTGCGAGCCGTGGTTCGACGCGGTGGTCATCGGCGACCCGGAGGGTTCGGTGCCCCGGCTGTACGCCGATTTCTGCGCCGGTACGCTCAGGAAACGGTATGTCTCTCCTCCTTATTCGCCCGACAGGGCGGCGACGCCGCGGTTCGACCTTTTTGCCGGCAAGCGCCATCACGCGCTGTGCTTCGAGGCCACGCGAGGCTGCCCGTTCGCGTGTGATTTCTGCGTCCTTACCGGCCTCGGGACGCGCCATCGCACCCGTCCGATCGACACGGTCATCCGCGACATCCTCGCGGGGCAGCGGATGCTTGCCGAAACCATGCCGAGACACACGCGGCGAATCGTCGGATTCTGCGACAACAATATCGGGGGCAACCTGTCCTACCTGCGCGGGTTGTGCGAGGCGCTCACGCCGCTCCGGTTGCAGTGGTACGGCGCGACCACGTTCAACGTCATCGCCAATGCGGCGCTGGTCGACACGATGGCCCGGTCCGGCTGCCGTGCACTGTTCGTCGGACTCGAGAGCTTCAATACCGCCGCGCTCGCCGACATGCGCAAGCACCAGAACGTGATCCACAAGATGCGCAGTGCGCTGGATCAGTGCCGCAAGCGCGGAATCCTCGTCATCTCGGGACTGATGGTGAGCCCGCTATCGGACACGCCGGAGGACATTCGCGACATACCGAAGAACCTCACCCGATCCGGGCTCGGGGTGCCGACGTTCCTCTGCTTCGAATCACCGATTCCCGGCACGCCGCACTTCCACAAGCTCGGGCGCGAGACGCATCCTTTTGCGTTCATGCCCAACGTGCTGTTGCGCGACCTGGCGGGATACACGCTGGCGGTGAAACCCCGCAAGGCGCCGGTCGACGAGTTCGTCGCGGCGTATCGCGATGTGGTCGGCGAAGTGTTCGCTGTGCGTCGCCGGTTGGCCAAGCTCGTCAACGACGTGCCCGGGTTCCTCGCGCGCGGGCATTGGTTGCCGGCGCTGATCGACGTGGTCGACATGGCCACGATGGACGCGGGAGCGCCCGCGGCGGCGCGTACCTACATCGCCGGCACCGACGTGCCACCGCCGGAATCGGTGCCGTTGGCCGATGCCGATTTCGATTGCGAGTCCGAGCGCGCGGCAGTGCTCGAGCCCTGGCGGGTGAGCGATGCGGAGGGTGCGTTATTGCCGCAGTGGCACAATTCCCGTACGGTGTTCCAACGGGATTCGATGGCGATGGCGGCCACCGGTTTTCCGGCTCCGATCGCCCTGGAATGAAGCGATACGCGCGTTCGTTGGCCATCGAGGAAGCGTGCCGATCCCATGGACCGGCCCAACGGTACCGGCATGGAACAGACGCCACCTGATCCGGTCATCCGTCGCTCCGGCGCCCTGCCGGCCGACCTGGACGAGCGCGTACGCGCCGAGCAGATCCGCATGGTGTATCTGCATTCGCCGACGACGTCGGGCGGCTCGCTGGTGGCCGCCGCGTTCCTGATCGTGATCCTGTGGCAATCCGTGTCGCACGTGATGTTGCTGACGTGGGGCGCCGCCATCGCGCTCTACCAGGCCTTCCGCATCGGCAGCTATCGGCGCTACCTCGCGGCGCGTCCGGACGCCGCACATTCCCGCAAATGGGGCCGCATCTACATCCTGGCCACGACGATCGCCGGTTGCCTGTGGGGAAGCACCGGCGTCCTGTTCTTCGTGCCGGATTCCACCCTGATGCAGGTTTACCTGTGCCTCATCCTGTTCGGAATCGTGTCGCTGACGATACCGACGATTTCGCTGTTCGCCCCCGCGTTTTATCCGCTCGTGGTGCTGGTGCTGTCGCCGTTCATCCTGCGCTCGCTGGCAACCGGGCGGCAGGCGGAGATCGCACTCGCGGTTCCGCTGATCATCGCGCTGGTCATGTCGATCACGTTCGGACGCAAGATCAACCGCCTGATCGACGAGTCGATTCGTCGCCGCTTCGACAACCAGGTGCTGACCGAGATCGCCGATCGCGCAAGACGCGAAGCCGAGCGCCACAGCCGCGCAAAATCCGAATTCCTGGCGACGATGAGCCACGAATTGCGCACGCCGCTGAACGCCATCATCGGCTATTCGGAGCTGATGACGCAGCAGCCCGAGCGCTTCGCCACGCAGTCCGCCAAGGATCCCCTCGAGCGCATCCTGCGCGCCGGCCGCCATCTGCTCAATCTGATCAACGAATTGCTCGACCTGGCCAAGATCGAGGCCGGCAAGACGAAATTCGTCTACCAGGACGTCGATGCCGCGGAGCTCGTCCGCGACGCCGTCGAAACCACCCATTCGCTCGCCGAGCAGAACGGAAACACGGTGACGATGGTCGTTCCGGCGTCGCTTCCGTTGCTGCGCACCGATCCCAAGCGACTGATGCAGGTCATCCTCAACCTGCTCTCGAACGCGTGCAAGTTCACCGACCACGGACGGGTGGAAATTTCGATCGGTGAAGTGCATGCCGATGGGCGCAACTGGGTCGATGTCGCGGTCATGGATACGGGCATCGGGATGTCGCCTGCGCAGACGGAGCGCCTGTTCGAGGAGTTCTTCCAGGTCGACGCGACCATGCAGCGCAAATTCGGCGGAACCGGGCTCGGACTCGCCATCAGCCGCCGCCTCTGTCGCGCGATGGGCGGTGACCTGACCGTCGTCAGCGAGCTGGGCAGAGGCTCCACGTTCACCGCGCGACTCCCCGAGCATCCGTTGGAGGATGTTGCGACACCTGAACCAGCGCCGTCCCGATCAGTCGCCGGAACGAAGCCGCCGGCGGCCAGGCCGGGCATCGTGCTGATCGTCGACGACGACCAGGAGGCGCGCGAGCTCATGGCCGAACGTCTCGCCGAACACGGGTTTGCCAGCGCCACGGCGGTCGATGGATTGGAGGGCTTGCGGCTCGCACGCGAGCTCATTCCCGCGGCGATCACGCTCGACATCGTGATGCCGGGCCTGAATGGATGGTCGGTGCTGGCGGCACTGAAGGAAGATCCCGACCTGTGCGTCGTTCCCGTCATCGTCATCGCGGCGCTCGGCAGCGAGCTCAAGAAGGGTTACGCGCTCGGGGCTGCCGCGTGCCTCACCAAGCCGGTAGCCCACGATGTGCTGGCCGATACGCTGCGTCAGCTGACCGGGCGCGGCCGGGACGCGAGTGCCTGATCGGAGGCTTCGCGGCTCTCGCCAACGGCGGCGCCGAGCCGGAACGCGGGAACCGGATCGCGAAAGCCCTTGAGCGACAGCGGCCCGACCGGCTCCCTGGCGAACAACGGCGGCAGCATCCCGGCGGCGCGGGCGCTGACGATGATTTCCCCGCCGCGCGCCTCGGCGCATAACCGCGAGGCCAGGTTGGCGACGGTGCCGACCACTCCATAGTCGTAG
>Ga0070679_100006247_pt1 | contig 11100 bp, 9 predicted proteins | sample KBSC63BmetaG_FD_65652 | JGI IMG/M metagenome (GOLD analysis project Ga0070679, IMG submission 65652) | Corn rhizosphere microbial communities from Kellogg Biological Station, Michigan, USA - KBS C6-3B metaG | ecosystem: Host-associated > Plants > Roots > Rhizosphere | place: USA: Michigan... | reverse complement strand
CCGCTCAAAACGAAGTCCGGCCGGTCGGGCATCAGTGCCTCGATCGCGAGCATGACGCAGTCGGTGGGCGTGCCGTCCACCTGCCATCGGTGCTCGCCGCGCGCAACCGGCCGGATCGGATGATGGAGCGTGAGCGAGTGGCTCGTCGCGCTCTGCTCGCGATCCGGTGCCACCACCGTGACCTCGCCGAGCGTTTCGGCCGCTTTCACGAGGCAGTCGAGTCCGTGCGCGAGAATGCCATCGTCGTTGGTGCAGAGAAGGCGCATCAGCTCACGCCCTCGCACGTTGGCGCCAGATCGCGCGCACGACGCGCAGCGAGTCGCCCCACGTTCGAAAGTGGCTCGGTGCGCCGTACGTCGTGGGCACGCCCACGCTCCCGATGCGATATCCGGCACGCACCGCCGCGATGAGGAACTCGGTCTCGTACTCGTAGCGATCGCCGCTCGCCCGCACGTCCGCGAGCACCTCGCGCCGAATGGCACGATACCCGGATTGCGCATCGGGCACGTTCACTCCGACGATCGCGCCCACGGCGGCGCTGGCAAGCGCGTTCGTGACGCGCCGGCCGAGCGGCATCGTGCCGGGCGTTCGCGCGCGCGTGCCGATGACGATGTCGGCCTCCGAGAGCGCGGCGAGGAGCGCCGGGGCCCGCGACGGGTCGTGCTGCCCGTCCGCATCGATCGTGATCACGGCCCGCGCACACTCCGCGTGCGCCACGTCGAAGCCTGCGCGGAGCGCGGCCCCCTTGCCGCGATTGGCGCGGAAGCGCACTGCACGGTCGCAGCAGGAGGCGGCCACGTCGTGCGTCGCATCCGCCGAGCCGTCATCCACGGCGATCAGCAGCGCGTCGGGCAGCGATGCGCGAAGCCCGCGCACGACGCTCTCGAGCGTCGCTTCAGCATCGTACGCCGGGATGATGCAGGCGACCACGCTCACGAGCGCGATGTGTCTCCGCCGAGAAGATTCATCACCTCCACCAGCTCCTGCTCGATCGACGCGAGCGTGTGCACATCGAGCGCGCGTCTCGCATTCGGCTTGAGCTGTCCCTTCTTGCGGTGCTCGTCCACCTTCTGCCGCGCGCCGTCGATCGTGTACTTCTCGACGTAGAGCAGATGCTTCACGAGCACCACGAGCTCGACCTCCTTGCGCTGATAGACGCGATTGCCGGAACGGTTCTTCGCCGGGTTCAGAAACTTGAACTGGCTCTCCCAGTATCGAAGCACGTGCGGCTTGAGCCCCGTCAGCTCGCACACCTCTCCGATCGAGAAGAACTCCTGCACGGGCTCCGCGCTCATGTGTCTCCCTCCGCTCGAAGCTCGCGCCGCATCAGCTCACCGATGGCGGCGCGTGGTGGTTGGTGCTCGAAGAGTATCCGGTAGACCGCGCTCACGATCGGCATCTCGATCCCCTCCCGCGCGGCGAGCGCGCGCGCGCTGTGTGTCGTCATCACTCCCTCCGCTACCGTGTGTCGCGTTGCGAGCGCCTCATCCACCGACGTGCCCCGCGCGATCTCGACGCCGAGCGATCGGTTGCGGCTCAGCGCTCCGGTGCACGTGAGCACGAGATCGCCCATCCCCGCCAGCCCGGCGAACGTCAGGGGAGACGCGCCCATCTTCACGCCCAGGCGCGTCATCTCCGCGAGCCCCCGCGTGATCAGCGCCGCGCGCGCATTGAAGCCCATGCCCAGTCCCTCGGCGATGCCGGTTCCGACGGCGATCACGTTCTTGAGCGCCCCGCCGAGCTCGACACCGATCACATCGTCGTGCGTGTAGACGCGAAACTCGCTGCCCGAGAGTGCCCGCTGCACCATCTCTGCCGCGCCGGCATCGCGCGACGCAGCGACCACGGCGGTGGGCTGCCGCGCCACCACCTCCGCCGCAAAGCTCGGTCCGGACAGCGCCACGATTGCGTGCGACGGGTACTGCTGCGCGAGCACGTCGCTCATCACGGCGAGCGTCTCGCGCTCCACTCCCTTGGTCGCGACCACGATCGTGGCCTCGCTCGGCACCGCAGGCGCCGCATCGCGCGCGATCCCGCGCAGCACGTGCGACGGCGTCGCGAAGAGCACCAGCTCCGCGCCCTCGCACGCGCTCGCCAGCTGCGCGTACGCCACGACTCCCTCGTGAAGCGTCGCGCCCGCGAGAAACATCGGGTTCTCGTGCTGCGCATTCACCGACGCCACGACTTCTGGCTCCCGGGCCCAGAGCGCCGCGGCGTGCCCGTTGCGCGCGAGCAGATCGGCCAGCGCGGTTCCCCACGCACCGGCACCGATGACGGCGCATCGCATCAGGTGGCCGGCCTCGCGCGCCGCACGCGATTCTCCTCTCCGCGCCTGAGCCGCCCGATGTTGCCGCGATGTGTCCAGAACACGAACACCGTGATCACCGCGCTCGCGATCGCCACCGCCGACGAGAGTCCTTTCATGAGCACGACGGCGAGCGTCAACGCCACCGCGCTGCACAGCGAGCCGAGCGAGACGTATCCCGACAGATACACGATGACGGCGAACACGGCGATCGAGATCAGCGAGGCAATCGGAGCGAGGGCGAGGAACACGCCGCCGGCGGTGGCGACGCCTTTTCCTCCGCCCTTCCAGAGCAGAAATATCGAGCGCACGTGCCCGACGATGGCTGCGACTCCGAACGCGATCGCCCACAGCTCCGCATGCACGGGAGCGAATCGCGGCGGCAGCAGGAGCACGGGCAGCGCGCCCTTCGCCATGTCGAGCAGCATCACGACGCTCGCGATCTTCCATCCCATCACGCGAAACACGTTGGTGGCGCCGAGATTCCCGGAGCCGTGCTCGCGCAGGTCGATTCCCTTGAACAGCTTTCCAGCGAGATACGCGAACGGAATCGACCCGGCGAGATACGCGATCACCAATCCCGCGACTGGCCGCATCTACGCTGCGCGGCTCCGCAACAGGATGCGCAGCGGACTTCCGTTGAAGCCCCAGGCTTCGCGAAATCCGTTGTGCAGGTAGCGCACGTAATGCTCGGGCACGAGATCCGGGTGATTGCCGAAGACTGCGATCGTCGGCGGCTCGACCTCCACCTGCGTGGCATAGAGCAGCTTCACCTCTCGTCCGGCAGCCTGCGGGGGCTGCAGACGCGCCGTGAGCTCGCCCAGCGTCGTGTTCACCTGCGCCGTCGAGATGCGCTTCTTCCGCTCGGCGTCCACCTGCAGCACCAGCTCCAGAACCTTCGAGACGCGTTGGCCAGTGAGCGCGGAGGTGAAGACAAAGGGGACGAACTTGAGGAACGGCGCCTTCTCGCCGGCCTCCTTCTGGAATTTCGCCGCCGACTTGTCCGTCTTCTCTTCCTTGATGTCCCACTTGTTCACGACGACGATCAATCCGCAGCCCTGATCCCACGCGAGCGTCGCGATCTTGAGATCCTGGTTCTCGAGCCCCACACCGGCGTCGAGCATGAGCACGCAGATCTGCGCGCGCTCGATCGCCCGCCGGGTGCGCAGCGACGAATAGAACTCGATGCCCTCATCGATCTTCGACTGGCGGCGCAGCCCCGCCGTGTCGATGAACGTCAGCGTCTGCCCGTGGTACTGCATGGGCGTGTCGATCGCGTCCCGCGTCGTTCCCGCCTCGGCCGCGACGACCAGGCGATCCTCGCCCAGCAGCCGGTTGACGAGTGATGACTTGCCGACGTTCGGCCGGCCGATCACCGCGACGCGCAGCGAATCGTCGTCCTCGACCGTGCTCTCGGGAAAGCGCGACACGATCTCGTCCAGCAGGTCGCCGGAATTCTTTCCGTTGATCGCCGAGACCGGAATCGGATCGCCGGCGCCGAGGTTGTAGAACTCGTAGAAGTCCGTCGAGCGCGGATCGTCGACCTTGTTCGCAACGAGCAACCACGGCTTGCGCGAATCGCGCAGCAGATCGACGACGCGCTGATCCTGCGGATGCAGTCCCGTCTTCGCATCGACCACCAGCAGCATCAGATCCGCTTCGGAGATCGCCTGCATCACCTGCTTCTGGATCTCGACGTCCATCGGAACGGACGTGTCATCCGTGAGGCCGCCCGTGTCGACGAGCCAGAATGCACGGCCACCCCACTCCGCTCGCGCGAAGTGCCGATCTCGCGTGGTGCCCGCTTCCTCGCTCACGATCGCGGAGTCGCTGCCGGCGAGCCGGTTGAAGAGCTGGGACTTGCCGACGTTCGGCCGTCCGACGATCGCGACGACGGGAATGTTTCCGGATTCGTTCACGCGGCACCCGCGGTATGAAGATGAGACGCGGTGTCGCTCAGGTCTTCGTTCGACAGCACATCGAGGAAATCGTACGAGGGCACGAGCGGAATCGAGAGCTCCTCGCGCAGGGCAGCGAAGGAGAGATCGTCGAGAAAGAGGCCATCATCGTTGATCGTTTCCGCCGGAATCAGCGCGAGATCGAGATCGGTGCGGCCCTCGAGCACGCGGCGGAGATCGGCGCCCACGAGCAGTCCGGCCGCGGTGGTGGTGGGCCCGAAGAGCGAGTTCTCCGCGACGAGCTGCTCGAAGTGCGCGCCGGTCGCCGCCTCGAGCTGCACGAGCAGCTCGGACATGAGGCGCCCGCCCATCGCGGTGCCCGTGACGATGCCGATGCGCCGTCCATCGTGCCGCGGGAGCGCACTCGCGCCTTCGGCGACTCGCCGGCGCAGGAACGCCACTGCTCCGACTCCGTTCTCGATCTGCACGAAGTCGCCGTAATGCTCGGCGGCGGGCAACTCACGGCGCGCGAGCATGTACAGCTCATCGGAGCCGAACACCCAGCGGTCGCCGCGCTCGCGAAGCGCGCGCTCCTCCCATCGCTCCACGTGCGCGATGAGCTCGTTCGCGCGCTCCACGTTCATCGACTCGCCGGTGTACAGATGCGAGAACTGCGTGAGCCCCACGGGCACGATCGCGGTGGACAGCACCGCGTCGCCGAGCGACCAGAGATCGGTGATGGACTGCTCGAGCACGGCTCCATCGTTGAGCCCCGGCACGATCACCATCTGGCAGTGGAACTGAATTCCGCCGTCGGCCAGCCGCGTGAGCTGCCGCATGATGTCCGGCACCTTCGGGTTGTTCAGCAGAATCTTCCGCGCCTCGTAGGGCGTCGCGTGCACCGAGATATAGAGCGGCGACAGCCGGTACTCGAGAATGCGCGCGATGTCCTTGTCCTTCACGTTCGAGAGCGTCGCGAAGTTGCCGTACGCGAAGGAGAGGCGATAGTCGTCGTCGCGAACGTAGAGCGGCGCGCGGAGCCCTTTGGGCAGTCCCTCGATGAAGCAGAACTCGCACTTGTTCGCGCAGCGGCGCACGCGCGGCGGCTCGAGCACGATGCCCATCGCCATTCCCTCGGGCCGCTCGATCTCGAACACGAGATCCTCGCCCGCGGGCGTCGAGACTTCGAGCACGAGCTCGTCATCCGCGGTGAGGAACTCCCAGTCGAGAAAATCCTCGAGCTTGCGTCCGTTCACCGAACGCAGGACGGTTCCAGGCTCGAGTCCGAGCTCGGACGCGACGGTATCGGGAAGAACGCGGGCGACCTTGATCATCGCCGCTCCGGATCCGGATACACGAAAAGCCACCGGTGGTCGCGGCGCGAGGAGCGAAGCTCGGGACGCCGAACGCGGCTGGCTCTGGACATGATGTAACCTAGGAGATCAGGAGTCGGAAAACAAGACATAACATGAACTTCCCCCGCTCGTGCCCGCCCTGCGCGACGCGCCGAAAAAAAGCCCGCCGCGAGCAGCGCGGCGGGCGTTCGTTCGGCGTTCCTCGATGGTGGGCTCAGGGAATCGGATCGTACTTGTACGCCACGATGCCTGCCCCCTGCCCGGTCACGGAGAATGGCTTCTTCTCCTTCGGCGCGAGCGAGAAGTCCGTGGTCGCCGTCGTCACCGGAGCACCGGCCTCGTTCAGGAACGTGACCTTCAACGTCCCCTTCTGCGGTGCATCGGAGAGATTCTCGAGCGTACCCGAGAGCGTCGGCTTCGCCGATCCCATCGCGAACGCATCGAAGGTGACCTTCACCTTCACCTTCTCGCTGGCGGCGAATGCGGCGTTGAGCGAGTCGTTGTACGCGCGCACGAGCTTCGGATCCTTCGTCGCCTTGGCCTTCCCCTGGTACGCGAGCGCGAGCAGCTGATACTCGTCCGGGTTGTTCGGATCGATCTGCGTGAGCTTCTTCGACGTCGCCGCCATGCGATCGAAGTCGCCCGCCTTCCAGTACACGTTCGCGGCGTTGTAGAGACCGGGACGCAGCCAGCCGTTCTTGGCCTGCGCGGCATCCATCAGCTTCACGGCAGGACCGAACTGATTCGCCGTGAACGCCTGCGTGCCCGCGTCGTACAGCTGCGCTGCGGTGTAGTTCGCCGGCGTGGCCAGCATGTCGTCCCACAGCTTGCCCACGCTCTGCGGATCGCCCGATGCGCTCAGCGACGCGGCGAGCCCCGCCTGCGCGTCGGGTGCATTCGCGCTCTTCGGGAAGTCGGCGAGGAACTTTCGATAGAGATCGGCAGCCTTGAGCATTCCGGCTTTCTTCTGATCGCCCGTCATCGACTGCGCCGACAACCGCGTCATCTGCGCCGCGCCGAGCTCCAGCGCCGCCTTGAGATTGCTGTCCGCCCCCGCCGCAGCCGGCATCGCTGCCGCGCCGCGCGAGAACAGATCAGCCGCCGTCGTCACGTCCTTCTTGTTCTGCGCGACCATGCCCTGGAAATACAAGCTGAGCGGAGACTTGCTGTCGATGACCTTGAGGCGGTTGATAACCGCTTCCGCCTGCGCCGCACTGTCCGCGTTCAGAAGCGCCGACGCCCGGATCGCGAGTGGCCGCATCGCCTCCATGCGGAAGCTCTCGATGTCGGCCGCGCAGTCCGGATTCGACTTCTCGGCGGACGAGAACAGCGTGTCGGCCGTGGCGAGCGGATCGATCGACTGATCCTTCCCGTCCGTGTACCCCAGCGTTCCCTTGTTCACGGTGGTGGACTCGGGAAACTGTTCCGCCCAGCGCACGAGCGCCTGTCCGAGCACGAAGTCGTGGCCCGCCTGGTTGTCCTTGTACTTCGACGGATTCTGCGTGAGCGCGCCAACGGCGGTCTTCAGACGCTTCTGCTGATCCTCCGGACGTCCGCCGAGCTGCGCGACCGTGAGCGCGTTGAGCGCGGACTTCACTTCATCCGGCTTGTCAGTCTTGATCGAGCATGCGCTCGCTCCCGCCTGCTTGTCCTGCTTTTGCGCAAGCAAGGGGGACGCGACGATCGCCGAAGCGATACAGGCGTGCACCGTGAAAGTGTTCCAGCGGATCATGTACTCGTCTCCTCAGTGGTTGCTCGCCGGCGTGATCGTTCCCGCAGACGAAAGTACACTCGGTGTCCCGAGCCGTTCCGAAATCATGAGCGCTTCCGCGGACACGTCGCGCAGCGATCGACCGAGGCGCGTCGCGAGACGACGCACATCGTCGAACTCCGGCTTCGTGCGGGTTCCCCCTCCGGGAAGCGTGACGCGCTTCATGCGTATCGCCTCGCCCTGCACGAGCACCGTCCACTCCTCGCGCGGCAAGGCGTGCCGTTCGACACTTGCACGGCGAATGCCAATCGAGCTGCTGTGCGCGAACAAGGCGTGTTCCAGGCGGTCCGCTGCGGCCGGAGCGCACAATAGCTCGATTCTCGTCCCCGGCCGCCCCTTCTTCATCTGTGTGGCCAGCATCACCACATCGAGTGCACCTTCATCACGCAGCACGTCCGCGAGTGCGCTCAGGGCCTCGCCGTCCATGTCGTCGACGTCCGTTGCCAACTGTACCAGCGACTCGACGGTCACCCCGGCGAGCAGCGCGGGCTCCGCCAACGTGATCCGAAGGGCGTTCGCGCGATTCGCGAATTCCTTCGTTCCCGCACCGTACCCGCTGCGAAGCGGCGTATACGATGCCGGCGCCGGACCGCTCGACAGCGCGCGCACGAGCGCCGCACCCGTCGGCGTCACGAGCTCGCCAGCGCCCTCGGGCCCCGGCCGGATGACGTGCCCCTCGAGGAGCTTGAGCGTGGCCGGCGCGGGCACGGGAAGCACGCCGTGCGCCGCTTTCACGGTGCCGTCGCCGACGACGATGGGACCGCAGTACACTCGATCGACGCCGAGCAGCGTCAGTCCCCAGACGGAGCCCACGACGTCGAGTATCGCGTCGACCGCTCCCACTTCGTGCAGATGGACTTTCTCCGGACCCACCCCGTGAATCTCTCCCTCCGCTTCCGCGATCGAGGTGAACGCGGCATCCGCGCGCGCGCGAACGGGTTCCGGCACGCCGGCGGCGGCGACCATCTCGCGAATCTTCCTGATGTGGCGGCCGTGCGGCTGCGGCGGGATGTCGAAGTCCACCTTCGTGCACGCGATGCCGGCGCGCAGCACCCGCTGGATGCGCACCTCCACGCCGTCCAGCGCCAGCCGGGCGGGCAGCGCGCGCAGCCATTCCGGATCGAGGCCGACTTCGAGGAGCGCACCGAGCATCATGTCCCCGGCGATGCCGGAGAACGGATCGATGATCGCGATTGGTGACATGTGAAGAAAGCTACTCGGCGTCGCTCAGCCCGGGCTAGCCTCAGCCATCCTGCTCGATGATCTCCGAGTGCGCGACGATCTCCGGTGCGGGAGGCACGTCGCCCTGCGGAGCGAGAGCGGCGAGCAGTCGCTGCGCGCTCGCGGCGCTGAAGCCCGGCAGCTTCGCGATGGCATCGACGCCCGCCTCGCGCACACCCTGCACGCTGCCGAACGCGTTCAGCAGCGCGCGCCGTTTCTCTGGACCGACCCCTTTGATCTTGAGCAGCTCGGACGTGACCGTCCGCATCGAGCGGCGTTTGCGATTGTACGTGATCGCGAAGCGATGCGCCTCGTCGCGCATGCGCTGCAGCATGCGGAGCGCCGGAGATCGTCTCGACAGGCGGAGGGATTCGCTCCGTCCGGGAACGAAGATCTCCTCCTCGCGCTTCGCGAGCGAGATCGTCGGAAGCCGCGAGAGATTCACCGCCTCGAGCGCCTCGCGCGCGGAGCTCAGCTGTCCCTTGCCGCCGTCCACGACCACCAGATCCGGCAACGGCTTCTGCTCGTCGAGCCGGCGCGTGAAGTAGCGCGTCACGACCTCGCGCATCGATGCGAAATCGTCCGTCCCCTCCACCGTCTTGATCTTGAACTTGCGATACTCGGCGCGCTTCGGGCGGCCGTTCTCGAACCACACGCACGAGGCGACCGTGTCGGTGCCCTGCGTCGTCGAGATGTCGAAGCAGATCATGGCGCGCGGCACCGTCTGCAGCCCGAGCTCGCGCTGGAGCTCGTACACGGGATCCACCGCTCGCTCGTCGGCCTCGAAGCTCGCCGTCTTCTGCTCCTCGAGGAGATGTCGCGCGTTCTGGTCCGCGAGCTCGATGAGCTGCCGCCGCGGGCCGCGCTGCGGCATCCAGATCGTCGTGTGGGGAAGCGTCTCCTCGATCAGCTCGCGATCGCACACCTCGAACGGAATCAGCAGCTCGCGCGCATGCTCCGGGAGCGGGATGTACGTGCGCGCGATGTACGCCGCGAGCACCGCGCCATCCTCCTCGTGCTCGATGTTCTCCACGAACTGATGCTCGCGCGCGAGGAGCTTGCCCGCCCTGATGCGCAGCATCGTGACCACGGCATCCTCGCCATCCCGCGCGTAGCCGAGCACGTCGCGGTCGCCACCCTCCACCTCGACCACGACCGTGGGCTCCTCGAGCTTCGTCAGATGGCGCAGCGCATCGCGCAGCTCGCCCGCGCGCTCGAAGTCCATGTTCTGCGCGGCCTCCTCCATCCGCTGGCGCACACGCCGCGTCACCTCCGCCGCACGCCCTTCGAGGTACAGCACCACCTCATCGATCATCTCCCGGTACTCGACCTGCGACTGCAGGAGAATGCAGGGTGCCTTGCACCGGCCGATGTGATAGTCCAGACACGCGCGCTCGGGCATCTCCTTCGGCATGTCGTAGTTGCACGACCGTACGGTGAAGATCCGCTTCACCACGTTGAGCGCGCGCCGCATCGCGCCCACGTCCGTGTACGGCCCGAAGTAGCGCCCGCCGTCGTCGATCAGCCGCCGCGTGACGTAGACGCGCGGGAACGGCTCGTTGATCGTGACCTTGATGTACGGATACGACTTGTCGTCGCGAAGCGCGATGTTGAAGCGCGGCCGGTACTCCTTGATGAGATTGGCCTCGAGCACCAGCGCGTGCGCTTCGGTGGGGAGCACGATCGTCTCGACGTCCGCGATCTGGCGCACGAGCACGCGCGTCTTCGCATTCGCGAGCGGATCCGCTCCGAAGTAGCTCCGCACCCGCGAGCGCAGCCGCTTCGCCTTCCCGACGTACAGCACCTGCCCCGTGGCGTCCTTGAACAGGTACACGCCGGGCGACTCGGGGAGGTGCGGAAGCTTGAGCGCGATCTGCTCTGCGAGCTCTGTGGACACAGTGTAAAGATAACGGATTAAAGCGTTTGCGCGTTCCGATCTCGCGCAGCCTCTCAGCCCCGGGAACGCCTCGAGAGCCGCCCGAGCACCGTTCTCACCTCGGGAACCCCGAGTGCGGCGGTCGAAGCAAAATACACCGCGCCATAGGGGACGATCGTGAGTATCGCGAGAAGGATCGCCGGGCGCGCGCCCACGAGCTCCTTCACTCCCCACGCGGCAGCCGCTGCGAGCGCCGCCGAGAGCCAGAGCCGCGCGACGAACGACGCGTGCAGCCCGGTGCGGCCGATGCGCGCATTGAGCGTGCGACGCAACAGCAGAAACTCCACCCACCCGGCGATCCCGGCCGACGCGGTGAGCCCCGCCACGCCCCAGTGCGCATCGATGCCGAGCATCCCGGGGAGCGGGATCGCGAAGAGATAGCCGAGGCCGCTCGTGAGCACGACGCGCACGATCGCGTAGCGCAGCGGCGTGCGCGCATCGCGCAGCGCGTAATACGTCGACGCGTACAGCCGTCCGAGCGTGGACGCGAGCAGCCCGACGGCGGAGCCCGCGAGGATGCTCCACACGTACACGGAGTCGGCCTGCGTGAACCGGCCCGACTTGAAGAGCGCGCCCGCGAGAATGTCGCCGAGGGCGAGAAACGCCATCGCGGA
>Ga0070679_100006245_pt1 | contig 11101 bp, 7 predicted proteins | sample KBSC63BmetaG_FD_65652 | JGI IMG/M metagenome (GOLD analysis project Ga0070679, IMG submission 65652) | Corn rhizosphere microbial communities from Kellogg Biological Station, Michigan, USA - KBS C6-3B metaG | ecosystem: Host-associated > Plants > Roots > Rhizosphere | place: USA: Michigan... | reverse complement strand
TTCGCAGCAGTCGGCGTGACCGATGTGCGACTCACCGAGCGCCCGGGCGACGAAAAACGCCTCGCGGCGCTCGCGTTGCAGGACGGCGCGACGACGATCGTGGCATGTGGCGGCGACGGTACGTGGAGCAACGCCGCGAACGCGATCCTCGAGGCGGGCTCCACGTGCCGCCTCGCGCTGCTCGCCGCGGGCACGGGCAACGATTTCGCGAAGACCATCGGCGCCCCGGCACGCGACCTGGCCGCCACCGCGCGACTCGCCGTCGATGGCCCCGACATGCAGGTCGACGTCGGGCGCATCGAGAACCGCTACTTCCTGAATGTCACCGGATTCGGCTTCGACATCGCGGTGCTCGACGATCTCGCGAACATCCCGGTGCTCACCGGCGATCTGCTCTACCTCGGCGCAGCAATCCGCCAGCTCTTCCGCTTTCGCGGGCTCACCATCGACATCGCGACCGCCGCCGTTGCGCGCGGCGCCCGCGCGCACCTCATGCTCATCATCGCGAACGGCAGGAATTTCGGCGGGATGTTCCAGATCGCGCCGGACGCGCGCATCGATGACGGACTGCTCGACGCGATCTCGATTCTCGACGCGTCGCCGCTCACGCGAATCTCGATGCTCGCGGCGGCGCCGAGCGGGAAGCACGTTCGCAACGCCCTCGTGCTGTCGGAGCAGGCGGCGAGCTTCTCGCTTACGTTCTCCGCTCCGCCGGCCTACGAGACCGACGGCGAGTACAACCACGCGTCGTCGTCGACGATCGAGATTTCGTGCGTGCCGCGCGCGCTGCGCGTGGCCACGCCTCTGAGCGTCAAGACGTGAAGGCGATCCGCTTCGCGGCGCCGATTCCGACGTACATCGCCACGCTCGCGGCGGGAAAGATCTCGAAGCGCTTCCACACCGGCGCGCTCGCGTGCACCCGCTACGGCGACGTCGATCGCCCCGGTCTCCCAACCGATCATTGGGTGCGCATCCGGACGATACTCGGCGGCATCTGCGGCAGCGATCTCAACGTGATCTCGCTCGGCGCGAGTCCGTCCACGTCACCGTTCTCGTCGTTCCCGTTCGTGCTCGGCCACGAGAACGTGGGCGAGGTGATAGAGATTGGCGGCGGCGTGACGACGGTGAAGGTAGGCGAGCGCGTGACCGCGAATCCGCTGCTCTGCTGCGAGCCGCGGGGCATTGAGCCCAGATGCGAGCCGTGCGAGCAGGGACACCACTCGCGCTGCAAACACTTCACCGACGGCGACATAGCGCCGGGAATGCTCATCGGCACCACGCGCGGGCTTGGCGGGAGCTGGGGCGAGGAGCTCGTAGCGCACGAGTCATCGCTCTTGCCGATTCCCGTGGGCATGAGCGATGAGAGCGCCGTGCTCATCGAGCCGTTCGCGTGCTCGGTGCACGCGGTGCGCAAGAATCTCCCCGAGGCAGGAGAGCGCGTGCTCGTGATCGGCGCGGGGTCGATCGGGCTCCTCACGATCGCGGCACTTCGCGCGCTCGCTCCCGACGCACGTGTCACGGCGCTCGCGCGCTACGATGCGCAGCGCGCGCACGCTACTCGACTCGGCGCGACGGTGGTGGTGCCCGCGCGCGGCGACTACACCGCGGCGCTCGCGGAGGCGGGAGGAACGCGACTGCTGAAGCCGATCATCGGGAAGCCGGTGGGCGTGGGCGGCTTCGATCGCACCTTTGTGTGCATAGGCGGCGCGCGCGGGATGGACGACGCGATGCGCGTAACCCGCGCCGGCGGAATCATCGTGCTGCTCGGCAACTCGAGCACGATGAACGGTCTGGACTTTACGCCGCTCTGGCTCAAGGAGCTCACCGTGCGCGGCTCGCTTTGCTACGGCTCGCCGGTGCACGGCGGCGCGGGGCGCGGCGCATTCGCGGAGAGCGCAGCGCTCATCGCGAGCGGACGCGCACCCGTGGCGCCGCTGCTCACACACACCTTCCCGCTCGGCGACTATCGAACGGCACTCGAGATCGCGTCCAACAAGGGCGGCGGCGAGAGCATCAAGGTGGCCTTCAGGTATTGACCGGCTCCGATTCGGATGAGTGAATCCGCGGGCGGATCATCATGCGTCCGGGATCGCTCCGGTCGGGCCGGCTGAGCTCGAGATGAGGGCGCCCTTGACGGGTGTCACAGCTCGACCTATATGTTCCGGCAAGGGTGTAGGCTGTCTACATCCGTAGACGCTCTACCCCTACCGAGGCGCGCGATGCCCAAAAAACACCCGCCCGCGTCACGCATCGAGCTGCTGCAAGGCACGCTCGACATGCTGATCCTGCAGACGCTCGCCTGGGGACCACGCTACGGCTTCGGCATCGCGCAGATGATTCGGGCCAGCTCCCGCAACGCACTGCAAGTCGATACGGGCTCCCTCTATCCCGCTCTCCATCGGCTGGAGCGGCAAGGCGCCATTAACGCCGAGTGGGGGACGTCCGAGAACAATCAGCGCGTGCGGATTTATCGGCTGACCGCCGCCGGTCGACGCCGACTCTCCACCGAACGCTCGAAATGGCAGCAACTGGCCGACGCGATCGCAGGTGTGATGGCCCCTCTTGCCGAGAATGAACCATGAATCTCGCGCGATTCCTTCGGCTGAATAGAGCCCACGGTGATGAGGAGCTCAGTGAAGAGCTCAATACACATCTTCGCATGGCGATCGACGAGCGAATTGCGCGGGGCGAATCTCCCGATGCAGCGACAGCACATGCGCATCGCGAGTTCGGAAACGTCGGGCACGTGCAGGAGGTGGCACGCGAAATGTCCGGCAGTCTCTGGCTCGAGCGGCTCACGCAGGATGCCCGCTTCGGCCTGCGGATGCTGCGCCGAGCGCCTGGCTTCTCTGTGGTAGCCATTCTTTGTCTCACTCTCGGCATCGGTGCGAATGCCGTTGTGGGCGGTTGGATGGAGGGCATACTGTTTCGCCCCTATCCCGGCGTTGCGAATCAGCAACGACTCGTTACCGTGGCTGGCACCCAGAACGGAGCCCCGGGATTCAGGGATCTCTCATGGCCGGATTTCGTCGACCTGGAACGGGAATCGACGCTGTTCGACGCATTCATCGTAAGCAAGATCATCGGGACCACGCTCACATCCGGCGACCGCGCCGAACGCTTAGTCGGCCTGATGGTCTCGCCGAGCTATTTCCAAGCCCTAGGCGTACGACCAGTGCTCGGACGCGGATTCGCACCGGATGAGGGAACTGGACGGAACGCGCATCCCGTCACTGTAATCAGCTACAGAGAATGGAAGGATCGGTTTCACGGCGATCCGGCGATTCTCGGAAAGACACAGCGATACAACAATGTGTCGCACGTCATCGTGGGTGTGGCGCCCGAGGGATTTCTCGGAACGTTCGTCGGCTATTCGATGCAGTTCTGGGTGCCAACATCGATGCAGGCCGCGTTCGATCCGGGTGGCTACAAGCTCGAGGATCGCGGAGCACAGTGGATCGAAGGCTTTGCACTCCTCAAGCGCGGAGTGACCATCGACCAGGCACAGGCCGAGATGTCGGCAGCAGCCAGGCGGCTCGAGTCCGCCTATCCCGACGTTGATCGTGGACGAGGAGTACGCCTTCTTCCGCTGTGGAGAGGCACGTTCGATAACGCGCAGAACCTGTTGCCAACACTTAGGATCGGCTTCGGTGTCGCCGTGTTCGTCCTGCTCATAGCGTGCGCGAACGTGGCCAATCTGCTGCTCGTGCGCTCATTCGTCCGGCGCCACGAGATTACCGTGCGTCTCGCGCTCGGCGCGCGACGTCTCCGTCTGATGCGCCAGCTTTTCACGGAGGCAATGCTGCTCTCGATGATTGCCACAGCGTGCGGCGTGCTCCTGGCGTACTGGCTGCGCAATGCGCTCACGCTGTTTTTTCCAGCACCGGGAGGTATTACCTACACGTTCCACGGAGATTTCGACTGGCGAGTATGGCTGTTGAGCGCAGCGATCGGTATCAGCTCGGTAATCTTCTTCGCCGCGGTTCCCGCCATGCAATCCAGCCGAGTGGATCTCTCGGCAGCGCTCAAGGCCGATTCACGAGCCGCATCCGGAACTCGAGACCGCTCACGGCTGCGCAACGTCCTCGTCGTCTTCCAGATGGCGCTCAGCTTTGTGCTTCTCGTGAGCGCCGGACTCGTCTTCGAGAGTCTGCAGGGCATGCGATCAGCCAGTCCGGGCTTTTCGACGCACGAGGTGGTGACGACGTCGATCAATCTATTCGCGGCGGGCTACGATAGCGCGCGCGCGAAGACGTTCGACGAACGTCTCCTCCAGCGCATCCGCTCTATTGGGGGCGTCGACACCGCCTCCCTTGCCAGCAGCACGCCATTCTCCAATCGACCGTACGGCGACAGTCCCCTTGCAGTGGATGGTTTCGTTCCCAAGTCGGACGAGCAACCGACAGCGAGCTACAATGCCGTGACCCCCGGATACTTCGCAACAATGGGGATCGGGCTTCCCTCCGGGCGCGACTTCACGACCGCCGATGATGAGTCGTCGGAGCCCGTCGCAATCGTGAGTGAAACGCTGGTCTCGCAATTCTGGCGCGGTGACAATCCGATCGGCAAACGCTTGCGGGTACAGGGTCGGTGGCGCCGGATCGTCGGAATCGCGAAAAACATCAAATTCGAATCGCTGCTCGACGCACCGAAGGCACTCTTCTACATCCCTCTGCGTCAGAACTTTTCCACGCAGGTTGGCATTTTCATTCGCACCTCGAAGCCGCCCGACGCGCTCAGGTCGAGCCTCACGCGCGAGATTCACGCCCTCGACCCTCGTCTCGCTCCGTACGAGGTGATCACGATGCGCGAGCAAGTCGAGCGGGCGACATCCGCTCAACGAGTCGCAGTTGCGCTGCTCGGTCTTTTTGGCGTGCTTGCCGTGCTGCTCGCGAGCGTCGGCCTCTACGGCATGATGGCATATGCGGTGTCGCAGCGTCGCCGCGAGCTTGGCCTGCGCACCGCGCTCGGAGCGGCTCCTTCCACGCTGTTGCGCCTCGTTCTCTCCGATGCGCTCGGACTCACCGCCTTGGGCATCCTCCTCGGTGGGGTCGTGGCGGTCGCGTCGACCCGCCTGCTTGCCTATATGCTGTACAACGTGAGCCCGCGTGATCCGCGTGCATTTGTGGCCGCGCTGGTGGTCATGATTCTCTCCGCGCTTGGCGCCTGCCTGCTGCCGGCGTGGCGCGCCGCACGCACCGATCCCATCACAGCTCTGCGCTAGCTCCGTACCGGCTTTCCGGTCGCTGGCGACACGGGCGAGTCCCGGGACCTTTGGGCCGTTGCGCCGGTTCGCCCGTGTTCTCATCTTGCGATGCACCCCCCTGCCCTCCGGAGCCTCTATGCGTCATTCCATGTTTGCGCGGCGAGCTCTCGTCGCGGCCGCTGCATTGGCCATCGTGCCCACCATGGCCGCGGCGCAGGTCGCCGACAGCTCGCACGTGCCGAAGGTCGGCCAGCAGGCGCCCGACTTCAGCGGACCCGCCTCCACGCGCTACGGTTTGCTGCGCGACCAGCTGCACCTCTCCGACCTCAAGGGCAAGACCGTCGTGCTCGCTTTCTTCCCGAAGTCGCGCACCCAGGGGTGCACGGTGCAGATGGAGGCGTATCGCGATCGCTACGAGAAGCTCTTCGCCGGCGGTAAGGGAGTCGTGGTCGTCTCGATCAGCGCCGATGCCGACACCACGCAGCAGTCGTGGGCGCGCGACGCGAACTTCCCGATGGTGTTCGTGAGCGACTCGAGCGGCGCGATCGGTCGTACGTACGGCGTCTTCATTCCCAAGTACCACATCGACAATCGCGTCGCGTTCGTGCTGTCGCCCGACGGGAAGATCACCTATCGCGCGATGCCCTTCAAAGAGCTCACAGAGGGCGCGTACGGCGAGCTTGCGTCCGCGGTCGCGAACGCGACGCACGCCACCAGCGCGGGCACGCATTGAGGGGTCGGAGCGCCCGGCTTCACTCGCGCACGACCTCGAGGCGCGCGCCGCCCGGCACGGCTGCCTCCGACCGGACGGCCGCGCACGGCCTGCTGCAGGCGGCCGAGCGCGATCTGCAACAGGTGGTGCTCGACATTCATGATGGACCGGTGCAGGACATTTTCAGTGCTCTGTCGCAGGTGCATCTGCTGCGCATCAGACCGGAGCTGCAGGCAGGCGAGGCGTCCATCGGACTCCGGCGCATCGCCGCCGCGCTCGAGCGCGCGTTGGGCGAGATTCGCAGTTTCATCGGCGCATTTCGGCCGCCGGAGTTCGAGCGGCGGCCTGTAGGAGCGATCATCGAGGGGCTGGTCGTGCAGCACGAGTCGATCACCGGCAACGCCGTTGATCTCGAGGTCGGCGAGAATATTCCCGAAGTGTCGGTGTCGCTCAAGATCGCGATCTACCGCATTCTGCAGGAGGCGCTCGCGAACGCAACGCGGCACGCGGACGCGAGCGAGCACGGCGTGCGACTCGTGGTCGAGGGTAACGAGCTGGTGCTCGAGGTGCGCGACGATGGCCGCGGGTTCGATGTCGCGGGAGTGCTCGAGAGTGAGAGCGATGTCGGCGTTACGGGCGGACACTTCGGACTGCGCGGGATGCGAGACCGCGTGGAGATAATGAACGGATCGCTCGAGATCGACTCGGGCGCGGACGGCACGAGCGTCGAAGTCCGATTTCCCATCCAATGACCGAGGTGTCGTGGTGATTACGTCATGATCCGCGTGATGCTGGTGGACGATCATCCGCTCGTACTCGAGGGGCTGCGCGCGATGATGGAGGCGGAGCGCGACATCCAGGTCGTCGCCACGACCACTGAGGGCGAGCGCGTACCGGAGCTCGTGAAGCTCCATCGGCCGGACGTGGTCGTGCTCGATCTGGAGCTCGGCACCACCAATGGCTACGAGGTGCTCAAGCGGCTGCGCAGCGAGCAGATCCAGATTCGTGTACTCGTGCTCACCGCGTACGGCGACGGCGAGTCGATGCGCGCCGCGCTCGAGCACCAGGCGGATGGGATCGCGCTCAAGACCGATGCGCCGGCGCGCACGGTGGATGCGCTGCGCGCGGTGCACTCGGGGGTGCTCGTCTTCCCACAGGCTGCTCGGAGATGGATGCGAAAGCCGAACGAGCGCGCAATCGCCGGCCCTGGCTCGCTCTCCGATCGCGAGCGCGAGGTGTGGGCACTCCTCGCCTCCGGACTCTCGAACGGCGTCATCGCCACGCAGCTCGGCGTGAGCGCGAGCACGGTGAAGTTCCACACCCAGAATCTTTTTCAGAAGCTCGGCGTAAACAACCGCACCGCGGCCGCGGTGGAGTACGAGAAGCAGATCCCCGCCGCGGCGCGGGTGAGGGAGAAGCTGGTTTAGCGGCGAGACGGAAACTGCGGACCGCGGAGACGCAGAGAACCGCGAACGAGAGACGCAGAGACGGACGACATACGGCCAACTCAAACTGAGCGAATATTTCTTTAACTGTTGATCGACTTCAACGTCGCACAACCAAACAAGAATTCATTTTTCAGAATATTGAAGTATCTGTAACGAGCGCTTCTCCTGCGTCTCTGCGTCGCCGTTCCTCTGCGTCTCTGCGGTGCAGCAGTTCCCCTAGCTTCTCACCGCTGGCCCGATGTCCACCGCGATCCCACGCCACTTTCCCTGGTTGAAGCGCAGCACGCTGAGCACACATCGCGTGGCGTGGCCGGCAAGGATCGCGAGCCAAATGTCGAGCGGGTGCAGCGTACTGAACTCGCGAATGAAGAAGCAGATGCCGAGCGGAATCGCGAGATTCGACAGCAGCGAGATATAGAGCGGGCTCTTGGTATCGCCGGTGCCCTGAAGGCCGCCAGTGTAAGTGAGCGCGACGCCAATGAACATCCCGGAGAGGCTCAGCACGCGCAGCAGCTGAGTGCCGATGGCAATGACCGCCGGCTCGTGCATGCCGAAGATGCCGAGGAGCTGTCTCGGGAAGAAGAAAAAGAAGATGCCGAAGAACGCGGCGGCGATCATGGCGAAGCGCGCCGCGGTGTGCACCGCCTGCTCGGTGCGCTCCGGTTTCCCGGCGCCGAGATTCTGGCCGGCTACCGCGGAAGCGGCACCCATTAGTCCCATCGACGTCCACGTGATGAGCGAGAACAGCTCACTGTACGACACGGCGTACACCGCCTGTGCCGCGGCGCTCTGCGCGAGCGATCCGATGAACGACAGCATGAGCACACCGCCCACGTTCATCGCAATCCCCTGCACTCCGGTTGGAAGTCCGAATCGAAAGAGCGAGCGGATGATCGTCCAGTCCGGAGCGTATCCCTCACCGCGCGGGAACGACACGACCCACCCCCCGCGCAGCAGCCGGTAGAGCGCGTACAGCGCGACGATCCCGGACGCCGTGCACGTCCCCATCGCCGCGCCAGCGGTGCCGAACGCCGGGATTGGGCCGAGCCCGCGAATGAGCACGACGTTGAACGCGATGTTGAGCAGCGTCATCGTAATGCCGAGGAGCATTGGCGTGCGCGCGTCGCCGGCGGATCGCAGCGCGCCGCCGAGCATGAAGAAGACGAGCATGCCGCTCGAGAACAGGAACATGATGCGCAGGAACGGCAGCGCCTGCTCCTTCACCGCTGGCGCGGCGTTGACGAGATCGAGCAGCGTTGGCGAGAGGAAGTAGCCGAGCGGCGCCATCACCAGGAGCGAGAGCCCGATGGCGGTGAGGAAGGCCTGATAGACGGTGCGATTGACCTTGTCCTCCTGCCCCGCGCCGGCGAAGCGCGAGACGAGCACGCTCATCCCCGTGAACAGCGACGAGATGAATACGATGACGACTATGAAGATCTGGTACGACACGCCGATCGCGGCGTTGCCGGTAAAGCCCACGAGGTGGCCCACCATGATGTGGTCGACGATCCCCTGCAGCCCGCCGATGACGTTCGCGAGCATCGTCGGCCACGCGATCTTCCAGACCGCGCGCGTGAGCGGCCCCTCGATGATCGAGCGATCGTAGCGCCGCGCGGGTGCTGGCGGGATGGGCGCCGTAGCGGGCAGGTCGACGGCGGGAGCGCTGGCGTCGGTCAAGAGTCGGCGATTGCCTGGGATGCGGTTGTGCGGAAGTCGAGTGCCACGTTGGGCGTGACTGGAATAGTAACGATCCACGAGGCCGGAAATCGACAACCGCGCTGTCGTGTCAGGCAGTACGATACAATCCGGTATTACCTACCCAGTCGTCCCGAACCCAGCTGCAATACAGTTGATCGATAGCAGCAGCGCCGCCAGATCCTCATCGCGCTCCGCGCTCACCGGCAGCTCCCCTCGCACCCGCCGCAGCAGCTCGATCTGTTGGTAGTGCGCGCGCTCGAGCATGCCGAGCCGCCTTGTCATGCGCCGCCGGAACTGCGGGAACCGCTCCGCGAGCGCGCTCTCGCCCGTGAGAAAGAGCACCGTCTGAACCGTCCGCGCGTACTCGGCTTCGATCAGCGACAGCACCCCCTCGCGCGCGACTTCGTCCGGCACGAGCTCCGCGTACGCGCGCACGAGGCCGAGGTCCACCTGCGCCAACGTCTTCTCCACTTCGTCGATGATGAGCCGGAAGATCGGCGTCTCCGCGAACATGCGTCGTAGCATCTCCTCGCCACGTTTCCCACGCACCGACAGAAACGATTGGAGCGCGCTCCCCACGCCGTACCAGCCGGGAATCAGATGCCGGTTCTGCGTCCACGCGAACACCCACGGAATCGCGCGCAGGTCGGTGAGCGCGCGCGTCTGGCTGCGGCGCGCGGGACGCGATCCCATGTTGAGCAGCGCCAGCTCCTCGAGCGGCGTCGCCGCCGTGTAGTACTCGATCAATCCCGGATGCTGGATCAACCCGCGATAAGCCGCGAACGCCGCGCCGGAGAGCGCCTCCATCGCCTCCTCCAGCCCCGCCACCGGCGCCGCCTCGTCCGTGGGCAGCGAGTACTCGAGCACGCTCGACGCGAGCAGCTCCAATTGATACAGCGCCGCGTTGGGATAGCCGAACTTGAACGACACCACCTCGCCCTGCTCCGTCGTACGCATCCGCCCGCGTATCGTCCCCGGCGGCTGCGCGGCGATCGCACGATGCGTCGGCGCGCCGCCGCGACTCACCGAGCCGCCGCGCCCGTGAAAGAACGAGAGCTCCACGCCGCACTCCGACGCCACGCGCGCGAGCTTCTTCTGCGCCTGATACAGCTCCCAGTTGGACGTGAGAAATCCTCCGTCCTTGTTCGAATCCGAATATCCGATCATCACCTCCTGCACTCCGCCCAGCGCGCGCACGCTTCGCTTCACCACCGGCACACCGAACAGCTCGCGCATGATCCCCGGCGCTCGGCGAAGATCGTCGATCGTCTCGAAGAGGGGGACGATCGGAATCGTGCAGCTCTCCACGCCGGCGGCATCGTTAAAAAGTCCACCTTCCTTCGCCAGCAGATACGCGTGCAGCACGTCCGCCGCCGATTCCGTGTTGCTGATGATCAGACTTCCGAACGCCTTGCGATCCACGCTCGCGCGAAGCTCACTCACGAGCGCGAACATTCCCACGGTCTCGATCGCGGACGGCGACGTCACGGCTGGATCTCCAGCGCGTCGCGGCCGTGTGAGCGCATCGCGCACCCACTGCACTCCCTCCGTCCCGCCACGAGCCACGCGCAACTCATCTACCGCGGCGTTCAAGACTCCCGACTGCTGCCGAAGATCCAGCCGCACCGTGGAGAACCGAAACGCCTCCACTTCCCTGCGCACCGGCACGACCATCGCGCGCGCGATCGCGCCGCACTCCGCGTCCACCAGCGCGCGCTCGAGGGTCTTGAGATCCGCGATGAGCTCTTCCGCCGTCGCGTAGGGCGGCGAAGTGAGACCCTCGCCCCCGCGCTTGCGCATGCTCTCATCCACGGTCGCAGCCAAGCGCCGTTGGACCACGCTCAGCCACTGCCTGCACAACTCACCCGGATTGCGCGACGCGAGCCGCTCGCCGTCGCCGCTCGATGCCAACGCCTTCGCGAGCGCCGCGCGAAACGACGAGGGGAAGTGAGCCGCGCGCTCCGAAAGGCTCAGCGCGCGTGACAGCTCCGCGATGCGCCGCTGATACCGGTGAAGACACTTCGCGCGATACTCCCG
>Ga0070679_100006242_pt1 | contig 11102 bp, 8 predicted proteins | sample KBSC63BmetaG_FD_65652 | JGI IMG/M metagenome (GOLD analysis project Ga0070679, IMG submission 65652) | Corn rhizosphere microbial communities from Kellogg Biological Station, Michigan, USA - KBS C6-3B metaG | ecosystem: Host-associated > Plants > Roots > Rhizosphere | place: USA: Michigan... | reverse complement strand
GCATCTCCTGCCTTCGACGCCGGCGCGGGTTGATGTATACCCCCTATGGGTATACAGTCCCTCCGTGCAACGCGGATACAGCGACAACAAGGACGCCGTCCTGAAGCGGCTGCGCCGGATCGAGGGACAGGTCCGCGGGCTGCAGCGCATGGTCGAAGAGGATCAGTACTGCATCGACGTCCTCACGCAGATCTCGGCGTCGACGAAGGCTTTGCAGGCGGTCGCCGTCGAGCTGCTCGGTGAGCACCTGGGGCACTGTGTCGCCGGCGCGATCGAGGCCGGCGGCCCGGAGGCGGAAGAGAAGGTGCGTGAGGCCACCGCGGCGATCGAACGTCTGGTGAAGTCGTGACCGCCGTGCTCGACACAATCGGTCGCAGCCTGGCCGACGGCGCAGGCATGTTCTGGGAAACGCTGTGGGCGCTGGTGCTGGGCTTCGCGCTTTCCGGTGTCGTGCAGTCGTTCGTGTCGCGCGCGGAGATGCGACGTGCGCTGGGCGACCGGCGGCCGCGGACGATCGTCAAGGCGTCGTTCTTCGGGATGGTCTCGTCGTCGTGCTCCTACGCAGCATCGGCGCTGGCGAAGACGCTGTTCCAACGCGGGGCCGACTTCACCGCCGCGCAGGCGTTCATGTTCGCCTCGACGAACCTCGTGCTCGAGCTCGGCATCGTGCTCTGGCTGCTGCTCGGCTGGGAGTTCGCCGCAGCCGAGTTCGTCGGCGGCTTCCTGATGATCGCGCTGCTTTCCGTCGTGCTGCCTCGGGTCGTGGGCGACCGCGAACAGGCGCACGCTCGCGCGCGGCTCGGTGCCGCAGACGACGGGCACGGTCATGCTCACGACGAGGCGCCGCACGCAGAGGGGTCGCTGCGGGCGCGACTGTCGTCGAAGGCCGGTTGGGCCGATGCCGCGGGCTACACCGTCAGCGACCTGACGATGCTGCGCAAAGAGCTGGTCGCGGGCTTCGTCATCGCCGGCTTCGCCGATGCCGCCGTGCCGGCGAGCTTCTGGCAGTCACTGTTCATCACCGGGCACGGGTTCTGGTCGACGCTGGAGAACGTCGCGCTCGGACCCTTCCTCGCCATCATCAGCTTCGTCTGCTCGATCGGGAACGTTCCACTCGCCGCCGCGTTGTGGACCGGCGGCATCTCCTTCGGTGGCACGGTCGCGTTCGTGTTCGCGGACCTGATCACGATTCCCCTGTTGTTGATCTTCCGGAAGTTCTACGGCGTCCGGCTGACGGCGAAGCTGCTCGCCGTCTTCTGGGTGACGATGAGCACCGCCGGGCTGGTGACCGAGTACGTCTTCAAGGCGCTCGGCATCGCACCCACCGCGCCGACCGGCGACCACGGCATGGTGGGGCGAGACGTGTGGGGATGGAACTACACGACCGTCCTCGACGTGCTCGCACTTCTCGCCTTCGCCGGCATCTACTGGCTCTACCGCAACCGCGCCCGGTTCGGCGCCGGCGCGGACTACGCGAAGGACCCGATCTGCGGGATGCAGGTCGAGAAGGCGCACCCCGGCGCAACCACCGTTCACGACGGAGTCGTCGTCTACTTCTGCTCCGACCACTGCCGGGAGAGGTTCGAGGCCGCGCCGCGGCTCACGGTCACCGCATCCGAACATACGTTCGACTGACTGTGCCACACTTGGGCGTGGCCGGAGGCATGCAGCGCTCCCGCGGTCCGTCGCTGGCGGAGCGCTCGGCTGCCGCAGGTCCTGCGCCGGCGGTCGCGCCGGTCACCCGCCACTGCTGGGCGGATCCGCCGGGTCACCCGGGCCCGTGGCCCGGGCTCGTCGTGGAGTGGCGGCGTGCGGGGCCCGGCTGGGAAGGGCGCTGCGTCTACGTCATCGACGGCGTGGACGGCGCCGGCGCCCGCGTCGTCGAGCGCTGGCTACCGGCGGACTGTCTCGAGCCGCTCGAGACGCCGCGCCCGGGCTCCTGAGGCGGTGCCGGCCCTGCGGGTCAGATACTCGGGACCGGCTAATTCTCGCCCGATCCGCAGTCATGGCGGCACAATGCGTCACGGGCGTAGCACCAGCCGACGGGGGAGGGGGTCGATGGGCGCCACGGTTGACGAGCTCGTGCTCGACGCCGGCAGCGACGCGGTTCCGCGCGCCCGCGCCTTCACCCTCGAGGTGCTCGCCACGACTGCGCCGGACCTGCGCGACGATGCCGAGCTCGTCGTCGCAGAGCTGGTGACCAATGCTCTGCTGCACGGCGCACCGCCGGTCACGTTGCGGGTGCGCCGGCTCGTCGATGCCGTGCGCATCGAGGTCGAGGACCAAGGACACCGCCGGCCGATCGTCGTACGCAGCGCGTACGACGCGATGACCGGGCGTGGACTCACCCTGGTGGCGCGGCTCAGCAGCTCTTGGGGCGTGGAGGCCGGCGCCCACGGCGGAAAGACCGTGTGGGCGGAGCTGCCCGAGATGGGGGCGTCGGAGGTGGCCGCGGACGACGTCGACGTCGACGTCGACGCTCTGCTCGCGGCGTGGGACGAGACGGAGTTCCCTTCCGAGGAGGCCTACACCGTCGAGCTCGGTGCTGTTCCGACCGACCTGTTGATCCAGGCGAAGGCGCACATCGACAACCTGGTCCGCGAGTTCACGCTCGCCGAGTCCGCGGCCGACGCCCCCGGTGGCCCCGGCCTGTCACGTGAGCTCAGCGCACTGGTGCAGACCGTCGTCCATGACTTCGCGGACGCCCGCGCGCAGATCAAGCAGCAGGCGGTGGCGGCTGCTTCACGCGGCGACGTCCAGACCCACCTTCGGCTCGTGCTTCCCCTTTCGGGGGCGGAGGCCGGCGAGCGCTACCTCGCCGCCCTCGACGAGGCCGACCGTTACGCCCGCAGCGCACGGCTGCTCACCCTCGAGACGCCGCCGGTGCACCGGTTGTTCCGCGAGTGGTACGTGCGCGCTCTCGTCGACCAGCTGCGTCGCGCAGCGGCCGGCGCCGATCCGATGCCGGCGCCGACGTTCGAGCAGCGGCTGGAGGCCGAGGTCGCGGCGCTGACACCGCTGCGCGAGGTCGCCGAGAGATTGCGCCTCCTCCAGGCGGTCACCGCCGAGCTGACCGGCGCTCCGACGGTCGAGTCGATCGTGTCGCTCGTGTGCGACCGCGCCCACGACATCCTCGGCGCGATGTCGGCGCGCATCTATCTGCTCACACCGGAGCGCACGTTGCGGTCGGCCGCAACGATCGGTGGCGATGCGGCGCTGGCGAAGATGTACGACGAGTTCCCGGTCGACGCCGACCTCCCGGGGGGCGAGGCACTTCGCTCCGGACTGCCGGTCGTGGTGCGAAGCATCACCGAGCTGGCTGCGCGGTTCCCCACCCTGGCGAAGGTCTACGAACCCCACGAGCGCACCCTGCTCGTCGCGCCCCTGGTTGTCGGCGAGCACCAGCTCGGCGTCCTGTCGCTGACCTTCCATGGTGAGGGTGCAGTCGACGAGCAGACCCAGCTGACGTTCCTCACGACTCTCGCGGATGTGACGGCGCAGGCGCTGGAGCGCGCCACTGCAGGGGCCGTGGCCGCCGCTGCCGGCGAGCAGCTCGCCTTCCTCGCCGAGGCATCGGTCCTCCTGTCGTCGAGCCTGGAGTACCGCGCCGTACTCGAGGCCGTTGCGGGTCTGGTCGTGCCGAGACTCGCCGACTGGTGCGCGATCCAGCTGATCGAGGACGGTCGCCTCAGCACGGTCGCGCTTACGCACGTCGACCCCGCGCGGGTGGCGTGGGCGCAGGAGGTCTCCGCCAAGTACCCGGATGACATGGACGCACCGACCGGGGCACCCAACGTCATCCGCACCGGCCGCAGCGAGCTCTACCCCTACATCCCACCCGAGATGCTCGCCGCCGCGGCGGTCGACCAGGAGCACCTGCAGCTCATCGAGGAGTTCGGGCTGTCGAGCGGGCTCGTGGTGCCGTTGGTCGGTCGCAGCGGCGTGATCGGAGCGCTCTCGCTCATCTACGCCGAGTCGGGCCGGAGGTACGCCGAAGCCGACGTGCAGTTCGCGGAGGACCTCGCCCGTCGCGCGGCGCTCGCGGTCGAGACCGCGCACGCCTTTCACGAGCAGTCCGGCCGGCTCGCAACCGTGACCCGAGTGGCCGAAGCGGCACAGCACGCGATCCTCGCGCCGCCGCCGCCGCGGATCGGTTCGGTCGAGCTGTCAGCGCGCTACGTCAGCGCGGCGGCGGAGGCCCTCGTCGGCGGCGACCTCTACGAAGTCGTCGAGCGCGATGGAGCCGCGCGGTTGCTCGTCGGCGACGTGCGGGGCAAGGGGCTTGAAGCAGTTCGGCTGGCAACCGTGGTGCTCGGCGAGTTCCGTGCGGCGGCGGCGGACATCGAGCTGCTGCCCGACGTCGCGCGGCAGATCGACCGCCGGCTGCGTCGCTACCTGTCCGACGAGGACTTCGTCACGGCTGTCCTGGCCGAGATCGACGCGGACGGGCACTACACGCTGGTCAGCTGCGGGCACCCGCCGGCGCTCGTCGCCAGGGGCGGGGTCATCGAGGAGGTGCGGGCACCGGATGGCCTCCCCCTAGGTCTCGGCACGGAGCCGGAGGCCGTCACCGGAGTGCTGGAACCCGGCCATCGACTGTTCCTCTACACCGACGGGCTCGTGGAGGCCCGCGGCAGCGACGACCGCTTCGTGCCGGTGCGCGACGTCGTCGCCCCGCTCGCGGCGGGGCGGGTCGACGAGGTGCTGGACAAGGTCCTCGTGGCGCTGCGCGCGGCCGTGGGGGGCGTGCTCGCCGACGACCTGGCCCTTCTGGTGGCCCAATACGCGGGGTAACCGGTACGTCGGCCGGCAGGCCCGCCGGTGCCAAAGCGCGAAATCTTTGGGGTTCGTCCGGGTTGGGGCCACTTCAGCCGGGTAGGCGCGCCCAGGCGGACGTGCCCTGCCAACGGCGGGGGTCCCAGCCCGCAGGGAGGTGTTTGCGTGGAGTGGTCGAACCGGGCGGCGTGCCTGAGCGCCGAGCCCGAGCAGTTCTTTCCGGTCGGAACCGGGGCCGCGGCCGGCTGGGAGACCGCGGCCGCGAAGATGATCTGCGGCACCTGCTCCGTCGTCACGGAGTGTCGTGACTACGCGCTGGAGACCCGGCAGCCCTTCGGTGTATGGGGCGGCCTGGACGAGGAGGAACGTCGCGCCGTCCTGCGCGACCCGGCGTTGCCGCGACGCTAGGCGCCGCTGTGCCGGCGTTCGAGTGAACCTTCCGGGGGGAACAGACGTCTGACCTGGTGACACGTGCTGTGTCGTGTCAACCCACGGCACAATGGGGAACGTCCCAGACGTCGAGAAGGTTGAGATCCGCATGCGCCTACCCGGCTCCGCCGTTCCCCGCGGCGCCATCGTCACGGCGAGCGTTGCCGGCGTGCTCGGAGTCGCCGGTGTCGTCGTCGTCGCCGTGCACGCGACGTCCTCGGGGCCGTCGGGCTCCGGCACAGGGGCGAACGGATCGGGTTCGTCGCCCGCTGCTCAGGTGCAGCTCGTCGGACTGCGGCACGGCCGGGTTCCCTGGAACAAGCCGGTCACCTTTCAGGTGACCAACGGAAAGCTGCGCACCGTCGCCGTACATGCGGACGGCAGCTTCACCATCGACGGGAAGCTGTCCGAGGGCGACACGCGCTGGACCAGCGCGGAGACGCTCACTCCGCTCGCCCACTACACGGCGGCGATCACCTACGTCGACGGCGCCAGCCACACCAAGTCGACGGAGATGTCGTTCGCGGCAGCCGACACCACGAAGCACCTGAAGGTCACGCTCTCGCCCGGGGACGGCAACACCGTCGGCATCGGGTCGCCCGTCATCGCGAGCTTCAGCCGGCCGGTGCCTGACGGCCAGCGGGCCATGGTCGAAGGCCGGCTTTCGGTCAGCACCGCGCCATCCGTCGTCGGTGCCTGGCACTGGATGAACCCGCAGGAAGCGCACTGGCGCCCGCCGCGCTACTGGAAGAAGGGCACCCGCGTCACCGTGGGCGCCGACCTGTCCAACCTCTATCTGGGCCATGGCGTGTGGGGGTCGGGCAAGCACGAGACCTCGTTCCGGATCGGCAACGCCCACATCAGCCGCGTCAACGTCGCGACCCACGAGATGTACGTCTACAGCAACGGCGTCCTCGTGCGGACGATGCCGATCAGCGCGGGCCGCGACAAGTACCCGACCAAGAGCGGCGTGCACATCACCTTCGAGAAGTCGCAGGTGGTCACGATGGACTCCGCCACCGTCGGCATCCCGCGCAACTCACCCGACGGTTACTACGAGAAGGTCTACTGGGACGTCCGCATCTCCTACGGCGGCGCTTTCGTTCACGCCGCCCCCTGGTCGGTCGGTGACCAGGGCCGGATCAACGTGTCCCACGGCTGCGTCAACATCAGCACCGCGAACGCGATCTGGTTCTACAACTTCTCCCAGCGCGGCGACATCGTCGACGTCTACAACAGCACGGCCGCGCCCGACACGGCCGATCCTGGCATGGCCGACTGGAACATGAGCTGGGCCCAGTGGGTCGCCGGGGACGCCGCACCGAGCGCCGAGGCGCAGATGCTGCACCCGAAGCTGCCGCGGCTCTACGAGCCGGGTGAGCCGGGCTACTCGTCGTCCTCGTCGTCCACGCACCACTCGTCGCCGTCACCGTCGCCCTCGCCGACGCCGAGCCGCACCCGGCGTACGTCGCCGTCGCCGTCGCCGACGGGTCACTGACGCAGCGGCACCACCCCACTCGGGGTCAGTGCTGCGTCGACCGTCCGGTCGTGCGGCTCGCGCGGCACGTGCTCGATGACCTCCTCGTCGAAGACGACCGCCAGCACGGACCCACCAGGTGTCGACGGCAGCCATCGGTCGTAGAAACCCCCGCCGCGACCGAGCCGGTGGCCGGATCGGTCGACGGCAAGGGCCGGCACGAGGATCAGGTCGGCGCTTTCGGCGGCGAGCGCCGACTCCGTCGTCGTAGTCGCAGGTTCGAGCAGGCCCACGGTGTTGCGCTGCAGGTCCTGCCACCGCGTGAGCTCGCCCCAGGCCAGCGCGAGGCCGTCCACACGGGGCAGGAGCACGCGCACGCCGGCCGCGTGCAACGCCTCGAGGAGCGGCCGAGTCGGTGGCTCGGACGCCACTGCGGCGTGCGCGGCGACGGTGGTGCAGGCCGCGGCGGCGGCCAAGCCGTGTGCCTCCAGCCGGCGCCCGGCCGCGACGCGATCCGCCTCAGAGCGGTGGGCGCGCGCCCGCAGGACACTCGCTCGGAGCAGACGCTTGTCCTCCACGACGTGGCAGCATCGCATCCGTGACGTTGCGGTGGCGGCTTTCGTTCGCCTTCCTGCTCGTGGTGGCCGTGCCGCTCGCGGTCGCCGCGATCGTCGTCGGCCAGGGCGTGCCGACGGCGCTGGACACCGCTGCGCGCAACCGGCTGGCGGCGTCCCGTGCCGGTGCGGTCGCGCTCGTCGAGCAGACCTGCACCACCGCCCGGCTCGCGGCCGAGGTGCTCGCCCGCGAGGCCGCCGCATCGCAAGCCGCCGGCACGGCACAGTCGGCCACCGACGACATCGTGAGCCGCGACCTTGCGACGTACGCCGTCGTCGTCGACACCCGTGGTGCCGTCACCGGTCACTCCGGCACGCTCACCGGCGGCGCCGAGCCTGCGCCGCAGGACCTGGGGTCCTGCAGCCGCAACATCGCCGCGCGGTCGGGGCTGTCGGCGATCGCCGACTCGGTCGACGTCCGATCGACCAGCGGCCGCCCGCTCGGAGCGGCAGCCGTCGCCGTGCCGCTGGACCGCGGTGCGGTCACGCGCATCGCCGACGCCGCCAACGCGCAGGTGACGTTGCTGTCGGGCAACTCCGTCGTCGTGTCGACGCTGCCGGGGGCGAAGGCGCGCCGGCTCGCCGCGCAAGGCCGATCGCTGCCGAAGGACGGCACGGTGCGCAAGGTCGGCGGGCTGCTGGCCTCTGCGGCGAACCTCGGCGCCGGGCAGCCCACGGTGGTGATGAGCGTCAAGGCACCGAGTGAGGCCGGGCTCGAAGCGTTGCTCGTCCTCGTTCTGCTCGTCGCCATCGTGCTCGCCTCACTCATCGGATGGCTGCTCGCGCGTGTCGTCACGCGGCCGCTGTCCGAGCTGTCGGATGCAGCCGCGCGGGTCGCGGGCGGTGACCTCCGAGGTCGGATCGCCGTCCGCTCCGGCGACGAGGTCGGGCGGCTCGCTTCCGCGTTCAACGACATGACTGATGAGCTGCGCGTCTACATCGGCGAGCTCGAGGGAAGCCGCGACGAGCTGCGTCGCGGGCTTGCCCGGCTCGGCGACACGTTGTCGAGCACGCACGACCTCAACCGCATCCTCGGCGTCATCCTCGACACCGCCATCGGCACGACGCGCTCTGCTGCCGGCGCGGTGTTCGTGATGGAGGAGTCGCGTGCCGAGCTGGTGCTTCGGGTGGGCCGCAACCTCGAGGAGCGCGGCGTCACACAGGGCACGCGGCTGCCGGTCGGAGAGGGCGTGACCGGCACCGTGGCCGCGAGCGGTGAGGCGCTTCGCGGCGCGGTCGGCGCGCTCCCGTCACAAGCGAGCGAGTCCGAGCCACATGCCGAGCACGTCATCAGCGTGCCGCTGCGGACCGGACCGATGGTGCTCGGCGTGCTCAACCTCTACGACCGCGTCGACGGTGCGCCGTTCGACGATGCCGACCTCGAGACGATCCAAAGCTTCGCGGGGCAGGCGGCGGTCGCGATCGACAACGTGCTGCTGCACCAGGAGGCGCAGCGCCTGTCGGTGACGGACGGTCTGACCGGCCTCGGGAACTACCGCTTCTTCCAGCAGACGCTCGCACGCGAGGTCGACCGCGCCGCGCGGTTCGGCCGTCCGCTCGCACTTCTGATGCTCGACCTCGACCGCTTCAAGCGGGTCAACGACGAGCACGGCCACCAGGTCGGTGACGCGGTGCTCGTCCAGGTCGCCGACCGGGTCCGCGAGGAGGTGCGCGAGGTCGACGTGGTGGCTCGCTACGGCGGTGAGGAGTTCGTCGTCGTCCTGCCGGAGACGAGTCTCGAGGGGGCGCAGCATCTCGCGGAGCGGGTGTGCGAGCGGATCCGTGCCCGCCCGCTGCACACGTCGGCAGGTGACCTCGAGGTGACAGTGTCGGTCGGCGTCGCCGTCTACCCGGGGCACGGCGACAGTCCTGAAGCGCTCGTGCGCTCGGCGGACCAGGCGTTGTACGGCGCCAAGGCGGACGGCCGCGACCGCTGGCGCGTCGCCGCAGCAGTGCCGACGCAGTAGCAGCCAGATTAGGGTTGCGCACATGAGCGCACCCGTGTCGAAAGCCGTCATTCCCGCGGCCGGCCTGGGGACGCGGTTCCTGCCCGCCACGAAGGCGACGCCGAAGGAGATGCTGCCGGTCGTCGACAAGCCCGCGATCCAGTACGTCGTCGAGGAGGCCGTGGCCGCGGGTCTCCACGACGTGCTCATGGTCACCGGCCGCAACAAGACGCCGCTCGAGGACCACTTCGACCGCAACTACGAGCTCGAGGACAAGCTCGGCGACGCCGGCAAGGCCGATCTGCTCGAACGGGTGCGTGAGGCGACCGACCTGGCGACGGTCCACTACGTCCGGCAGAAGGACCCGCGGGGTCTGGGTCACGCCGTTCTCTGTGCCGCCCAGCACGTCGGCGACGAGCCGTTCGCGGTGCTGCTCGGTGACGACCTCATCGACGAGCGGGACCCGGTGCTCCCGACCATGATCGACGTGCAGAAGCGTCACGGCGGCAGCGTGCTGCTGCTGCTCGAGGTGCCCCGCGAGCAGATCGCCCTCTACGGCGCCGCCGTCGTGGAGCCCACCGAGGACCATGACGTGGTGCGGGTGCGCGGCACGATCGAGAAGCCGCCCGTTGAGGAGGCACCGAGCAACCTCGCTGTCATCGGCCGCTACGTGCTGGCTCCGCAGATCTTCGGCGTACTCCGGGAGACACCACCTGGCCGCGGCGGCGAGATCCAGCTGACGGACGCGATCAACACGCTGTGCAGCCGTGACGACGACGGTGGCCCGGTGCACGGTGTCGTGTTCCGCGGCCGTCGCTACGACACCGGTGACAAGGCCGACTACCTTCGCACGATCGTGCAGCTCGCCTGTGACCGGGCTGATCTCGGGTCGGAGTTCCGGGGCTGGCTGGAAGACTTCGCGCGCACTCGGTTGCCGGACGGCGACCCGGCCGAGCCGATCCAGCCGTGACGCAGGCCGCGCACGCCGGCAGCGGCGACGACGCGCTCAAGCCGGTCGATGCTCATCTGGCCGACGCGCTCGCCGTCGTCGACGCACTCGCGCCGCTCGACCTGACGTTGCTCGATGCACATGGCTGCGTGCTCGCCGAGGACGTCGTCGCGCCGCATCCGCTGCCGCCGTTCGACAACTCGGCGATGGACGGTTACGCAGTCCGCGCCGCCGACGTTGCCGGTGCGTCGCCGACAAGCCCCGTCGTGCTGCCCGTGGTCGGTGACATCGCCGCCGGAAGCGTGACGCCCTACACCGTGCAGCCGGGACTGTGCGTGCGGATCATGACCGGAGCGCCGATCCCTCCGGGTGCCGATGCGATCGTGCCGGTCGAGAACACCGACGGCGGTCTGGCGAACGTCGCCATCCGCCAACCCGCCGTGGCCGGACGCCACATCAGGTCCGCCGGCGAGGACGTGGCACCGGGCACGACCGTCCTTCCCGCCGGCGCGCACCTCGGTGCGGCGCAGGTCGGACTGCTCGCGGCGGTCGGTCGCGACCGCGTCTCCGTGCGGCCGCGCCCGCGCGTCGTCGTGCTCTCGACCGGCAGTGAGCTGGTCGACCCGGGCCAGCCGCTTACGACCGGCAAGATCCCCGACAGCAACAGCACGCTGCTCACGGCCGCCGCGCAGGAGGCCGGGGCCATCGCGTTCCGTGTGGGGATCGTGCCCGACGACCCGCGCGTGCTGATCGACACCCTCGAGGACCAGCTCATCCGTGCTGACCTCGTCGTGACCAGCGGTGGCGTGAGCGTCGGTGCCTACGACGTGGTGAAAGAAGCCCTCGGCCGCATCGGCGAAGTGAAGTTCGAGCGGGTCGCGATGCAGCCGGGCATGCCGCAGGGGTTCGGC
>Ga0070679_100006241_pt1 | contig 11104 bp, 12 predicted proteins | sample KBSC63BmetaG_FD_65652 | JGI IMG/M metagenome (GOLD analysis project Ga0070679, IMG submission 65652) | Corn rhizosphere microbial communities from Kellogg Biological Station, Michigan, USA - KBS C6-3B metaG | ecosystem: Host-associated > Plants > Roots > Rhizosphere | place: USA: Michigan... | reverse complement strand
CGGGCACGGCGAAGTACGTTCCCAGCATTGGAACTTTAGCTTTGCCTGCCTGCAGCGTGTATTCCTTGGTGACGGAAAGGCGGGTGTTGGCGCCCTGCTCGACAAAGCTCCTTACCAGCTCGTTCGAGCTTATGTCCTGTCCGGTGGCGTACTGCACGTTGGGCGAAGCCACCACCAGGCGTCCCGATTCGTCTACTACAAAGGCTTCGAGCCCCTGATCGCGATCGCTGGCCTCCTTCAACTTTTGCGTCAGGTAGTTGAGGTCAACCACCATCTGTAGGGTGCCCAGATACTTGCGATTCTCGTCGAGTATGGGCTTGCTGACGACCATGACCGTCCGGGTCCGTTTACCGGATCCTGTCACCAGCGCACCGCCGCTATACTCGCGATTCTCATGGGCCGCCGATAGTGCGCGGTCCAGTTCCTTTTCCACGAAGGCGTCCTGCTCAACCGCACCACCGCCCGTGGCAGTCATGGCCACAAAGCGGTTTTCGGGGTTAAGCAGCCGCACCATCACAATGGTTGTATCGGCACTGCTGAGGCTGTTTGTCAGAAGTCCCTGAATGCCGGGTTGATTGATGCGGCTCCCGCTCAGGTCTCTTCCGCCTGTCACCATGATGGAGTAGGCAAGATCGCTGAGTTTTCCTCGGATATCCTTCTCGCGCTGAGAGATGTCCTGCGCCAGCGTAGTGGTCAGCGTGTTTTGCAGCAGTTTTTCGTTGCGCTGCAGCCGTTCCCGGTTGGTGTCAACGACCTTGGTGGCGTAAAAATAGAGCGGAGCTACGCCCACGGCCATCAGAACAACCAGAATGCCGTAAATGATCGGTATCCGGGACGGTAAAGGGAGTTTCATACAGCAGATTAATTTCTCGATTGTATGCTGAAACCGCGTCGAACATAACCAAAATCCCTGAGCTGGTTACCGTTACAAAAGTACCCCCGCGCAAGCACACGTGCCCAAAGTTGACCCACAGGAAATGGTGAGGAACCGAGTGCTCGTGTGAGCAGAGCAAGCAAAGCAGTCGTTTCCGGTGTTTCCGGACCCAAATTCACCGTCAATGCACCTTCCCCGGATTGAGCTCCTGTTCAAGGAGGCGGGGAAATGGGCCCCCTGATGCGCGACAAGGACTGGCGAAGCACCCCACCGACCAAGCTTCCGCGTGATACCGGCGCTGCATGAGCCTGCGTGTTCCCGTACGCTGCGAGTCTCCGTTCCGAGACCGCGAGGATGGTTCCTCCGAAAGACCGGTCAGGTCTCCTAAAGTCAGAACGCCCAGGAAAAAGTTCAAGGTGAAGAAGAGCGCGTAATCAGGCGGTCTTTGACGTGCTTGCGGCTCCTGCTTTTCGCATCTAAGCTGTTCGGACGGCAGGGGAGCCATCGATGATCCGCATCATTACCATTGAACGTGAGTACGGCTGCGGTGCCCCGGAGATTGCCCGCAGCGTTGCCAGTGAACTTGGCTGGAAGCTGTGGGACCAGAAGCTGACCTCTGAGATTGCCCGCATGGCGAACTGCCATGTTTCCGCCGTCGAGGAGCGGGAGGAGCGAACAGACTCGCTCTACCACCGCCTGCTGAAATCGTTTGCCCGCGGCAGCTATGAAGCCAGCATGACGGTTGACCCGCCCCACCTTGAAATGCTGCAGTCGCTTGACGCCGATGCCATCGTCCGGATCTCGAGGAAGGTGGTCGAACAGGCCGCCGCGGAAGGGAACTGCGTGATCGTAGGACGCGGTTCGCAACACTTCCTGCAGGCCCAGGAAGACACCATGCGTTTTTTTCTCTATGCGCCCCGAGGAGACAAGATTGAGCGGTTGATTGCGGAAGGGGCCAAAGAGGGGCACGCCGCTTCACTGATTGACAGCGTTGATCGCGACCGCGCGGCCTTTATCAAAAACTACTTCAATGCGGAATGGCCAAACCGGCAGGTCTATCACGCCATGTTCAATACTGCTACGGGACACGACACTGTGGTAAGGGCAATCCTGGGATTTGTGAAGATAGCTCCCGCAAAGGCGGCCTGACGGGTTTGAACTAGAACCGGTCTTCTGCTTTGCCTGGCCTGGTCATCAGCGCGCGAATTGCGTCATGCGCCGACTTGTCTTCGTGCAGGATCGCGTGCATCTGTTCGGTGATCGGCATTTCGACGCCGTGCTTTTTCGCCAATCCGACAGCCGCATTCGTCGTTAGCACGCCTTCGGCGACCATGCCGTGCATGCCGGCCATAATCTCGCTGAGTTTCCTGCCCTCGCCCAGAGCGGAGCCAACACTGCGATTGCGCGAAAGCCCTCCGGTACAGGTGAGAACCAGGTCGCCCATGCCGGCGAGACCAGCCATGGTTTGGGGTTCGGCGCCGCAGGCCACAGCAAGGCGTGTGATCTCCACAAGTCCGCGCGTAATAAGTGCCGCGACCGAGTTGTGCCCCGTGTCGAGTCCCGCGCAGATCCCGGCCGCGATGGCAATGACATTCTTGAGCGCGCCGCCGAGTTCCACCCCGATTACGTCGTCGTTCAGGTAAATCCGAAACCGGGGATCGCTGAAATCCTTTTGCACTCTCGCGGCCAGCTTAAGATCGGCGGAAGCCACTGTGACGGCCGTCGGCTTGCCTTCTGCCACCTCGCGAGCAAATGATGGCCCGCTGAGGACAGCGATGTTCGGCTTGAAGTGGCAGTAGCGTTCCACCACTTCACGGATGACCTGGCTCATGCGCAGCAAGGTGTCATTCTCTATGCCCTTGGTCGCGCTGACAAAGAGCATCTCTGGACGCAGCCACTGCGCCATGTGCTCAAAGCTGCGACGGCAGTGGTGAGAGGGCATCACGCTGACGACGATCTCAGCGCCCACCAGGGCCTCACGAAAGTCGTTGGTTGCGGCGAGCGATTCCGGCAGCTTACATTCGGGAAGGAACAGGGTGTTGACGTGTTCGCGTGCGATGGACTCGCACACTTCTTTCTCCAGCGCCCAGAGACGCACCTCGTGATCGCCGCTACGGGCCGCAACGGCAGCCAGCGCGGTTCCCCAGGCTCCGCCGCCAATCACGGCGATGCGGCTCATGCCTGTTTCTCCGTGGTTGCGGGCTTAGAGCCGCCCAGCTTGTTCTCATTACCTTGCACAAGACGGCCGATGTTCTGGTGGTGTTTGATTACGACCAGCAGCGAGATCACGCACGCGGGCAGGAGGGACTGCCAGTCTCGCACGCCGAATGCCCAGGCCGCTGCAGGAAAGGCGAGACTGCCCAGGATCGAGCCGAGAGAAACGTATCGCGTAACCACGACACAAATGATGAAGATGACCAGTGAAACCAGCACTGCCTTGGGGAACAGGACAAGGAAAACACCGAGCGCTGTAGCCACGCCCTTGCCACCTTTGAACCTGAGCCAGACGGGAAACATATGACCGAGGACAGCAGCAAGTGCCGCGACTGACTCCACTTGCAAGATAGGTGTGCACGAGTTCGCGGCTCCGCAAAGGCCATTTCGCGTCGCCAACCAGCCGGCAAAGAGCACCGCGACTACACCCTTCAGCGTGTCCAATATCAGAGTGGCGATGCCCAGCCCTTTGGCGCCAGAGCGAGCAACGTTGGTTGCGCCGATGTTGCCGCTTCCGATCCGACGGACGTCCTCGCCACGAAGAAATTTGACCAGCAGAAAGCCGAATGGGATCGAACCCAGAAGATATCCAACGGCAGCGACGATGGCGTAAAGATTCAACATGCAGTCAAGGGTTGGGCGCTATTCCAGCCGGAATGTCTCCAGCTTTGTGTATTTCGAGCCGCCACGCCCGGTCTGGCTCTGGAAGAGAAAAAACTCTCGCGACGTCATTGTACCGAACTGCGGTGCAGCTTCACGCTCAAGCAGCGGCGTAAGTGCTCGCAACTCTTTGTCGCGAGCGCGCGCGAGCGTGAGATGCGGATGGTAAGGCTTGTCTTCGGGTTGAAATCCGATGGGCCGCAAGGCGTCATCCACCGACTTTGCCAGCTGCGGCAGCTCAGCGCCGGCCTTTACCCCAGCCCAGAACACACGCGGCGACTTCGGGTTTGGAAAGAACCCGATACCGGCGAAGGCAACTTCGAATTTCGCGGATTTCACTCCGGCCAGAGCGGCTTTGATTCCAGATAGCTTTTCGTCTCTTACCTCGCCGAGGAACTTGAGCGTGACGTGCAGACCTTCGACTCGCGCCCATTTGGCGTCCATCGCGTATTCGCGTACCCGTTCCATATACCCAGAGAGCCCGCTCCGCACAGGCCCGGGGATGTCCAAGGCAACGAAGAGCCTCATTACATCAGTCTCCTTCGGACCATATCCAGGGCCTGTTGTGATGCCCAGTGGCGGATTCGGTCACGATCGCCCGGATACCTGCGCTCAACCACCTCGGTTTTGTTTCCGTCCGCGACGCCAACATACACCAACCCAACCGGCTTCTGCTCGGTGCCGCCGGCGGGCCCGGCGATGCCCGTGATTCCAACTCCGATGGAAGCCTTGCAGCGCTCGCGAATTCCTTCCGCAAGCGCTGCAGCAACGGGATCGCTTACCGCGCCATGTTCCGAGATCAGAAGGGGTGGTACACCTGCCAGTGTTGTCTTCAGGGAGTTGTCATACACGACCGCGCCGCCGAGGAAATAACGCGAGCTTCCCGGTACGGAGGTGATCCGCTCGGCCAGCAAACCACCGGTGCACGACTCAGCGGTAGCCAGAGTGGCGCCGCGCATCTGCAGGTAATAGCCGACGATCTGCTCCAGGGTCTCGCCGTGCGCGGAAAAGATCGCGTCTTCAAACTCGTCTTCCAGTTCGGCTGCAAGCAGGTCCACGCGTTTCTGAGCGAGCTCCAGGCTCGGTGCGCGGGCGCGCAAGTGCAGCTGAACCTCGCCCGGCGTTCCGGCGAGAATCGTTGTTTCGACATCCTTGTGGAGTTTGTAGATCGCTGCGGCGCGGTTATCCGCGGCCGATTCGCCGATCATTGCGATCTTCAGTACGCGCGTGGCGATGTTGAGTTCCGGCGCCAGCCGCTTGAGACGCTCCTGGCACTGGTCTTCGAATATGCCTTCCAATTCGTGCGGAGGTCCCGGGAGAAGGATGATGATCTTCAGACTGCCCAGGCGGTCGACCTTTAGAAACTGTCCTGGCGCGCTGCCGCGCTTGTTGGGCAATACATCCGCGCCTTCGATAACGTCCGCCTGCTGCAGGTTGTTTTCGGCCATTTGCCAGCCACGCGCGGCGAAGCGGGCGCGCAACTCTTCCACCAGCTTCTGGTCACGATGGAGCGGGCGCCCGAGCACTTCGGCCACGCTTTCGCGAGTGAGGTCATCCTGCGTAGGGCCGAGCCCGCCCACCAGGAAGACCACATCCACTCGTGCGAGAGCAGCTCGTGTGGCACTCGCCAGATCGGCCCGGCGATCGCCCACGATTGTCTTGAAGCTCACCTCGATGCCCATGGAATTGAGCTTCTCGGTGAGGTAAAGCGAATCGGTGTCCTGGCGAAAAGGGGTCAGCAGTTCAGAGCCGACGGCAATAATCTCAGCGTTCACTTGAGCATTCTAGACGAGCGAAAGCGGTTGAATGCCCCAGGTGAGGTGGAAAACCGAGGTCGTGGTAGCGAGCACCGCACCACCCGTACGGGTAAAAGCGAGACCGACCAGGCTGTGCCCTGAAACGGAGAGAGATGCTTTCTTATCGGGAGTAATACGAACAATGCCGCGACGTCCCGCGAGCGAAGCCGCGACATAGCAGTTACCGGCTGCGTCGAATGCGAGTCCCTGGGGCCTTCCCAGACCGCGATAAAAAGCTTCTACGGTTCCATGGTGGTCGACCGTGTAGACCGCGTCGAAGCTGGAGGTAGTGGGGCCGGAAACGTAGAGTTTGCCATCGGGCGAAAACGCCAGGTGATATGCCGCGACGCTGGGCTCCAGAGTGGCGTAAACGAAGATCTGCCGGTCAGGCGCGATGCGCCAGATCGTGCCGCTGCGGTCACCCACGTAGAGGCTGCCCTCGCGGTCGAATGCGATGCCTGTCGCGATTCCCATACCCTCGGCGTAGGTCGTCATGGTGCCGTTGGGAGTAACTTTGTAAACAGTGCCGTCATACCGCGAAGAGACATAAAGATCGCCCGCCGGATCGATTGCCATTCCAGTGGCATTCATCAGGTCAGAGAGAAAGGGCTTGACGTTGTAGTTGGAGTCAATCTTGTAAATCGAGACCGGCACCTTCTGTCCGCGCGAGCCGGAAAATGTGACGTAAATATTTCCTTCCAGGTCGATGGCAGGGTTCGCCACCGGGTGCAGGTTTTCCGCCAGGGGCTGCGCGACCTTGAGCTCACGCCCGTTGCTGATGTGCCCATTGGTCTTTACAGTGACTTCACCGGAATGAGCGCCGTACGGCACACGTGCGATCAGGAACTCCTCAGAGCTGGCTACGATGGAAGCAGCCACGCCGCCGATAGCAACTTCGGGACGCGCCAGCATGGGAGGCTTCAGCGAGCTGCCGAGAATCTTTACTTCGCCTCCGGGCAGCGCCGCGGCAGGATCGATGTTTTCTATGTACGGATTGCCGTTCACGTTTTTGCGGCCCAGAAGTGAGTCAGAGATGCCCATGCAGATTCATCGCGCTGAAAAATGAATCCAAAGCTGCAACAGGACCAGCGCATAAAGTCCTGCGCCAACGTCGTCCATCATGATGCCGGTTCCTTCCGGCAGTTTTTCCAGCCGGCGCAGGGGAAACGGCTTGAGGATATCGAAGACACGAAAAAGTATAAAACCCGGTATCAGGTATTTCCAACCTACAGGGCTCCCAATCAGGGCGATCATCTGCCCTGCAACTTCGTCAATCACCACGAATCCGGGGTCTTTGCGCCCGCTTTCGCGTGCCACCACCGTGGAAGGCCCGATACCGGCAAGCGTGACAGCCAAAGAGACAACAATCGCGGCCGCCATTTGCCAACCCGGTGGGATTAGATGCGCCGCAAACCACCAGAGGAGCACCGTCGCGCCGGAAGCCCAGGTTCCCGGCCCGGGATACATCCGGCCAATGTAAAAGAATGTAGCGATCAGCCATGAGAGGTGAGATTTTTGGGTTACGGACGTTTCCGCCATCTCGTCCAGAATACGTGAGCCGGACTGACGGTTGCGAGGGTTTTGGCGGCGAACCGATAAACATCACGCGGCGCAGAGCCGCGCACGGGAGGCGCAGCTGCCGCTGAACCGAAAATCCGGCTCGCGACATCTATAATGATTCAGTGAGTACTGCTCCCACAGTTCGCAAGGTTGCAGAAGCCGATTTCCCCACCCGCTGGGGGAACTTCCGCATCATGGGCTTTGAAGGCTACATTGGCGATGATCGCCGCAAAGAAGAGGCGGTGGCGCTTGTCATGGGCGACATTCATTCAGCCCCGCCGCTCGTCCGCATTCACTCCCAGTGTCTAACTGGAGATGTTTTTGGTTCTCTGCGCTGTGACTGCCGCGCCCAACTGGAGATGGCGTTGCAACTAATCGCCGAGTCTGGTGCAGGCGTGCTTCTCTACGAACAGCAGGAAGGCCGCGGCATAGGTCTGATGCCGAAGCTCCAGGCATATGAACTTCAGGACAAAGGACTGGATACCGTGCAGGCCAACGAGCAGCTCGGTTTCAAGGCCGACCATCGCGAGTTTCAGCTGCCCGGCGAGATCTTGAAAGCGCTGGGGCTGAGCTCTGTGCGGCTACTCTCGAACAACCCTCAGAAGGTGGCTGCTCTCGAAGCTGCCGGAATCAAAGTGGCGGAGCGAGTCCCCTGCGAAGTTGAGCCTACCGCGACGTCAGAGCGCTATTTAACCACCAAGAAAGAGAAGCTGGGGCATTTGTTCAGCAGCCGCTAAATTACTTCAGCTCGTCCGTGACCGCGGTCACGGGGCCCACGGCGGAATCGGTATAATTTCTAGTTTTTCGCATGCGCCCAACGGCGCTGACTCATCATTTCGAACATTCGAGGTACGTTTATGGCTACCCAGAGTTTCCGGCAGGAAAAAGATTCCATCGGCCTCAAGGAAATTCCCGCTGACGTTTATTACGGGGTCCAGACCGCGCGCGCGGTGGAGAACTACCCGATCTCCGGGATGCGGGCGCATCCTTCGCTGATCCGCGCCATTGGCATGGTCAAGCAGGCAGCTGCCGAGGCCAACAAAGGTTTAGGACTGGTGGATGATGAGCGCGCCGATGCCATCATGAAGGCTGCGGGGGAAGTGGTGGACGGGAAGTGGAACCAATCGTTTGTGGTGGACGTGTTCCAGGCCGGCGCTGGCGTGAGCTTCCACATGAATTCGAATGAGGTCATCGCCAACCGCGCTACGGAGATCACCGGCGGCAAGCTGGGCGAGTACAAGGTACATCCGAACGATCACGTGAACTACGGGCAGTCGACGAATGACGTGTTTCCCACGTCAATGCGACTCGCGACGCTGCTGGAACTGGAGAAGCTCTATCCCGTGTTGAAGAACCTGGCCGCCGCGTTCGATGAAAAAGGCAAAGAGTTCCACAACATTATGAAGTCAGGCCGCACCCACATGCAGGATGCGGTGCCGATCCGGCTGGGACAGGAATTCGCGGCTTACGCAATCGCGATCCGTAAGGCCGAAGCCGACATTCGCCACCAGGCTGATTCACTTCGCGAACTGGGATTGGGCGGATCAGCCGTGGGCACCGGAATCAACACGCATCCGGACTATCGAGCGAAGGCGGTGGCCAATCTGGCGCGGATCTCGGGCCAGAAGCTCACGCCGGCTTCCGACATGCGCTGGGCGATGCAGTCGAATGCGTGCATGGCGCAGGTTTCTTCTTCGCTGCGGAATCTGGCGCTGGAGATTATCCGAATCTCTAACGATTTACGCCTCATGTCTTCTGGCCCGAACACCGGATTTGCAGAGATCAACTTGCCGGGACTGCAACCGGGATCTTCGATCATGCCGGGCAAGATCAATCCGGTAATGCCGGAGCTGGCGGCGATGGTTTCATTCCAGGTGGTCGGAAATGACGCTGCGGTCGCAATGGCGGTGCAGGCCGGGCAGTTGGAACTGAACGTGATGATGCCGACGATGGCCTACAACGTTCTGCAATCGATCACCATCATGGCCAACATGCTGCAGGTCTTCACTGACAAGTGCGTGAAGGGCCTGACGGCCAACGAACAGCGCAATGCCTTTTACGCGCAAAGCACGGTGTCGCTCGCGACGGCGCTCAATCCATATATCGGATATGCAAAGGCAGCGGAGATCGTGAAAGAATCGGTGAAGACCGGCCGGTCGATCATCGACATCGCACGCGACAAGAAGCTGCTCAGCGAACAGGAAATCGCCGAGATTCTGGATCCGGTGAACATGACTGAGCCGCAGGTCCCGCGCGAGGCGGCGAAACATCGCGAAGAGGTCAAAGCCCGAGGGTAGATGCTTTTTTGTAATCCCGAACACCGATGGTTCTGCGGTGAGGGACCCCTACCAGCTTCGATTCATTTCCTCTGAAGTCCACTGAATGTTGCGACTATAGGGCTCCCTCGCTGCGCTCTCGGGTTACAGCTCAGCAAAAGCCCGCACAGGAAAGGTTCCGAAACCTTTCACTTTGACCGGCACTGCGGAAAAGCTGAAGCCCTCGGTCGGAAGGCGGTCTAGCCCAGTCATGTGCTCGACGATCAGGATTTCCTGACCAAGCAGGATTGAATGCACCGGACGCTGGCCGTCCGAGGTGCCGTCGATATTGTGGGAATCGATCCCCACCAGGGCCACTCCAGCATTCGCCAGGAAGTCGGCTGCGCCTTCGGTCAGGAACGGATGACCTTCATAGTACTGGTCGGTCTTCCAATGCCGTGACCATCCTGTTTCGACCAGAACGGCCTTCCCTTTGAGATTTCCCAACTCCGCGAATCGAGCCCCTTCGAAGCCAGCTGCTGTGACGGGATCTTCTTTATGACTTCACGTATTTCCTCGGCCAGCGCGCCTGTGTCCGCCGGCATTCCCGCTGGAATCCTGGCGCCGGGAACCGATATCCGGAAGAGCGTTGCAACAGCAGCTGCCTCTTCCGGCTGCATAGGGCTGTCTTTCTGCAGTAACTCAACGTGAAACGTGCCGTTTCCAGGTTCAATACTCACCACCCTTCGTGCCGAGAGCTGGACCAGAATTGCAGCCAGAGAAGTTCCATCCGTGCCGCCGGTGAGGATATACCGAGCCAGAGCGGGCGAGACTCCAGGAGGTGGTCCATAGAGCGGCGCGACCGCCTCCAGCTTCGGGTCCCTGCCGACCTTGACCCAGAGTACGAGGAAATAGGTGAGCAGCAGCGCGGGAAAAATCAGGAACCTGATGTCATAGGAAAGCGTGAGCGCAATCGGCATAGTAAAAGAGCCGCGGGTCGACCAGCCGGAGCATGGATTGTACCCGTCCAGGAAGCTTTTGGCTGCAACAAAAACCCCGGCCTTGCAGCCGGGGATTTTGCCGAAATTGAATCTGATTACTGGTTCGCACCCACAGTCACGTGCTTGTTCAGCGCCTTCTCGATGGTGTCACGAGGTACATAACCCACAATTTGCTCCTGCACCTGACCGTTCTTGAAGATCAGCAGCGTGGGAATGCCCCGTACGCCGTAGCGCTGCGGCGTTACCGGGCTGCGGTCCACGTCCATTTTGCCCACCCGGACTTTGCCTGAGTAGGATGCCGCTACCTCGTCCACAATGGGAGAGAGGGCCTTACAGGGGCCGCACCACGCCGCCCAGAAATCCACCAGGACCGGCTGCTCGCTCTTGAGCACTTCCTGGTCAAAATTGCCGTCTGTCAGTTCCAGAATCCGTTCGCTCGCCATCCGAATGCCTGCCTTCTTGGGAAAGATGTTATTAGCTGTGCGCTTATATGATTCGCCCAACCCTCAATCCTAGCAAATGATTAGATGAATTTAGGCCCGGCAAGTTTCATCCTCGCTAACTCGCTGAATCTAAGCTCCTTTTTCCGCATGAATTTGGCCAGTCTCTGATTCGACGAAAGGTCAATTCGAACTCGGAGTAACGTTACCAAAGTGACGTGGACGCGAGGCCAGTGTGGCTCTAGACTCTCCCTCGGTGGTAAGGCAGTTCTGGGGGAGGGCTGCCTGGCGTCCTGCGATTCAC
>Ga0070679_100006240_pt1 | contig 11104 bp, 10 predicted proteins | sample KBSC63BmetaG_FD_65652 | JGI IMG/M metagenome (GOLD analysis project Ga0070679, IMG submission 65652) | Corn rhizosphere microbial communities from Kellogg Biological Station, Michigan, USA - KBS C6-3B metaG | ecosystem: Host-associated > Plants > Roots > Rhizosphere | place: USA: Michigan... | reverse complement strand
CAGCTTCGCCTGGCCTTTCGTCCCGCGGCGTCATGCCAGCCTCCTGTAACGCCACCACAGCACCGCACCCGGCACGAGCGTCCAGACGAAGTACCAGCTCACGAGAATTGCCGAACCGAGCTTGCGCGCCGGTGCCTCCTCTGTGACCTCGCTGACGGTGCCGAAGATCACATCGTTCACATGCACCGGAATGTTCGTGAGGTTGAACATCGAGATCCACTGACCTGCCTTGCCGCCGATCTCCTGCGCGAGTCCAACCGTGAACGGCGTCGTGATCACGAACAGGCCCACGAGGAACACCGACGCGTACGCGCGCCGGCTCGTGAACGACGCCGTGAGCATCGAGAGCGTGGTCACGTACAGCGCCATCGCCGCACCAGCCAGGAGGAATCGCGGCATGTCGATCCAGTGCTGCTGCAGGTATACGATCGGCGCGGGGTCGCCGGCCGAGAGGCCGAGGAAGAGCAGGAACTGCGGAAGCCAGGCGACGACGGTCATCACGGCGAAAAGGGCTGCCCACCGCGCCATGACGTAGTCCCCGCCGGTCACGGGCCTAACGAGGTACAAATTGATCGTCCCGTCACGCTTGTCCCGGCACAGGAGCTCCGGCGCCATCACCGCCCCGAAGACGAACAGAATGATCGACGCAATCCCGTAGTAGTCCGAGTGCGACGGAAGGTGGACCTTCTCCGCCGTGCCGGGGCCGCCGAGTCGGTTCGCCGCACCGGCGACGAGCGCGAATCCGAGGCCCAGCACGGAGAGAACGGCGATGAAGAACCAGGGAAGGATCTTCGCTCGGCCGCCTCGGCCGAACCCGAGGGCGATCCGCACGCCGTCCTTGAAGATGGCCTGGCGCGACCGGCCTCGGCCCTCGCGGACCTCGGTGTAGCGCTGGTAGCCAATGTCGAATACGGTGCCTGTCGTCATAGGTCTCCGTCATCCTGAGCCGTCAGGCGAAGGATCTTCATCGTCCCGATAGAGCCCTCTACCAGGAGAATGAGGATCCTTCGCTTCGCTCAGGATGACATGGTGGTCGGTTCGAACAGCTCGGTGAGTGCGCGGCGGCGCGGAGCCATCCGGCGCAGCGGCGCCTCGGCCTCCACGAGCGCGTCCCGCACGTGATCGTAGACGGATTCGTCGGGGCCTTCGATCGTTAGGCCGGTATGCTCGACGGCCACCTGGACGCCGCGGCGAGCGAGCGCCGCCACCAGGGCATCCCGGTTGTCGTCCACCTCGATGAAGACCGTCTCCATCTCCTTCGTGAACTGCCGCACCTCGCCAGACTGCACCAGCCGTCCGCCTTGCAGGACGATGATGCGATCGCACGTTCGCTCGATATCGGCCATGAGGTGCGACGAGAACAGCACGCTGATGCCGAACTCGCGATGCGTCTTTCGGATCAGTGCGAGCATCTCCTCGCGACCGGCGGGGTCGAGGCCGGCCGTGGGCTCGTCGAGAAACACGAGCGCCGGGTCGTGCACGAGCGCCTGCCCGAGCTTCACACGCTGCTTCATGCCCGTGGAGTATCCGCCGATCGCTCGGTAGCGCTCCTCGAAGAGGCCCACGTGACGCAGCGTATCGGCCGCGCGCGTTCGAGCGCTCGACGGTGGCAGCCCGCTCACTTCCGCCATGTGCGTCAGAAACTCCGCCGCACTCGGCTGAGTCGGCAGGCAGTCATGCTCGGGCATGTAACCCACCCGCGCACGTGCAGCGACGGTGTCGGTGGCGTCCTGGCCCAGGATCATCGCGGAACCTGAGGTCGGCTGCAGAAGTCCGAGCAGGATCTTGATCGCCGTGCTCTTGCCCGCGCCGTTTTCTCCGAGGATGCCGGTGATGCCATCGGTGATCTCGAAGCTGACACCGTTGAGGGCGACGACGTCGCCGTACCGCTTCGTTAGGCGTTCGACGGCAATGAGCGCGGCGCCATTCGTTCCGTTCGTCGTCATCAGGCACCCGCCGGCTTCGGTTTCTCGCACGACGCGGTGTGACCGTAGTCGCAGGCGCGCTTGCGGAATTCCTTCGCGCGGTCGGGTGCGTGCCGGACGCCGGCGCCGCGGTCGTACATGGACGCGAGTCGGGCGCACGACTCACCGTACCCCTCCTCACAGGCCTCTCGATAGAGCTGCGCGGCTCGTGTGAAGTCCTGCGTTACGCCGAGTCCGGCTTCCAGCACTCTCGCGTGGTGGAAGCAGCCCGCAGGTTCGTTCGCCTGACAGGCCTCGTCGTACAGCGCCGCCGCGGTGGAGTCGTTATGCGGAACGCCCGTACCCGCGTTATGTAGCCTCCCGAGCCCGACACAGCCGATCTGGATCTTCGCCGTACAGGATCGCCTGAGCAGCTCCGCTGCCCGGGCGAAATCCTGTGTCACGCCGTTGCCGGCTGCGTACAGATCGCCGAGGTGTGCGCAGCCGGGCATGTTGTTGCCGTCGCACGCTTGCTGGAACAGGACGGCGGCACGTGCCGGGTCCTTTGGAAGCCCTGTACCATCGCGGTAAACGAGGCCGAGTGAGGTGCAGCCAGCCAGACCACGCATCTCGCAGCCCCGTTTGAAGAGACCGAGCGCACGCGCGGAGTCACGTTTGACACCGGTGCCTTTCTGGTATGCGAGGCCGAGGCTCGCGCATCCGTCACCGACGTTGCCCTTGCAGGCCTGGTCGAACAGCTCGGCGGCGTGAGATTCGTCGCGGAGGACGTATTCGCCTTTCGAGAGCCGGACCGCGAGGCTGTTGCAGGCGGCAACGTCGCCCGATGCGCAGGCGCCTCGAAGGCGTTTTGCCTCCTTGTTTCCTGGGTGGCACGCGGCGACGAGAAGGCTTGCTGCTATCAGGCAGATACGATTTCGCATGCGCGGTCGGCGGGGACGGGCGAGTGGGCGAGGTGGCGGTTGCCTCCGCGAGCCGGTACGGATCGGTTTCGCGGGAAGTTTCGCGGTACGCTTCGCCTTACGCGCAAGTAACCTGACAGGCCGTTGGGGCGTCTACAGTCGTCCCCACCGCGACCTCGCGGAGGCCTGTATGGTCGTACGCGTCGTGCGACACCTGTGCGTCAGGGTGGATCCTCGCTCCGCGAGTGCGATCTCCTGCGTCGTTTTCCTCGCCGTGGCCGCCTGCGCCGGAGGCGACAGTGCCTTCGGTCCGTCGTGCACAGACCGCACGGTCGTGAACAGCGAGTTCGCCCGTACGACGCTCGCGAGCTCGGCTCCGGTATGTTCGGGCGGCTCAGCGGTGAAGCGCATACCCGCTGAGAGGCAGTGACAGGAACGGGTCAGGGCAGAGCGATTAGCGCGACCGGAGCAGAACGATCACCGCGGCCCAACTCTGTCGCCATGCTCGCTGAGTTGGGCCAGTTGGGCCGCGTATCGCTGGGCGGCGGATGTGTTCCCGGCTGCCTTGGCCGAACGCATCGCGCCCGCCACGGCCCGATAGCGGCGCGGCTCCGTGACCAGCGTCGCCTCGAACTCCTTGTACGCGGTGCGTGCGTCGCCGCTCGCGAGCAGCATCTCGCCTAACAATTCACGAGCCGGCACGATGGGGCCCGGAGTGATCGCGTTCTTCTCCGTGGTTGCCTCGAGGTCGGCGGTCGCGCGCATGGCTGCCAGCGCTTCCGGCCGCGCGCCGCCCGCAAACGCGCGCCATGCCTCGACGCCTCGGCTCTGAATCTCCACTTGCTGGCTCCAGTACGCTTCCTTACGTTGAGCGAGGGCTTCTCGCAATTGCCCGAGCTGCCTAACGGCTTCGGCGCTCAGCACCGTGTCACCCATCCGGGCGGCCCCGATGCCTCGCGCAAACCAGGTGATTGCGTCGGCAAACGGAAAGGCAGTCTGGCGTAGCTCGAGTTTCGCCGCGCTGCTCCAGTCGCCGCGTTCCAGGGCGTAGCGCGCCGGTATGGCTGCCATCGCGAAGTATGCGGCGGCTGGCGGGGCGCCCGTCGTCGGGCCGTTCGGGTCATAGCGTGCCGCCAATGCCGGAAGCGCCGCGAGTACTCGTGCCGCTGCGCTGTCCTGACCGGTCTGCAGATAGGCGTACATCAGGTAGTCGTTGGCGTGCAGTGTTTCGCCCACTGCCCCTTCGGCGTTTGCCGCATTGGCGGAGCGAATGTTCGTGGCGATCGACTCCTGCCACTCGCCCACGCGGGTGTAGGTGTGCGATGGCATGTGCAGCGCATGCGCCGAGGCCGGGGCGATTTCCGCGTATCGGTTTGCGGCCGGGATCGCCTTCGGGGCGAGCGCGGGAAAGTCGTACGCGTGGATCAGGTAGTGCGCCACGCCCGGGTGGTTCGGCAGTCGCGCCGCGAGCGGCTCGAGGATCGCGGCCGCCTTTGTCTGGCTCGCGTAGGTTTTGTCGTTGGCGTCGGCCGAGAAGGCGAGCGCGGCGGCGTAGAAGATGGACGCTTCCTCGTCGCTCGGATATCGGCGCGCGACGTCGGCCATCGCGTCGCGGTACGCGATGATGCGCGTATGCTGATCGGCGCTCGCGTAGTTCTCGTATAGCTTGGCGACAGCGGCGAGGAACGATCGCTCTCGCTCCGTTCCGCCCCGAAGCGCCTGGCCGTGCTCGACGGCCCGAAGCCCGCGCTCGAGCTGCGCGTTAGGCTTGATCCCGGCGGCGAACGGATTCCCCCAGGCACTCAGCGCCAGTCCCCAGTACGCGGCAACGCAGGTGGAGTCGGCCGCGAGTACGTCACTGAACGCCTGCACCGCGCCCGTGAAGCCGAACGAGTGGAGTAGAGCAACGCCCTTTTCGAACGTTGGCCGCGCGGTGGGTGCGCAGGACGTCTCGAAGTGCACGGTGCCGAGGTGCGCGGCGTCTTGGCCCGGAGTTTGGGCGGCCAGAGGAGGGGCCAGGAGTGCGAGGCCTGCCAGGAGGGAGCGGGACATGAGCCATCTCCGCGAGTGGTTGTCTCTTGCCGGCAAAGATACGGTCGGCGTCCACATCTTCGCCAAGCAGGCATCTCGACCGATAAGCTTTAAACACAAGGAGACACAGATTGACGCAGACCGGCGCTTCGCGCCGGACGCAGATCGACACAGTTGCCTCCTGAGCCATCCAGAACTCCTTGCACCAGAGCCTTTTGAAACGGGGAACACCCTCGGACGCATGAGCTGACCGAGGTCGGTTCTATTTCAGAAACACGCTCGTTTGCGAGAGGAGCTTTAACCGGCCGCGGAGCAAGCTGCGGCAATCGGCGTCCGCCCGCGCCAGCGGGCGGCCTGCGTCAATCTGTGTCTCCTTGTTCTTAGACTGGACCTAACGCGATGTAGGGCCCGGGGGCGTGATGGTTAGCGGCAGCAACCAATGCAATCTTACCGACGCTGGACGCGCGGCGTGTAGGCCAGCATCATGCAGGGACTATGAGTTCACCGACCTCAGCCGCTGATCCCGCCGACAGCGAACGCGCGCGCCGCTGGCGCCTCGTGCTCGGGAACGACGCCGAGCAGTCCGCGGGCGCGTCACTCAGCGGGGCGGACGCGGGGATGGATCGCGCGCTCGAGGCGCTCTACGGCGCTTCGGGCGGTCGTGGTGGCATGCCCGGCACGGCCGGGTCGGATCGGCGTGGGGGGCTCGGTAGCTCGGCGCCGTCGGTCGCGCGATGGCTGGGTGACATCCGTTCGTATTTCCCGTCGTCGGTCGTTCGCGTTATGCAGAAGGACGCGCTCGAGCGGCTCGACCTCCAGCGAATGCTCCTCGAGCCCGAGATGCTGGAAGCCGTCGAGCCCGACGTCCACCTCGTCTCGACGCTCATCGCCCTCAAGAACGTCATCCCGAACAAGACACGCGACACGGCGCGACTCGTCGTGCGGCGTGTCGTCGAGGAGTTGCAGCGCCGTCTCGCGAACTCGACGCGACAGGCCATCATCGGCGCTTTGAATCGCTCGGCGCGCAACAACCGACCGCGCTACTCCGAGATCGACTGGCACCGCACGATTCGCGCGAACCTCAAGCACTACCAGCCCGCGTACCGAACCATCATCCCCGAACGGCGCATCGGCTGGGGGCGCAAACGCAGCTCACTCAGGGACATCATCCTCTGCGTCGACCAGAGCGGCTCGATGGCCGCGTCAGTCGTCTACTCCAGCGTCTTCGGTGCCGTGCTCGCGTCGCTCCCAGCGGTGTCAACGCGCTTCGTGGTGTTCGACACGGCAGTCGTCGATCTCACCGAGACGATGACCGACCCTGTCGAGCTGCTGTTCGGCACCCAACTCGGTGGCGGCACCGACATCAACCGCGCACTTGGGTATTGTGAATCGCTCGTCAGGCGCCCAAGTGAAACGATTCTCGTACTGATCAGCGACCTGTTCGAGGGCGGCCAGCGCGACGAAATGCTCAAACGGGCGGCGGCGTTGGCCGCGTCCGGTGTGCGCGTGGTGGCTCTGCTTGCGCTGGCGGATACGGGAGCGCCCGCGTTCGACCACGCGAACGCCGCCGCATTCGCCGCACTCGGCATCCCATCCTTCGCGTGCACGCCGGATCTCTTCCCGGATCTCATGGCAGCCGCCATCGGACGTCACGATCTCGGTCAGTGGGCGTCGGCGCGTGGCATCGCGATGGGTGGAGGCGCGCCATCGTGACGTGGACGGCGGAGACGGTCCTCGCACTGGCGCCCGACCCGGCGTCGGCAAAGGCCGGCCGCGACCTCGCGGTGCGTCGCAAATGGACGACGTTAGGCGTGAGTCGGACCGCGGACGGTGCCCCGGTGCTCTGGGGCGCCTGCCAGGGAAGCGGCAAGGACCCGTACCTCACGCGCGCGGACACGAGTGAGCCGGCGTTCAAGTGCTCGTGCCCGAGCCGTAAGTTCCCCTGCAAGCATTCGTTAGGCCTTTTCCTGTTGTTCGTTCAGTCACCCGGCGAGTTCACGACGAGCGCGCCGCCAGACTGGGTGGCGGAATGGCTTGGAAGTCGGACGGAGCGGGCAGCGAAACGCGCAGAACGTGAGGCCCGAGCGGCGGATGCCGACGGCGACGGAACACCGGCCGATCCCGCGCAGGCTGAGAAGGTGGCGAAGCAGGCGGCTGTCCGCGCCGCGGAGCGTGAGCGGCGTGTGGCCGCCGGAATCGCGGAGCTCGACCTGTGGTTGCGCGACCTGGTGCGACAAGGGCTGAGCACGGCGGCAACACGGCCCGCGTCGAGCTGGGAAACCATGGCGGCGCGCCTCGTAGATGCCCAGGCGCCAGGCGCGGCGAGACTCGTCAGGCAAATGGCCACGATCCCTGCGAGCGGCGACGGGTGGCCGGAGCGACTGCTCGATCGCATGGCGCGACTGCACCTGCTGCTCGAGGGTTATAGTCGGATCGACTCGCTGCCGCCGGATCTCGCGGCTGACGTCCGTGCTGGCCTCGGTTGGACGACGCCGCAGGAGACGCTGCTCGAGCGTGAGGGGGTGCGCGACCATTGGGCGATCGTGGGCCGTCGCTTGACGGAGGACGATCGACTGCGCGTACAGCGGACATGGTTCTGGGGCAAGGAGACGCGGCGCGGTGCGCTGGTGCTGCACTTCGCGCCGGCTGGCGCCGTGCGGAGCGAGACCAAGCCCATCGACCCCACGTTCGTTCCGGGCACCGCGTTCGACGGGACTCTGGTCTTCTTCCAGAGTGCGGCACCGCTGCGCGCGATCGTCAAGGAGCGAACTTCCGCCGTGGATTGGCCACTCGGCATCGGCTACGCGGACGTCTCCGAGGCTGTTGCCGCCACGGCGAACGCGGACGCGCGGATGCCGTGGCTCGAGGGTCATCCGGTTTTTCTTCGCGATTCGACGCCAACGACGCTAAGGCCGGCCCAGGTGAGAGACGCGACTGGACGAGTAATGCCGCTCTCGGCTCGCTTTCGCGATCGGTGGCGATTGCTGGCGGTGAGCGGTGGCGCACCGGTACCGCTCTTCGGCGAGTGGGACGGCGAGGCACTCACGCCGCTCACGGTATGGGGTGAGAACGGAGCTGTCTCGCTCGCATGACGCACCCGACGCCTGACTTCGCGATCTGGTCGGCAGCCGTGAACTCGGCACTCCTGGGGACCGATCGTGCGCCGCTAGCCGCGCCAACCGCGGATGGGGCGTTAGGCACCGCCTACGCCGCGTTGGTGCGTGCCGAGTCAGACGCCGCGACGAATCTGCTGCGCGTGGCGGCCGCGGCGGGCGCCTACCAGCGTTGCGGCCGCACGCCCGGTCGTAGCCAGGAAGCGCCGCCCTCGCCGTGTCCGCACGATGATCGCCCGACGTGCACGCCCGCCGCCGGTGCGCTGCTGCGGCGGATTCTTCAAGGCGAGCACGAGAGCCTCCTGCAGACGTGGCTGACGCTTGCGGCTCGTCACGACGTGAGAGTCCCGGCCGACGCGCTTCCCGCGGTGCTCGACGTGGCCAACAAAGGCCCCAAGCTGCGTCACCTCGTGCGAGCAACGGGTGGCACGCGTGCGAGGTGGCTCGCCGCCCTCAACGAGAACTGGGCGTTTGCCATCTCGGGCGATAGCCCGGAAGCGTTGGCGACGACCTGGGAGACCGGCACCGGCATGGCGCGCCATGAAGCGCTGCAATTGCTGCGGCAGCTCGACCCGGAGCGCGCTCGCATGCTGCTCGAGACATCGTGGGCGCAGGAGGATCCCGATAGTCGAGCGTTCTTTGTCGCCACGCTCGCGTTCGGACTGAGCCTGGCAGACGAGCCGTTCCTCGAGCGTGCACTGGATGATCGCCGGAAAGAAGTGCGGCAGCAGGCAGCGGGGTTGCTGGTGCGTCTGCCGTCGTCGGCGTTGGCAGCCCGGATGCTCGACCGGGCCAGGCAGCTTATCACGTTAGGCACATCGGCGATCCTTCAACGACCGCGGATCGACGTCACGCCGCCTGCCGAGGCCGATACCTCCATGATCCGCGATGGGGTCAGCCCCACGCCTACGGCCGGCAGCGGTGTGGGCGAGAAGTCGTGGGTGCTCGCGCAGGTCATCGGCGCGGTCCCGCCGTCGACGTGGAGCGCTGCATGGTCGATCGACCCCGCCAAGCTGGTTCGCGCCGCTGACGGTCATGAATGGCGCGAGGCGCTCGTCGCAGGCTGGCTCATCGCCACCGAACGATTCCACGATGCCGCGTGGGCGCAGGCGCTCTGGGACAACGAGGCGGTAGCGCGGGTCGAGCCCAAATGGGGAGCGCCGCCACTCGAGCACGTCTTCACGCGCGCCGCGCCTCCCGACGTCGTCGACGGCGCCCTGCGTCGCGAGATCGACGCTCGGCAGGACGCGTTGCGCGGCGCGCACCGGGTCGCTGTTGCGCTGCTCCGCTGGCCTAATGAGTGGAGCGACGCACTATCCCGCGTCGTCGCGAAACGGCTCAAGCAGCACGCCGGCGGCGACCGCGTGCCGTTCACGTCGGAATTCGGCATGCGAGCGCTGCTCGAGCGGTGCGCCCACGCCGTGTCGGTCTCCGCGGCGGACGCGTTCCTCGACGGCTGGCCCGAGCAATCCGACGTCTGGTCAACGTGGGCGTCCGCTATCGACACACTCACGTCCGTCCTCCGATTCCGCCTCGATCTCCACCTCGCGTTCAACGACGAGCCTCCTGCATGACCACGTTCTCAGCATCGACCACGGCGTCCGGAAACGGCGTCGCGATCCTGCGTGCCCACGCCGAACAGCAGTTCGCCGGCGAGCTCGAGGAGCTTGCACGAACCGACACGCGCGCTCGACCGCCGAGCTGGCGATTGTCACCCTGGGCCGTGGCGACTTACCTGTTAGGCGGTCGCACGGACAGCGGCGCCGAGATCACGCCAAAGTACATCGGCAATCGACGGCTGATCGAGATCGCGATCGCCACGCTCGCGACCGACCGCGCCCTGCTGCTGCTCGGCGTCCCGGGCACGGCAAAGACGTGGGTCGCCGAGCATCTGGCGGCGGCGATCTCGGGCGACTCGACGCTGCTCGTGCAGGGCACCGCCGGCACGAGCGAGGAGGCAGTCCGCTACGGATGGAACTACGCCCGCCTTCTGGCCGACGGCCCGTCGCTCGCCGCGCTCGTGGCGAGTCCGATCATGCGCGCCATGGGAGAGGGGCGAATTGCGCGCATCGAGGAGCTCACGCGCATCCCGGCTGATGTGCAGGACGCTCTCATCACGATTCTTTCGGAGAAGACGCTGCCGATTGCCGAGCTGGGGAAGGAGGTCCAGGCCGTGAAAGGCTTCAACCTCATTGCGACCGCGAACGACCGCGACAAGGGCGTGAACGAGCTTTCCAGCGCGCTCAAGCGGCGGTTCAACGTCGTGGTGCTACCGGTCCCCGCCACGATCGATGAGGAGGTCGACATCGTCACCCGTCGTGTCGACGCGTTAGGCAAGGCGCTGCAGCTTCCGGCCGAGACGCCGGCAGCCGAGGAGATTCGTCGGGTGGTGACGATCTTCCGGGAGCTACGCGGCGGTGTGACGGAGGACGGCAAGACGAAGGTGAAGTCGCCGAGCGGGACGCTCAGCACGGCGGAGGCGATCTCGGTCATCAACGGAGGCCTGGCGCTCGCCGCGCACTTTGGTGATGGCCGACTTCGGTCGAACGACCTCGCGTCGGGACTGTTGGGGGCCGTCGTGAAGGATCCGGTACAGGACCGTATCGTGTGGCTCGAGTATCTCGAGGCGGTCCTGAAGGAGCGCGATGGATGGAAGGATCTGTATCGCGCGTGTCGTGCGGTGAGCTAGCATTGGCATCCAGGATCACGTCTCTCGCACCGATCTGGCGTCGCGCTAGGGCTGGCTTGAATAACCAGGGAACGCAGAACGCGCAGACGGCGCTTCGCGCCGACGCCGAGGGACGCAGAAGACTGCTCGGCACCTCTGATGTCGCTCGCAACGAGCCCGTTATTGATGGGAACTGCCTCGGTCAGTTCAGACCCGCCCGAGGCCGTTCCTTTCAAAATCGGCTCGTTGTCAGCGGAGCTCTCTCCCCACATGGAGCCCTTCTGCGACCTTCTGCGTCGCCCGCGCCAGCGGGCGTTCTGCGCGTTCTGCGTTCCCCGGTTGTTCGAGCCGGCCCTAACGCGATGCCGGAGTGTCAAGCTCCGACACGGCCATGGCAATTCTGCCGCGCAGGCCGATCCCGCCCGTATCGACACCTGTCCGCGCTCTGCTAAGTCTCGATGGTACACG
>Ga0070679_100006236_pt1 | contig 11106 bp, 7 predicted proteins | sample KBSC63BmetaG_FD_65652 | JGI IMG/M metagenome (GOLD analysis project Ga0070679, IMG submission 65652) | Corn rhizosphere microbial communities from Kellogg Biological Station, Michigan, USA - KBS C6-3B metaG | ecosystem: Host-associated > Plants > Roots > Rhizosphere | place: USA: Michigan... | reverse complement strand
TCCTCCGCGACCAGGCGATAGAGGACAACAAACAGACCAAAAGTGGCCGCATTGGAAATAATCAGACCAGCAATAAAAGGGTCACGTACGACGAAAGCGAGAGCGCGCTCCAGGATCGGAGTGACAGCAGCTATTGGAGTAGTCGCTTCATCAGATATAGATTGTTGTGACATATGGTTCCCCCAAAATTATTCCGTTGTTTGGACGGAGAGATATTTGGACGGAGAGATATTCAGTTAGGATGGGAGAAGAATGGCAAAAAAGATACCACCCATGAAGCAACATCGTAAAAATTGCGCATGTCTCGATGCTCCGTTTATTTCTCCGCGGCCATGGCTCGTTGTGGCACGAGGCGGCCCGATTTATCCTCAACGTCGCGCGTTCCCTCATGATACTCGGCATCAGTGTTGACGCTCCAGGGATCAAGGTTGGCGTTAGCTGCGATATTGCGCGCGGCACACAGGGCGCTCATCATCGAATGGTCCTGGTTGTTATAGTGATGCATCCCATTGCGACCCACCAGTTGCAGATTGGGCGCGTGCGCCTCCAGGTAATCGCGGATGACGCGCACATGTGTCTTGTAGTCGTCGTCGTAAACCGGGTATGCTTTAGGCTGACGCACCACGAACCCGCCAAGGATCTCCTCCGGCTGACACATTTTAAGCTTGAGCAGGTCTTTGGAACCGAGTTTGACTAAATCCTCATCGTTGGAGGTCCATAAACCGTCGCCCTCAAAGCAGAAATATTCCAGGCCCAGGCAGGTCTTGCTTGCATCGGGAACCATCTCTGGGCTCCAATTTTTGAAATTCTGGATACGTCCAGCCACAATGTCGGGGTCATGCAAATAGATCCAGTTGTCCGGGAACATCTCAGCCTTGTTGACGATCAGAGCAATGGTCAGAAAATCCCGATATTTCAATGAATCAGCCGCGTGCACCACGTGGGCGGGCAACGCAGGGTCGAAGGCGTGAACCAGCTCGCGCATAGGCAGCGTCGAGAGATAGTGAGTTCCATGCTCGACCTGGGTATGTCCATCGGCATCGCGAGTCACGATTCCAGTCACCTGCCGGTCATCGTGTTGAATGCTCACGACCTCTCGGCTCATCACCACTGGATAACCCTTTTGCCCTATAATCTCCGCCGTACGCTCCCACAGCTCGCCAGGGCCACGCCGGGGATAGCGAAACTCATCAATCAGAGTGGTAAGGACCTCGCCACCCTTTTGGTTTTTCTGTGGGAATAGCGCGCTCTTGATAGCGGCAGTGAGGTTCAGCCCTTTGATGCGCTGGGCAGCCCAGTCGGCAGAAAGCTCTTTGGTGCTGATCCCCCAGACTTTTTCGGTATAGGTCTTGAAGAAAATGGAGAAGAGACGATGACCGAACTGATTCGTCACCCACTCTTCCAAATTTTTCGGCTCGCGTGTAGGGGCAATGCGCGCTCTTACATAGCTGCTAATACAGCGCACGGTCTCCCAAGGACCAAGATTGAAGAGTGCGTTGAACGCTTTGAGGGGGTAATCAAAATATTTCCCTTGATAGACAATGCGTGAGAGACGTGGGCGCACCAGCAGATCGGGTCCCATAATCTCTGTCCACAGATCTTCGACTTCATGGCTCTTGGAGAAAAAACGATGGCCACCAATATCGAAACGATAGCCTTCATGCTCAACAGTACGAGAGATGCCCCCTACGTACTGGGAATCTTTCTCCAGAACAGTCACACCCACCTGCTGGTGAACTACCAGTTCATAGGCCGCTGTCAAACCAGCCGGACCAGCTCCCATAATCACTACATGTTTCTGCTCCTCGGTTGGGGAGGAAACGGCCCCGCCTGGAACACGGGATACACTTGAATCATTGGCATGTGCATCGGTCAAAGACATACGTAGGCCTCTCTTTATAACCAAATGTGCATAAAAGAAAATACGGGAGCACTCCCCGCTCAGTCAAGCTGTAGTTTGTTGTTTATTATAGGGATGCAAAATTGTTGGGTCAAGCAATTTTCATTAACTAGCCAATTTGTGTACATAAATATACCAAAGGTATTTTTAGCCTGAGGCAAGAATAACGTTCAAAACCGCCCCTCATACCAGCGGGGTTTGCGTGGGTGTAGCCAGACCGAAGGGATGATGGGCTGGCTGAGATCGTTGGAGGCTTCGGCGAGCAGAGCCAGGCTGATGAGGAAGTCATCGTGTCCATCGGCTGGATTGACGTACATATCGATAATCTCTGGAGCTGGCAAGCGATAGCGAGCGTGGCGCAACTGCTGCCAGCACTCCTCTCTCAGTTGTGATGGCGCGGCTTCATCTGTGTAGAGTTGCAGGCGTCCCCCGTTAATCAGGCCCAACATCTGATAGACCAGGCGCGATTTGCTGGGGCGTGTGAAAAGAAACTGATACACACGCGCCTCGCCCAGGCGCGCCGTCAGCAACGAGGCCAGACCCGCTCCCAGGCCGGTCGCATCGATAACCAGTGCGCGCACATTCCAGCGTTCGACCAGCGCTACGGTCGCGGCGTACTGCTCGTGGTGCGCCATGCCGGTCCACCATTCCTGATGTATAACCTTGATGACGGGCAGGTGCAGTTCGTTATAGCTGACCCGACCCACAGTGATGACAGTGCTATCGCGGCGCTGGCGACCCGGAGATGCGCTTGAGCGTTCGGGATCAAGCCGCTCCTCGCCCGCGACATCCATGCCTGCGATATACCACGCATCCTCGTCAGGCTCATCCTCCCAGGCGTGTTTGCCTTGCAGCAGCGACCTCTGGAGCGGATTGAGCAAATAACCAGCGCCATCGATCGAACGCAAACAGTATTGCGTCTGGATGCTCAAATGATCGGCTCCCAGGCGCTCAATCTCGCGCTCCACGTAGACGCGATAGGCGGGATTGAGCGCGGCCAGCGTATGCCAATCATGCTCAAAATGACAACGTATACCAGTACGCTCCTCGCTGGCCAGATTGGCCGCGCGCTGATGGGCTAACAATGTCGTATCCGACCAGGCTGTACCATAGAGAATCGTTGTCGCGTTTCTGGTCGCGGCCATCGGGCGAAAATCGCGGTTGAATTTCTCGATCGCGACATCCTGCGCCTCGTCGATCTCCAATAAAAGATCAGCAGTGGCTCCGACCACGTTGCTCTGCGGGCTGGCTGAATAGAAAATCACACGTGGTCCCAGGTGACGACGCACCTGCGTAGGATCTGCAGTGGGCGCTAAACCGAGCGTCGTGCGATTGCTCCAGACGCGTTCCTGAAGTTCACAACCATTCAGCAGCATCCGTAAACGCTCGCGACTATTGGTAATCTGCGGATTAAAGGTCGGCGCGGCCTTGATAATCGCGCCCGCCGGTTGCGTGGCCAGCAAATATGCCTCGATGACCGCCGAGAGCTGATTTTTACCGCTCTGCCTGGCCATCATCACCGTAAAGATGCGCCCATATCCGCCACGGATGGACGCGAGGACAGCTTCGGCAATCTCAGCCTGATAGGGATAGAGCGGCTGCCCAAGCACATTTTTAGCGAAATCTGCAATATCTGAAAAAGAGTCTGGCATTGGTTTTGTCGTGAGAGGAACATGAGAGACGCAGCTTAGCGAGAGGGTTGGTAAATGAAAAACATCGTTCGTCGGACTGGTTTTACCCAGCCATTGGCAAGAGTATAGCAGAAGAAGAGATTCTGGTCAAACGCCTCGCGAGGGAAACTTTTAGCAAAAATCGTGGACTTATCCACCATGAGTGTAACAACGTCCCTCCACGCGCTGCGGGCCACTTGCGTTCAGCGCGGGAATCTGCTATAGTTCTTGTATAGTTTTGTCGTTTTATTCTAAGGGGTTGTCTGGACATAGGGGGAACCGCAGTAAATGCCAACATTAGAGCGTTCAAATCCATTACCATTGTACTATCAATTGAAAGAAGTCCTGCGCCAGCAAATCCGCGCAGGCCATCTGGAGCCACACGCGGCAATTCCATCGGAGCCGGAATTAGTGGCCAGCTATCATGTCAGCCGCGCCACGGTGCGCCAGGCACTCAACGAGCTGGTTCACGAGGGCTTGCTCTATCGCCAGCACGGCAAGGGCACGTTTGTCTGTGAGCCACGTATTCAGCAAACGTTAAGCGAACTGGCCAGTTTTAGCGATGAGCTGAAACGGCGGGGCAAACGTCCCGGTGGCCTGTTGATTCTCAGCGAGCTGACGCGAGGGAGCGACACCGTGCGCAAAAACCTCAAACTGGCTGACGAAGAACAGGTCTTGCGCCTGGAGCGCGTGCGCACCGCCGACGGCACGCCTTGCGCGTACGAAATCGACTATCTGCCCTATCCGCGCGCCAGTGGCATCTATCAACGCGCCAAAGAAGCCTCCGAAGGCTCATTATACGCGCTGATGCTCACCGAGGGCCTCGCGCCATACGTCGCCGAACAAACGATCAAGGGCGGCGTAGCCAACGCGCGTGAAGCAGAGCTTTTGCAGATACCAGAGGGTGAAGCTGGCCTGCGCTACACCTGCATCTCTTACGATTCGACAGGTCAACCAGTTGAGTATTCCGAAACATTCTTCCCCTCCGAGCGTTTCGATTTCCATTTGACATTGAGGATAGCACACTAAAATAAGCAATAAATGAAGTGAGGAAAGGGCGGATCATCGATCGACAATCCATCCTTCCTCACCTCATATCAGAAGTTTTATGCTATCTCTATCGGATCAGTCTGGTGAAATTCCGCAAAAGAGCAGACCATTGGTACACCCTCCCAGGACCACCTGCCAATCATTCTCCGCGCCGGTCTTGATGCGGATCTGATGGATTACCGTCCCCTGGAGATAACCTTTACCAGACAGGTCTCCATTAGGTTGCCCATTACATGGATCGTTCTTGAGATCCGTAATATCAGCAATAGCAGAGTCAGTATTCGACCAGAGGCCAATCTCGAATGTACCGGTACCGTGACACTCAAAGCCCAGGTGCCAGGCGGTTGCCGGTATTGTCACATTTAGCACAATAGTGCTATTGCCTGTCCCATCCATCTCGGCGTGCAACGGCTGGAACTCAGGCCCAAGTATATTCAATGGTGGATAATATACGCCCTTGAAAATCCACAGCTTCCACGATGTCGAAGCATTGGCAGTGACCTGGATCGCACGTACTGGCGGAAATATGCCAGGGGACAACATTGAGTTTTCTGGTGAAAGCGGCTCTACAGTTTTCTGCCCACACACTGTGCCTCCAGTTTCATCACCATTATTAATAGACGCATATACCGTACCAGAAGGAGTATTTTCACAAGCGACGAGAAAACCGTATCTATGGCCGACTTCAATGTTTAGCCCGTTAATCGTCTTGCTACCCTCCCCGCTAAAGCTCGCCGCGATGCTCCAATCATGCGCAACGGCGGGCGCTGGAGCAGGCGGATATTTGCCCGTAGAGGTTGTTCGCCGATTGATAACGATAGCGAATGAGCCAACCAGCACAACGAGCAGGCACGCGGCAACCAGCGCATTGAGATAGGGATGGCGCCTGATAGGCTTCACTCTGGCGTTCTTTGCGCGATAGAGAGGCAAGGGCGTGGGTAGTTTGATCTCCTCGACTTCCTCAACTGGCTCGGCAACAGGCAAGGTTGTAGCGGTCTTCTGGAGCAGGCGCGCGCGGATGCTGGCCAGCGAGGCGCGATCCTCCGCCTGGGTATCAAAGTAGCGCGTCAGGTCTGAAATGAGAGGCTGATTCTGTGCTTCCTTCTCGGCATCTATCAAATCGTGATCTAACATGTGCTCCTCCTCTCTGCGGCGGCCTGAGTATAGAGCGTGCGCAAAGTAGCGAGCGTGCGTGAGAGCAGTTTGCGCAGTGCCTCTTCGCGTTTGTTCAACAATGCCGCGATTTCGGCGAACCGCAGACCGTCGCCATAGCGCAAGCGCAAGAGTTGTTGTTGCTGTTGCGGCAAACGCTGGATCGTGCGATGCAACTGCGTGTACACCTCGCGTTGAAGTGCCATCTGTTCGGGGCTGCCCGCCTCGTCTTCAAAGAGCATTTCTCTCACCTTCTCCAATTCAACCACGGGACGGCGCGTGGCGCGACGGTAGCTGTCGATGATCTTGTTATGGGCCACTCGTCGCAACCATGCCAGCTTCTCGCCTTCCTCCAGGCTTGTCAGATTGTCATGTTCCAGGGCCAGCGTAAATACTTCCAGCGTCAGATCCTCGGCATCTTCACGCGAAGTAATTTGCAGACGCACGTAGGCAAAGATTGCCCCACCATAGCGATCGTAAAGCGCTGCGTCATCTTCCGGGTCGTCAAGCGCTTCGGTGGTGGTCTTTAACGGTTGTTGCATCGAGTCCCTTCCTCAATTTCAGACTTCAACTGCTATAACGCTGAGCTGACAAAAACGTGACACGTTTTGCAGGCACGTGCTATACTAACTGCGGAATTTTTATCATGCGTGCTACACTGGATAACACAGGTCTCAAAAGCTACCATATAGAGGAGATTAGAGTATTTTATGGAAGACAGACAGCCTATCTATAGCCTGAATAACAGTCAGGATGGCCTGGTCTCAGGCGAACCCAGCCCCGAAGAACAGGAATGGACAGATAAAGGGAACGCGGCTGCGGAAGCGGAAAACTACCTGGAAGCCGCCGATGCGTTTCAACACGCGGTCGCGCTGAACCCCGGTAACGCCCGTTCGCGCTACAATCTGGCCCTGGCTCAACAACTTCACGGCGATACAGAGAACGCGATCGCGGGCTATCGCCGGGCCATCGATCTTGACCCCCAGTTGATCGATGCCTATACCAATCTCGGCAATCTCTACGGCGAACTTGGTTTGCAGGAAGAGGCGCTGGAGACCTTTCAACAGGGCCTGGAGTTCGATCCCGACAACGACGAACTCTACGCCAGCGTCGGCGATACCTACGCGCAACAATACCTCTACACCGATGCCATCCAGGCTTATCGCCAGGCGCTGATCCTGAATGGTGACAATGGCGGCGCGGCGGATAACCTGCGCGATGTACGCGAGCGCGTCAATTACCAGACGCGCCGGGTGATGGAGCAGGAGAAGCATATCGACGAGAATCCCGCCGACGCCATACGCTACGCGGAACTGGTCAATCTCTACCTGGATATGCACCGCTACGACGACGCCATCTCTGCCGCGAACCAGATTCTCGGCCTGGAACCGGATGATCGCGCTGGCTATGACGCGCTGGCCTCGATTTATGAAGCGATGGGCGACCGCGACCAGGCCGCCGAAGCGTACCAGCGCATTGTGGAGATCGCGCCCGACGATGCCGAAGCCTGGGAACACCTGGGGACGTGGCGCTCATTGCAGGATGATACGGATGCCGCCACCGGAGCCTATGCCCGCTCGGTCCAGATCGATCCGGCGCGCTACACTGCCCGTTTCAGCCTCGCCGAAACCTATCTCGACTCCGAACGTTACGAAGAAGCGCGCCAGGTCTATCAGGGTCTGCTCGACGACGCCAACGCGCTCGATTCCGACGATCTGGCCGCCGCCTACTCTGGCCTGGCCGATGCCTACAACAGCCTGGGCCAGCATGACGAAGCGATCAGGACCAGCCAGACGCTCTTAGAGCAGTTCGAGGACGATCCCGAAGGCTACTATCAGCTCGCCACCGCGTACGACGCTCAGGGCAACTACGACGAGGCCATCGAGACCTATCGCAAAGCGATCCATAGCGATCCGCTCAACGCCGATTACTACAATGACCTGGCCGATACCCTGCGCGAAGCCAAACGCTACAACGAAGCTCTGGAAGCCGCGCAACAGGCAATCGCGATGGACCCCTCGCTGACCCTGGCCTACGAAACGCTGGCCCAGGTCTACGAGGAAACCGGCCATCCCGAAGAAGCCGCCGCCGCGATGGAGCAGGCCAATACGCTGAAATCAGCTCAGGAATAAGAGAAGAGGGGTGAGATGCTTTTGCGCTTGCCTGAACAGACGCAAGAACATCTCACCCCATGTCATTTGAGTGGAGGCTGAATTTAGCCTAAGTACCCCAGTTCACGCGCCTTGTCGAGAGCAATGCGCGCCTCGCCAGGCCGACGTAATCTATTAAGAGCCAGGCCTTTGTTATGCCAGGCCAGGGCATAGTTGGGGTTCATTTGCAAGGCTTGCTCATACATCGCCAGAGCATCTTCATACTGCTGCAAATTATCGTAGATCAAGCCTTTGTTGTTATAGGCAGCGGCGAAGCGAGGATTATAGCGCAAGGCTTCATCATAGGCTTTCAGGCCTTCGATGTAATGTTTCAGCCCATAGTGCGCGTTGCCTTTGCGATTATACGTCACCGAGTGTTTGGGATCAATGTTCAACGCCTGTTCGCATGCCTTGAGAGCTTCCTCATAACGGTGCAATTCATTCAGTTGCGAGGCCTTGTTACTATAGGCCAGAACATAGCGGGGATCAACCCTCAAAGCCTCGTCAAACTCCCGTAAAGCTTCTTCTGATCTCCCCAGAGCTTGCAGGGCCAGACCCTTATTCTGATGTGCCATTGCATAATCGGGTTTGAGGCGCAAGGCCTGATCGTATACCTCCAGGGCTTCCCCGTACTTTTGCAGATCATAGAGAGCAGCGCCTTTTTCATTGTAAAGCGAGGGATCATCCGGGACAAAACGCAGAGCTTCCTCATAAACAGCCAGAGCTTCCTCAAACCTTCCCAGCCCACTGAGTAGCAACCCTTTATTGATATACGCCAGTACATACTTTGGATACAGGCCTAAGGCCTTATCATAAGCTATCAGCGCCTCTTCATTGCGTTTTAAATTATAATACGCAACGCCTTTGCGATTCCAGAGAGCTTCATTTGTAGGTGAGAGACGCAGCGCTTGATCGCAGACTACCAGCACATCTTCGTAACGTTGCAGACGATTAAGCGTCCAGGCTTTGCTACTGAGAGCCGACACATAGTTTGGATTAAGGTGCAAGGCTTCATCATAGGCGATCAGCGCCTCCTCATCACGCCCTAGATCATTCAGCGCTCCCCCTTTATGATAGTATGCCGGAGTGTAGCTCGCATCAAAGTGGAGCGCCTGATTATAAGCCTCGATCGCCTCCGCATATTTTCTCATCTCACTCAGCGCCAGGCCCTTATTACTATAGGCCACTGAGTAGCGGGGACTCAGGCGCGTGGCGTCCTCAAACGCATCCAGAGCTTCCTCGTAGCGCTTCAAGCCCAACAAAGCGCAGCCTTTGCGATTATAAGAAACGATATGATTGGGATCAAGGTTTAAAGCTCGCTCGCAGGCATCCAGGGAATCTTGATACCTCTTCAGTTCATGCAGCACCCAGGCTTTATTGCTCTGAGCCGAGACATATTTCGGATCAAAGCCCAAAGCCAGGTCAAAGGCCTGCAAGGCCTCCTGTGGACGCCCCAACTCATCCAGCGCCAGGCCCTTATTATTATAGGCTATGGTACAGGCAACATCTCTGCGTAACGCCTCTTCATATGCTCTTATCGCCTCTTCATAGCGTTTCAGATCGTAAAGAGCATTCCCTTTTCTAATGTAATTATCAACAGTAGCAGCGAGCGCAACTTCTCGTTCACTCGCGGCTAGCTCTTCCTCCTCGCGTGAAAGCGACTTCGCAGGATCAGCGGGAGTTTGGGCCGGGGTTGCCAGCACAGTCGGCTCAACCGCAACAGGAAAATTGACGACTGGCTGCGTATCAGGCAGCACAGCATTGTGTATGATATCGACAAAAGTTAGCACGTCCTGGTAACGCTCCGCCCGCTGCTTAGCCATCGCCTTCAACACAGCCTGCTCAATGACGGGAGGGAGAACAGTATTAAACTGACTAAGAGGCAAGGGCTGTCCGGTTGCGTGCAAGAAGCCAAGTGCGATAAAATCAGGAGCCGAAAACGGCAGATGGCCGCTCAGCATCTCGTAAGCCATGCATCCCAGTGAATACTGATCACTTTCTTTGCTGACCTTACCCTGAAATTGCTCAGGCGACATATAGGGCGGCGTGCCTATCACTGATGAGACAAGTTGCGAATTGGCTGTATTCGCAGTGACAGCAATGCCAAAATCGGCCAGCAGAGCCTCTCCCCGACTATTGAAAAGAATGTTTTCCGGTTTGAGGTCGCGGTGAACAACGTGATACTGGTGTGCAAAGTTCAAGGCCTGCCCCACTTGATAGAGAATCGTCACTGCTTCAGCCAGGGGAAAAGGCCGCCCACCCTGCCGCTGAAGGCGTGTGCGCAAAGAACCGCCAGAAGCATATTCAGTAATCAAATAGGGAAATCCATCGATGAATCCAACATCAAGCAAAGAAAGTATGTGGGGATGCTTGAGAGACTCTAAAAACTGCGCTTCCTTCAGAAATTGTTCCCGCTCTTCGGGCGAGGAAAGGAATGCATGTAAGAGTTTGATCGCTACCCTGCGTTCCCTGAGCAATTTGTGCTGAGCCTGATATACTCGACCAAAGCCGCCACGACTAATCTCAGAGACGATTTGATAATTTCCGACAGATTTGCCAATAAAATCTGTTTCACCAGGCATAATTTATCCTCACAGTCAGGAGCTTTATAGTATTGGTGCTTCGTACATTATCTTGTAGTATAGACCAGATAGCACGTCCTTTCAAGTATGAGGAAGAGGTGACTTATATGCTCATTTGACATCGCTTGCATCTATCCTTATACTATAATTGATATTTAGACAAAAATAAACTAAGACAATCCTCTCTTGTAAAAAATTGCCTGATCGCGAATCTGCTCCTGGCCTACGAAACTCTGGCGCAGATCTACGAGGAAACCGGCCATCCCGAGGCCGCCGCCGCTCTGGAACAGGCAAATACACTGAAATCGGCTCAAGAATAATTCCTATAGGAGAAATGTAGATAAAACTGGTTCCATCTTGACTACATCTACATTTCTCCTGTAAAATGCTCTGGGATTGATAAGTGGAAAGTTGTTTTTGGAGATGCATTATGGATGATATTCAGTTACCCTCAAATTCCCCCCAAAAGAAATGTACAACCTGCCAAAAGATCTTACCTGCAACCATTGAATATTTTTATGGGGACAAAAACGCCAAAGATGGTTTAACCTCTTCTTGCAAAGAATGTCGTAGAGCAAAAAGAAAGCTCTACTATAAAAAGA
>Ga0070679_100006232_pt1 | contig 11108 bp, 5 predicted proteins | sample KBSC63BmetaG_FD_65652 | JGI IMG/M metagenome (GOLD analysis project Ga0070679, IMG submission 65652) | Corn rhizosphere microbial communities from Kellogg Biological Station, Michigan, USA - KBS C6-3B metaG | ecosystem: Host-associated > Plants > Roots > Rhizosphere | place: USA: Michigan... | reverse complement strand
GCTCGGTGTGTTCTCCTCCGTCACCGTCCAGCTCGGTTCCAAGCCCGACAGCACCGGCAAAGTTCCCCTCACCTTCCGGGTGCGCGAGCGGCCGGAACATGCCGTGAGCATCAGCGGCGCCTACTCCAGCGACCTCGGCGGCAGCACCGGCGTCACCTGGAGCAGCCGCAATATTTCCGGCCGGGCCGACCAGCTCACGCTGGCCGCTTCCGTGATCAATCTGGGCGGCGGCAGCGCCAACACCGGTATCGGCTACGACACCAGTGCCAAGTACCTGGTGCCGGATTTCAAGGCGCGCGACCAGTCGCTGCTGGTGTCGGTCGCCGCGCTGAAGCAATCGCTGCAGGCCTATGACCAGATTGCCGGCACCGTCGGGCTGACGCTGAGCCGCAAGCTCTCCGACATCTGGACCATCAGCGCCGGATTTTCGATCGAGCAGGAGCGCATCACCCAGAACACGGCAGTCGCGGCCCCGGGCGGCACCGTATGTGCGGGTCCCGCGTCGAGCACGACAGCGGCACCCGGCTGCGTCACGACTTTCCGCTACACGCTGCTGGGCCTGCCCCTCACGGCCCTCTACAACACGACCGGGCTCGACTCTCCTTTGGAAGATGCCGTCCACGGGATGCGCGCTTCGCTGAACGTAACACCCACCCTGTCCGTGGGTCATCCCAACACCCGGTTCGTGACCACCCAGGCCACGGTGGCCACCTATTTCGATCTGCAGAACATCGGGCTCAGCGACCAGCCCGGACGGCGGGTTCTGGCACTGCGCGCGCTGGCCGGGGTCTCAGCCGGTGCCGGCGAGTTCAGCCTGCCACCGGATCAGCGCTTCTACGCCGGCGGCAGCGGCACCATCCGCGGCTTTCGCTACCAGTCCGTGGGACCGCTGTTCGCCAACGGCAATCCCATCGGCGGCACGGCGATCAATGCCGGGACGGCCGAGTTCCGACAGCGTATCGGGCGCAACTTCGGCGCGACCGTGTTCGTCGACGCCGGCCAGGTCAGCGCCACCGTGAACGCGTGGAGCGGTGCACTGCGCTTCGGCGCCGGCGCCGGCGTCCGCTATTACACCCCGATCGGCCCGATACGGCTCGATATCGCCGCACCCCTGGACCGGCGCCCCGGCGATGATGCCTTCGAGGTCTACATCGGACTGGGGCAGGCCTTCTGATGCGCCGCGTGCTGAAAATTTTCGCCTGGACCGGCGGCGCCGTGGCGCTGCTGGTTGCCGTGCTCGTGTGCGCCGTCCTGATCGCGGGCAACACCGATGGCGGACGCGCGCTGATCGAGCGGCTGACGGCGAGGATGACTGCGGGCCACGTCCAGCTTTCCGGGCTCACCGGATCCTTCCCCGCGGCGCTGGATCTGGGCGCACTGCGCCTCAGCGATGAACGCGGCGTCTGGCTGGTTGCGGAGCGGATTTCGCTGCGCTGGTCGCCGCTCGCCCTGCTCGCGCGCCACGTGAATGTGCAATCCCTCCATATCGGCCGCCTCGACATCGAGCGCCTGCCGGTCCGCAGGGCCCAGACCACGCCGAGCCGCTCCCTTTCCGTGCCACGCTGCGACCTCCGGCAACTGTCCATCGATTCACTGCAGCTCGGAACGCAGCTGGCCGGGGCGCCGGTCTCCCTGGTCGTGCACGCCAATGCACATCTGCAGTCGCTGCAGGACGCCGCCGCAGCAGTGGTGGCGCAACGAACAGGCGGCATCGGCGACTACGAGGTGCGCCTGAAATTCGACCCGGCCCGCATGGATGCGACTGTGCGGCTGCGCGAGCCGGCCCACGGGCCGCTCGAGCACCTCCTGCAGTTGCCCGGGCTCGGCGAACTCTCGGTCCTGGCCACCCTGAGCGGCCCGCGCACGGCGGAAGCGCTGGCCGTCAACATCGATGCCGGCCAGTTGCACGCCCGGGCGGGCGGCAAGGTCGACCTGCCCGGACGAAGCGGGGATCTCGAGTACTCGGTGAGTGCGCCGGCCATGGAGCCTCACCCGGGTTTGAGCTGGCAGCGCGTCGGGTTGAGCGGCCGCTGGCATGGCACGCTGAGCGCTCCCACCGCGGATGGAAGACTGGAGGTGAAGGAACTGCAGGTTCCCGGGGGTACCCGGATCGCCTCCGCGAACGCGAACCTGCGCGCGGTTGAGGGCCGGGTGAGCGCACACGCCGTGATCGACGGGCTCGCGATTCCCGGACCGGAGCCCACACTGTTGCAGGACACCCTCACCCTGGACGGCTCGATGCGCCTGGACGAAGCCGGACGCCCGCTCGAGCTCACCGCCTCCCAACACCTGTTCACGTTGAAGGCCCACGCGGTCACGGCGGGGCAGCAGAGCGGCGAGCTCGAGTTGCATTGGCTGGACCTGGCGCCGTTGGGCCAGCTCGCGGGACAAAGCCTGGCAGGCGACTGCGCCATCAAGGCCCAGGTCGCCCGTCATGGCGAAGACACGCAGGTCACCGTGAACGCAGATACCAACCTCGTTGCGGGCACGGCGATGTGGGTACAGGCGCTTCGCGCTCGCAGCCGGCTGCAGCTGGCAGCGGCAGTAAACACCGAGCGACTCGTATTGGAGCGGATGTCCTTGCAGGGCGCCGCCGTTTCGCTTGCGATGAGCGGCACCGCCGAGCGGACCGCGGCGCGGAGGCTGAAGGGACACCTGGACCTGACCGTGACGGACCTGGCCCGGATGTCACAGGCCGTCGCCGGCAACCTGAAACTCACCGCAAACATGAGCGGACCGCGCGATTCGCTCTCCACCGACGCGCAACTGACATCGACGCTGTCGGTCCGGGGTTCCCCGAGCGGGACGATAACGGCCACGGTTCACGCGAGCGGATTGCCCTCGACACCCCGTGGCACGGTGCTGGCGAGGGGTGATCTGGATGGCGCCCCGTTGCTTGTGGATGTGGCTCTGCAGCGAGCTGACGCGAGTACCTTGCACGCGGTCATTCGCCATGCAGACTGGAAGAGCGCGCACATCGATGCAGACCTGGTCAGCGGTACGGACATCGAGCACGCGCGCGGAACTGCGCAACTGCGCATGACCAGGCTCGCTGACCTCGACAGGATCCTCGGCAGCGCGATCCGCGGCAGCGTCGAAGGGAAGTTGGCGTTGACCCAGGTTGCGGGCCGCCCGCGGGCAGAGCTCAGGTTTGAGGCGCGCGACGTCGTGACGGCCAATGTCACCACCGACACCGAGATCACCGCGGCGGGAGCACTGGACGCACTCGGAATCCAGATTTCGCTGCACTCTCCGGCGATCGCAGGTGAACCCGCCAGCCTTGCCTCGCAGGCGCAGCTCGACCTGACCCGACGGCTGCTGCGACTGACGGGTGCCGAGGCCCAGTACCGTGGGCAGACCCTCAGGTTGCTGTCGCCGGCCACGGCCTCGTTCGCCAGCGGGCTGTCGATCCGCGGAATGAAGCTGGGTGCGCAGCAGGCGACCCTGGAACTCGATGGTGCCCTCTCGCCGCAGCTCGATGTGCGGGCGAGCCTGCGACAGCTCAAACCCGATCTCATCAACGCATTCGTGCCTCACCTGCTGGCGAGCGGCACGATCGAGGCCGATGCGCAGGTACACGGAACACTGAGCGCGCCGGAAGGAACTGCCCGGCTGGAGGCCATCGGCATGAAGTCGGCCAACCAGGCGGCCAACGGCCTGCCTGCCACCGACCTGCATGCCTCGGCGCAACTGATGCGGGACACCGCGCGGCTGGACGTCAAGCTGGCCGCGGGAAGCGCATCCCAACTGGCCCTGAGCGGTGATGCGCCCCTGTCCCGACAGGGGCGGCTCGATCTGAAGTTCGCCGGCAGACTCGACGTCGCGCTCTTGAACCCGATGCTGGAGGCGGGCGGCCGGCATGCTACGGGCGAGCTCAACATCGAAACGACCGTGGCGGGTGACCTGGCGGCGCCGCAGATCGGCGGCACGATCGAGCTCGCCAAGGGGAGCCTGCGCGACTACGCACAGGGCATCAACCTGTCGGACATCAAGGGCCGGATCACGGGCAACCAACAGCTGCTGCGCATCGAGTCCCTGACGGCGCGCGCAGCTCCCGGCAGCCTGTCCGTTGCCGGCACCATCGGCGCGCTCCAGCCTGGAGTGCCGGTCGACATCCACGTGACGGGCAAGAATGCCCAGCCCATCGCCAGCAACATCGTCACGGCCAATCTCGACACCGACCTGCGCATCAGCGGCACTGCCCGCAAGCAGCTCGAGGTGGCCGGCAGGCTGCATATCAATCGTGCCAATATCGAGATTCCGAGCAGCCTGCCGCCCAATGTCGCGGTGCTGGATGTGCGTCGCCCGGGGCAGGCGGCCCCGCCGCCGCGCAAGGAAACGCCGCTCGTGATCGGACTGAACATCACGGTGGACGCCCCCCGGGAGATTCTCGTCAAGGGCCGGGGACTCGATGCGGAGCTCGGCGGCCGCCTGCGGATCCAAGGCACCACTGCCTCCCCGATGGTGAGCGGCAGCTTCGAGCTGCAGCGCGGCACGTTCTCGCTCGCCAGCAGCCGCCTGACGTTCAGCTCTGGAAGCGTGACGTTCAACGGCGCGGGACTGCGGAAAAAAATCGACCCGACATTGGATTTCACAGCGCAGAGCACCGCGGCCGAGGTGACTGTCACCTTGCGGGTCACCGGATTCGCGGATGCTCCCAAGATCCAGCTGAGCAGCACCCCGGAGCTGCCTCAGGACGAGATCCTGGCGCGGCTGCTCTTCGGTACGAGCGCTTCGCAGCTTACGGCGCTGCAGGTGGTGCAGATCGGCGCCGCGCTGGCCTCATTGGGCGGTGGCGGTGGCGGCCTGAACCCGCTCGCGAAGATCCAGAAGAGTCTCGGGCTGGATCGCCTGTCGATCGGCGGTGGCACGAGCACCGGCGGCAATGGCACGGGAAGCACGGCAAATTCAGGTGCGACCATCGAAGCGGGGCGCTACGTCAGCAGCCGCGTCTTCGTCGCCGTGAAGGAAAGCACCACGGGCGTCAGCCAGCTGGCCGTCGACGTGGACCTTTCGAAGCATCTCAAGCTGCAGACGCGGCTGGGAAACGGCACGGCGTCCGCGCAGGGCACTACACCAGAGAACGACCCGGGAAGCAGTATCGGGATTGCCTACCAGTTCGAGTATTGAAACGAACGACTGGTTTCGCCGCTAGGCCGAGCTCCCCATCGGCGTGACGAAGCCGTGTTGGATTTCATCCTCCGCAGGTCCTACGCCTGCGGAGGCGGCGTCCGCACCCGGATGTGCAGCTCGCGCAGCTGCGCCTCGCCCACCTCTGTCGGCGCTTCCGACAGCGGATCCGCCGCCGTCTGCGTCTTGGGAAAGGCGATGACCTCGCGGATACTGTCGGCGCCGGCCATCAGCATCGCCAGTCGATCCAGTCCGAAGGCGATTCCGCCGTGCGGCGGCGCCCCGTAGCGCAGCGCATCCAGCAGGAAGCCGAACTTCTTCTGCGCATCCGCGGCATCGATGCCGAGCAGTCCGAACACGGCAGACTGCATCTCCTGCCGGTGGATGCGCACCGAGCCGCCGCCGATCTCGGACCCGTTCAGCACCATGTCGTAGGCTTTCGCCAGCGCTGCGCCGGGATCCGATCGCAGCGCGGCCGGGTCGTCGTTGCCCGGAGCGGTAAACGGGTGGTGCATGGCGACCCAGCGCTTCTCCTGGGCGTCCCACTCGAACATCGGGAAATCCACGACCCACAGCGGGCGCCAGCCATCGGCCACGAGTTTCAGGTCCTGGCCCACCTTCAGGCGCAGCGCGCCGAGCGCGTCGTTCACGACTTTGGCGCTGTCCGCGCCGAAGAAAATCAGATCGCCATCCTGCGCACCGGTGCGCTCCAGGATTGCCGCGACCGCTGCGTCGCCGAGGAACTTCACGATCGGCGACTGCAGGCCCTCGCGTCCGCGGGCCCGCTCGTTCACCTTGATGTAAGCGAGACCCTTCGCGCCATAACGGCCCACGAAGGCGGTGTATTCATCGATCTGCGAGCGCGGCAGCGAGGCTCCCCCGGGCACGCGCAGCGCCGCGACGCGGCCCTGGGCGTCCTTGGCCGGCCCCGCGAAAACCTTGAAATCGCAGTCCTTCACCAGGTCGCCGACGTCGGCCAGCTCGAGCGGGATACGCAGGTCGGGCTTGTCGGAAGCGTAACGCCGCATCGCTTCCGCGTACGTCATCCTCGGGAACGGATCGGGCAAGGCGGCCCCGAGCACTGCCGCGAAGAAGTGGCGCACCAGGCTTTCCATCAGACGCATGATCTCTTCCTGCGTCATGAAGGAGGTCTCGATGTCCAGCTGCGTGAATTCCGGCTGGCGATCCGCGCGCAGGTCCTCATCGCGGAAGCAGCGCGTAATCTGGTAGTAGCGGTCGAACCCCGACATCATCAGCAGCTGCTTGAAGATCTGCGGCGACTGCGGCAGCGCAAAGAATTTGCCGGCGTGCGTGCGACTCGGGACAAGGTAGTCGCGCGCGCCCTCCGGCGTGGACTTCCCGAGCATGGGCGTCTCGATATCCACGAATCCGTTCGAATCGAGAAATCCGCGCATGGCGCGGGTCAGCCGGTGACGCAGCCGCAGCCGCTGGCTCATGACCTCCCGCCGCAGGTCCAGGTACCGGTACTTGAGACGCAACTCCTCGCTGACCGTTTCCTCGAGCTGGAAAGGCAGCGGCTCGGAGCGGTTCAGCAGCTCGAGCTCCTGCGCCAGCAGCTCGATGCGGCCGGTCGGCAGATGCGCGTTGATAGTGCCCGCGGGACGTTCCCGCACCAGCCCGCGCACGCGGATCACGAACTCGTTCCTTAGCCGCTCGGCTTCCCGGAACAGCTCCGCCCGGTCCGGATCGAAGACGATCTGCAGGAGACCCTCGCGATCGCGCAGATCCACGAAGATGACGCCACCATGATCCCTACGGCGGTGCACCCACCCGGCAACGGTGATGTCCTGTCCCGCCAGCTTCTCGTCGACCTGTCCGCAATAATGTGAGCGCATAAGGCGCGCGATACTACGGACGCAGGGATGCCCTCGCAAGGCGACAGCCCCCGTCGGGCACAGCGGGCGGTAATCAGCCGGACGCGATGCGCGGCGGGGCAGTCGATACCTGCGCCCCGGGCATAACGTCCGGCGGAACGACCACCCCGACGGTGATGATCATTTTCATCGCCGCGTCCACCGTCATGTCCAGCTCGACGACCTCCCTGCGCGGCACGATGACGATGTAGCCGGCCGTCGCATTCAGTGCGTTGGAAATGTACACGCATGAATGCGGCTCGCCGGTACGCCGCGAGATCTCCGGGACATCTTCTGCGGTCAGGAACCCGACGCTCCAGACTCCCGCGCGCGGGTACTGCACCATCACGACCTTGCGGAACGAGCTCGACTGCGAAAACACGCTTTCGGTGAAGCTCTTGACGCCGCTATACACGGTCCGCACCAGCGGAATGCGGTTGAGGACCTCCTCCCCGAACGCAACCAGTTGCCGCCCGATGAGGTTGCTGACGATGATCCCGGTCAGCAACAGGATCGCGAGCGCCAGGAGTGCCCCGATGCCGGGCAGGGCAAAGCCCACCAGCGCCTGGGGACGATAGGCCGGGGGCACCAGCAGCAGCGTGCGGTCCATGAGGTGCATGAAGAACGTCACCACCCAGATGGTGGCGAGGATCGGCAGCCATACGAGCACGCCGGCGACCAGGTATCGCCGCAGGCTCCGTTTTCTGGGCGGCGTCGTCACCGTCGGCTCTTCTTCCTGGCCGGTGCCTTGGCCTTTGCCTTGGCCTTGGGCTTCGCGGTGGCTCGCGCCACGGTCCCGCTCTTCTCCGCGGTGCGAGCGGGGGCGCTGCCGCGCGAGCCGCTTCTGCGCGATCGCCCCGACGCGGCTGCGGACGCGCTTGCGGAACTGCCGCCGGATCCATTGCTACCGCTGCCCGATGCCGCCGGCACTGCGGGCGCTGCGGCAGCCGCAGGCTTGGACTCGGGTGCCTTGGCGGGCTTGCTGTCCTCGGATTTCGCGGCTGGCTCCTCCCGGTCGGCGAGATTGCGCTTGCCCTCCTTGTCCGACTTGAAATCCGTCTCGTACCAGCCGCCGCCCTTCAGGCGAAACACCGGCGCGGAGACCAGCTTCTTGAGCGTCTTCTTGCCACACGAGGGGCACTTCTGCAGTGGGGGGTCCGAGATCTTCTGCATCACCTCGGTGTAGTACTTGCAGCTCGCACATTCGTATTCGTAGAAGGGCATGGCTTTGTTTTCGGTGTCGGGGGATCCCTGTGGGTGATTATACGGTCAGCGGACCCGGCGGACCGCATCCGGCGGCCACCGTCCTTCCGGGTCCCCCGGGAGCGTCAGTCCTTGGCGAACTTCAGCTCCGCGCCGCTTGCGCTGATGCGGATCCGGTCGCCAGGCAGGAAAGCGCCCTGCAGGATCTTCTGCGCGAGCGGATTCTCGATCTGCTGCTGGATGGCCCGCTTCAGCGGACGCGCACCGTACACCGGGTCGAAGCCGGACTCCGCGATCAGGTCGCGCGCCGAATCCTCGAGCGCCAGGTCCATGTTGCGCTCCTGCAGGCGTTTGCGCAGGTACAGCAGCTGGATGTCCACGATCGCGCGGATCTGCGCACTGCCGAGCGGATGGAACACCACGATGTCATCGATGCGGTTGATGAACTCCGGCCGGAAGCTCTGCTGGACGATCTCCATCACCGCGGTTTTCATGCGCGCGTAGTTCTTCTCCCCGGCGTACTCCTGGATCACCTGGGAGCCGAGATTGGAGGTCATGATGATGACGGTGTTGCGGAAGTCGACCGTGCGCCCCTGGCCATCGGTCAGGCGGCCATCGTCGAGCACCTGCAGCAGCACGTTGAAGACATCCGGGTGCGCCTTCTCGACCTCGTCCAGCAGGATCACGGCATAGGGCCTGCGCCGGACGGCTTCCGTCAGGTACCCTCCCTCTTCGTAGCCGACGTAGCCGGGAGGGGCACCGATCAGGCGCGCCACGGAGTGTTTCTCCATGAACTCCGACATGTCGATGCGGACCATCGCCTCCTCGGTATCGAACAGGAACTCCGCCAGCGCCTTGCACAGCTCGGTCTTGCCGACGCCGGTCGGTCCCAGGAACAGGAACGACCCGTTCGGGCGCCGCGGATCGGAGAGCCCGGCGCGCGAGCGGCGGATCGCATCCGACACAATGCGCAACGCCTCGTCCTGCCCGACCACGCGCCGGCCGAGCGCCTCCTCCATCCTCAGGAGCTTGTCCTTCTCGCCCTCGAGCATCTTGGAGACCGGTATCCCGGTCCACTTGGAGACCACCTCGGCGATCTCCTCCTCCGTCACCTTGTTGCGCACCAGCTGCGGGGTCTTGTCCTCGGCCTGCTGGGCCTGCCCGAGCTGCTTCTCCAGCGCCGGGATCCGCCCATACTGCAGCTCGGCCATGCGACCGAGATTCCCGGCGCGGCGGGCCGCATCCAGCTCCAGCCGGACGCGATCGAGCTCTTCGCGGACGTGGGCCGTGCCCTGGAGCGAGGCCTTCTCGGACTTCCAGATCTCTTCCAGGTCGGCGTACTCCTTCTCGAGGCCGCGCAGCGTCTCCTGCAGCGTGGCGAGGCGCTTGCGGGAAGCCTCGTCCGCCTCCTTCTTCAATGCCTCCTGCTCGATCTTGAGCTGGATGATGCGGCGCTCGAGCCGGTCGAGCGCCTCCGGCTTGGAGTCGATCTCCATGCGGATGCGCGCCGCCGCCTCGTCGATCAGGTCGATCGCCTTGTCGGGAAGCTGGCGGTCGGCGATGTAGCGCTGTGACAGCGTTGCCGCGGCAACGATGGCGGGATCGGTGATCTCGACCTTGTGGTGCACCTCGTAGCGCTCCTGCAACCCGCGCAGGATCGCGATCGTGTCCTCGAGCGAGGGCTCATCGACCAGCACTTTCTGGAAGCGCCGCTCGAGGGCCGCGTCCTTCTCGATGTACTTGCGGTACTCATCCAGGGTGGTCGCCCCGACGCAGTGCAGCTCGCCGCGCGCCAGCGCGGGCTTGAGCATGTTGCCCGCATCCATGGCCCCTTCGGCCTTGCCGGCCCCGACCATGGTGTGCAGCTCGTCGATGAACAGGATGACCTGGCCCTCCTGCTTGGCCAGGTCGTTGAGCACCGACTTCAGGCGCTCCTCGAACTCGCCGCGGAACTTGGCCCCTGCGATGAGTGACCCCATGTCCAGGGCCAGGATGCGCTTGTTCTTCAGTCCCTCGGGTACCTCGCCATTGACGATGCGCTGGGCGAGACCCTCGACAATGGCAGTCTTGCCGACGCCGGGCTCACCGATCAGCACCGGGTTGTTCTTGGTGCGCCGCTGCAGGACCTGGATCGTGCGGCGGATCTCATCGTCGCGCCCGATCACGGGATCGAGCTTGCCGGAGCTCGCGCGCGCGGTAAGGTCCACGGTGAACTTCTCCAGTGCCTGCCGGCCTTCCTCCGCGTTCGGGTCCGAGACCTTCTCGCCGCCTCGGACCTCATCGATGGCCTTCTCGACAGCCCCGCGCACGGCGCCAGCATCCTTGAGACTCTTCGCCAGCCCGCGGTCCTCGAAGGCGGCCAGCACGAACAGCTCGCTCGGGATGAACTGATCGCCCCGCTGCTGCGCCAGCTTGTCGGTGACATTGAGGATCCGGTTCAGGTCATTGGAGACATGGACGTCCCCGGGCGTGCCCTCGACCTTGGGGAGCCGGTCCAGCTGGGCCCCGAGATCCGAGCGCAGCTTGTTCACATCGATGCCCGCCTTCACCAGCAGCGGCCGGATGCCGCCTCCCTGGGCGTCCAGCAGGGCGAGCAGCACGTGGGCAGGCTCCATGAACTGGTGGTCGCGTCCCACCGCGAGCGATTGCGCATCGGCAAGCGCCTGCTGGAAACGGCTCGTGAGCTTGTCCATCCGCATGTGGGCACCTTTGAGGGGACGATCCGACTTCGCCGAACGTGGGGACAAATCGCAGCGCGTTCAAGGGTCTGCGCCCAACCACGCTTCGATGTCCCATTGGAGCCAGGCTGGCAACGCCACGCCTGCCGACCGGAAGTGCAGCCGGCGTCCGAACAGCGCCGCAGGCGGCTTTGCCAGTGAACTAATGCACGAAGCTCTCGGC
>Ga0070679_100006224_pt1 | contig 11115 bp, 10 predicted proteins | sample KBSC63BmetaG_FD_65652 | JGI IMG/M metagenome (GOLD analysis project Ga0070679, IMG submission 65652) | Corn rhizosphere microbial communities from Kellogg Biological Station, Michigan, USA - KBS C6-3B metaG | ecosystem: Host-associated > Plants > Roots > Rhizosphere | place: USA: Michigan... | reverse complement strand
GTCACCCGGCGAGCGACTGACGGGATCGCCATCAGCCACAGCTTCCGGTGTCCTCGCCGTCCGACGACGCGACCGTTCGCCTGCCCTCCATCCACCTCAGCCCGCTGCTCGGCCTCTGGAACGTCGCAGGTGCTGCTCACTGAACGGGGTGCAGTATTGCCAGCATTGCCGTCGACGCATGCAGATCCAGCTTTCGAAGAGGGGCCATCGCCCCACGGAGGCTGACGATGCCCGAGACCGTGACGGAAATGCTGCGGACCACCCCGAGGGGGCCGTTCATTCAGGAAGACGCGCTTGCGAGGTGCATCGACGCATGCGTCGGCTGCGCGCAGACCTGCATCGCGTGCGCAGACGCGTGTCTCGGCGAGGACGACGTCAAGTTGCTCGCTCGATGTATCCGGCTGGATCTCGATTGCTCAGACGTGTGCGAGACCACGGGGCGCCTGCTTTCGCGGCAAGAGCAACCGGACCTGGAGCTTCTGCGGCGCGCGATCGAGGTGTGCGAGCTTGCCTGCCGAACGTGCGCCGAAGAGTGCGCGCGACACAGGCATCACGAGCATTGCAGGATTTGCGAGCAGTCGTGCCATGCCTGTGAGCAGGCTTGCCGACAGCTGCTCGCCGTCTTCGACAGAGCGCGACCCCAGGTCCAAGCCTGATTCAGTCGTGCGGCCTGGCGATTGCTCTCGTGATCCCGATGGACGCGCACACCACGGCGACTATGCCTCTGGCGTGGCGCGCCTATCGGTGGCGCAGCTTGGGATTTCGGCGTTAGGAGGGTGCAGACGATGGATGCCCTACCACGGCTCTTGGCGCGATTGGATCGAGAGCGCGTAGCCCTCGGCCACTTCAATGTCGCCGACATGGTCTTGCTACAGGCCGTTCTTGCAGCCGCCGGCGAGCTGACGGTTCCGGTGTTGATTGGAGCGTCGGAAGGCGAGCGGCGCTTCTTTGGGACCCGCCAGCTCGCCGCGGTCATCCAGAGCCTGCGCGAAGAATCCAAGGCGCCGATCTTTCTCAACGCCGACCACACGCACTCGCTCGCGAGCGCAGTCGAGGCCGCGAAAGCAGGTTTTGACGCGGTCGTCATCGATTTTTCTGCCGAGGCGTTCGATGAGAATGTCCGCCGCACGCGCGAAGTCGTCGAGGCGATCAAGGCCATCCACCCTGCCATCGTCGCCGAGGGCGAGATCGGGGACATCGGCACGGGCTCTCAGATCCACGAAGCAGCCCCGACCCGGACGAGACGCCTGAGCACACCCGAGGAAGCGAGACAGTTCGTCGAGGCGACCGGCATCGACGTCCTCGCTCCCGCGGTTGGCAACATGCACGGCCTGTCTCGGGAAATGGCGCGGGGACAGGGAAAGAAGCACCTCGATATTGCCAGGATTGCCGCAATCAAGAGGGCGGCTGGAGTCTTTCTGACCCTTCACGGCGCATCGCAAACGGATGACACCGACTTGCGCGATGCCATCGCCGCGGGAATCAACATCATCCACATCAATACCGAGTTGCGCGTCGCCTGGAGGCGCTCTCTGGAAGCCGCGCTTGCCGACGAGCCGCAACAAGTGGTGCCCTATCAGATTCTGTCGCCGGTCCTCGATGCCGTGAAGCAGGTCGTTCGCTCGCGCCTCGAGCTGTTCAACTCGTTCACTCCGGCTCGGACCGTGCAGCCCGAGGCGTCGTCATGAGCGATCGATTCGTCTCTCGTGGATTTCGGGGTCGCCGCCAGCCGGGCGAAGCGACCGGACGGGTCCCGCCGGGTCAGTACGTAGAGAGTGGGTTTCCCGTGTTATCGGCGGGGCCAACGCCTCACACGCCGCTCGATCGCTGGGATTTCTCCGTCGAGGGCAAGGTCGAACGCCCTCGGCGCTGGACCTGGAACGAGTTCCGCGCCCTGCCCCGCCAGCCGGTAACGAAGGACATCCACTGCGTGACCAAGTGGACGAAGCTCGACACGCACTGGGAAGGCGTCGCGGTGGATACGCTGCTCGCAGAGGTCGGCGTCCGAGGCGACTACCTGATCGCGTTCTGCGACGGCGGCTACACCACGAACCTACCGCTCGACGACGTGCGCGGTGGCAAAGCCTGGATCGTCGACATCTATGAGGGCCGACCGCTCGCGCCCGAGCACGGCGGCCCCGTCCGCTTGCTGGTCCCGCATCTCTACTTCTGGAAAAGTGCCAAGTGGGTCCGCGGGCTGCGCATCATCGAGAAGGACGAGCCCGGCTTCTGGGAGTCGCTCGGCTATCACAACCGCGGTGATCCATGGCAGGAACAGCGCTACTCGGGCGACTGACGTGGCAGCTCGGCGAGGTCGTGGCCACCCACACCGAGACGCCGAGAACGCGCAGCATCACCCTCGAGATGCATTCCTGGCCGGGTCATCGGCCGGGACAGCACGTGGACGTGCGCCTGACCGCCGCGGACGGCTATCAGGCGGAACGCAGCTACTCGATCGCTTCGCCCTCGGAGGCGGGGACGCGCGTCACGCTCACGGTGGAGCGCCTCGAAGACGGAGAGGTCTCTCCGTATCTGGTCGACGAGCTGCGCGTCGGCGACAGAGTGGAGCTGCGCGGCCCGATCGGCGGCTACTTCGTGTGGGAAGCGCCGATGGGCGGACCGCTCCTCTTGATCGCCGGCGGATCAGGGATCGTTCCGCTCATGGCGATGATTCGTCATCGCGCCGCCGTGCGGAGCGCCGTGCCGACGCGGCTGCTCTACTCGTCGCGTTCGCCCGAGGAAGTGATCTATCGCGACGAGCTAGCGCGACTGACGGCGGATGGAACCGGGCTCGAGACGATTTACACGCTGACCCGATCGCAGCCAGCCGGCTGGAGCGGCTATCGCCGCCGCATCGACGTCGAGATGCTGCGCGAGGTGGCGTGGCCGACCGATCGGCATCCGCAGAGCTTCGTCTGCGGGCCCACTTCGCTGGTCGAGACCGTCGCCTCCAGCCTCGTCATGCTGGGCCACGAAGCCAGCCGCATCAAGACGGAGCGGTTCGGACCCACAGGAGATCGATGATGGAAAACAAACTGGACGGCAACGTGGCGGGCGGCATTCTGGAGTCGATCTTTGCGTTCGAGATGACGACGGCCGAAGGCACGTGCGCGGGTTGCGGCGCGCGGCGCGCGATCGGAGCCACGGCCTGCTACAAGCACGGAATGGGCACGATCCTGCGCTGCCCCTCGTGCGACACAGCCCTCGTCCGCGTTGCCGTGATCAAAGGATGCTACTGGCTCGATATGCGCGGTATGCGCGTCTTGCAGCTGGCCAGCAATCGTTGACGGCGGCGCTATCGATATTCATGTGAATCGAGGAGCTCGGCACGATTCCGGGTGACGCCCGGAGTCTGCGCGATGAAGTCTTCGGCGAGGAGCTCGCTGAAGCGCTCGACGTCGTTGCATTGGTCTACGATTCAGTTGAGGTGCTGCACTTCGAGCACGATCTTCCCCCGGTGATGGGCACTGCGCGCGTACTCGAACGCGCTGCGCGTCTCAGCGAGCGGGAAGACGCGGTCGATCACGACGCGCAGTCGACCGGCGTCGATGCGATGAGCCAACTCCGCGAGCTGCTCGCGGTCGGGCTCGACGATGAAGTAGCGGGCGACGCGAAGCTCGTGCTGGCGTGCCAACGCAGGGGACGGCGGCTCGACCAGCGACACGAGGGCTCCGCCCGGGACGATCATCCCAAACGACCGCGTCAGCGCGTCGCCGCCGGCAAGGTCGATCACCAGGTCGACCGGCGCAATCACCTCTTCAAAGCGAACGGCGTCGCGATCGAGCACGTCGTCAGCCCCGAGGTCGCGAACGAACTCTGCGTCGCGGGCGCGAACCGTCGTCGAGACGTGAGCGCCGGCATCATGCGCCAGCTGTACGACGAACATGCCAACGCCCCCGGCGCCGCCGTGGACGAGCACGCGCTGCCCCGAGCGGAGCCCCCCGTGCGTGAACAGAGCCTGCCACGCGCTCAGCCCCGCGAGCGGAACGGCGGCGGCGGTCAGTGCGTCAACCGTTCGCGGGGCCGGCGCCAGCGCGCGCGCCGGCACGCTGACGAACTCGGCAGCCGCGCCATTGCGGTCGAAGTCGACCAGGCCGAACACGGCTTGGCCGAGCGCGAGATCGTCGACGCCGGCGCCGATCGCAAAAACGCGGCCGGCCACCTCGTGCGATGGAATGGTCGGCGTTCGCGGCCGGCCTGAGGCGTCGACATACGTTTCGTCCCAGCTCAGCTCAGTCGGCGTGATGGACGCCGCCTCCACTTGGACCAGCGCTTCGCCGGGCGCGGCCGCCGGTCGCGGTGCGCGCTCCACCATCAGAACCTCAGGGCCGCCGCGTGTGTGAGCGCGGACCGATTGCATCGTCTCTTCCATGACGGACAACGATAGGTTTCTCTCTCCAAGCGCCATACACCTTGCGACGCTCGAACGGGTGCCATCCCTCCCCACGAACGTGGGCAGAGAAGTCGCTTTCGAGATCTCCGTCGAGACAACGCTACGCGGCGCAACCCTTGGCTCCGGACCGTCACGCGCTACGTTCCCTTTCATGGACATGCATGGCGTCGCAGAGGCGGCCGCCCTCGGGATTGCCGCCGGAATTCGATCGACTGTTCCACTCGCCGCGTTGGGCCTGACGCTGCCTCGCCGGCGGCTGTACGGCGCGCCACTCGCGCTGGCATCGGCGGGAGAGCTCGTCTACGACAAGCTGCCGCAAGCAGGCGCGCGCACCGAGCCCATCTCGCTGACTGCGCGGATCGTGTCGGGCGCGATTGCTGGCGGCGTTGCCGCACGCGTGCTGGATGCCTCGATCGCGCTGGGTGCGTCGACGGGCGCGGTGGCTGCGCTCGCCAGCACATTCTTGTTCCGTCGCGTGCGCGCCGAAGCGGCGCGACGTGTGCCGGCGCTCGTCGCCGCGATCAGCGGTGACCTGCTCGCTATCGGCACGTCGGCGGCCGCGACGCGGCGACTCCGACGCGCGCGATGACTGTCGATGTGCTGATCATTGGAAGCGGCGAGGCGGGCGTGCCCCTTACGACGGCTGCACACCGACGAAGACAATGATCGCCAGTGCGCGCGCGGCGCACGTTGCGCGCAATGGTGAGGTTCGAACGTGATATACTCGTCCTGGGGTGGTTGCTGTGCGAAGGCTTCTCTTCGTGCTCTTGCTGGCGGGTTGTCATGCGAACGTCTCCGCCAAGAACGGCGTGATGGACCTTCGAGCTGCCGATCTTCGCAGTGCACCTCTGCAGCTCTTTGGCGACTGGGACTTCTACTGGGAGCGCGCGGCGAACGGTCGCCCCGACGCGAGTGTGCTCCCCGGCCATTGGCGCGGCCTGCAGCTCACCGACGGTCGCAAGCTCCCCGGCTTCGGGTGGGCGACCTATCGGCTCAAGGTCCTTCTTCCCGACGCCGCCAAGAGCGGCGCGACACCGCTCGCCATCTCGATCGAGCCGGTCGACACGGCCTGCCGCATCTCGATCACGGATGTGAGCGGGCACCCGCTCATCACGCCGATGGGAGCGGGCGTCGTCGGCGCCGACGAGAAAACGCATCGCTCCTCTTATACCCATCTGCATGCCACGTTCGTTGCCCGCGAGGACTTCTACATCACCATCGAGGTGAGCAACTTCTCGCTGCGCACGGGGGGAATCTTCTCGCTCCCGCTGCTCGCCGACGCCGACGTCATCTTGAAGGAGGTGCAGCGCAACCGCGACACGCAGTTCCTGATCTTCGGCGTGCTCCTGCTCATGGCGCTCCACCACCTCGGCATCTTCGTCCTGTATCGCAGCGAACGTGGACCGCTGTACCTGTTCGTCTTCACGTTCCTCATCGCCATTCGAACCCTGGTGACGGCCCGTTTCATCAGCGAGCAGCACGCGCGTGAGTGGTGGGCAACGCTCGACCGGATCGAATACCTCACGTTCTACCTGGCGACGCCGACGTTCGCCTTGTTCATGCGGAACGCGTTCCCCCGCGATTTCTCGCCCCGGGTGATCCGCGGCTACGTGATTCTCTGCCTCGCGTTCGCCGCGTCCGTACTGCTCACGCCGGTATGGGTGTACTCGGAGACGCTGCCGTACTTTCAAAAAATCACCCTGGGCATCATCGTCTGGGTGCTGGCCATGCTGGTCCGTGCGGCACGCCGCGGCTCCGACCGTCTGCCGTGGCTGGTCCTGGCCAGCTTCGTGGTCCTCGCGGTAACGGTGGTCAACGACATCCTGCATTCGACCTTCCACACGCCGTACGTCGTTCACTATGGCCTGACGTTCTTCCTGGTCGTTCAGTCGCTGTTGATCGCCGTGAACAACCAGCGCGCGCGTCGGCACGCCGAGCTCACCGCGCGCAACCTCGCAGTGCAGACCCGCGAAATGACCGTGCTCAACGAAGAGCTGCAGCGGCAGATCGGCGAACGCTCGCACCGGCTTTCGCAGATGCTGGCGACACTGGCGTCGGGCCTGCCGCAGAAGCACGCGCTCGTGCCCGGTACGGTGATGGCGCAGCGCTATCGCATCGAACAGATGCTCGGAGAGGGAGGCATGGGCGCGGTCTACGCCGCGGTCCGCTTGAAGGACGAGAAGCCGGTCGCCTTGAAAGTGATCCGCACCGGCGGCAACGCGAACGTCCTGGCGCGTTTCGCCCGCGAGGCGGAAGCGGCGTCGACGGTGCATCACCCCAACGTCGTCGCCATCCTCGACATCGACGTGGGCGACCACGGCGAGCTCTTCATCGTCATGGAGCGGGTGCAAGGCTCGACGCTCGATCACGAGCGGAAGCGCTTCGGCGACTCCGGCTGGGCCTTACCGGTTCTCGGTCAGCTGGCCGAAGCGCTGGCGGCAATCCATCGGTCCGGGGTGGTCCATCGCGATCTGAAGCCGCAGAACATCCTCGTAAACGCCGACGGCGTCATCAAGGTCGCCGACTTCGGCATCGCCGCGTTGCGCCGGCAGGACCACGCTGATTCGTCACCCGACCATGGCGTCGCTTTGCCGCGACTGGACGACAGCGTCACGTCATCACCACCAGACGACAGCGTCGCGACACCGCGGCCGCGCCCCGCCGCGACCTTGACGGATGAGCTGCCTACGCGCGGCGAGCGACCGTCGCAGCTGATCCAGCGATCCTCTGGGTCGGCACTGACGAGGACCGGGACCGTCATGGGCTCGCCGCTGTACATGGCACCGGAGACCTGGCGAGGCTCGAAGTTCGCATCCAGCCAGGCGGATATGTTCAGCTTTGGAATCATCGCCTACGAGATCCTGAGCGGGACACGGCCCTTCGAAGCGCCGTTCGACAACGGCCAAGCGTATCGACAACCGCCGGCGCTCGCCGTGCGGTGCCCGACGGTGCCGACGGGCGTGAGCACGCTCATCGATGCCTGCCTGCTCGCCGATCCGGCCGGGCGCCCCACGGCGGACGCACTGATCGAGGCGCTCGATCGCCACCGCGCGGCTCAGTGAACGTCGATTGGCGGCTGACGTCAGCGGCGCCCCCACTCGGCCAGCGAGCCGCGAAAGCTGAGACCGAGACCGATCATTGGAATCGCCTGGTTCACCAATTGCCCGGTGCGATAGCGGTCCTCGAGATACCAGGCGACGAGTAGGAAGAACGTCGGCGCTTCGAAGCGTCCGCGCCGGCTGTGCTCGAAGAGCGTGTAGGCGACGATGGGGCCGAGCTGCTGAATGGGCGTATTGCGATTCACCACCGCCTCGCCCGCGGGATACGCCGACGCGGGGTATGACGTCATCGACAGCGCATAGTGGAGCCCGGCGGTGAGCCCGAAATGCGAGCGGTAGACCGCGTCCGTCTCCGTATGGAGTAGCCACCCCGAGCGCGGCAGCAGCACCACGTAGAACGAGTCGTAGAAGACGGTGTCGCCGTTGCGCAAGCTGGCGTGGACGTACTGCCCGCGCCAGGTCGAGCGAAGGGCGAACCAGCGAACCGCGAGCTGCGCCGTGGCCGCCAGGACCAGCTCGTGCACCACGGCGGGATAGACCGCGCCCGGCAGCGCCGCCGGTCCGCCGACCTGGAAGGCGCCGGAGCCGTAGTCGCCGCTCGGTGAGGGAAACGAATGGAGCGAGCCGAGGTCACCGAAGTAGATCGTGGGCTCGTAGCCGACGTAGAGATGAAGCAGCGACAACGGCTGCACCTCGACGCCGATGCCCGGGCGGAACAGCGACGGCGCCAGGAGCCACGGCGCGACGATGCCGAAGAAGTTCTGCGCCAGCGCCGGATGCCCCGACTGGTAGAGGGGGATGCGATAGCGCAGGTCGAATTCGTCGGCGACACCGAGCGGGTTGTCGCGCCCGAAGAGCGTGTTCTCGTAGCTCAGCGTCGACGGCGGGGCGCCAAGCTCCTCCGCGTGCGCCATCGAGGACATGACCGCGAGCGCCGCCGCGACCACCAACGTCAAGGATGGGCGGGTCATGCGTTGCGCGCGAATCGCTCGAAGATTTCCTCGGGCGCTCGACCGCCGGGGTGCACCATCGCGACCGATGTTTTCATTCGCGGCCACGCTTCATCCACTTTGCCACACGCGTGCGGTTTGGGAATTCCGCGGTCGCTAGTCGATACGATCACTGATGCGAAACGCCGTTCGGGATGATCGTTCCTGTCAGAAGCCCACGAAGCTGCAGCCCCCCGTCGAACGCTGGCTCCCGCACGGCACGTAGCAACGACAACCGTCGGGAACCGTGGCACACAGTCCGCCGCCGCAGTCGCTGGGCAGACCGGTGCACTTCTCGGCGAAGTTGCCGGCGGCCATTCCAGCGAGCCCGCAGGCGCCCATCACGCACGAGGTCTGGTTGGGACAATCGCCATCGCTGACACAGCCTCGCGAGCAGAAGTCGCTGCGCGGATCGAGCGGCGCGCGCGCCGACGCGGGCGGTAGCGCAGCGATGGCCGCCAGGGTGTCGCCGATCCAGCTCTGCTGCACGTCGACGCGCTCGTTGGTGCCCGAGATCTGGCACTCGGGATCGCCGTACGCGGTCACGCCTGCGAGCTGCTCGCTGCCAGCGATCGTGAGCAGCACCGGTCCGCCGCTGTCGCCGCCGCAGCTCAACCCCGGCGCCGGCGCGATGCGAAAGTCGGCCGCGTTGACCGCGTCGACGGTGGCGTTGCCGGTGCGCTTGACGCCGAGCATGCCGTTGTCGTCGGCGCCGAAGCCGACGACGCGCGCGGCGCTGCCGACGAAGCTGGCGTCGAGCGGTTGACTGGCGAGCGGCACCGGCGGCGTCTCCACGGGCGCCGCCAGCGCCACGAGCGCCAGATCGACCTGCGCGTCGGGATGTGGATAGGTCGCCGTGACGCCGACGGTGACACCGGTACCGCTGATGTCGGCGCCGAAGAAGACCTGCATCGTCGTCACTGGCTGCAGGCAGTGCTTGGCCGTGAGGAGCGTCCGCGGCGCCACGAGCGTCGCCGAGCAGTAGACCTGCGCGACGCTGCCGCAGCTCGACGGCAGCACCAAGAGCGCCGCCACCGCCGGATCGGCGCTGTCGGGCGTTCCGTGAGTGATCGCGAGGTGGCGGGAAGCCGTCGGCGAGCGGCTGCTACAACCGACGAGGAGGAGCGTCAGCGCGCAGGAGCGCGGAGAGATCACGGCTTGGGAAAGCTCGTCGTCGGCGTGCTCGACGGCTTGCCCTCCGAATCGAAATAGGACCAATCGCCAACCCGCTCACCGGCGGCGTAGTTGGCTTTCGCAGCGACTTTGCCGCTCGCGTAGTACTCGGTATAGGCGCCCTGCGGCCGCGATCCCACGGTCATGCCCTCGGCCCATTTCGAGCCGTCGTTGCGGAACGCGGTCCACTTGATCTCGGCCGAGCCGGCGTGGTGCTCCTCGATGCGGTTCTTTTTCCCGCCGTCGGCCGTGTTGTAGTACTGCGTCCAGATGCCGTCCTTGAGGCCGCCCTTGAAGACGCCTTCGGCTTTGAGCGCGCCGTCGTCGAAGAAGGACTGCCACTTGCCTTCCATCTTGCCGTCGGCGTAGTCGCCGGCCGAGCTGAGCTTTCCGTTCGCGTACCACTCGCGAAACGGACCGTTCTTCACTCCGTCGCCCCGCGAGCACCACTGCAGCTGGCCGGCCGGCGGCTTCTGCCCATGCAGCTGCGATCCCCGAGGACAATCGGCCGATCCGCGGTGGCAGCCGACGAGGGCCAAGACGGCGGCCGCGACCACGGCACCGATTCGAATCATGGCCCCGCAATCTACCAGGCCCGTCGGACCCTGTCGATCGGACTATCGGTTGAATCACGTACAAGCCTTGAACAGAGTCCGTTCAAAGATTGTACTACGTGAACAACCCGATAGCGCCATACCATTATAATTCAAGCACTTGAATGGTGGTCTGGAGGATGCACCGGTCGCCGCGGTAAGTCGCCCCACACCCAATACAAAGGGGAACCTACATGAAGAAGCTCGCCGCCGTGTCCCTGTTGTCCATCCTTGGCGCCTGTTCGCAGCAGGGCGCGCCCGAGCAGGTTTCGGAGAGCCTCGTCGTGAATCAGCACGACGCCACCACGCTGGATGTGAGCTTCACCGCCGCGGGCCAGACCGTCCGTATGACGTCGATCGAGTCCGCCCCGAAGGTCGTCGACCTCACGATGGACTTCGGCGCGAACAATGTGGTCGCGTTCCGGCTCGACTACGGCGCGGGCGAAGGCGACTTCATCTCGAATGGTCAGGCCTTCGACGTGACCCAGATTGTCCTCATCAAGGGGCTGTTGAACAAGCTGCCGTCGCTGCTGCCTTCTGACTCGAGCCAGTACTCGAACGTCGAGAACGCCGCCATCCGCCAGACGAACTACCTGTCGGAGACGCCGATCGGTCAGCTCATCGAACCGTTCCACTTCGTCGCCGAGCGTGGCTGGACGTACATCAGCTGCACGTGCAAGAGCCAGTATGACGGCCACGACGGCAACCACGTCGGCGGCGTCGGCTGTGGCTGCACCGGCGGCTCGGGCAACGGATGCAAGGGCCGCTGCGGCGCGGGCTGCACGCAGGATGGTGCGAACATCAATGCGTACACGCAGGACTGCCTCTGCCACGACTACAACATGTGCAGCTGGACGACGGCGTCGGACGACTTCTCGTTCGCAGCTTCGAACTGCGGCGCCAGCTCC
>Ga0070679_100006221_pt1 | contig 11119 bp, 13 predicted proteins | sample KBSC63BmetaG_FD_65652 | JGI IMG/M metagenome (GOLD analysis project Ga0070679, IMG submission 65652) | Corn rhizosphere microbial communities from Kellogg Biological Station, Michigan, USA - KBS C6-3B metaG | ecosystem: Host-associated > Plants > Roots > Rhizosphere | place: USA: Michigan... | reverse complement strand
GTATTTGTCACCTCTGTAAACAGTCACGGCGAGTTGTAGAATGATCTCCGGGGAAGCAATCAAGGAACGTGGAGCAGGCACAAGCTGTCCAGAAGCGCTGATCTGAGCCCGTCGCTGCTCGCGGAATCGACTTTTACGATTGCCGAGCTGAAGCTCACCGTGGCTGTAGCGGCGACGTTGGGGGAAAGCAAGCTCCCCATCTTCCAGCAGATTACATCCTCTTGCGTCGAGCACTTCGACCCAATGCAGGTGCTGACCAATCTCTTCATTATGATCTCCAGCGTTGGTCACCACCGCCCCTGCGAGCGTTCCTGGTATCCCGGTGCCAAATTCTAGCCCACTCCAGCCCTCTTGGGCCAACTGCTCGGACGCCTCCTGCCAGGTCATTGCAGCATCAAGAATGGCAAGAGCCGCAATAGGTGTTGGCCCTTCCAACCGATAGCCTTTCGTCCGCAGGCGGGCGACAATGCCGCGCACCCCCTGATCAGTAAAGAGGATATTGCTACCATGGCCGATCACCAGGAGTGGGATGCGAAATTGGCAGCAGAGGCGCACCAGCCGTTCAACCTCTTCGGGGCGCTCAATCTCCAGGAAAAAATCCGCCGGGCCTCCTGCCTTTGCTGAGCTATGAGCAGCAAGAGATTCCTCCCGTTGGACTTGTCCCCGAAACGTTTCTTGGAGCAGGGAATCGATGCTCTTCTTCTCGTAGTTCATATCTAGCCCTTCCTTTTCCGCGCGATTGTCTTTCATCATATGCCGTTACCTCGTACTCTGCTTATAGGCAACAGTTGCGTCTTTTTCTTCGACTTCCAGAAAATAGCATACCCTCGCTCACAAAAGCAACGGCATATAAAGCGTAGCTGTCCCAGTATGGTTAGCTCAGGAAAATGAAAGTGAAGAGCCAAGGAGATAGTGAGGAAATGGTGGGGCAAACGATTGATAAGGATTTCAAGCAAGAAATGGTGCGTACAGGGCCTCTATAGCGATTTTCAGAGGGACCTATGATGGACTTGTGAGGTTTGTGGCCTCATATGTGAGCGCATTGTGAGAGCAGGGGAACATACTTCCAAAGAAATGGGCTACTTTCTCCTCTTGTCACGAGAAGTTCCCTGGGCGACGAGTATCCCAGGCCAAGGGAGGATCATCATGTTTCAACACATTCTCGTTCCGCTCGACGGATCTGCTCGCGCTGAGCGCGCCGTGCCAACTGCAGCTCAGATTGCTCGGGTATCCAACGGGTCGGTGCACCTGCTGCAGGTCGAGGTCTTGCCAATAAACTATGCGGGAGGGCTTTCGCCAGCACCGCTGATTACCCAGGTCACCATCGACCGTGGAAAAACGGAGGCGATGGAGTATCTTCAGGGTCTTGCTGCCTCACCACCTCTTGCTGCGATCACGACGACGACTGAGGTGCTATTGTGTTCTCCAGCCTACGAGATTCTTGCCGCCGCAGAAAGTCGCAACATCGATTTGATTGTGTTGTGCAGCCACGGCAGAACTGGCTTGATGCGCTGGGTGCTGGGGAGTGTAGCGTCCACGTTAGTTCGGGAGAGCGCGGTGCCGACGCTCGTCCTGCGAGAACAAGACCTTTCCTGGCGATTTCCAGATTCGGACCGTGGGAGCCCCCTCTGCGCTCTCGTTCCACTTGATGGCTCCGAGCTTGCTGAAGCCGCCCTTGCCCCTGCCGCGCATCTGATCGCGGCGCTGGCAGCTCCCGAGCCAGCAGCCTTGCACCTGGTGCAGATTGTTCCATCTTCCCAGGAAAAAGCGGAAAACGAAGCGTGTGCTACAACGTATCTGGCTCAGGTGGCGGAGCGCTTACGGGCAACGGCAAAAGATCTCAGGCTCACGATCAACTGGTCGGTCATCCGTGACCGCGATGTGGCCAGCGCGTTGGTCAGTCTGACGGAGCAAGGGAGAGATGAACAACCACAGTCTCGTGCTGGAGCATACGATCTGCTCACCCTCTCCACCCATGGCCGAGGAGGATTCGCGCGTTGGGTGATGGGCAGTATCGCTCAGCGCCTGCTAACAGCTACCACATTGCCCCTGCTGGTGGTACGACCACCGCAGCGGAGGATGCACCACGTCCCCCCAGATATGCGATGAGGAGGTTCCACATGTCTCCTGCTGAAATCCCTGTTTTTGCTGGATATACCAGATCTCATTCTGCGCGTTGGCCACCCGCTGGCCGTTGATGGGCTGACATGTATCGCTGCCAAAGAGAGGTCTTTGGATCAGTCTGACGATCAGCTCGTAAGCAGAACTGATCGACGGCGCTCCAGCAACGCGCTTCGCTCAGCAGCTGAAAGAGTCGATTGAGCGCAGCTATGGATATCAATGAATCAAAATGGTGAGTATGTGAGGACGTAAAGAAGAATCAGAATCTTCTCTTAGCATCCGTACATCCTTATTATCTAGCCGAATAATTGTCCAAATGGATGATGTGAGAGCTATCGTTTCCTGGTATATTTTCTTCCTCAAAGAGGGCAAGAGAAAATGCAAGAAATCACGCATTTGTTTTTGACTGCTGAAAAGTCCACTGAAAAAGTTTGCAGAATAGGGTGTGGTCTCGCGGAGAAAGATCGTCAGGAATTCGGCGATAGCCTTATCGTCCTCGACGATGAGCACCGTTTTGACTGGCACAGGGCTGGATTCTTGCAACGCTGGGGGCATTTGTTGCATGCCTTTCTCTCCATCCATCAGTCGTCACCGAAGAGTTTCCAAGGTTAGCGCGCAAGAAGAGGAAAAAAGTTTCAGCCGCTCGCGTGTTCCCACTTCGAGCGGCCAAGCTCCTCTAGGTAGGCAGCTTGCTGTTCGAGCAAACGTTGCCGTTGGAGGCGCAGGTCCTGGTGATCTTGCACGATCTGGCATCGTCGGTCGATGAGCTCCAGGGCTGTTTCCCTGGCGAGCAGCAGGCGTTCGCGGAGGAGAGCGGTCTGTTCACGCAGACGATCCCAGTGTTCCTTGCCCCATGTTTGAATTGACTCCTCCACGCGTAGGGGAGCGTGCTGATCGTCTAAGTGCTCGCATAGTTCATCATCATCAGCAGATCGCATGGGTGGTCTTCTTTCAGGCAAAGGGCGAAAATCAGTCCTCTCATTCTACCTCTTTTGAAAGAGGATGGCGAGACCTTTTTGGCGCCCACCATCTGGCGAACATTTTTTCCCCACATCAACCCGATGGTAATTGAGCCACTCCTCATTCATACGCTCCAAAATGCTGTTGCACGTCTGCTTCACTGAACTCAGTTATAACTTTCTCTCCTCCTCTTTCCCATCCTGTTGCGACTGATGGCGATATGACTCACCGACAAATTCAAAGATATCGCCCCGGCGCGTAAACCGATCAATGACCGATTGGGTCAGCGTCGCACTGCCAAAAATACTGGTCCACTCCTGACAACGGAGGTTACTGGTGATGATAATCGAAACCTATTCGTAGAGATTACTGGTGAGCTTGAACAGTAAATTGGCCTCTCCTGGTCCACGGCAATGAAGCCTATTGGTGATGCACGCATCATCGGTGACTGGTGTGCAGTTGGCTTCAAACTCAGCAGGATGGAGGCATCCCAGATTAGAGTGACGTCTCTTCTCATCATCCACTTTCACAATGAAAGTGGTCAAATCCTGTTCTGCATCAGTAAAATGAGCCATACGCCTGAAATACACTTTCCCCACTTTAGTGTCCCGAAGAAGCTTCCCTCTTTGGCATTGCCATACAGATTGCCCACAGTAAATATGCTGATTTACTCTTCAAATGCCTCAATCAGCCCAATATAGTCGTGGTTGGTATACTGCACGCCACAATCGGAATGATGAAGCAAGCTTGGTTGCTGATGCCGATCCCGAAGCGCTTGCTGTAACGCAAGGCTGATCATCTGAGTATTCATCTCGCGGGAAAGGTGTCAACCAATGCGCCGCTGAGAATGGGTATCAAAAATGCATTCTAAGTTCACAAGTATACTCTCCAGACAGCTATACGTAAATTGTGTTATACCTCTTCTTTTGGGTGGACAATCAGGATGGGTCGTTTCGTGGCCGCAAGCATCCGCTCGGTGATACTGCCCATTACCCAGTGCTGGACGCCCGTTTGTCCACGGGTGGAGATCGCAAGGAGCTCACAGCCGCCAAAGACTCCTGCTCCCTCCGTCTCTTCTCTCTGCTCAGCCACATGCAGAAGGGCACTGGCGATATCTGTATCCAGGATGACTGACCAGGTGACAGGAATGTGCTGCTGCGCAATGTTCGGCGCAATGAGGCCCTGTTGGATGAGCGTAACGGTTTGACTCAGGGATTGTTTTGCCTGTGAAAACTTACTGCTATCGGACAGAGCAGAAGGGCTATTTACACCCTTCACGTGTGATGGCTGAAGCACGTGCGCCAGATGGAGCGCGACTTTTTGGCCTGGAGCAGCAAGGGCTGTCAATAAGTCCGCACCCGGTTCAAGCGCAGCGTTTGACGCGATCGAGCCATCGAGGGGAACCAGTAAACGCAACGGCTGGGCAATATCTGCGGGTGAAGAACCCGGATGGGTAGCCCCCTCGTGTAAGACTAGCACCGGTACAGAGGCATAGCGCACGATTTTTTCAGCCACACTGCCCATCACCCAGCGGATCATACCGGTTGATCCATGGCTACAAAGCACAATCAGGTCACTCTTAGACGCGGTGGTGGCCTCCAGAATAGTGGGGGCAATCGGACCATTGAGTACGGTGGTTTGCACCCGGAGGTCTGCCAGTTCCGGAGAGGAGGCCACTCGTTCCAGATAGGTAGTGGCTTCTGACAAATCTTCCTCCATGACTGCATCCTCCAGGATCGGGGTAGTTGTCATGACTGCGGGCCAATACTCAGAGACAAAAGCGACTACCCGAACCAGCACCAGCGTCGCGCCAGTATGATGGGCAATGCGTGCGGCAATTGGCAGCGCAGTTTCAGCTCGGGAGGAGCCATCAAGTGGGACAAGAATGGTTGTGAACATGGGCGAGTTCTCCTCTGGATACAGCACTTTTGGCCAGGACTGTCACCAGCGCTTTCTCTTTGAGCTCATTAAGAAAGGCCGTTGTTCATAGGCATTATAGAGATGCGCTCCGTCAGGCCAGTTTTGATTCTACAAGGTTCTAACGGTTCGTTCTTCATGCCTCCTTTGTTCTGGGCAGGCAATAGCTGATGCTTTTCATCGGGAGTTGACAGGGGTCAGAAGGCCCCTCCACTGAGAGTGTGACATCTTCTGACAAACCCACCAGAGATAGGGCAGAGAGCCTTGTGCCAGTTTTTACCGTAAACATGCATTTCTGGCGCGTTATCAGCCATAGGTCAGAGAAGCTTCCCTTTTCCTTGCAATACGATCTGCTGCACCTGCGGCGCTCTCAGAAAATGGGAGCGCAACTCTTCGTCGGTGATTGTTCCCGCTAGCGTCTCTAAGATATCAGAGGCATGCGCGAACGCCTGTACTGCCTGCTCGTGCTTCTCGCAAACCACATACAACCGCCCAAGCGCTGCCTCCGTTTGCCAGAGTTCGCCGGGAAGATTGAGTTCCCTCGCCAAAGCGCTGGCTTCCTGCAAACAAGCCTGAGCCCCCTCGTATCTGCCCTGCGCCGTGGCGAGGACTGCCTGCGCGCGTGTTGCGCTGAGGTGGCACCTTTTGTTTGTCCCGAAGCGTTTCTCAAAGGCCGCGAGCGTCCCTGCTGCCTGTTCGCTCAGACCAGCGCGTAGCAGCGCCTCTATTTCAGGCCAGCGGGGGCCTCTGGGCAGACGACTACCTGAGGATCTCGCGTGTCCAACATCTGGCGGGCATAGTGAGATGGTGCATCCCATTCTCCGCTCAGAGCCGCATCCACACAGAGCAGAGAGAAACTCAAGCCGACATAGCGTGGTGAGGGTACCTGTTTGCTGACCTCCAATCCTTCCAGATGTACCTGAAGTGCTTTCTCAGGAAACAGGAGCGCCTGATAGACTAACCCCAGGGCAAGTAGATTGACAAAGAGAAAAACATTGAAGGTAAGCGAGCGTGCCACCTCCGTACTTTGGAGGGCAATGGTCAGCGCTTCCTCGTAGGCCCCTGTTTCCACGAGAGCCCGCGCCAACTGATAGCCGCTGTTGGCCTGACCCCAGGGATGTTCGATTTCAAGACTGATGGTATAGGCTGACTGTGCAGCTACCACTGCTTCGTACGGTCGTCCGCAATTGATGTGCGCGTCGGCGATGCGACTCAAGGAGTCGGCTTCCATCATCCGGTCGCCCCTCGCAACCGCGCGTTGCCACGATCTCATAGCCGTACAACAGGCCCTTAAGCCGCTGATCGTTTCCCAATTGGGAGTGAGCTCGTTAGAGTTTGAGCAACGCCTGGAGGTAGAGCGGCGGGAGTGGGAATACTTTCGCAGTTGCATGATTGTCGATGTCATCTATGGGCAGTGCTAGTAACCTTCTCTTTGCGAGAAACGCTTGCCTGCTGCTTCTGGCGATGCAATAAACGCTTTTCCCAACGCTCGTAGGTTATACTTGTTTCTATCCAACGGCGCGTTTTCCGCTCTTTCACTTCGTGGTGATTGGCAGGTTCGCACCAATTCTGGCAGAAATGTTTGCGACAATGTTGTAAAGATGCGTCTACGCAGGAAGGAATGAACGCAGATGTTCAAACGCCTGGCACGATGGTGCGGCATCGCTGCTTTCATCGGTTGTTTGCTATTGTCCCAACGCGCTTCAGTGGCTCATGCCGCGACCACGGGGCACATGCAACAGTTTAGTTATTGGGGTCCCGCTGGGATTTACACCTACGATGTCTATCGACTACCTTCCCATACGGCCTGGTGACAACCCACTGGTCGCGTTAGCCGAGTTGTTGGGATACCGCATCGCCGCCTTTGCCCGCGAGCTGCCACCTGGATAGTACGTTCATCGCTATAGAGGAGAGGCTGCAGCCGTCACGCTGTACGAAAACGATCTGCTGCAGTTGATCTACCATCTGGTCGAGCAGACGAGATTGCCCCGTCTTCCAGAAGAGGAGAAATGCCCCAGGCAGAGTCGCGCCGAGTAGCAGGGCTATTCTGCCATTTTTTCTATCAAATGAGCGCGGTTTCCAACGGAATCCGAAGGAAATGCAGCTACGCCCTCGAAGAGCAGCCAGCGGCGTTTTTAGTTCATGGCCGGTCATCCCCAGGAAAAGATCTTTCTGCCGTTCGATTTCTTTGCGATCCGTGATATCGTGCAAATAAAAGGAGAGTCCATCAGGCGTTGGATAGATGGAGATCTCCAACCAGCACTGGAAGGTGGGGTGAAAGCCTTCAACGTGCGTTGCCTGCTGGGTCTCCATGGCCTGTCGATAGGCGTCCTCAAACGGCGTAGCAACCACCTCTGGAACCACCTCCCACAGCGACCGCCCCACGATCTCTTCCCGCTTTTTACCCATCAGCTTTTCCAGCCCGCAATTCACGTAGGTATAGCGCCATGCTGTATCGACGTGGGAAAACGCATCCGTAATGCTTTCGAGAATCGCTTTGATGCGCTGATCTGCTTCTCGCTGCTCTTCCTCTGCAGCTTTCTGAGCGGTGAGATCAAGCACGAAACTAATGGCTAGCTGCTTGGAGCCAGTCCTTCGGAAGACCACCGACCCAACCAGGACCGGGACCCGCTTGCTATTCTTTGCAAGATACGCTTTTTCATACAAATGAGCTGCACCACCTGTCCGTACCTCCTTGACTGCCTGTGTCGAGGCTTCCTGATATTCTGGAGGAGTCAAGGCTCGCCAGTTGAGCCGTCCCGCTTCCAGATCCTGTCGGGTATATCCAAGCATCGAGAGGAAGGCATCGTTAGCCTGATGCACAAACCCATCAGTGATACTTTCGAGGATAGCCGTGATCTCTCGATTTGCTTTTAGCAGATGTTCTTTCGCTTGTTTGAGGTTCTTGATGTCCTCTCCAGGACTCAGGAATTGCTTCGAGACAGACACGAGATCGTGTTCCCTCCTTCCCCTCACACCTCACGCACACGCGCACGACGGACATACAAGCGCTGTCAAGGCGCGGAACCGCGCGACTTTCGTCATCTTTCGGCGGACGCCGTTCCGATTGGCTACGAGATTCAGAGAGAGTTGTGCAACTAACCCTCTCTCCTTCAGAGTAGACTGGACCCGCAAAGTCAAGAGAACTGTCTGCTCGATCAGGCACGGAACAGCAGTTTCCGCCACGATAGCATAGCCCACATAGCGAAAAACCATAGGGAGAGCAAAGCCAACCCGTTCCAGATATATCGTGGACAAACCCGCTGTTCCTCTTCCTTCTCACCGGCAGCCTCATCTGAGAAGTTTGCATCTCCTTCCAAGCAGCGCTCCTGATGCGCTATCTTTTGGCCAACGATTTCCTGCATGGCATCAATTCTCTCGCTACGTTGGCAATATCTTCATGTCTCTCTCATCTTTCCTGGGTATGATACCTCAAAAGCAAGGCTATCCTCATCATTTCTGGTGAGGACGGCCAGAGGAGCGACGAGCAGCGTTTTTCCTCTGGTATAATGCCTCGCCTACTACATCCTTGAGAAGGATACGATGAAATTACCGCTAACTCGCAACATACTGACCTGGAAAAACTGGGTTCTCGTTCCGCTCCGCCTGTTCCTGGGCGTGACCTTTATCTATGCAGGTCTACAGAAGTTGACTGATCCGCAATACTTTAACCCGGCGGCGCGCGGGTATATCGGACGGCAGATTGCTGCTTTCGCAACAGGAACGCCGCTGCGCACGTTTTTGCAGCAGATCGCGGTGCCGCATGCTACCCTTTTTGGTGGTCTGGTGGCGTATGGCGAACTGGCGATCGGCCTGGGAGTGCTCTTGGGGTTCTTCTTGCGGCCTGCTGCGTTTTTTGGCCTCCTGATTAACTTGACCTTTTTCCTCTCGGCAGATTGGCGCGTCTTTCCCTACTTTTACGGCTCCGACATTGTGTTTCTTTTCTGCTGGCTGACGCTGTTGCTGGCGGGGCCTGCGAACCAGGCTCTGCCCTCTGTCGATGCCTGGTGGGTGGCACAGTGGCTCGATCACTCCGCAGAGGAGAAACTCTCATGGAGAACAAAACTCTGCACCTGGGTCCTCGGCGTCACCATCCATCCCCCATCCGCACTCGCATCCACGCCCAGCACGTCGCCACAGAAGGGCGCGCAGCAGAGAAAAAACACGCAGCAATCGGCTTCGCGTTTTCGTGCCTGGCAACTTGAGCAGGCGCGTCAACAAGGGCGGCGGAATTTTGTGTGGGGGACGCTCACCGGTGGAGCAGCGATGCTCGCTCTGGCCTGGCTCAACGGGACATTGCATCTGCTCCCGGGCAGCGCCGCCAGCGCGAATAGCGCGATCGCCCCAACTCCAGGAGCAACGCCAACGTCAATGTCGCCAGCGCCAAGCGGATCGATCACTCCCACATCAGGGAGCGTGATCACACAGATCAGCGCAGTCCCTCCCAACAACTCGTTCTCCTTTACGCTACCCTCGAACGGCGATCCCGGCATTCTGGTCCATCTCGCCAATGGGCAATTCGTGGCCTATGATGCGACCTGTACTCATGCTGGTTGCCCTGTCAGCTATGACCCCTCCAGCCAGAATCTGGTTTGCCCCTGTCATGGCGCGGTCTTTGATCCTGCCAACGCAGCCGCCGTCCTGAACGGTCCCGCGCCCACGCCGTTGGCGGATGTGCCGATTACTGTCAATCAACATGCCGGAACCATTTCGCTCAGTTCGTAGATGGGCATGGGCCTCAGTATCAGTTGCGCGCCTTTTAGCGCAAGAGTAGCATGAGGCCCATGCCTATTCCTCCTATGAGGAGAGCTGCCCGCAGAGAGACCTGGTGCGGGGTAGGCTACGCTTTTTATCTGGGTATTCACATTCCACCTCTTACTGGTGCAGCGAACCTGTCGCGAGAAAGCTCAGGCGTCCCAGCCGGGGAGTGAGCCATTGATCCAACGCGTAGAAACGCCCAGCAGAGAGAACAAGCAGCGTGCCGAAGAGGAGCGCGTAAGGCAAAGCGGTGCCGATATCGGTGGTTTGCCCCGGCTGATAGGGACCGCCGAAGGCTTCGGGGATAGCCCAGATGCCGAGCGTGAGAAGGATGCCGACGACATACGAGAGGTTGCTGAACAGGCCGAGGATCAGAAGCACGGCCAGAGCTGTTTCTGTTGAGGCTTCGAAGCGCGCACAGAGCAGCGGATTGAGACTGATGAGAGAACTCCAGAAGGCGATCCAGGCTTGCATGGCTGGGGCCTGTCCATTGCCAGCCTGAGCGATCTGTGTGAGGAATGATTGCTGGAAAGCAGGTTGCCATTTAAACCACGCGGCACTTGCCCAGACCAGCCCGAAGGCCACGCGCAGACAGGCAATCGTTCTGGCACGCCAGCGCGTGTGGTCAGGAGGAGAGGGAGGCGACGGTTCTGTTACACACGTTCCGATCTGAGGCATCTGTGCCACACTCTTTCTGTTCACTTCATCCCACCTTTCGCTCTTCCAGATCATCTGCATTTCTTCACAGTGTACCCCTCGCTCCAAGCGGGTGAGGTCAATACACACGGAAAAGCAGCGCCACCGCAGAGGGTCTGCGGATCTGTCGGTCAAGAGCCGCGAGATCCCCTACCGGGACTCATTCGTGGGAGCAAGAGGGATCAGCGGAAGCGTGACCGTGAAGCAGGACCCCTGCCCTGGTTGGCTCGTCACGGCAATGGTTCCTCCATGCGCCTGGACAATCCAGGCGACAATGGAGAGGCCCAGGCCGTGACTTCCCCGCTCTGTGGAATTGCGTGCCGGATCGACCTGATAGAAGCGCCCAAACAGATGCGGAAGGTGCTCTGGCGCAATTCCAATGCCCGTGTCCTGCACGACCACCTGCACCTGATCTGGCCCAAGTTGCACCGTCAACGAAACCTGTCCTCCAGCGTTGGTGTAGCGCAGAGCATTCTCGAGCAGGTTCATAACCACCTGGATCAAGCGAGCTTCATCTCCCATGAGCGTCACGGGCTGCTCGGCATGAACCGTTAGCTGTACCGCGCGTTCCTCAGCTAGCGGTTGCAGAGAAGCCGCTGTAGCCTCGACAAGCACATCCAGGCGCACAGATTCACGTTCAAAGGGCGCATGGCCTTCATCGCCACGC
>Ga0070679_100006220_pt1 | contig 11122 bp, 9 predicted proteins | sample KBSC63BmetaG_FD_65652 | JGI IMG/M metagenome (GOLD analysis project Ga0070679, IMG submission 65652) | Corn rhizosphere microbial communities from Kellogg Biological Station, Michigan, USA - KBS C6-3B metaG | ecosystem: Host-associated > Plants > Roots > Rhizosphere | place: USA: Michigan... | reverse complement strand
ATGCGCGTCGCGACGACGACGACCGGCGTCCCTTCCTCGAGCAGCGCGATCGGGCCGTGCTTCATCTCGCCGGCCGAGTACGCGTCCGTCGGGATGTACGAGATCTCCTTCAGCTTCAACGCGCCCTCGAGCGCGACCGGCAGGCCGATGTGGCGGCCGAGGTAGAGGAAGAACGGACGGTCATGGAAGCGCTGCGCGATCTCCTCGATCGGATGGTCGCCGTCGAGGAACCGCTGCATCTTCTCGGGCAGGTCGTAGACCTCGTCGAGGATGAACTCGATCTCCGAGTCTGGCAACGTGCTGCGGCACTGCGCGAGCTTCAGGCCGATCAGGAAGAGGAGCGCAGCCTGGGCGGTGAAGGTCTTCGACGCGGCGACGCCGACCTCGAGGCCCGTCCGCGTGTAGAGCACCGAGTCGACCTCGCGCGTGATCTGCGAGCCCATCATGTTCGTGATCGCGACGGTGCGTGCGCCGTTCTCGCGCGCGAGCTTCATCGCCTGGATCGTGTCGCGCGTCTCGCCGGACTGCGAAATGCCGATCACGAGCGTGCCCGGGTCGATCACCGGGTTGCGGTAGATCCACTCGCTCGCGACGTCCGGCTCGACCGGCACGCGCGCCCACTCCTCGATTGCATACCGGCCGACGACGCCGGCGTGGTACGAGGTGCCGCACGCGACGATCACGATGCGGCGCAGGTGCTTGAGCTCCTCCTCGGTCATGCCGAGGCCCTCGAGCACGAGGTGCCCGTGCCGGACGCGGTCGCCGATCGTCTCCGCGACGCCTTCGGGCTGCTCGTAGATCTCCTTCAGCATGAACGTCTCGTAGCCGGACCGCTCGGCGGCATCGTCGTCCCAGTCGACCTCGACGATGTCGTGCTCGACGGGATCACCCGTCATCGCGTCGATGATCTCGACACGCTCGGGAGTGATCGAAACGATCTCGCCGTCGTCCGGGAACTGCACGCGGCGCGTCTCTGCGAGGAACGCCGCGAGGTTCGAGGCGAGGAAGTTCTCGCCGACGCCGATGCCGACGACCATCGGCGTCTGATGTCGCACGCCGACGAGGTGATTCGGATGGTCGTGATGGATCACGACGAAGGTGAAGTGCCCTTCGAGCTTCGGGAACACCGCGCGAACAGCAGCGACGAGGTCACCGTCGTACGCGTCCTCGAGCAGGTGCACGATTGTCTCGGCGTCGGTTTCCGACGTGAACGTGTGCCCCGCCTCGAGCAATTCTTCGCGCAGCTCGCGGTAGTTCTCGACGATGCCGTTGAGCACGATCGCAAGCTTGCTCGCGTCGCATGCGGTCAACGGATGCGCATTCGCCTCGGTGACGCCGCCGTGCGTTGCCCAGCGCGTGTGGCCGAGGCCTGTCGTCGACATGGAGCCGTTCGGCCCGACCGCGGCGACGAGCTTGTCGAGCGGCCCGACGGCGCGCGTGTAGTCCAGGCCGTCCTCTTCGAGGAGGGCGATTCCCGCCGAGTCGTACCCGCGGTACTCGAGTCGCTTCAGACCCTGCAAGAGCAGCGGCTTCGAGGCCCGATGCCCCACGTATCCGATGATTCCGCACATCAGATTCCTTTCCGGTGTCTGGGATCGACCACCAATGTCAGACACCCGAGAACAGCAAAGCCCGGCTGATGTGATCCCGTCCCCGCGTCGGGCCGGGTCAGCCGAGCTCTCGTCGTACGAGGGAGGCGATGCTAGCACAGGCTTCCCGCGCCACCGCTTCATTCTCCGCCTCTGCCAGGACGCGGATCAAGGGCTCGGTTCCGGAAGGTCTGACCAAAATGCGGCCGCTTCCGGCCCACTCACGATTCAGTTTCTCGACGGCTTTCACGATTGTCGGTGTCAGATCTCTTTCGGCGACGGGCACGTTCTCCTTTACCTGCGGGTAGCGCTGCATCACCGCGGCGACCTCGCTCAGCGGGCGGCCCTTGAGCGCGCCGCACAGCAGCAGCCCCGCGGCGAGGCCGTCCCCGGTGACGTGGTCGCGCAAGACGATGACGTGACCCGACTGCTCCCCACCGAGAATCGCGTTCTCACGCTGCAACGCCTCGAGCACATACCGATCTCCGACGTCGGTGGTGTGCACCCGGATGCCGCGCTCGCTCATCAGCGCGTGGAACCCGAGGTTCGTCATCACGGTGACCGCGACCTGGTCGACCTCCTGGTCGAGCGCGAGGACGGCGACGATCTGATCGCCGTCGACGACCTGACCTTGCTCGTCGACCGCGAGCATCCGATCGCCGTCGCCGTCGAACGCGATGCCGATGTCGTAGCCGAGCTCGAGCACGGTCCGCTGCAGCAGCGCGAGGTCGGTTGCTCCGCAGCCGACGTTGATGTTCTCACCGTCGGGTGCATCGCCGATCGCATGCACCTCCGCACCGCAACGAGAGAAAGCCGACGGCGCGAGCCCCGAGTACGCACCGTTCGCGCAGTCGACGACGACCTTCAGTCCGCTGAGGTCGGAGCCGAAGCGTTCGTGGATGTGCGTCAGGTACGAGTCGGTCGCGACCTCGACGCGCTCGATGCGGCCCTGGTCGATTCCGGGAGACGCGGCCAGCAGTTCTTCGATCTGCTCCTCCGACCGGTCGGACAGCTTGTGCCCGTTCGAGTCGAAGAACTTGACGCCGTTGTACTCGGGCGGGTTGTGCGACGCGGAGATGACGACGCCGAGGTCGAGCGCGAGCAGCGCGACGGCGGGCGTCGGAAGCACGCCGCCGAGGATGCAGTCGCCGCCGACCGAAACGACGCCGCGGGCGAAAGCCTCTTCGAGCGCTTCGCCCGACGCGCGCGTGTCGCGGCCGACGAAGACCTTCGCGGCACCCGTCCAGGTTGCTGCTGCGCGGCCTAGGCGCTCGACGAGCTCGGGCGTGACGAACTCACCCACGATTCCGCGAACACCGTCGGTGCCGAAGTACCTCCGGGCCATGAAGCTCGGAGACCTACCGCTTGCTGAACTGGGGCGCCTTGCGGGCCTTGTGGAGGCCGGCCTTCTTGCGCTCGACCTGGCGCGCGTCGCGCGTCAGGAAGCCGGCGCGCTTCAGCGGAACGCGGAGCTCCGGGTTCACCTCGACGAGCGCACGCGCGATCCCGTGCCGCACCGCCCCGGCCTGCCCCGAGGGGCCGCCGCCATGTACGCGGACGCGCAGGTCGTACTGGCCGTCGAGCCCGGCCGTCTTCAACGGCGAGGTCGCGAGCATCCGGTGGACCATGCGGGGGAAGTACTCGTCGAGCGACTTGCCGTTCACCCACGTGGCGCCGCTGCCGGGGCGAAGGATGACCCGCGCGACGGACGTCTTGCGCTTGCCGGTGCCGAGATACTGAGCGGGAGTCGCCATCTGCTTACACCTCGAGGAGAGTCGGGGCCTGGGCCTCGTGCGGATGCTCCGGGCCGGCGTAGATCTTGAGCTTCGTCAGCTGGGCGCGCCCCAGCTTGTTGCGCGGGAGCATGCCCTTGACGGCCTTGCGAAGGACTTCGGTCGGCTGCCGCTCGAGCTGGTCGCGCAGCGACCGCTGCCGCAACCCACCCGGGTAGCCGGAATGCCGGTAATACATCTTCTCGTCGAGCTTCTTCCCCGTGACTGCGATCTTCTCCGCGTTGACGACGACGACGAAGTCACCGGTGTCGACGTGCGGAGTGAAGATCGGCTTGTTCTTGCCGCGCAGGCGGTCCGCGATCACGGTCGCAAGCCGGCCCAGGGTTTTTCCCTCGGCATCGACGACGAGCCAGTCGCGTTGAATCTCGCCCGGTTTGGCGCTGTAGGTCTTCATACGGAGAAAGGGCGGGCCAAGCCGCCGGCAGGGGATCGTACCAGGCGACGGCCGCAAAGCGGCCGTCGCTAGTCGGCTACGGCGGGGCTCGGAGCTGCGGACTTGTTCCCGGCGACCCAGGCGCAGGCCAGGACGGCGAGGCCCGTCGCCAGCCAGGCGAGCGGAACGGAGCCGCCGGCGCCGGTGTAGACCACGCCGCCCGCCAGGGCGAGGCCGGCGCCGCCGAAGCTCGACAGCAGGTCGGAGAGCCCGACGAGCCGGCCGCGCTCCGACGGCCCGGCCAGGTCGACGAGCTCTGTGGTGGCGGCGATGTAGGAGAGGCACCAGCCGAGGCCGAGACCGAACATCGCGAGGCTCATCCCGCCGATCGAGCCGAACCACGCCATTCCCGCGTTCGAGAGCGCGATCAGGCCGAGGCCGATCACCATCGACCGCCTGCGCCCGATCCGCTCGATCGCGTCGCCGACGAAGAGCACGAGCCCGTACATCCCGACGATGTGGATGCTGATGATCGTGAAGACGCTTCCCTGTGGATGGTGGTGCCCGACGGCGACGTAGCCGGCGAGGTTCATCACCCCGGCCATCACACCGAAGCTGCTGACGGCCGCAACCATCGCGGTCGCGACGCCGGGTCGGCGCAGGATCTCGCCGAGAGGCTTCGGATCCGTCCGGGCGACGTACGCCGCCGACAGGTCGCGAGGATCGCGGCGGATCCCGAAGGAGATCGCGACGCCTGCGAGCGTGAAGAGGCCCGCGGCGAGCCATGGCACGGTCAGGTCGTGCGCGTCGAACTGCCGGCCGGAGAACATGGGGCCGAAGACGACCGGCCCCCAGATCGCGCCGGACACGACTGCGAACAGCACGATCGACATGCCGCGCGCGCGGCGCTCCGGCGGGAACATCTCGGCCGCGGCGGCGCGCGAGAGAAGCACGATCGACTGCGCCGCGCCGCACAACCCGAGGCCGAGGAACACGAGCACGCCACTCACCCAGTGGCATCCGGCGGCCGTGACGAGCGGGCCGACGATCCCGAGCGCGTAGCCGGTACGGATGACCGGCATGCGGCCGAACCGATCGGACAGCCGGCCGGCCGGCCCGACCGCGAGCGCACCGGCGATCAGGAACACCGCCGGCCCGAGGCCGAGGATGCTGTGAACGCCGGTGACGGCGACGATCGTGACCGTGCCGAGCGCGACGGCGAGCTGCACCATCCCCGACAGGAACACAAGCCCGAGCGCGAGCAGGAACGCGTTCCGCCGGACGTCCGTGATCATGCGCCGATTAGAGCATGGAGCGCGGCGGTGAACGCGGTCGCGCCGCCGCGGGAGGGATGCCGCACGTAGGTGCCGCCGAGCGCGGCATGCGCGACGCGGCCGACCGTGAGCACCCGGCGGCCGACCGCGAGCTCGTCGGCGAAGACGCGCCCCTCGGCGACCTCGCGCCGCGTCGGCGCGCGGTTCGACGACTCCGTGCCCGGGTGCGTCGGGACGACGTTCCAGAGCAGGACGTCGTCGTCCACCCCGAGCTCGGCGAGGACGCGGTGGACGATCGTCGCCGTCGCCTCGGACGGCCCGCTGCCGGTCAGGAGGCGCTCCGACGTGAACGGGATGCCCGAGATCCGGGCGCCGCGGTACCCCGGTGCCTCGCCGACGAGGAGGATGCGCGCGCCTGCGCGAGCGTCGAGATACGACGTGAGCCGTTCGCGTCGTTCGGCAGCGCCCGGCCCATGCCGGTAGAAGTTCGTGGTCTGCCCGATCCGGGCGGCGACGAGACGGTCGATGAACGAGCGCATCGAGACGCACACTCTGACGGACGGCGGCCAGCAGGCGGCGGACGTCGCGCGCATGGTGGCGACGTTCCTCGGCGGCGCGACGAAGACGCTCGACCTCGCGCACTACGACTTCAACCTGACCGACGACGCGAAGGCCATCGTCGCGGGCGCGATCACCGAGGCGGCGAACCGCGGCGTGAAGATCCGCTTCGCCTACAACGTCGACCACGCGAACCCGATCCCGGTGCCGCCGCCGCCGGAGCCCGACGTCCAGCTGATCGCGACGCTCCCCGTGCAGGGCGTGCCGATCGCCGGCGTTCCCGACCTGATGCACCACAAGTACGTGATCCGCGACGGCGCCGACGTCTGGACAGGCTCTCTGAACTGGACGAACGACTCCTGGACCCGGCAGGAGAACGTGATCGCGATCGTCCATTCGGAGGCGATCGCCAAGGCCTACCGAATCGACTTCGACCAGCTGCTCACGACACGCGACGTCGAGAAGACCGGCTTCGTCGACCCGCGCTGGGACGACGGTGTGCGCGCATGGTTCACACCGGGCCACGGCGAGGACCTCTCGTCGCGCATCGCCAAGATCATCCGCCGCTCGAAGCGGCGCGTGCGCATCTGCTCACCGGTGATCACGACCGGCCCGGTTCTCGGGACGCTCGCGCAGGTGATCGCCGACGGGAAGCTCGACCTGGCGGGCTGCGTCGACGTGACGCAGATCCGCGAGGTGATCCATCAGTGGCAGACGAACCAGAACGTGTCGTGGAAGCTGCCGCTGCTCGAGAAGGTGATGACCGGCCCGTTCAGCGGCAAGGAGTCGACGCCTTACGGCGACGGCACCGTCCACGACTTCATGCATGCGAAGGTGTGCGTCTGCGACGACACGACGTTCGTCGGTTCGTTCAACCTGTCGCGGAGCGGCGAGAAGAACGCGGAGAACGTGCTGGAGATCGAGGATGCCGAGATCGCCGACAGGCTCGCAGCGTTCGTCGACGAGGTCCGCGCGCGCTATCCGCGGGTCACCATCGCTGCCAGTGGATCAGGTCTTCGAGCGCCCGCTGCCGCTCCTTGAACCGCGAGCTCGGTGCCGGGTCGTCGCCAGGCTTGCCGATGAACGCGAGCCCGATCGGCACGGCATCCTCCGGCAAGCCGAGCACCTCGTCGCAGATCCGCTTCTGGTCCGGATGACCGATGAACGCGCCCGCGAGCCCTTCGTCGATCGCCGCCATGAGGACGAGCGTCATGAGCGCTCCGGCATCGACGAACCAGTAGGGGACCGGCCACGTGACCTCGACGCCACCTGTGATCGCGAGCTTGTCGGCCTCGTTGTAGCGGGCGTGGTAAAGCGCCTCGTTCGCGGAGATCACCATCAGGACCGGCGCGTCGTCGGCGTACGTGCCCGTCATCTCGAAGCGCGCGATCAACTCGCGCTTCACCTCGGCGTCCGTGACGACCACGATGCTGCCGCCCTGGCTGAAGCCGCCCGACGGGGCGCGCCGGATGACGCCTGCGATGCGCTCGATCTGCTCACGTGGGATCGCGTCCGGCAGGAAGGCGCGGTGCATCCGGCGGCGGCGAAGGATGTCGCGGAACTCCATGCTGCGGACCGTATACCGTCGGCGCCATGACGAGATTCGAGGGCAAGACGGCGCTGGTGACCGGCGGCGCCAGGGGAATCGGCGCCGCGACGGCGCGGCGGCTCGCATCGGAGGGAGCGACGGTCGTCGTCGCCGACTTCGACGAGGACGGCGCGAAGCAGACTGCGGCGGAGATCGGCGGTCATGCCGTTCGCTGCGACGTGACGAGACTCGCCGACGTCGCCGCGGCGGTCGACACGGCACGGGAGCTCGGCGGCTCGGTCGACATCCTGGTCACCTGCGCCGGAATCATCCGCGACAACCTGTTGTTCAAGATGAGCGACGACGACTGGAACGCCGTCATCGACACGCACCTGAAAGGGACGTTCCACGCGGTACGGGCCGTACAGAAGCACATGGTCGAGCAGAAGTCGGGGAAGATGGTGCTGATCTCGTCGACGTCGGCGCTCGGCAACCGCGGCCAGACGAACTACGCGACCGCGAAGGCGGGCCTGCAGGGAATGACGAAGACGCTGTCGATCGAGCTCGGGCCGTTCAACGTGAACGTGAACTGTGTCGCGCCCGGCTTCATCGTCACCGACATGACGCGCCAGACGGCCGAGCGCGTCGGCGTGCCGTTCGAGCAGTTCATGGAAGGCGCCGCGGCCCAGGTTCCGCTGCGCCGGGCCGGCCAGCCGGAGGACGTCGCCGGCACGATTGCGTTCCTCTGCTCCGAGGACGCGTCGTACGTGAGCGGCCAGGTGATCTACGTTGCGGGCGGCCCGAGGACCTGACGGATCCGCTCGGCGGCGACGAGGTTCCCCTTCCGTCCGTAGAGGTCGAGCGCACGGCGGAACACGTCGCTCGCCTCGCTGCTGCCTGCGAGCCGCAGCACCTCGCCCAGAGCAGCGACGCACTCGGCGAGAAGCTCGAAGTACTCTGTCTGCTCGGCGATTTCGACCGCTTCGCGCGCGAGTACGGTTGCCTCATCGGTGCTCCCCTGACGAGCGAGGGCCTTCGCCCGCACGCGGCGCCATCCGCACTGGGCGTCGACGTCTTCCGGCACGGTCATCGCCTCGACACCGACCGTCAGCTCGAGTGCTTCCTCGACCCTGCCGAGCCTCAGCCTGGCATCCGCAAGTAGGTGGGACACCGTCGCGAGATGGCCAAGGTCGTTCGCCGCGAGCAGGTCGGCGTACATCACGCAGAAACACGCCTCCGCAGCGGCGTAATCACCGGCCAGCAGCTCCGTCTCTCCGCGGTGCGTCGTCTGGCTCACCCCGAGGCCCCGCTCGAGCTCATCGGCCTCCGCGAGATCGGCACGAGCATCTTCAAACCAACCGAGCATCGCGATGAGGCGCGCACGGCCGTGGAGGAGACGCCGCCGGAGATTGCGGCTCATATCGGGGGAGCGAAGAAACTCCTCGATCCGTGGCAAGGCTTCGCCGACCGCCATCGGGCCCAGATGCCAGCATCCGGTGAGGTAGGCGAGGCTGTTCTCCGCGGTGTAGAGGTCGCCGGCCGCCTGGGCCGCCGCCCTCGCACGCTCGAAGGCAGCTTCGGCCTGCCCGAAATGGCCCGCCCAGAAATGGAGCCGTCCTTCGAGGTCGACCGCGCGTGCGAGAAGCTGCAGATCGGAGGCTGCTTCCGCCCAGGCGACCGCCTCGCGAACGGCGTCGAAGGCCGCCCCCTGGCCCACGTCCTGGTCGGGCGAACGGTGCAGGTCGACCTCGGCGAGCACGAGGCGGGCATCGACCTCGACGCCACGAAGCCCCTGCGCCCGGGCGAGGACGATTGCCTCTTCGAGCACCTCGTCCGCTTCGACGAGCCGGTGCGAGCGCCAAAGCGCGGCGCCCAGCACGACCAGGACGCGTAACCTCGGCTCCTCCTCGCGATCGAGCATCGCCGCAGCGCGCACGAGGAAGTTTCGCGCGGCGGGAAGGTCCGAGCGGTCGTAGGCCTTACGGCCCGACCGCTCGAGAAGCTCGGCCGCAGCGCGCCGCACCTTTTCATCCGGCGTGTCGAGCTCGTCGAGGTACCGCGCCGCCTGCTCGAGGTGGAAGCCGAGGATCTCGTCCAGCTCGATCACCGATGTCCCGTGCTCCGAGAGCCACACGGCGAAGCGCTGGTGGAGATCGGCACGAACCGACTTCGGTAGCGCGTCGTACGCGGCATCTCGGATCAGCAGGTGACGAAACCGAAACGCGTCGTCGCCGGGGAGCACCGCCTCGCTCGGTCGCACGAGCTCCTTTCGGACGAGCCGGAGGAGCCTTGCCGGTATCTCCGGGTCGTCGGGTGCGAGTGCCGCGACCGAGCCGCGATGGAAGATCTGGCCCTCGATGGAGCCACGCTCCAGGGCGAAACGCTCCGCAGGCGGAAGCTGATCGATCCGCGCCGCGAGCAGCGCCTGAATCGTCGACGGCACGGTCAACTCACCGTCCACGCCGTCGGCAGCCATGGCGAGCATTTGCTCGACGAAGAGCGGATTGCCGTCCGCCGCCTCCCGGATACGCCTCCGCACATCCCCATCGAGTGACGTTCCGGCAATCAGCGCCTCGATCAGCTCCTCGGTCTGGTCGCCGGTGAGCGGCTCGAGCAGCACGGTTGTCGCGTTCAGCTTTCCACCGCCCCACGTCGGTCGCGAATCGAGTAGCTCCGGACGCGCAAGGCAGAGGATGAGGATCGGTGCGCCGCGGATCCAGTCGGCTGCCTCCTCGACCAGGTCGAGCAGCGTCGGTTCCGCCCACTGGAGGTCGTCGAAGGCGACGACGAGCGGCCGCTCGGCCGCCTTCGCCTCGAACAACTTGCGGACGGCCAGCGAGATGTCGGGCGCAGCCGCCTCGCCGTCGCCGAGCAGCGCCGCCAGCGCTGCATTCGGCGGATCCGCTCCGCCGAGCAGGCGCATGACGATCTCGACGACGGGCCAGTACGTGATGCCGTCGCCGTACGAGAGGCAGCGGCCGCCGACGATCGTCGCGTCGAGCCCTTCGAGGAACTCCGCGGCGAGCCGCGACTTCCCGACGCCGGCAGCGCCGAGGATCGTGAAGAGCGAGCACGACCGCTCGTCGCAGCCGCGCTGCCAGGCACCTGCGAGCAACCCACGCTCGACGTCGCGGCCGATCAACGGAGCATCGAGGCGCCGCGCGTACGGCGTGTCGCCGGTGACCGAGTCGAGGCGGTACACGCGCAACGGCTCCGACTTGCCTTTCACGTCGAGTGGCGGCAGCTCGTCGACCCGGACCGCGTCGCGAACGAGGCGGTACGTCTCGTCGCCGAGCAGCACCTCTCCCACGCCGGCCGCCTGCTCGAGCCGCGCGGCGACGTTCACCGCGTCGCCTGTGACCAGGCTGTCCTCGATGCTCGTCACAACCTCGCCGGTGTTCACGCCGATCCGAACGTCGATGTCGACATCGTCACGAATCTCCTGCGCGGCGCGCACGGCGCGCAGCGCGTCGTCCTCGCGGATCGTCGGAACGCCGAACACGGCCATCACGGCGTCCCCGATGAATTTCTCGAGGGTGCCACCGTGACGCTCGATCGCCGCCTTCGCGACATCGAAGTACCGCGCCATCACCGCGCGCAGTGCTTCGGGATCCAGGCGCTCGCCCAGCGCTGTCGAGCCTGCGATGTCGCAGAAGAGCACCGTCACGACCTTGCGGAGCTCGCGTTTCGGCGGCACGTCGAGCCGCGCGCCGCAGCTGTCGCAGAAGCGCGCTTCGTCCCGGTTGGCAGCCCCGCAGGTGGCGCAGTTCACGAGTACGACGCTACTACGCGATCACGCGGCCGAGGGCGTCGTAGGCCGTGTAGCCGTACTCCTCGACAGGCGAGCCCGCGAGCTCAGATCGGAACATCGTCCAGATGTTCACGTCGCGCAGCTCGGAGCCCTGCCGCTCGGGCAGCCGCCGCCTGAGCGTCGCTTCCCTGGAGAAGCCGAGCTTCGCAGGGACTCGCTCCGAGACCTCGTTCGCTGGATCGACGCGGATCTCGAT
>Ga0070679_100006218_pt1 | contig 11123 bp, 10 predicted proteins | sample KBSC63BmetaG_FD_65652 | JGI IMG/M metagenome (GOLD analysis project Ga0070679, IMG submission 65652) | Corn rhizosphere microbial communities from Kellogg Biological Station, Michigan, USA - KBS C6-3B metaG | ecosystem: Host-associated > Plants > Roots > Rhizosphere | place: USA: Michigan... | reverse complement strand
GGCACGTTCAACGAGGATCGTGACGGCAGAGGCGAACCCGGCGACGACCAGAGCGGCGCCTGCCACGGCGACGCGCGCGCGAGCCGGTGCGCTCGGCGCGGCTTCGGGCTTGGGGGTCGATGGCTCGACGGTCCTGAAGCCGATGAACGAGCCGCCCAACAGCCGCCTGCCGCGCGCCTCCATCATCGAGGCGATCCTGGCGGCCTCCGGAACGCCGCGCTCGCCGAGGCGCCTCAATTCCCGCACGGCGGCAGTCCAGTCGCCGCGCGCGAAGTCTTCGAACGCCGGTCCGAGGTCGTCGTCGGCGGCGATCGGCACGCCGGCGGCATCGTTTTCGGAACCGTCCAGGCAGCGCAGGCGCGACGGGGCGCAGCGCGCATCCGATTGAAGCGAGGGGAATGACCAGGTCATGAACTGCTCCTCGGCAGATTCGTGCAATCACGCACGACGGCACTCTAGGAACGAGACCCCTGGTGCAGCATCCATCCGAGGAAGGAAACGACCCTCGACGCACGGCCTATGCCGAATGGCAGCGCCGATAATCCGCGCATGCAATCGCCAGCTTCTTCGCCGCCAGACGAACGCGCGCGCCCGGTCCGCTCGCAATACGAAGACTTCCTGCGTCACGTCCGCGACCACGGCGTCGCCAAGGCGGACCGCACGGGCACCGGTACCAAGAGCGTCTTCGGCTACCAGATGCGCTTCGACCTGCGCGAAGGTTTTCCTCTGGTGACGACGAAGAAGGTGCACCTGCGCTCGATCGTCCTCGAGCTGCTCTGGTTTCTGCGCGGCGACGGCAACGCGCGCTGGCTGCAGGAACGAGACGTGACGATCTGGGACGAATGGGCCGCACCCGACGGTGACCTCGGTCCGGTGTACGGCGTGCAGTGGCGCTCATGGCCGACGCCGGACGGCGGCCACGTTGACCAGATCGCGAACGTCGTCGAGCAGCTGAAGACCAATCCGGATTCGCGGCGGATCATCGTCAGTGCCTGGAACGTCGCCGAGCTGCCGAAGATGGCGCTGCTGCCGTGCCACGCGCTGTTCCAGTTCTACGTGGCACCGGCGCAGGCAGGCGCGCGCGCGCGCCTCAGCTGCCAGCTCTACCAGCGAAGCGCCGACATCTTCCTCGGCGTTCCCTTCAACATCGCCAGCTACGCGCTGCTGACGCACATGCTCGCGCAGCAATGCGATCTCGACGTCGGCGACTTCGTCTGGACCGGCGGCGACTGCCACATCTACAGCAACCACGCCGAGCAGGTCGAGCTGCAGCTCTCGCGCGCACCCTTCCCGTATCCGGTGCTCGAGCTCGCGCGGCGGCCGGCGTCGATCTTCGACTACGCGCTCGAGGACGTCGTCGTCCACGACTACCGGCATCACCCGGCGATCAAGGCGCCGGTCGCGGTCTAGCCCCGTGGGCTGAACGGCGCCACGGCAATCGGCGCCACCGAGCGTGGCGCAGTTCACTCACAAAGCGCGCCCGGCGGCGTCCACGGGCCGACGAGCGGCGCTACAGTGGAACGATGTCCAGCAACTACATGGCGCCGACGGCGTCCGAGCTCGAGCGCGATTGGGGTCTCGTCCTCGACGAAGACTGGCAGACCGACGTCGCGGGCGGCGACCACGCACCGATCGTGCGCCGGTTCGGCGTCGGCGCTGCAGCGCAACGCGAGGCCGTCCTCGCGCGCTTCGGGCTGATCCCGGCGTCGGCCAAAGCGGTGCGCGCGCCCGGCTCGACCGTCAACGCACGGTCGGAGACGGCTGCGACGCGCTCCAACTTCAAGCACGCGTACGCGAACCGCCAGTGGTGCATCGTTCCTGCGCAGTGCATCTACGTCCCGTACTACCCCGAGGGATCGAAGCGCGCCGAGCGCTGGCGCGTGCGCCGCATCGACCGCTCGCCGCTCAGCATCGCCGGGCTCTGGGACCGCTGGGTCGACGACAAGGGCCAGGAGACGATCAGCTTCGCGATGCTGACGATCAACTGCGACCTGCACCCGCTGCTCGCGCGCTTCGACCGCCGGGTCAACGACAAGGGCGAGCCGACCGAGAAGCGCACGCCCGTCCTGCTCGCCGACGAGGACTTCGACGAGTGGCTCGATGCGTCGCCCACGCGCGCGCCGATCTACTTCGGCACCTTCGGCAAGGACGATCTCGAGGCCGAGCCGGCGCCGTCGCCGACGCGCCGCACGACGGCGCTGATGCCGCTCGACACGACGATCTCCGAGTTCTAGACCCCGCTTCGCGGCTGCCTGCGCGCGCTTCAGGCGCGCACCAGGCCGATGGTGTTCCAGGACGCCGGCGCGAGCACGGCCTGCAAACGCGTCGGCGCGCACGCCACCTCGCACAACGGCCGCGGCGCGACCTCGTCGGGCCGTCGCGGGAGTTGGTCGCGCGCAGGTCCGGGGCCGAACAGGCATCGATCGGTCTCGCCGATCACCGCGTCGCGCGGCAGCGCAACCCGAGCCTTGTGCACCGACTCGTTCGCTCTCCGCCCACGCTGGTGACGGGGCAACAAAATATTTTTTCCCGCGCCGCGTGAACAACTCTGTGCATAACCTGCGGCCAAGTTCGCTCGCTGCTCCAACGAGTCTCGGTGCAAGCGATTGCCACTGTTTGCGGCAGCCGATCGTCCGCCGTGTAACGGTGTTCGTGCGGGCTGTTCGGATCGCGAACGCATCGATATGCTCGCCCACCATGGCCGCTTCGACCCTTCCCACCGCGCCGCGCGGGAGGGTCCTCGCCGTCGACGATTCGGTGGTCATGCGAGAGCTCGTCACGGCCTCGCTCGAGGCCGCGGGCTACAGCGTCGAGGCGGTCGCCAGCGGCAATGCCGCCCTGCTCGCGGCAGCACGCGAAGCGTTCGATGCGGTCATCCTCGACGTCGACATGCCGGGCATGGACGGCATGGCCGTCGGCCGCGCCTTGCGGCTCGATCCGCGCACGCGCTCGGCGATGATCGCGATGCACACGAGTCTCGACGAGGCCGACGTGCGCAGCGGCTTCGACGGCTACAACGTCTTCCTGCGCAAGCCGTTCGACGCGCGCAGACTCGGCGAATGCATCGATCGCATGATCCGCGATCGTCACCGTCACCACGCCTAGGCGGAGTGAGCCGAGAAGCGCGCGCTCATGGCGCGCCATCGGCGGTGGTCGAGAACCGGTGCACCGTCGTGCTGGTGAAGGTCTCGCCCGGCCGCAGCACCGTCGACGGGAAGTCGGGGCGGTTCGGCGAATCCGGGAAGTGCTGCGTCTCGAGACAGAGCCCGTCGCTCTGGCGGTACGTGCGCCCCGCGCTGCCGACGAGCGTGCCGTCGAGCTGGTTGCCGGCGTAGAACTGGACGCCGGGCTCGGTCGTCTCGATCTCCAGGACGCGACCGCTGCGCGGGGCGACGAGGCGTGCGGCGGGGCGCGGCCGCACGCCTCGTCCATCGCCTCCGGCGGCGTCGTCGAGCACCCAGTTGTGGTCGTAGCCGCGCGCGACGAGAAGCTGCTGCGCGGCGCAGCGGATTCGATCGCCGATCGTCGTCGGCGTGCGGAAGTCGAAGGGCGAGCCCGCGACCTCGGCGATGCGCGTCGGGATCATCTGCGCATCGATCTCGACGACGCGGCTTGCGTGCAGTGTCAGCACATGGTCGAGCACACTGCCGCCGCCGGCGAGATTGAAGTAGCTGTGGTTCGTCAGGTTGAGCACCGTCGGCCGGTCGGTCGTGGCGCGATAGTCGACGCGCCATTCGCTTGCCGGCGTGAGGGTGTAGCGCACGTGGACCTGCAACGTTCCCGGGTATCCCTGGTCGCCGTCTTCGCTGACGAGCGAGAGCGCGAGCGCGACGCTGCCGTCGACGCCGATCGGCTGCGGCTCGACATGCCACCAGCGCTTGCCGAATCCGACCAGGCCACCGTGCAGCGAGTTCTGGCCCTCGTTCAACGTCAGCTGGTGCGCCTCGCCGTCGAGCGTGAAGCGCCCGCCGGCGATGCGGTTCGCGAAGCGCCCGACCAGCGTGCCGAAGTGCGGGTTTCGCTCGAGGTAGTCGGCGAGATCGGCAAAGCCGAGGACCACGTTGGCCGAGCGCCCGTCGCGATCGGGGCAGTGCAGCTCACGGACGATGCCGCCGAGATCGATCACGCCAAGGCGCAGGCCGCGTCCGTTGTCGAGCACGTGCTCGCGCACGTCGCGCCCGTCCGGCGTGCGGCCGAACGCGCGCGACGTGATCGTCGGCGTGGGAGAGCTCGAGGGCGGCATCGGCGATCAAGGATATGCGACCACGTCGGCGCTGTCTCGCTGCGCGGCAGGCGCGCGCCTGGGCGCTACGCGTTGGCTTCACCCGAGCGCGCGTCGCGCTCGAGCAGACGATCGAGAATCGACGGCAGCGACAACCGCGCAGTCAGCACGAGCGCCATGTTCTTCGCGCAATGCGTCGCCACCTCGCCGAACGGCATCCAGCGAAAGGCGTCCATCTCGGGCCGGAGCCGGCCGAAGCGGTCGACGAAGGTGCTCGAGCAGCGGCAGGTGTTCGGGTCGATCCGTTCGATGAGCGCCGCATGCAGCAACAGGTCCTTGTCGGGTCGGTACGCGAACGATCCGAGCGCCAGCAGCGCATGCGGGTCGAATTCGAGACCGCATTCCTCGCGCGCCTCGCGAACGGCGGCGTCGGAGGCGGTCTCGCCCGGCTCGGCGAGGCCCTTCGGGATGTCCCAGTGGCGCGTGCCCGTCGCATGACAGAGCAGCAGCTCGCGCGCGGCGTTCATGACCAGCACACCATGACTGGTCGTTTTCACGCGACCTCGTCCGCGTCCCTCAGGCGATCAGCCGCAGGACCTCTTCGTGGTCGACCGGCTTGACGAGGTGCGCGTCGAAGCCTGCGCCAGCCGACGAGTCGCGATCGCCCTTCAGGCCGTAGCCGGTGGTGGCGATGATGCGCGTCGTTCGCATCGTCGGCAGCTCGCGCAAGCGGCGCGCGACCTCGTAGCCGGACATGTCGGGCAGGCCGATGTCGAGCAGGACTGCGGTGAGCGGCGTCGCCGCCGCGATGCGAAGCGCCTCCCCGCCCGAGAAGGCGATCCGCACGTCGCAGCCGCTCGCCTGCAGCAACTCGAACAGGCTCTCGGCCGCGTCGCGGTTGTCGTCGACGACGAGCACGGTTGCGACCGGTGGCGCGGCCCCGCGGGCGACCGCGGAGAGCGTCTGCGCGCCGTCGCTGGCGAGCGGCAAGACGACGGTGAACTTCGATCCGTGTCCAGGGCCTGCGCTCGAGGCGAGGACGGAGCCGCCGTGCAGGTCGACGATCTTCTTCACCAGCGTCAGGCCGATGCCGAGGCCGCCCTCGGCGCGGTCGAGCGCGCGCTCTCCTTGCACGAAGGGCTCGAACGCACGCTCGAGCAGCGACTCCGGCATGCCGATGCCGTTGTCGCTGACCTCGAGGCGCACGCCGGAATGGTTGCGCGACACCGAGACCTCGATGCGGCCTTTGGGCGCCGTGTACTTCCCCGCGTTGTTGAGCAGGTTGACGACGACCTGCGTCAGCCGCACCGCATCGCCTTCGATGAAGACCGGCTGCGGCGCCAGCTTCACTTCGACCACGTGGCCGTACCGCTCGAGCGTGCTTCGCATCGTGTCGACGGCCACCTGCACGAGCGTGTTGATCTCGAGCGGCGAGCGCTCGAGCTCGATCTTGCCGGTGGTGATGCGGCTCACGTCCATCAGATCGTCGACCAGCCGCGTCAGGTGCGCGACCTGCCGGCCGATCATGTCGGCGTACTTCCCGGTCTGCTTCTGGCCTTGCGGGAGCTTCAGGATGCTGACCGCGTTGCGGATCGGCGCGAGCGGATTGCGCAGCTCGTGCGAGAGCATGGCGATGAACTCGAGAATGCGCCGGCCTTCGGCCTCGAGCTCCTCGATGCGCCGCTGCTCGGTCAGGTCGCGCAGCAGATGGACGAACCCCTTCAGGTTGCCGTCGCCGTCGCGGATCGCGCTGAGCGACGCGTCGGTCCATACGTCGGTGCCGTCGGCGCGCACCTTCCACGCACGCGAATGGAATGATCCCGCGTGTGCCGCCGCGGCCATCTCGGCCTGCGGCCGGCCCGCCTGGCGCTCCTGCGACGGGTAGAGCAGCCCCGTGTCGCGGCCGACGATGTCGGCCGGCGAATAGCCGAGCACCTTCTGCGCTGCCGGGTTCCAGGAGACGATGACTCCGTGCGGATCGAGCAGGAAGAGCGCGTGGTCCTTGACGCCGTCGACGATCAGCCGGAGCCGCTCCTCGCTTTCGCGCAGCTGCTCCTCGTGCCGGCGGCGCTCGGTCAGATCGCGGGTGACCTTGGAGTAGCCGAGCAGGTTTCCGGAGGCGTCGAGCAACGGCGAGATCACGACGTTGGCCCAGAAGCGGGTGCCGTCCTTGCGCACGCGCCAGCCTTCGTCCTCGAACCTGCCGTCGCGTAGCGAGCGCCGCAGCTCTTCTTCGGGCCACCCCGACGCGACCGCCGCCGGTTCGTAGAAGATCGAGAAATGCTTGCCGATCGCCTCCGCCGCGGAGTACTGCTTGATGAGCTGCGCGCCGCTGTTCCACGAGGCGATCACGCCCTCGGGCGTGAGCATGAAGATCGCGTAGTCGCGAACGCCTTCGACCAGACGTCGAAAGATTTCTGCGCTGGGCGGGGAAGTTTTGCCGTCGGAAACGGAGGCAGACATGTGGATCGCGATTTTGACGCCCGCACAGGCGCAATCGGCGCAACGCTCTGTAGGACCACATGCCGTGTGAACGCCGATGGTCCGGACGCGCCACGCATACTGCGGCGACCGAACGCCGCGCCACCCGGCCGCATCCGAGCCGCCGCTCCATGACCGACCCGCTTCGCGCAACCAGAGCACGGCTGGTGCTCGCCGCCATCGTCACGCTGGCGCTGGTCTGGCTGCTCTGGCCGTATGTCGGCGCGATCTTCTGGAGCGTCGTGCTGGCGATCGTCTTCGCGCCGCTCTACCGCGCGCTGCTGCGCGTGATGCGCGGACGGAAGACTCCGGCCGGCGTGGTGACGCTGCTGGCGATCGTCCTCGGCGTCGGCATTCCGCTGACACTTCTTGCCGCAGCGCTGCTCCGCCAGGCCAACGCCCTCTACCGTGACGTCGCCGCCCGGCGCATCGACGTCGGCGCCTACGCGCAGCACATCGCCGACGCCATGCCCGCATGGGCGCACGGAGCACTGGAAGCAAGCGGACTCGACTGGGAATGGGCTCGCGACCGGCTCTCGGCAAGCGCGCTGGAGGCGAGCCGGTTCGTCGCCAGGCACCTGCTCGGGATCGGCCTGAACGCGTTCTCGTTCGCGCTCAGCGTCGCGATCATGCTGTACCTGCTGTACGTGCTGCTGAGCGACGGCGAATCGCTGCTGGCAAGGATCGCGCGCTTCAGCCCGCTCGCCGCCGACGAGACGCGCTCGCTCGCGGAAACATTCGCCAGGGTCATCCGTGCGACCGTGAAAGGCGGCGTCATCATGGCCGCGACGCAAGGCACGCTCGGCGGACTCATGCTGGGCTTCCTGGGCATCGAGGGGCCGCTCTTCTGGGGCGTCGTGTTCGGGCTGCTGTCGATGATCCCCGCGGTCGGCGCCGGGCTGCTCTGGGCACCGATCGCGCTCTACTTCCTGGTCACCGGATCCGTCGGCAAGGGAGTCGTGCTGATCCTGTTCGGCGTCGTCGTGCTCACTGCCGTCGACAACATCCTGCGGCCGTTCCTGGTCGGGCGCGACACGCACCTTCCGGGATACCTCGTGCTCGTGGCGACGCTCGGCGGCATCGCCAGCTTCGGCCTCAACGGCGTCATCGTCGGGCCGGTGATCGCGGCGATGTTCGTCGCGCTCTGGGATCTTCTCGAGGCGGCGCCGCTGCCGCGGCGGCCACCCAACCGCGGCGACGCGTCGCCTTGAGAAGGAGCCGCCGATCGGCGGCGTGCCGGTCCGCGGGGGACCGTGTCTGGTGGAGCTGGGGGGAATCGAACCCCCGTCCGAAAGCCTTTGCCGGGCAGATCTACACGCTTAGCTGGCTGATTTGTTTTTAATGCCTCGGGTCGCGCAGCAGCACGCTACCTTCGGCACGAGTCCCTTGATTTAGCCACCGACTGAAGGACGCAGCCGGCAGCGAGCCAATGTGTATGACCTCGCAGCGGTCAGGTTGCCCTGATCACCCAGCCCATCGGCCAACTGTTGCGAGGCTCACCGGTGTTAAGCGGCGAGGGCGTACGAAGAATCGTTCGCAGTTACTTTGTTTCCAGTGGATTTACGAGCGAACTGGTGCTCGGCGTGCACTGTTCCGACTCCGAACCCTCGTCGAAGCCAGGTCAGCCCCAGAGCGAGTAGTTTAGGGCAGCGACCGTTCGTTCAAGGACCCGCCGATCAGCGCCGGCAACTCGTCGGGATGCTGCAGCAGGTGATCGGCTCCCCATGCCGCCGGCGCGTCGCCAGCGCCCAGGTATCCCCAGCCGGCGACGACCGTCGCCATCGCGGCGGCGCGGCCGGCGTCGACGTCGCGTCGGTCGTCACCGACGTAGACGCAGCCCGGGGGCGCGACGCCGAGTTGCCGGGCCGCCTCGAGCAGCGGCGCCGGGTGCGGCTTCGAGTGTGCGACCGTGTCGCCGCACACCAGTGTCGCGGCACGGGACACCAGGCCGAGGCCGGTGACGATCGGCGCGGCGAAGCGCGTCGCCTTGTTGGTGACGATGCCCCATGGGATCCGTCGCTCGTCGAGCCACGAGAGGACGGGCAGCATCGCGTCGAAGACCTTGGTCTCGCGCATCATCCGCAGCTCGTAGCGGGCGAGGAACTCGTCGCGCAGCGCCTCGTACTCGGGCGCGCCCGGAGCGAGGCCGAACGAGGCACCGATCATCCCGCGCGCGCCGCTTCCCACCATGCGCCGGAGCTCCGCGTACGGCAGCGCCGCGAGGCCGCGCTCGGCGCGCATCTCGTTGCACGCGCCGGCGAGATCGGGCGCACTGTCGATCAGCGTGCCGTCGAGATCGAACAGCACCGCCCGCACATGCAGGGTCACGCGCCGAGACTCACGCCGCTTTCCGGCATGCGACGAGATAGTTGACGCTCGTGTCGGCGCCAAGTCGGTACCGGCGCGTCAGCGGGTTGTATTCGAGGCCGCGCGTCGCGAGCAGCTCGAGCGATGCGGCGCGGCACCATGAAGCGAGCTCGCTCGGCTTCAGGAACTTGGCGTATTCGTGCGTTCCCTTCGGCAGCAGCTTCAACACGTGCTCGGCGCCGACGATCGCGAACGCGAACGCCTTCGGGCTGCGATGGATCGTCGAGAAGAACGCCCAGCCACCGGGCCGGAGCAGCTTGGCGCACGCCGAAACGATCGATTCGGGATCGGGAACGTGCTCGAGCATTTCCATGCAGGTGACGACATCGAAGCTTTCGGGCATCTCGACAGCGAGCGCCTCGGCAGCGACTTCGCGATAGCGGACGCGAGGCGTCCCCGATTCCATCGCATGCAGCTGCGCGACCCGCAGCGGCTTGGTCGCGAGATCGATGCCGAGCACATCGGCACCGCGCAGCGCCATCGATTCGGCGAGGATGCCGCCGCCGCAGCCGACGTCGACGACCTGCTTGCCCTGCAGCTGCGCGAGGCCGTCGATCCAGTCGAGGCGCAGCGGGTTGATCTGGTGCAACGGCCGGAAATCGCTCTCCGGATCCCACCAGCGATGTGCGAGATCGCTGAATTTCGCAAGCTCGCGCGGGTCGGCGTTGACTGCCATGCATCGATCCTACCCACCTCCAAACAAAAAGCCCCGCGGAGCGGGGCTTTTTGATTTCAGCGAAGCGTCCTATTTACCGCGGGTTCCGACCACTTCGATTTCGACGCGACGATTCTTCGCGCGACCCTCGGCGGTCTTGTTGTCGGCGACGGGCTGCTTCTCGCCCTTGCCTTCGGTGTAAACGCGGTTCTTCTCGACACCCTTGCTGACCAGGTACGACTTCACCGCTTCGGCGCGGCGGATCGACAGGCGCTGGTTGTACGCGTCGGTACCGATCGAGTCGGTGTGGCCGACGGCGATCACGACCTCGAGGTTCAGGCCGCTCATCTTGCTGACGAGGTCGTCGAGCTTGGCGCGACCTTCGGGCTTCAGAACCGCCTTGTCGAAATCGAAGAACGCATCGGCGGCGAAGGTGACCTTCTCGCTCGTCGGTGCCGGCACGACGGCGGCGGCGGGCGGCTGCGCGGCAGGCGCGGGAGCCGGTGCGGGAGCGGGACGCGGAGCAGGTGCCGGCGCGGGCGGAGCGGCCGGAGCGGGAACGCCATCGCAGCCTTGCAGGCCGGTCGCGGGCGTCCACACGCCATCGCGCCAGCAGAGTTCGTTGGTGCCGTTCTTCCACGGCAGGCCGGTGCCGCTCACCCAGTTGTCCACCGTCTGCGCTGAGACGCCGGTGAACGAAGTCGCGGCGAGGGCGGCGGTTGCGAAGAGCGACGCCACCTTGTTCAGTTTCTTCATGATTCTCCTCTCGAGGGGGGCAAATTGTGTTCTGAATAAACGGCCGAACTTGAATCGGAAAATGCTGGCCACCCCCGCGCCGCGGGCGTCGACCACCGACCAAGTCATTGTGCCATAGGGCTTTCCTGCGGCCCGATTTTGCCCCGGGGGAGAACGCTCTGCGGACCTCTTGTTGCGCGGCTGCTACAACCTCGCGCCACTTAGAATCTTGGCTCGCGCTCGGCTCGAAGGTGGGCTCAGCCACCGCAATTCGCGAGCCGCCGACATGACTCCATTCGCCAAGGAAACGCTGCCGATCAGTCTCGAAGACGAGATGCGGCGGTCCTACCTCGATTACGCGATGAGCGTGATCGTCGGCCGCGCCCTGCCCGATGCGCGCGACGGCCTGAAGCCCGTTCACCGTCGCGTGCTGTATGCGATGAGCGAGCTCAACAACGACTGGAACCGGCCGTACAAGAAGTCGGCGCGCATCGTCGGCGACGTCATCGGCAAGTACCACCCGCACGGCGATCAGTCGGTCTACGACACGATCGTGCGCATGGCGCAGGACTTCTCGATGCGCCACATGCTCGTCGACGGCCAGGGCAACTTCGGCTCGGTCGACGGCGACAACGCCGCGGCGATGCGCTACACCGAGATCCG
>Ga0070679_100006214_pt1 | contig 11127 bp, 4 predicted proteins | sample KBSC63BmetaG_FD_65652 | JGI IMG/M metagenome (GOLD analysis project Ga0070679, IMG submission 65652) | Corn rhizosphere microbial communities from Kellogg Biological Station, Michigan, USA - KBS C6-3B metaG | ecosystem: Host-associated > Plants > Roots > Rhizosphere | place: USA: Michigan... | reverse complement strand
CGTCGGTCGAACGCTGCCGCTCAAAAAATGTGCCGCGGCCTGGGTGCCGCCTTCGAACGTGTGTGTGCCTTCAAACAGCAGCGACTCCTCCACCTGTAGTCCAATGGCACGGATCGCATGAACGAAAGCCTCTTTCCTGCGCAGGTTTGTCAGGTGAGGCATAGGCCCTCCCGCAAAAGCGATCCGCCGGTGCCCCAGCACGGCAAGATGTTGCACAGCCTGCGTGATGCCCTGGGCATAATCGATCTTCAGCACCACGGAGTTCGGCGCATCGATCGATACATCGATCGACACCAGCGGAATGCCGTGCGCGATGAGCTCGTCCAGCAGCGGCGCCTCCGCGCGAAACGTCATCACCGCGACCCCTTCCGCCCTGCGCTGCACCAGGCGTTTGATGAACAGTTTCGCGCGCTCGTAGTTGTAGTTCGTCGAGCCGACCATCACTTCGAAGTCGTGCTCCCCGGCAATGTCCTCAAAGCTCTGGATCAGCTCCGGAAAGAATGGATTGGTGATCTCCGAGATCAGCAGGCCCAGCATCCGGCTGCGTCCCGAAACCAGCGCCCGCGCCTGGGGGTTCGGAACATAGCCAATTTCCTCGACGGCTTCCCATACTCGCTTGGCCAGCTTCTTGTCGACCGAAGCCCGGCCGTTCATCACACGGGAAACTGTCGCTGCCGACACCTTGGCCCGCTTGGCAACCTGGAGGATATCTTTGGACCCTTCCCTGGTTCGCGGCGCCGCTGCGGTTCGATTACTCATGCAAACAGCCTGAGTCCCGGCAGAAAGCTTGTCAAGCTCTCAGCGTCGGTGCCGTGCGCCGCGACCGCTTCAAAACCAGATCACGTTGCACAGCAGACAGCAGCTCAGCAGTAACGCCGCAACAAAATACAGTGACGGTGATATCGAAGCCTTCCCAGCGATTGCTGCGACATCGTCTTCGCGGCGCTCGTCTTCACGAGGCGCCCGGCTCGTCGCGAGGCAGGCCCCGAACGTCGTGATAAACACCGCAATGGCGATCCGGAAGTTTGCATTGAGCTGGCTTCCGGCATGGAGCCAGTGCAGACCGTAAGCCACCTGCCCGGCACAGCCAACGCCTACTCCCGCAAGAATCGCGGCCATCACGTTTCTGCCAGCGCATCGTCTTGACGTTACGCTCGCCAGGATCACCGCGAAGAATGGAACCAGCGACAGCGAAAAGATGGCCAGCAGAAACTGCGAAAGGCTCTCAAACCACAAGGTGGCCAGCGCCCCACCGAGACTGAGCACGATACAAACCACGCTCGCCCAGCGGCCTATCCGAATGTAGTGCTGCTCGACTTTCCCGGGCCGCAACGCCGTTCTGTAGATTTCCTGCGTCCATAGGGAGGCAAAGGCCGACACATTGGCCACGACGCCGGTCATGAGGCTGGCAATGATAGCCATCATCCCCAACCCCACAAGCTTTGGCCCGTACAGCGACCGCATCAGCAGAGGCGCAGTCTGGTCCAGCGCACCTTGTCCGGCCGTTCCGAAATGGCCTGCCCGCAGCACCGGCAATACCACCAGAAACCCGAACATCAGCTTGCCGAACCCCGCGTACAGCGGCACTCGCCGCGCTGACTCCGGAGTCCGTGCGGCGAGCGCTCGCTGCATCATCAGGAAGTCAGTACACCAGTACGAAAATCCGATCACCAAACCGAGTCCAACAACAACTCCGAGCAAATCCACCGGCGCGTCATTGGACACAACCGGCGTCATCCGCCAGGCGTGGAGCTGTGTCCCCCAGCGCTCCATAGCGGGGCTCATATGCTGCGAAAGGAAGAGCATCGGCGCCAGCCCGGCCACCATGAAGAAGAAGTGCAGCACCTCGGTCCGCATCGTTCCACGGAAGCCGCCGATCAGCACGTTCACCATCACCACCATTGACGTTGCGAGTAAGCAGGCGGTGAAGCTCCATCCCCCTGCAACATGCAGTACCTCGGCCAGCGCGTACAGGCTGACGCCTGCGGTCAAACATGTGCTGACCAGCAAAAGGCACGCATTCAGCAGCCGCACCCCGCGTCCGAACTTCCGCTCAAGAAACTCCGGTACGCTGCGCACACCGAGCCGCTCATACACCGGCAGAAGGAAGAACGAAACGAAGACCAGCGCCGGGATGGCCCCGATCCAGTAAAAGTGGAACACCTGTACGCCATAGCGCGCAGCTACTCCGCTGAGGCCAACAATCTCCAACGCTCCGCAATTTGCCGCGAGAAAAGACAGCGTCGCAACCCACGTCGGCAACGTACCCGTCGCGTTCAGAAAGCTGTTCGACGTTGCTTGTTGACGCGATGATCGAACAGCAATCAAAACCGTGAGTGCAAAGTATGCTGCGACGAGAAAGAGCGGAAGTGACATATCGGCCAGAATTCCCTTCATCCTACGCGAGGCCTGCGTTACAGCGCGGCTCGCGTTCGCGGAACTTCGGTGTCAATTTCGATATGATGGGCTTCCATGACTGGAGCGACTCAATGAAACTCTCCTTCCTCGGTCGCTGCATTGGATCGGTGATTGCTCTCATCCCCATGCTCGCGTCCGCGCAGCAATTCGCTCTCAAAGACAACACGACGGTGGTCTTCTACGGCGACAGCATCACCGCGCAGCATCTGTACACGCGCTTTGCCGAGGAGTTCGTCCTCGCGCGTTACCCCTCGCTGCACATCCACTTCGTCAACGCAGGAGTGCCCGGAGACACCACGTACGGCGGATACGCGGGAGCGATGGCGGACCGCGTCAAGCGCGATGTCGAGCCCTTCCACCCCGCGATGATTACCGTCATGCTGGGGATGAACGACGGCGGATACGTTCCCGAATCTCCGAAGATGGATGCTCTCTTCCAAACTGGCTACAAGGCCCTAGTGTCGGCGTTGCACGAGTCGTCACCGGACGCTGCGATCACCCTGATCCGTCCGTCACCGTATGACGAGATCACACACGGTACAGACTTTCCCGGCTACTCACACGTCATCCAGCAGAACGCCGACGACGTCTCGACAATCGCCTCCCAAATGCAGAAATCGGGCGGTCCGGCAGCCACTCTGGCCGACTTCTATACCCCACTCTCCAACGCTCTGCAGCAAGGCAAGACGCAATTTCCCCAACTGGCCCCGCTCATTATTCCAGACCGCATCCACCCCGGCGAAGCGGCCCATTGGATCATGGCGGCAACGCTTCTCGCGGCCTGGCACGTTGACCCTGTCGTCAGTCGCGCAGCCTTCAATGCCAAATCGGCCCAGGTGATGGAAAAGTACCACACCACCATTACGAGCCTGCAGAAGACCCCGTCAGGCCTGCGCTGGACGCAGACCGATGAGGCTCTCCCTTTGCCGCTGGACTTCGATAACGCCATGACGCCCGTGCTGCTCGCCACCTCGAACATCGCATCGTTAGACCAGCAGCTACTCCTCTTCAACGGCCTCGCGAACGGGACATACGAACTCCTGATCGACGGCAAATCCACCGCCACATTCACAGCCGCGCAGTTGCAGGCCGGCGTAAACATCGCACTCTACCGAACACCCATGGTCGAACAGGCGCGCGGCATCGACTGGTACGAACAGCGTCGCGCGACTCTCGATCAAGCTGCATTTATCCTGAGCGCCGAGACAAAACAAGGTCCCGGAACAGCCTCTGCCGAAGAAGCATTGAAGCAGGCACAAACCGAGTTAGAAGAAACGATCCGCACCAACCTCGCACCGAAACCGCACGATTTCGAGCTTCGCGTCCAGGCTTCACGCTAGTCTGTAGCGCGCACCTGCTCGAGCTTCAATCGCCCATACGCCGGAGCGCCCATCGATCGCCGCAGCGCCATGCCAAGCTCGATTGGTGTAGCCGCGTCCGTCCAGGCCCGCACAACCTTCCCCGCCGGAGACAACAGCTTCAGCGAGAACGCCTTGCGGGCGTTACCCCCCGTGGCCAGGGCCACACCATCGGCGGGCAGGCCCCAGTCACGCGCCGACGTCAGCACGTCCGCATCGCCGCTCAACGAGACCTTCAAGCCACCGTGTCCGTACTCCAGGGCCGCCGTCTTCAGATTGACAAACAAGTTCGCGAGGTCGTGCGATGCATCCGCCGTGTGAGAGGTGGCAACGGCGATCAGCCTCCATCCCGGTGTCGAGGCAACTGTCGGCTGCAATGCGGTCGCAGCGCGCTCTGCCGCCACGACCGCATTGTCTTCACGCGTCAAAGATCCCCTCGCACCGGCCACGTCGTCGCCCGTCGCGCCTTGCAGGAAGTAACGATTATGCGACCCGCTATACACCAGAGTGGAATCGACGGGCCGCGTCCCCGTCGTATGCACCTCGTTATCGTGAACGCTCACACCGTTTGCCTGCACAACGGAGCCGCTCCTGATCGACGGCGTATCGCCATCCGGTCTCCAGTCAATCCGGTTTCTCGCAATCTCCAGGCCCTCGATCGATCCTCCACCCCACGTCATCAGTAAAATCGCTCCCTGCCTTTGTGCAAGCCGCGGACTCAGGCCGTTGTTCAGGCAAAGGTTGTCGCGGATGGCGCTCTGCCGGGTCGGCCCGTTGGCCCCAAAGACCGAAACGCAATACCCCTGCGTTTCATGCCCGAAGTTTTGCGCGACCGTGTTCCCGGTATTGCCCCAGTCGATGTCGAACGCGCCACCGTCCACTCCGGGAGAATCAGTGAGGAACGCTTCATTCTCCCCCACACTGCATTGATCACACTGCCAGGTCCAGATCGCATTTGGAGTGCCTATACTTTGCTGGTGTTCCATTCCCGTATGCCACGCCACCGATCGCCGGATGCTACTGTTGGCCGCGTTGAAGATGACAATGCCATCACCCTGCACATCGTGCACCACCGAGTGCGTCACGGTAACAGACCGTGCCGGATGCTCGCGCGATCCACCGGCAATAAAAATTCCTGACCACTGTGTCGTATCGAACGCGCGAATACCGTCGAGGTGTACTCCATCAAACGTTGCATCGGGCGACAGCGCCTTGATGACGACCAGCCCGGACTCTTTGTGCTTCAACACTCCACGCACACCTCTTACCGTCATGTTGCTAAGCGAGATCGAGCGCATCGTGCCGTGATCGCTGCTGATGGAAACGCCGTAGGTTGTTCCACCGCGCACTTCCAGTGACGAAATCGAGATCTCGTCCTGGTTGAACAACCGCAGCGCTGCTTCATCTCGAGGCCCCGCTTCAATCACCGGCAACGAACCAGTCCCTTTCGCGTCGATAACGAAACCCGACCCCTTCGGGTGCAACGACCCACGACACACAGTTCCCCGCTCAAACAGCAACCGGTCGTTCGCGCTCAACGCAAGCTCGTTCACCTCGTCGAGTGAATGCAGCACGCCGGCAGCAGCACCGGTGCGGCAATCGACAACGTAAGTTCGCCCCTGTGCGCTAGCCAGCGGCACAGCAATCGAAATCAAAACGGCAACAAGCAGCCCGCGCGCGCACAAACACATAAGGCGAATGCTAGCGGCTCTCGCTAAGAATCGCTACTCCGCTCACCGGCAATGCTAAGTCGCTCACCTTGCCGCCACTACCCAGTTCATCCTTCATCGCCTTTGGCAGATGGATGGTCTGGGCCTTGTCGCTGAAGTTGATCAGGAAATGGACGGCCCCGCCGGGACCACTGCGAACGCTCGCCTCCACACCATCCGGAACCACGAGCGACGCCGGTGTCACGTGCGCTTCGCTCAGCAAATGTGCTGTCAACGTCGCGGTCGCTGCATCGTCCAGAATCGTTCCCACATATGTGATCGACCCTTTGCCAACCCGCCGCGAGATCACTGCCGGTTGTCCATCCAGCCAGCCGTTGGACTTCCCATAACGCAGCAGCACCTTCGTATCCGGGGAAGACGTACTCAACAACTCCGCCCAGATGCTGGCGTTGCTGTGCAGCATGTCGCCTTCGACGGGAACAGCATCTTTGAGCGCATAAAACTGCTCGACGCGGCCGCCCAGCAGCGAAGCCAACGGCCCCGGCTGCCGCTCGGGGTACAACGCGTTGTCGCCGTCCTTCATACCTGACCTCGTCGTCAGCTCCAGATTTCCACCACCGTTGACGTAGGCGATCAGATTCTTCGCGTCGGCATCGGTCAGCAGGTTCAGCGCCGGGGCAACGACGAGTTTGTACATCGAGAGATCAACATTTGGCGGAACAACATCGACCGCCTGGGTCGCGCGGTGCAGCGGCCCGTAATAACGCGCCATCTCCGCCAGCGGATCGAACTTGTTCGATTGCGGCTGCCACTCGATGGCCCAGCGAGACTCATAGGAATGCAGCACCGCAACCTGCGACTGCACCTGAGTCCCCCGCAGCAGTGCACCTACCTTCTCGAACTCCGCGCCAACCTGCTGCACCTCGGGATACAGCGGTACCGGCGTTCCGTCCGCACCAACCAGCGTGCCGTGATATTGCTCCTGTCCATTGAGCGCGCTTCTCCATTGCCAGAAGCTGACGGCATCCGCTCCATGAGCGATGTCATGCCACACCAGCGCTCGGATGTCACCCTTTTTGAGCGACGGATTGACGCCCGACCAGTTCACAAACCCCGGCTGAGTTTCCATGATCCAGAAATTCTTTCGTTTGAACCCGCGCGTCAGGTCGTGCGCCATGCCATTCCACACGGGATCGACCTTTCCATCAGGCACATAGTTGTCCCACGCTGCAAGATCGAGCACGTCCTCGGTGATGTAGTGGTCGTAATACTGAAAGAAACCCATGGTGTTGGTCGTAATGAACTGTCGCGCATCCGCTCGCGGGCGAATCACGTTGATCTGATTCAGCAGATAGCTCTTCCAGGTATCGGAAATAAACAGCCGCCAGCAGAGCAGCAGTCCCGGGTTCCCACTGTCCACACCGCCATGCTTGGGAATCGGAATTTGCGACCAGTCGCTGTAGCTCTGGCTCCAGTAGGACGTCGTCCAGCGAGCGTTCAGCGCGTCCAGGGTCCCGTACCGCTTCTGCAGCCAGTCCTGAAACTGCTTCCGCGCGCCCTCGGCGGTTGAAGTCTGCGAGATTTCGTTGTCGATCTGCCAGCCGATAACGTATGGATTATGTCCAAATCGCGTCGCGAGCCGCTCGACAATGCCGCGCGAAAGCGCACGGTATTTCTCGTTCGACCAGTCGTACTGCAGTCGGTTCCCGTGTTCATCGCGGCGGCCGTTCTCGTCGATCCGCAGGGTCTCCGGATACTTCGTCGTCAGCCACGCCGGCGGAGTCGCGGTCGGTGTTCCCAGCACGGTATAGATCCCGTGCTTGCCGGCCAGGTTGATGGCGCGTTCCAGCCAGTCCAGGTCGTAATGATCCTCGGTCGGCTCGAGTGAACTCCACGCAAACTCGCCAACGCGGACCACATGCAGATGGGCCTTCTCCATCAGCGCCAGGTCCGCTTCCCAGCGGGCTTCGGGCCACTGCTCGGGATACCACGCCGCTCCCAGCAGCAGCGGTGGCACGGCGCCGGTTGTGTCGGGTGGAGAACTCACAACAGCACCCCTGGCAGACGCCATGACGGCTCCAACGCAAAGGACTACACCAAGCAAACTCGAACTGCGCATCGTCAACCTGCCTTCAGCTTCGCTAAATCGTGCGGAGGAGTTGCTTGCCACCAGAATCTGCCGCCCGCGATACAACTTGGGACCGGCGCCAGTTGTGCAAGCCTCCGGCGACAAGTAAAGGATTTCCCGATTGATTTGTCAAATCCCCCACCGTTCTCCGCATTTCTGAAACCAAAAAGCGCCAGGTCACCATGGTTTTTGGCAGAAAAACCGCTAAAAGACTAGAGATATGCCGATTCCGGTTGACAGCGCTGGAAACTTCTCGCTAACATTTGCCGCTATCGGAAAACGTTTGCTTCATTTCATGAACTCACGGAAGGTCGTCCCATGACTCTCATCCCCACATCTGCCGGTCTTAAAGCTCTCAGCCTCCTTTTCGCCTCTACCGTTTTTGCCGTCACGGCATTAGGCCAGGCCACGACCGGATCCATCTCGGGGCACGTCGTCGATCCCTCGGGCGGTGTCGTGCAGGGAGCGGCGATCTCGATCCGGAACGTCGACAACGGCCTCCTCTCGACCGCGACCACTGACCATTCCGGCGACTTCATCCTGACGGCGCTGCCTCCCGATCACTACAAGATCGTCGTTGAAAAGCCAGGCTTCTCGAACGCCACCGTAGAAGCATTCAAGCTCGACATCGATCAGCGTGCCCGCTTCAACATATCCCTTCGTCTCGGTGAGGTGAATACCAGCGTTACGGTCACCGACACTGCACCCACCCTACAGGTCCAGGGTGGCGAGACGGGACAGGTCATCGGCAGCCGCGAGATTCAAGACCTCCCGACCAAGGGCCGCGACTTCACCGATCTTCTACTCCTTGTTCCCGGAGTCGTACGTGGGACCGGTGCCAACAATCTGAGCATTGCTATCAACGGCCAGCGCGAATTTGCGAACTCCTTTCAAATTAACGGCGTGGAAGTCAGCGGCATGAACAACGACACCAACATCCGCCCCAGTCCCGACTCCATTCAGGAGTTCAAGGTCCTCACGTCGGACTACGCACCGGAGTTCGGCCGCTCTTCTGCCGGCGCCGTCATCATCCAGACAAAATCCGGCACCAACGCCATTCACGGCAGCGGCTTCTTTTTCTATCGCCCTACCTCCACCGCAGCGAATACATGGGGCGCCCCCAAAGGCAGTACACCAACGCTCAACCAGAAAAACTACGGCGGCAGCCTGGGCGGTCCTCTCCTCAAAGACAAGGCCTTTCTCTTCCTGGGTTATGAAGGCTTCCGCAACCAGGACTCTTACGCCAATTACAGGCCCACCATCGTAGGTCAGAACCAGGTGGTGTACAAGGCAAATGGCGATGTGGATCTGTCCGGGCTCAAAGATCCCTACGACGGTGCACAGGTCCCGATCTTCGATCCCTACGCCTTCCAGGCAAATTACTCCTCTTACGCAGTGCAATATCCGGGCAATGTCATTCCGGCCTCGGAGGTCAGCCCGGCGGGACGTCTGATCGTGCAGAAGCTCTTTCCTGCTCCGCAGAACAATAATCCTTACCTGAACTTCAATAGTCTTATCTATACCGGACACAACAACAACGTCGGCAATCTCCGCGCAGACTACACCTTCTCGCAAAACAACCGCTTCTATTTCACTTACGACGCGCAGCAGGGCGACACCTTCACCAGCGATCCATACGCCGGGGCGATTCCAATAGTCGGCGGTGGCGGCGGCGATATCGCGGACAATACCGCCTTCGAAAACCATTCGATCGCCGTCACGTACGACCACACCTTCTCGCCGAACCTTCTGAACGAGACGCGTGCGACGTACTTCATTTCTCCGGTTACCCAGAAAGACCCGCTCGACGGGACCAAGCTCGCTCAACAGTTCGGCATTAAGAATGCCAACATTGACGGTTTCCCAACGACGTACGGCTTCCCGGATATCGCCGTAGGCAATGGCGCGAACACTGGCGGATCAAGCTACAAGCCGCTCACTTCGCGCGAGAATGTCCTTGGCCTGTACGACTCGCTGACCTATACTCGTGGCCGCCATAATATCAAGCTAGGTTACGAGTATCGCAATATTCGTTCGCGTTCCGATTATTCGCTCTTTCCGGTACCGTATGAATATTTCGCCGGTGCCGGCTCCAACTTCACCAGCGATCCCTATTACGGTTACTACGACCAATACGCCTATTATCAGAATGGCGGCGCCGAGATCGCCGATATACTTCTTGGTCTTCCGCAGTATGTTTTCCAGGGCCTGCAATTGCACAATCCCGATACCCGCTCCAACGAGCATACAATCTATGCGCAGGACTACTGGCAAATAACTCCCAAGCTCAATATCACCTACGGTGTGCGCTACGAGTACTCACAACCTTTCGTCGAGGCGAGCAACGACCAGGCGAACTTCGATCTAAGCACGCTGCGCATCAATATCGCCGGACGGGGAAGCAATCCAAGGTCGTTGGTCAACTCCAATACAACAGATCTAATGCCTCGCATCGGCTTTGCCTATCAACTCACACCGCGCACCGTCTTCCGCGGCGGCTTTGGAATGTTCTATTCTCCGGAAAATGACTCACGCGACATCATCCTCACCGAGAACTACCCCTTCTATACCGAGCAATATTTCTACAACAGCATTTACAGCCCGTTCGCCTTTCAGCTCGACCAGGGTGTCGCACGCTCCACCACTTTCGCTGTGCCATCTACCACCACGTCGTTAGATTTTACTTCCGTTCCCGACGCCAAGACGCTGATTGTCAACTCCGAGCCAACCAACTTTCCGACCGCGAACTCAAAAAATTACAACGTCACAGTGCAGCAGGAACTCGATCAGAACACCTCCCTTGAAGTCGCATTCGTTGGTGCTAGCACCCGCGATCTCTCCTATAAGGTTGGCAACTATAACGTCAATGGCCATCTCTCTTCGAAAATCGGGCAGGTACAGGCACTCGAAGCTGTGGGCATCAGCAATTACAGCGCACTACAGGCTAAACTCAACCGCCACTTCCATCGGGGTTACAGTGTGCTGCTGTCTTATACATGGTCGCACTCGCTGGATAACGGACCGGCGCCTCGTGCGCTCGGCCGCGGAACCGATTATCCGCAAGATCCCTTCAATGTGAATGCCGAATATTCCAACGCCGATACCGACATTCGCAACGTCTTTGTTGGCAGCCAGATCATTGAGCTTCCATTTGGTCGCGGCAAGCATTTTCTGTCAGGCATCGGCCCCGTCACTGACACCATCATCGGGGGATGGCAACTTAACAGCATCACCACCCTGCAGGGTGGACGGCCGGTCAATATCGTGTCGAACTCCGGCGATCCGAATTTGCCAGGCCTGCGCCCCAACCTCGTCGGCAATCCCAATCCCGCCAAGCGTACCATCTACCAGTGGTTCAACCCGGCTGCCTTCAAGGCGTCAGCAACTCCGGGCAATTTGCCGCGCGATTTCATCTACGGTCCCGGTTATACCAACGAAGATATTTCCCTCTTCAAAGTCATCTCGCTGCCACGCGAAATGAAGCTCCAGGTGCGTATTGAAGCATTCAACGTATTGAACACGGCTCACTACGGCCAGCCGGGCAATAACCTTT
>Ga0070679_100006209_pt1 | contig 11131 bp, 12 predicted proteins | sample KBSC63BmetaG_FD_65652 | JGI IMG/M metagenome (GOLD analysis project Ga0070679, IMG submission 65652) | Corn rhizosphere microbial communities from Kellogg Biological Station, Michigan, USA - KBS C6-3B metaG | ecosystem: Host-associated > Plants > Roots > Rhizosphere | place: USA: Michigan... | reverse complement strand
CGTGGCCTCGACGAGCGTCTGCTTGCCGACCGTCACCGTGACGTAGCGGACGGTGCCACCCGGAGCTGCGACGCCCGACGCCCCTACGTCGACGTTCAGCACCGGGAGCCCGTCGGCACCCGCGCCCGGAGCTGCGAACGACGCGAGAACGAGTCCGGCAGCGACGACGGGCAACACGCGCATGCGTCGAATACGCCCGCGACGGCCCGCGAGGTCCGTCCCACCGATGACTTTCGTCACCTGCCGGAGTCGAAAATGAGATGGCCGAACTCGGGATCGTCGACGCGCTCGCTCGGCTGCAGCTCGCGGCACGGCGCTCCGGCTACGAGATCGCGGTCACGAACGTCCCGTGCGACCTGCTCGAGCTGATCGACCTCGCAGGCCTACGCGACGTTCTAGGGGTGGTCGAGCCGCTGCGGCAGCCCGAAGAGCGGGAAGAGCGCCTCGGTGTCGAGGAAGAACGAGAACTCCCCGACGCGGCCGCCTGAGATCTCGAGCACCTGCAGCGCCCACGCGACATGACCGCGCCCGTTCTCGTCGGGCTTGTACTGCGCGAACGCAGGCGAGCCGTTGACGGCGCCGACCGGGATCATCCGCGAGCCGGCGCAGCCCTCGCCCGGCCCGAACCACCAGGTGAGGATGTCCGCCCGCCCGCTCAGCCACAGATCGAACGGCGGCATCGACTGCGTCGCGTCCTCGTGGATGAGCGCGGTAAGCGCGTCGATGTCGTAGGCCTCGAACGCAGCGACGTACCGCTCGAGCAGCTCGCGGTCGACCTGCTCGATCGGCTCGGACGCTGACATGTCGATCGCCTCGATCGTCGCGCGCGCGCGCTGGAGTGCGCTGTTCACAGCGGCGACCGACGTCTCGAGCAGCTCGGCGATCTCGCTCGCCTGCCAGCGGAGCACCTCGGCCAGGATCAGCGCAGCACGCTGCTTCGGCGGGAGGTGCTGCAGCGCCGAGACGAACGCGAGCCGGACGGTCTCGCGCTCGATCGCCGTCTCCTCCGGCAGGTGCGAGTCCGGGATCGGCTGGAGCCACGTCACCTCGGCCGGGATGTTCAGGTTCTCGATCACGGGGGCGCCGGCAGGCCCGAAGTCCATCGGTCGAGCGCGCCGCTCGCGGCCGCTCAACATGTCGAGGCAGACGTTCGTCGCGATCCGGTAGAGCCACGACCGCAGCGCCGAGCGTCCTTCGAACCGGTCGTACCCGCGCCAGGCGCGCACCATCGTCTCCTGCACCGCGTCCTCGGCCTCGAACGGCGAGGCGAGCATGCGGTAGCAATAAGCCGTCAGCTCCTTGCGGTACTGCTCCAGCTCTGCGCCGACATCGACCTGGGTCGCCATCGCCGCCGATGCTACTGATCCCGCCACGGTTGTTGGACGCCTCTCGGCGCCGGAACTCATCGCAGCTCGGCGACGAGCTGCTCGACGCGCTCGAGGATCCCGTCGCGGATCGCGCGGACCTCGTCGAGCGGCCGCCCCCACGGGTCGTCGAAGCCCCAATGGATCTGCCGGACGCCGGGAGTCGCCGGGCAGACATCGTCGCGGCAGACCGTCACCGCGATGTCGGCCCACGCGAGCGCCTCCTCGCCGAGCTGCCGCGGGACGTGGTCGGACGCGTCGATGCCGACCTCCTTCAACGCCTCGATGACGACCGGCTCGGCCGATTCGCCCGCCGCCGCCGCTCCGGCAGAGCGCGACTCGTGCAGGCCGCCCGCCGCGCGCCGGAACAAACGCTCCGCCATCACGCTCCGCCCGCTGTTGCCGACGCACACGAAGAGCACGTTCATTCGATCAATTCTCTAGATTCGGGCAATGGCGACCGCGACGAACATCGCGCTGCTCGGCTACGGAACCGTCGGCGCGGCGGTCGACCGGCTGCTCGCGGCGTCGGCGGACGACATCGAGCGCGCGACCGGCCACCGGCTGCGGATCGCCAGGGCGCTCGTGCGCGACCCCTCCCGCCATCCCGGCGCGCCCGACGGCCTGCTCACGACCGAGTTCGAGGAGATCGCCGTGGACCCCTCGATCGCGGTCGTCGCCGAGGTGATGGGCGGGCTCGAGCCGGCCGGGCCGTACGTCCTCGACCTGCTCGCGCGCGGCAAGCACGTCGTGACCGCGAACAAGCAGCTGGTCGCACGCCGCGCGCCAGAGCTCTTCGCCGCCGCAGCGACGAGCGGCGTCCAGCTGCGCTTCGAGGCGAGCGTGTGCGCGGCGATCCCCGTGATCAAGGTGCTGCGCGAGGCGCTCGTCGTCACGAACGTGCACCGCGTGCTCGGCATCGTCAACGGGACGACGAACTTCGTGCTGACCGAGATGGAAGGCGGCGCGACGTATGCCGACGCGCTCGCGGACGCGCAGGCACGCGGCTACGCGGAAGCCGATCCCAGCGACGACGTCTCCGGCGCCGACGCCGCGGCGAAGATGGCGATCCTCGGGACGGTCGCGTTCAACACGCGCGTCGCGCTGGAGGACGTCGACCACACCGGGATCACCGAGCTCGACCCGCTCGACGTAACAGCGGCGCGCGAGCTCGAGATGGTCGTCCGCCTCGTCGGGGCGGCTCGGCTCGTCGACGGCGCGTATGACGTGCGTGTCGAGCCGGCGTTCGTCGACGCGCAGCATCCGCTCGCGAAGGTCGACGGCGCGTTCAACGCCGTGATGCTGCAGGGCGACGCGATCCGCGAGATCACGCTTGCCGGTCCCGGCGCCGGGGGCGCCGAGACGGCATCGGCGATCGTCGCCGACATCGCGGGCGTGCTCGGCACGACCGGTCCGCAGAGCGACCCGGTGTGGCGTGACCTGCCGCGACTGCCCCCGGGTGAGTCTCGCTCGCCGTTCTACTTCAGGCTCTTCGTCGACGACCGTCCGGGGACGCTCGCGCGCGTCGCCGAGATCCTCGCGCGCCACGCGATCTCCGTCGCGCGGCTCGTCCAGCACCAGGACGGGAGCGGCGCGACCTTGCACGTCGTCACGCACGAAGCCGCTGCCGGGTCGCTCGCCGACGCGCTCGACGAGCTCGGCGCCCTCGCGGAGGTGCGCCGCCGCTCGCGCCCGATCCCGGTCGTCTCCGACCGCGGCGTCGCCGAGCTCGGGTGGGCATGACTGGGGCAAGGGCCACCTGGCTGTCGCTCGGCGAGGGCGGGACGCCGCTGGTGCGGGCGCCGCGACTGTCGGACGCGCTGGGGCTCGAGCTGCACCTGAAGTGCGAGCACCTGAACCCGACCGGGAGCTTCAAGGACCGCGGCATGGCCGTCGCGGTCGAGCGCGCCGCCGGCCGCGGTGTCCGCACCGTCGTCTGCGCGTCGACGGGGAACACCGCCGCGTCGGCGGCGACGTACGCCGCGCGCGCCGGCCTGCGCGCGGTCGTGCTGACGCCCGAGGGAGCGACGGCAGGCGCGAAACGCGCGCAGGCGCACGCGGCCGGCGCGCAGGTGCTCGAGGTGCGCGGCACGTTCGACGACGCATTGCGGCTCTGCCGTGAGCTCGGCGCGCGCGACGGCTTCATGCTCGTCAACTCGGTGAACCCCGACCGCATCGACGGCCAGCGGTCGGTGATCGGCGAGATCGTCGAGCAGCTCGGGAGCGTCCCCGACGTGATCGCGCTCCCGTACGGCGGGGGCGGCAACGTCTCGGCGGTCGCGGCGGGCTGCGACGAGGCGGACATCTCGCCGGCGCTCGTCGTCGGCGAGGCGGCGGAGCGCCCGACCACGTTCGCCTCCGCAATCAGGATCGCGGAGCCCGCGCACGAGGAACGCGTGCAGCGGCTCGTCACCGACGGCCGCCTCACGGTCGTGCCGCTCGCCGACGGCGAGCTGCGGTCTGCGTGGTCGGCGCTTGCACGATCCGAAGGTGTGTTCTGCGAGCCGGCGTCGGCCGCCGGCATCGCCGCGCTCGAGAAGACGGGCCGCCGCGACCACACCGCGGTCTGCATCGTCACGGGTCACGGGCTGAAGGACACCGCAGCCGTCGACACGGCGGCCGCGACGATCGTCGACGCAGCGCTGGACGCGGTGCTCGAGGCGCTCGGGTGATCGTCGCGCGCGCGCCTGCGTCCACCGCGAACCTGGGTCCCGGGTTCGATGCCGCCGCCGCGGCGCTCGACCTCTGGAACCACGTCGAGATCGAGGAAGGCACCTTCGCGGTCGAGATCGACGGAGAAGGCGCCGGCGAGCTCCCGCGCGACGCATCGCACCTCGCCGTTCAGGCGTTCGCGCTCCTGACGCCGCCGGCTGCGTATCGCTTCCGCTTCACGAACGCGATCCCGCTCGAGCGCGGGCTCGGCTCGAGCGCCGCGGCGATCGGTCTCGGTCTCGTCGCCGGCGCGGCCGCAGGTGGGCAGTCCCTCGCCGCCAGGGACCTGCTCACGCTCGGCGCGAGCCTGGAGTCGCACATCGACAACCTGGCCGCGGTGCTGAGCGGCGGCGTCTGCGTCGCGTGGCGTGAGGGCGGCCCGCACGTGCGGCGCATCGCCGACGACCTGCCCGCCGACACGATCGCGGTCGTGCCGTCCCAGCGGACCTCCACCGCCGCGTCGCGCACTGCGCTGCCGGACACCGTGTCGCATGCCGACGCCGCCGTGAGCGCCGGCGCGGCGATGCTGCTCGGCGCGGCGATCGCAGCCGGCGACGCGGATCTGCTGCGGCATTCGTTCCGCGACCGGCTGCACGAGCCGTTCCGTTCCGCCGGCGCGCCCCTCCTGGACCGCGTGAAGCACCTCGTGCCCGAGGCGCTCGGCGTCACGCTCTCCGGCTCCGGGCCGACCGTGGTCGTCTGGGTGGTGGATGCGGTCGACCGCGACCGCATCGCGACTCAGCTCGCGGCGGAGCTCGGAGCGGCGGCCGCCGTGCTGCCGCTCGGAGTGGCGCACGAAGGCGCCGCCGCGCAGGTCCACTGACCTAGTAGGGGTTCTTCGGAGCGCGGTCGCCGGAAAGCGACTCGCGCGAGCGCGTGACGAGCAGCTCGATCGCGTCGGCGAGGTGCTCCTGCGCGATGTTGTGATCGCCTCGCTCGCTGCGCAGCTTGTGCGCCTCGAAGAGGACGTCGGCGTGCGTGTGACCGTGCGGCGGCTCGAAGCGGTAGGCCGCGAGCTCGATCAGCAGTCCGAGCGGGTCGTCGAAGTAGATCGAGTCCATGAAGCCGCGGTCCTTCACGCCGCTGTGCTTGATCCCTCGTTCGTCCAGCCGCTCGACGCACTGGTCGAACGTCGCCTTCGACACGGCGAACGCGAGGTGATGCACACGGCCCGCGCTCTTCTCCTCCACCGGCGCGCCGCGCTCCCGCTCCTCGTGCGTGAACACGGTGATCAGCCGGCCGTCGCCCGGGTCGAAGTACAGGTGGCTCTCCACCGCGTTGTCGAGATTCGGCTGCTCGAAGACGAAGGGCATCCCGAGGAGGCCCTCCCAGAAGTCGATCGACGTCTGCCGCTTCGCCCCGACGAGCGTGATGTGGTGGACGCCCTGAGCCTGGATCTTTCTCATCGGCCCCATTCAATCTCACGCCACGTCGTCCCCGCCCGTTGTAATGGAGGAGATGGCAACCACCCTCGTCGACAGCCCGATCGGTCCCCTCGGTCTCGTCGCCACCCGCGACGGGCTCGCGGGCGTCCGGTTCCACGCCCATTCCTTCCCGGTCGAGGGGAAGTCGCCGGTTCTGGACGACGCCGCCGAGCAGCTCTCCTCGTACTTCGCGGGCGAGCTGACGGCCTTCGACCTACCGCTCGATCTCGACGGCAGCGAGTTCCAGCGCCGCTGCTGGCTGGCGCTCGCGACCATCCCGTACGGCCAGACCGTGAGCTACGGCGAGCAGGCGCGGCGCCTCGGCTACGGCCCCGAGAAGGCGCGCGCGGTCGGCGCGGCGAACGGCCAGAACCCGCTGCCCCTCGTCCTCCCGTGCCACCGCGTGATCGGCGCCGACGGCTCCCTGACCGGCTTCGGTGGCGGGCTGCCGATGAAGCGCTTCCTGCTCGAGCACGAGGGCGCGCTGCTGCCGCTCGGCTAGACAGCGCTGTCGATCACGTCCGCGCCCGCGCGGTGCCGGCCTCGATCTGGACGATCGTGCCGGGACCTCGTGCCGTTCGGCCGGGTCTCCGAGATACACGGTGAGCGTCCCGCGAATCGGGACGAACGTCTCGTCCTGCGTCCGTTCGAGGTGCCGCGGGCCGATCGCCGGGCGCGTGGCGGATCAGGTTCGCACGCGTGTGGCGCAGGCCGGCGAGGTCGGTGAGCGCGGCCCGAAAGCGCCCGGCGTAGTTCGAGTACTCGTCCCAGTCGAGGTCGTCGGGTCGTACGACGTGGAAGCCCACGGATGATGCAACGTCGAGAGCGATCCGCTATTCCGTCCGATGCCGGCGGTAGACTGTTTTCTCTAATGACAACAGCTTCAGACCTGACCGATCTCGCAGCGCTCCCTCTGGCGGATCTGGAGGCCGAGCTGGCCATGCTCGCCTCCCACCTGTACGCCGGGACGTGCCGCTGGCTCGAGCTCGTCGCCGAGCTCGACAGGCGCGCAGGCTGGGTCGACGCGGGCGTGCGGTCGTCCGCCGAGTGGATCGCCTGGCGGTGCGCGTTGACCCCGCGGGCCGCGCGCGAGCATGTCCGCGTTGCGCGCGCCCTGGAGGAGCTACCGCTGACGCATACCTCGTTTGCCCGCGGCGAGCTCTCGTACGCGAAGGTTCGCGCGGTCACGAGGGTCGCGACGCCGGAAAACGAGGAGGATCTCCTCGAGCTCGCGAGTTACTGCACGGCGTCGCAGCTCGAGCGGTCGGTGCGGGCCTACCGGCGAGTGACCGTCGACGAGGCACGGGAGCAGCAGGACGAGGCGCACCTCAACGTGTTCTGGAGCCCGGACGGGTCGCTGGAGATCCACGGCCGGCTCGCACCCGAGGACGGCGCGCTCGTCCTGCGCGCGCTCGAGTCGATGCGCGATTCGTTGTGGCGCGGTTCCGCGGAACCGCGGCCGGCCCGGCAAGCGTCGACCGCGGAGGCGCTCGTCGCCGTCGCGGACGCCGCACTTGCGAGTGTCGGGCCCGAGCGGACGGGCGGGGAGCGGTGCCAGGTCGTCATCCACGCCGACGAAGCGGTGCTGCGCGAGGACGGTGACGGCGGCTGTGCGCTCGAGGACGGAAGCGCCGTCGCGCCGGAGACCGCACGTCGACTCGCGTGCGACGCGTCTGTCGTACGCGACGGCCGGAGATCGCGCACTGTCCCGAGCGCGGTGCGGCGCGCTCTACGTGCGCGCGACCGCGGCTGCCGCTTCCCCGGCTGCGAGAACCACCGGTTCGTCGACGCTCATCACGTCCGCCACTGGGCTCGCGGCGGGGAGACGACGCTCACGAACCTGGTTCTCCTCTGCCGCCGCCATCACCGGGCCGTGCACGAAGGCGGCTACCGAGTCGACCAGGACGGACGCTTCTTCCATCCGTCGGGCGTCGAGATCCTCGCGTCCCCCTCGTTGCCGCACAGCGATCCGGCTGAGCTGACCGCTCGCAACCGCCGGCTCACCATCGACGCCGAGACGTGCAAGCACGGAAGCGGCGAACGCCTTGAGCTGGCGGAGGCCGTCGACTCACTGCTGACGATTCGCAATCGCGGCAGGCGTCGTGCTGCTCGAGTCGCGGTCGGGTGAGAGGCGATGACTTTTCGCGCCCCGACTTTCACGACCACGGCGACGACGAGGTGAATCCGATCGCGTCCACGGCCGCGTTCGCACATTTCCAGGACGGCCACGCCGATCGGCGCGAAGGAGATGTCGTTCAGCAGCAGGCGAGGCTGGTCGGCGCCTACCTCACGGTCATCGAATAGATAGGACAGCGGCAGGGTGCGTCGCCAGATCAGTTCGCGTCGAGTGACACGACCCAGCGGTTCTTCGGCAGGCGGAGCAGCAGCTGTGGCGCCCCATTGTTCTCGCTGGCGTAGATCTGGCTGTAATTGGCGCGGTAGATGAACAGCTCGCGGCTGTCGCGGCCCCAGGCAAACTGCTCTCCCGGCCCGAAGCGATGCAGGACTACCCCCGTTGGGGAGACCGTGAGGATGTGGCCGCCGCTTACGGTGATGCCGAGGGTCGTTGAGTCTGGCGACCAGCCGTTCAGGTTCGTCGGGTTGACGCCACCGACGGTGTACGTGTGTCCGGTGTGTTTGTCGACGATCCGCAGCTGCTGGTGGTACTGGTCGTGCTCCTTGGCGTACGCCCAGTAGCGAAGGTCGGGCGAGATCAGCGGCGCGTTGAACCCGTTGACCGAGGGGGTGCTCCAGAGCGTCGCGCTCGTGCCGGAGGACGGCATGAGCGTCCGCAACGAGGACCTAGCGATGCCCGTCCGACGTGTCTCTGCGTAGACGAGCGTCTTTCCGTCGGGTGTCCACCAAGCTGGTGTGAAGCGATGCTTCGGGTCGGTTGAGTCGAGGAGGACGGTCGAAGCGCCGCCGTCGGTCGGCACGAGCTGCAGCTGGTTGCCGTCCGTCCCGGCCGAGCCGACAACAATCGAGCGGGAGTCGGGCGACCAGAGGAAGCTCAGCTGGCAGTCCTGGCAGCTGGCCGCGGGAACGAGCAGCCGCCGGTTCGACCCGGCCGCGCCCTCGGCGTAGATCCCGGTCGGGTCTTCCCAGGCGATCGAGGCTTTGTCGGGTGACCAGTGGCCCCAGGTGCCGTAGTGCGCCGTCGAGAGAACGCGGAGCACGTGTCCCGACCTGTCGATCACTTCCAGGCGCGCACCGACGGTGCCTGTCCGCGGCGCGACGAACACCACGAGCTGGGTCGCCTGCCTGGCGACTGCCGGTGAACCGGATGCCGCGCCCGCTAGCCCGACGACGGCAAACACAGCCGCAGCCAGAACAACCAGCAAGACGTGTGTCCTCATGGTTGCCTCTTCATCTAGCGCCAGCTCAGGTCGCCGACGGCGCCGAGGTTCCGAGTCACCTGGGTCAGGGCCTTGCCGTCTGTTCCGATCGTGTAGACCTCGCCGATCCCGTCCGCGTCGCTGGCGGTGAACGCGACGTGGGCGCCGTCAGGCGACCAGGCAAGCCCTTGCACTTCAGCCCCGGGCGCGAGCAGCGGCGCGAGCGCGATCGGCTTCAAACCGGAGCCGACGGTGACGATCGAGGTGTGCCCCCGACCGTCGCCTTGCAGGTAGGCGAGGCGACCGTCGCGCGACCAGGCAAGCACACCCGGATCCCCTTTCGCGACGACCTGCGCGGCACCGCTTACCGGGTCGAGCGTGTTCACGGTCGGTTTGACGGTGTTGGTGACGTAGGCGATCTTCGTCGGCCCCCAGACGGGGTTCCAGCCCACGACGTGGAGGCTGCGGGCGGCTCCTCCGCTAGCTGGCATGGTGAACACCGTCGGTGGCGTGTTGGTGCCGCTGCGCAGGAACGCGAGCTGACTCCCGTCGGGCGACCAGCTCGGGCTGGTGTCGAAGGGCGTCTCCTCCTGGTAGGTGTGGCGTGTCAGCTGCACGGGCGTGCCTCCGGCGGAGGACATACGCCACAGCATCGACGGGCAGCCGTCGCAGCGCTCCGCGAACTGCTGCTCCACGTAGACGATGCTGCTTCCGTCCGGCGAGACACTGGGCAGGCGCTCGTCGGTCGGCGTGTTGGTCAGCTGGCGCAGACCGCTTCCGTCCGAGCTAACGGCGTACAGGTCAGCCGACGGGTTCGCGCAGGCGCTCTGGTAGATGACCGCGCGCGCATGCGGGATTGCCTGCGTCCAGGACGGGTACTCGTCGCCGCAGATCGTGGCGGTCGCCAGCACGCGCCCGGAACTCCTCCCCGGCGGCTGGATCGTCAGCTGCGTGACGAGGGCGCCGGGCCGGGGCTGCTGCCAGTGGGCGACAGATCCATCACCGAGGAAGATGCCGTTGTAGGTCGCAACCGCGGCGGGCAGCGGCCAGGGACGCGTGTGCGCCACGTCGTAGCCGAGCCAGCCGTTGTCGCCCATGAGCAACAGGTGGCTGTTCCCGACCCAGCGGATCCCGTTGCTGAAGGTCATGTTCGCCGCCGTGGCGTGGGCAAGGCGCACATCAAGGAAGGGCCTGCCGATCCCGCCGTGCCGCACCCGCAGCCGCTTGCCGTTCGCCACCGCGAGGACGGCGCCCGACGGCGACCAGGCAAACACATTCCCGGCAAACCCCGTCAGAAGCTTGCCCGACCGGTCGTAGACGCGGACCGTCGTGCTGTCGGCGGCGACAGCAAGCCGATCCGCTTCGCCCCAACCGGACGGGCCATCGCCGACCACACTCCAGAGGCGCTTCCCGCCCGAACTCACAACGTGGACGGTGGTGTCGTTCGTCGTGTAGGCAAGCATGCTCCCGTCGAGTGCCCAACTGGGCGAGCCGAGGATGTTCTTCAGGTGGGGCACGAGCGTGCGCCACCCATCCGCGCTCCAGGCGTAGAGGCCGCCCTCTCCCGGGTTGCTGCCGTTCGCCGCGAGCGCGAAGGCGCGGCTGTCGGCCGTCCACGCGAAGCTCGCGGCAAGCCCGTCATGCGCCGTCGCGGGCCACAGAGACGGCGAGACACGCCTGCGCCCGCGACCATCCGCCCCGACCAGATAGACAGCGATCTGGCCGCCGCGCGTGCTCACGAACGCGACCTTCCTGCCGTCAGGGGAAACGGACGGATCGGCGTCGAGCGCCGGACTCTCGCTCAGGTCAACACGCGACCCATCCGCGTTGACGCGGTAGATCTCACCGTTCACCTGTGGCGAGCGGTTCGCGGCGAAAACGATCCGCGACGGAGAAGCCTGGCTCGATCCTGCGGCCGAACTCGCACACATGACCGCTGCCAGCATCACGCTGAGCGCCCCCGCCGAGGTCCAGTTCCTGGTCATCCGAGCGAGACAGTAGGACGATCCGAGGCCGTGCACAGCCCCGCACGAGAAAGATTTACAGCGGGGCAACAGGCCGATCCCAACCCGACTGGAAGCGGTCAGGGAACTGGGAGCGGCAAGGGCGGCGACGAGAAGAAGACGGGCTAGCCGAGACCGTCAACGACCGAGGCGCCCTCACGGTGATCGAATAGATAGCGGGGGCAGGATTTGAACCTGCGACCTCCGGGTTATGAGCCCGGCGAGCTACCTGACTGCTCCACCCCGCGTCGCGGCAGCCACTATACCACCGTGAGACGCGAATTCCGCTTGGT
>Ga0070679_100006204_pt1 | contig 11133 bp, 9 predicted proteins | sample KBSC63BmetaG_FD_65652 | JGI IMG/M metagenome (GOLD analysis project Ga0070679, IMG submission 65652) | Corn rhizosphere microbial communities from Kellogg Biological Station, Michigan, USA - KBS C6-3B metaG | ecosystem: Host-associated > Plants > Roots > Rhizosphere | place: USA: Michigan... | reverse complement strand
GCGCGGCGCGACTGGGACGCGAGGTAGGGCTTTCGGACTGGGTCAAGATTGAGGTAATCGGCGACCAGGCGACGCTGTACCCGGATGTTCAGGCAACGGTTGAAGCTACGCGCGTTCTGGTGAAGGAAGGCTTTACCGTGCTCCCGTACACTACTGACGACATTGTGTTTGCGAAGCGGCTGATCGATGTGGGAGCGGCCGCGGTCATGCCTCTGGGCGCGCCGATCGGCACCGGCCTGGGCATCGCCAACAGCTATACGCTGCGGATGATGCGCGAGCTGATCACCGAGGTCCCGCTGGTGGTCGACGCCGGGCTGGGGACGGCGAGCGATGCGGCGCTGGCGATGGAGCTCGGCTTCGACGCCGTGCTGCTGAATACGGCGATTGCCGGCGCTAAGAACCCCGTGCTGATGGCTTCGGCGATGAAGAAGGCGGTGGAGGCTGGACGCGAGGCGTTCGAGGCGGGAAGGATGCCGCGGAAGCTGTATGCCAGTGCAAGTTCGCCGCTGGAGGGGATTTCGCGGTGAGACTGAGCGTGCTTGAGATGCGTTACGGTAGCCCTTTGGAGGATGTCAATCCAGAGAACGACAACTTTGACGTCAGCATTCACCTCACGGACGGACGCGTTTTTGCCTTTCTACTTGCCACTCCAAACAATATTTACTCGCGCATGACGAACGAGGGGACCGACTACTTTTTTAGCCATCCTCCTCCACTTTTGGTCAGTAGGATGGATACTCCACACATCGAGGCGGTTTTTAGCGTCCTCCTGTCGCAGGAGAATCCGGAGAGATGGCTGAACGCCTACGGAGTGCTTCAGGATTGAGCGCGGGCCACCTTCCCACCCTTTTGCAAAGTGCGCAAAAAAGGATGGGCGAGCAGTGGGAACTCGACTGGGGGCGTTTGACGCGCGGAGAATGTAGCGGAAGATCCATGCGAGGGCGAGTTCGCCGCTGGAAGGGATAAGCCGGTGAAAGGTCAGAGCGGGTGGTTAACATTTCTGCGGATCGTGAAGTGGGTTGGATTCGCACAGAGCGCCATCTTCGGCTTGGTCGCGATTGGATTCGCCGTCAAGACGCTGATCTTCATAGAGCGCTCTTCGAGCACGACTGCCACGGTTGTTGAACTTGACCGGCATGAGAATGAGGACAACGTTTCGTTCTCTCCGGTATTTAGTTTTTCCACCTCCGATGGGGTCGTTCAAGCCGTGCATTCGGATTCGAGTTCCAACCCACCGGGATTCGAAGTCGGGCAGAAAGTGCTGGTTCGCTACGAGACACGGAATCCATCCAACGCGCGGATCGCAACTTTCTGGCAAACGTGGCCGTTCTCGGCCGCGTTCGGTATAGCGAGCTGTGTGACGGGGTTGGTGGGGTTGTTCTTCCGCTGGCTGGTATTCAAACGCGAGATGAGAAAACCCGCGCTAAGGCAAATCTCTTCCGTCGATCAGATTTGAGGCTTCCCAGCTAGTCGATAGCAGCGAAAGCTTCCGTCAGGTCGAGGTGGATTGGCGTCCCTGAGACGGTTAGCCGGATAGGATCGGCCTCGTGCAGACCGGTCGCATCGAACGTGAAGGCTGCTCGACGGATTGGGTCTACCAACCAGATATGCTTGACACCCATGGCAAAATAGTCGGCGAGTGTTTCGAGTTCTTCCTCAGGCGATTCTTGTTCTTGCGACAAGACTTCAATGCAAAGCAGCGGCGGAATTGTCGGAACGGGCTCATATGGAGCGTTCCGATTAAGGACAACGAAGTCGCAGACACGTATTCGTGTTGGCGAAATTTGCAGCCGAAGGCTAATGCACGCGGAAAATCCATTTTCGGCGCAAGCGTTATAGAGTGCGCCGGTGATCTCCCCGACGATTTTGCTATGTGTCCAGTCCCCGAGCGTTCGGGGCAGGATTTTGCCGTCGACGTAGTGAGCGTCTGGACGGAAGATGACGCGATTGTACTGCTCCGGGGTGAGTGTCTTCGGGAGCGGCCAGTTTTCGTCGTATTCGCCACGGTAATCGAAGGCTGGAGCGGTCGCCATGCCTAAATCTTACGCCGCGACCAGACCCCACCCTTTCGCAAAGTGCGCGAAAGGATGGGCCACCCGGAGTTGTGCGGCTGCCGGAAACGCAGATTCCCTTCGGGAATGACAACAAGAAAGTCGAGCGGACCGCCGATACAGCGGGTCGCTAGTCGAGCGTGTACATCGCCAGACCGCTGAGCAGCTTGGGATAAAAGTCCGTCGATTTCTGCGGCATCACTTCAAGGTTCAGCGAGACATCTTCCATCTGCTTGAGCGTCACCGGCTTGATGAGGAAGACCACGTCGGCTTCTCCGGTGATGATCTGTGCAACCGCTTCAGCGGCTTCGCGGAGGTAGCGGACGTTGCTGCCGGCCCGGACTGTCTCTTCGTTCAGGCCGAGAATCTTCTCCAGCACAATCTTGTGGAGCTGCACTACATCCAACTCGCGCTGGTGGGGCGAGAGGCCGCTCAGTTCCGCATTAATCGCTTCAGGTTTCGCGCGGAGCAGATAGTTGCCGTCCTTGGTGGCTGCGACAATGGCGACACCTTCGGTTTCACTCAGGCGCTTGAGCAGGATGGCGGCGTCGGTGGCAGGAATCTCCTGCGCGTCGAAGAAGGGTGCGGCGGCTTCGACGAACTGCTTGCCGCTGAACGCCGGCAAGCCGAAGACGACGCGGTGGGTGGGCAGGATCGTGATGCCGGGGGCGTCCATGTTGACGAAGGTCATCATCATCGCGGCTTCGGGGAAGGCGGGAACCGGCAGGCCGCTTTCGTCCGCTGTCGGCGGCGCGGTCTCGCTGATGCCGAGTTCGGCGGCGCGCTCGTGCATGTAGCCGGTCGAGGTTTCGTAGCGGTGGTGGCCGTCGGCGATGATGAGTTTCTTGTCCTCCATCGCCGCCAGCACCTGCTGGATCAACGCCGCATCGGTGAGCTTCCAGACGCGGTGCTGGACGCCGTATTCGTCGGTGATTTCGAGATCCGCCGGCTTGGTCGTTTTGTCCTTCGCTCCGAAGATCAACTCTTCGGCGGTGAACGTTGGGTCGGAGTAGAGCATGTAAATCTGCTCGCAATACGCACGGGTGGCCTTGAAGAGGGCCAGCCGGTCGGACTTGTGCTTGGGAAACGTCTGTTCGTGGCGATAGACGACGTGGTCGGCGTAGTCGTACAGGTGGCCGAGGGCGATAAACCCGCGACGCTCGCGGACTTCGTCCGTTCCGGGCACAGTGTAGGTCTGCGAGTAGCCGTAGAGGGCCGGTTCTGCCTCTTCGCGCAGGATGCCTTCCGCGCGCCATTCGTTCAGGGTCGCCGCGGCGCGGGTGTAGACATTTTCAGCGTCGGTGTCGCCGGCGTGATGCTTGCCGAGGATCACGCGGATCAGGTTGTAGGGGCTGGCTTCGTAGTAAGCGTCCTGCATAGCAGGCGAGATCTTGTCGTAGGGCTGGGTGACGACGTCATGCAGATTGACGCGGGTTGGATCGTAACGAAGTGCGCGGAAGGGATACAGGCGTGCCATAGGTAAATTGTAAGGCAGACGATGTGCAAGGCATCCGGCTATCGGACGGGCGGCTAACCGTTCACGAAGCATTTCAACAAGCCCTTCATGGAACGAACTTTCTCGGGCTGACTTCAGAAACCGTGGCGAAACCTGGCTCCCTTGGCGACCTTTGCGTTAAAGATGGTGCTTTCTCCAAGCGGGGCTTTGCCGCCTGTTGCGGCTGCGGTTGGAGAGTTGTGCCTGGGGTAGGAGTACCTTAACGCAAAGTTCGCAAAGAAATACGCTAAGTTTCGCCAAGGTTTCTTCAATCGGATGACATGCGAATGTAAGCATCGAAGGGGCCGCGTGATCCGGTGAAGCTGTAGTGCTTCCACTCCTCTGCGAACCCAGGATCGCGCAGAAACCAGGCCAGCAGGTCGTCGTGCCGGTCTTCCAGAAGCTGGCAGTGCACATCGGGCTTTTGGCAGCGTTCGATCAGCACCAACGCCGGTTGCCAGCGCTGGAGATCTTCCGTCATGAACTGGTGTTGCAGCCGGTCCAACTCGGCCAGCCGGTCAGCCGGGATGATGTGGCTCGGCGCGTGTCCGGCTTCGCGCTGCTCGCTGCGCAGGATGGCGGGCAGCATCCACAGGTGCGGATAGCGTTGTGCGATGGTCAGGCCATAACGCGCGGCGGGCATCACCGTGTAGTCGACCGTGGTGGTCAGGGTCGCGACGGCGCTTCCGGGGGCGAGGCCGGCGAAGAATGCCGGATCGGGGGTGTCGATTGCGAAGCTGCGGTCGGCGGTGAAGGAATAGTGCATGAAGTGGGTAGTCAGGGCGAGCGCGAGGATCGCCAACGCAGCCGTGGCCTTGGGCACCCACGTCTGCACAGGCCGATCGAGCAGCGGAAGCGCTTCGAAGACCCGCGCAATGCCGAAGAAGCTGATCCCCGGAAGCTGCTGGTAGTACCAGCCCGTGCCTTGCAGGTAGTAGGCGAGAGTCGAAGCGGCTCCGGCGATGAGCAGGCAGGGAACAGGGCCACCGCCGCGCTGTTTGAACCAGAAGAAGATCGCGACCGCCGCGAGGATGTGGAGTTCGATCGCCTGCCAGACCAGTTCCGGCAGACCGAGCGAACCCACTGCCCAGTATGTGTCGCGGAGGATCGGGAGCACCGTCGTCAGATATTCCGGCGTGAACTTGTGGATAGCCGCGAGGTACGCTGCGCCAACGGCGACGATGGCGAGTGGTTCGGGGCGCAGCAGCGAACGCACGCTGCGGTTGCGGACGATCAGGTACAACTCGATAGCGACCGGCAGGACGGCCTGATGCGGCTTCAACGCCAGGCCCACCCCGGCGGCGAGGCCGATGAGGATATACTCGGCATCCCATCGGTCCTCGACGCGACCGGCGGACGCCAGCACATAGGGAAGGCAAAGCAGCGCCAGCAGATAGTCCCGCTGGCCGAGATCGCGCGCCGGAATGACGTTGAAGATTGTGACGAAAGCGAACGCCAGTGCGACAAGCTGCGTCCCACTGACCGGAAACAGGTGGCGGACTTGCCGCAGTGCCACTGCTGCCACCGCGATCTCCAGCACCACCGCCAGCGCTTTTCCCACGGCCGCTGCCGGTAGATGGAACCCATGAGCCACCGCCGCAGGGAAGATCGAAAGCCAGATGATCAGCGGCGGGTTCGATTCCAGCAACTCCGGACCGTAAAGCCTCGTCCCACTCAACACGTGCTGTGCGGCGTAGAGACACCAGAGCTGATCGTGTCCCGCCGCCGGCAAAAAGGCAAGTAGTGCCGCCATTCCGGCAGCGGCTGCGGTAAGGAGGACGAAGGTGGAGCGGAGGCTGGTCATGGACACGGCACCAACCATCGTAGCGGCAAGGGATCTCGCACGCCGCGCCGCTCGTCAGCCCAAGACCCAGCCGCACGCTATGTTCCCGGGTGACAAGCATTTGACAATTCAGGAACCCCTTTTTCGCGAGGAAGCGTCTAGAAATGTAGAGGCGGGGTTTTGGTGCGATAGTGGATGTGTCCGCAGTTGTTGTGGGGTACTTATGGTGCGTGCGATCGGTCCGAAGATGAGTAACGTCTGGCGCTGCTGTATGTTGGTTCTTCTCTTCGCGGGACTGCGTGCCGGAGCGCAGGAAAATCCGCTCAGCGACGTGCACACACCCGCGCCGCCGCCGCCAACCGCGCCCAAGGACACGCGACCGGTCATCGTCGGTGGCGACGATGTCGTGCGCCGCGCGGCATCCGAGCCGGGCGCGAGTATCCACGTCAACGTCAACATGGTGCTGGTCCCGATGACCGTGACCGACCCTATGAACCGCCTGGTCACCGGCCTCGAGCGCGACAATTTCTACATTACCGACAACAACATTCCGCAGACCATCAAAACCTTCGCCACGCAGGACGCTCCGCTCACCATCGGTATCGTCTTCGACCTGAGCGGCAGCATGGGGTCGAAGTTTCTGCGTGCGCGCAAGGCGCTCAGCGAGTTTCTGCGCACCTGCAATCCGCAGGACGAATTTTTTGTTGTCGGCTTCAACGACCGGCCCGCTGTCATCGTCGATTACACCTCCGACGTGGACGACGTGGAAGCCCGCATGGTGATGCTGCGGCCGGAGAACCGCACCGCGCTGATCGACGCCGTGTATCTCGGCGTCAACAAACTGAAGACGGCCAAGTACGAGCGCAAGGCGCTGCTGATTATTTCCGACGGCGGCGACAATCGCAGCCGCTACACCGACGGCGAGCTGCGGCGTGCGGTCCGGGAGAGTGAGGTACAGATCTATGCCATCGGCATCTTCGATATGTACGCGCCGACGGAAGAAGAGCGTACCGGCCCCGAATTGCTGCGCGACGTCTCGGAAGCTACTGGGGGACGGGTGTTCCCTGTGGTCGACCTGCAAGACCTGTCGGATGTTGCGCAGAAGATCAGCCAGGAATTGCGCAACGAGTATGTCATCGGCTACACGCCAACCGATACAAAAAGGGACGGCACGTGGCGTAAAGTGAAGGTGCGATTAGCTCCGCCGCCGGGTCTTCCGGCGCTGACGGTCCATAATCGCGAGGGGTACTATGCACCGTCGCAGTAAAGTGTGGGGTCTTGGATTTGTTTTCGCAGTGCTGACAGCGGGCGTGTGGGCCCAAACGTCGGCGCCTGTCCAGTCGCCGACGGGCCGAAGGCAGCTTCCGTTGACCGTGGACGGCGACCCCGTTCCGTCGCCCGACCCGGATACCGCTCCCGGCGCTCCCCCTAATGCCGTTCCCACCGACAAAGATGTTGTCAAGGAAAACGGCAAGTTCCTGCTGCGCGAAAACGCCTATGAAGTGCGGTTGAACGCCTCGGTCATCGACAGTTCCGGGCGTGCCGTGGACTCGCTGCCCAAGGAGGCGTTTCGTGTCTACGAAGACGGTGTCGTTCAGAATATTCTGAGCTTCCGGCATGAAGACCTGCCCGTTTCGCTAGGTATCCTCATCGACAGCTCGGGGTCGATGATTGAGAAAAAGTCCGCCGTCGACGCCGCCTCGATCAACCTCGTCAAGCTCTCCAACCCCGCCGACGAGGCGTTCCTGGTCGATTTCAACTCCGAAGCCTATATCGACACGGATTTCACCAGCGACATCGGCAAGCTCCAGCAGGGACTCGGCCTGGTTCACGTCGGCGGCGGCACGGCGTTGTATGACGCCGTGGTGGCCTCAGCCGACTATCTGAGCAAGAACGCGAAGCAGCCAAAACAGGTGCTGCTGCTGATTACCGACGGTGACGACAACGCTTCCAGCGCAGTGCTTGAAGCTGCGATTGAGCGCGTGCAGGACCTCGACGGCCCGGCGATCTACTGCATCGGGCTGCTGTTCGGCGACGACAGTGACCGCCGCGAAAATCGCCATGCCAAGGAAGTCCTGCAGGAACTGGCCCAACAGACCGGTGGGCAGGCGTATTTCCCCAAGTCGCTGCGTGAAGTGTCGGACATTACGACCGAGGTTGCGCAGGATATCCGCACGCAATACACCATCGGCTATCGCTCGACGAAGTCGCCCGCACTCGGCGGCTATCGCGTGGTACATGTGGAGGCGAAGGAGAAGGGCTTCCGCGGCCTCCAGGTTCGCACGCGGACGGGCTATTACCCCAAGGTCGCGTCGGCGAACCCGCCCCCGGGCGGGGCTATGGCAGTGCCTCCCGTGGTGACCCCCTCCGCGCCAGCTCCTGCATCGGGCAGGTAGCATAGTAGCCGGCTATCAAACTGGCAAGGGGAGTGAATGCGGACCGGAAATGACGTAACGGAGTTGGTGGGACACACGCCCCTGGTGCGTATGCATCGCATCGTCGGCGAGGGCGACGGAGAAGTCTGGGCCAAGCTGGAGGTAATGAACCCCGGCGGCAGTGTGAAGGACCGCGCCGCCATGGGCATCGTGCTCGACGCCGAACGGCGCGGCGTACTGAAAGCCGGCGACACCATCTGCGAAGCCACGGCGGGCAATACCGGCGTGGGGCTGGCGCTGATCGGCATTCAGCGCGGCTATAAGGTGAAACTGTTTGTGCCCGAGGGTTTCGCCGAGGAAAAGTGCATCCTGATGCGGGCTTTTGGAGCGGATGTGGTGCGTACGCCGGAGAGCGAGTTGATGGCCGGCGCCATCCGTCGCGCGCTGGAGTTCGAACGCGAAACGCCGGGTGCGTTTGCCGCGCTGCAATTTGAAAACCCCGCCAATCCCGACTATCACGAGCAGACCACGGCCGTAGAGATATTCGAACAGATGGAGGGCCGGATCGACGCCGTGGTGCTGGGCGTGGGATCGGCTGGCACGTTTACGGGGATCGCCCGCTATGTGAAGAAGCATTTGCCGCATGTCCTGACGGTAGCCGTTGAAACCCAGGGCAGTGTGTTGCAGGGCGGCACGCCGGGGCCGCATAAAGTTGAAGGAATTGGCGCATCGTTCATCCCCGCGACGTTCGACCGCAGCGTGTGCGACCGCATCGTGCGTGTGATGGACGACGATGCGTTTGCAATGGTCAAGCGTATGGCCGCGGAGGAGGGTGTGCTGGGAGGATCGAGCGCGGGCGCCAATGTTTTTGCGGCTGTGGGGATTGCGAAAGATCTTGGACGCGGAAAACGCATCGTAACCATGGTGCCCGATTCGGCGGAGCGGTATCTGTCGAAGCATATTTTAGGTTGATACTTGTGTACGAGCGTGGTGCAGGGAGAAATGAATGCTTGATCTACTAACAGTGAACAGCGTTTTTGAGCGCATGAGCAGCCGTGGCGACGCGACCGTTGTGCAGTGGCAGACGGCAGGGCAGTGGAAGCCGATCACGTCGAAACAGATGTACGGCCGGGTGCGTGCGCTGGTGGAAACGCTGCAGGGGTGGGGTGTCGCCGCCGGTGACCGCGTCGCTCTGCTCAGCGAGAACCGCTGGGAGTGGCCGGTGGCGGACTTCGCCGTGCTGGCGATGGGTGCGGTCGATGTGCCGCTCTACCAGACGCTGACCCCGGAGCAGATGGGCTTCATGCTCAACAACTCCGGTGCGAAGGTCATCATCGTGTCCTCGAAAGAGCAGTACGACAAGGTCGTCGCTGCCGGTGAGTTGACGTCTCTGGAACACGTCGTCGTCATGGACGAGGGCCACTTCGACAACGCCGAAAACTTCTCCAAACTCATCGCTCGCGCGCCGGAGCTCGAACAACCCGACGCCGCTTTCGACGCGATGGTGAAGCAGGTCAAGCCGGAAGACCTGGCGACCATCATTTACACCTCCGGCACGACCGGCGACCCCAAGGGCGTGATGCTGACGCACCGCAACCTGGCGCAGAACCTTCGCCACTCCACCGACGGGCTCGATATCCGCAAGGGCGACGTGTCGATCTCGTTCCTCCCGCTCAGTCACGTCACGGCGCGGCATCTGGACTATGCGCTGTATGCGCTCGAAGCCGAACTTGCCTACTGCCCGAAGTTCGACAACCTGGCCAAGGCGATGAAAGATGTCCGGCCTACGATATTCCTGGCCGTGCCGCGGGTGTTCGAAAAGATTCGACAGGGTGTGGAGCACAAGTCGACTGGTTTCAAGAAGGTGATTCTGAACTGGGCGCTGGCGCGCGGCAAGGCCAACCGCGAGGCGCTGCTGCGTGGTGAGACTCCGAAAAGTGCCGCATGGGCGCTGGCCGACAAGCTCGTTTATTCGAAAATTCGCGAGGCCTTTGGCGGACGGGCGCGGGTGTTTATTGCCGGCGGCGCACCGCTGGGCATCGACACGTCGGAATGGTTCCTTGACGTCGGCATCCGCATCTTCGAAGGCTACGGCATGACGGAGACGTCGCCGGTGATCGCGCGCAATACCTACGACGCCTATCGCATTAACACGGTCGGCCAGGTTGTCCCCAACATGGAAGCCCGCATCGCCGAAGATGGCGAACTTGAGGTCAAAGGGCCGGCGGTTTTCGTCGGCTACTGGCAAAACGAAGAAGCCACAAAGAAAGAGTTCACCGCCGATGGCTGGTTTAAGACAGGCGATATCGGCAAGATTGAAGACGGCTTCCTTTCCATCACTGACCGCAAGAAAGAGCTGCTCAAGACCAGCGGCGGCAAGTTCATCGCTCCCCAGCCGATCGAGAACAAGTTGAAGGCCAACACGGTTATCGGGCAGGCTGCGCTGATCGGCGACCGCCAGAAGTTTGCCAGCGTGCTGATCTCGCCGAACTTCGCCGCGCTCGAAAGCTGGGCCAAGCAGAACGGCGTCGCAACCGGCGACCATGCGGCGATGGTCAAAGACCCGAAGGTGCAGAAGATGTACGAGGACATCGTGGCGAAGATCAACGCCAATCTCGCGCATTTCGAAAGCATCAAGAAGGTCGGCGTCGTGCCCGATGAGTGGAGCGTCGAGGGTGGCGAAATGACGCCCAGCATGAAGCTCAAACGGCGCATCATCACGGAGAAGTACAAGGACCAGATCGCTGCTTTCTATAAGGATTGACATCGGCATGACACGCCGCCTCATCGCGCTATGGCTGCTCGGTGCGGCGGTGTGTGCTGCCCAGGCGCCGGTAGTTCCGACAGTCCCGACAGTCCCGACAGACCATTACGGGCCGCCTGTCTGTGCTGCCACGGCGTCGCAGCCTGCCGACCGCATGTCGGCGGCGAAAGCCGAGGCCATCGAAGCCGCAGGGGCTGCCGACCCGGCCGCACTGCCGTCCACCACGCCAGTTGAGAACTTCGACATTGCGCGCTACCGCCTGGCCGACTACGGCGCTTGCATCGGTAACATCGGCTGCTACTGGGCCGACCTCGACGCGCAATACAAGCGGGCTGAAGGTGCGCTCGAAAGGGAACTGGTCCTGCATCGGCACGGCGAAAAGCTGGCCATGGTTTTCGACATCGACGAGACCTCGCTTTCGAGCTACTGCGAGATGCAGCGCGAAGACTTCGGCTACATCTCGCCGATGAGCAACGCGTGGGTCGTCAGCCCCGATGCCGCAGTTGCGATTCCTGGTGCCCTGCGGTTGTTTAGCCGAGCAAAAGCAGCCGGGGTCGATGTCTTCTTCATCACCGGCCGTCCCGAATCGCAGAACGAGGCGACAGCGCGCAACCTCGAAGCCGCCGGCTTTCATGGCTGGAAGGGTCTCGCGCTGCGCAACGCCG